>Ga0307372_10005309_pt1 | contig 19417 bp, 27 predicted proteins | sample OX1MG_FD_202533 | JGI IMG/M metagenome (GOLD analysis project Ga0307372, IMG submission 202533) | Soil microbial communities from Risofladan, Vaasa, Finland - OX-1 | ecosystem: Environmental > Terrestrial > Soil > Coastal area > Acid sulfate soil | place: Finland: Risofladan, Vaasa | collected...
CCGTTGCGGTCGACTGCCACGGATACCCGCAGCCGGCGCGCGAGGAAGGAAAGGACGTCTGGGTGTATCCAAGCCGTGTAGTTGAACTCCACAGTGCCGTTGGATTTTGTCCGCCGGACGCATTGCGATGTGCTGATCGAGACCAGAACCCAATCGGACGCCATACAGTCACTGCGGTTCATGCCGTAGAGATACCGAGCTCGATGGCCGTTCCAGCAGACCTCGGTATCGAGCACAAAACGTGCCTCGAACCAGAAGCCGATCTCGGTCGTCCGCCGCAATGTGGCGCAGCCGGATCCTTTGGGTGCCGGAGATGAGTAGCGCTTCAGTTGGGTCGCCTGGGCGGGTATTACTTCCACGCCGATGGCGGCAAGGAGCGGTACGAGCAGACTCGTGGCGACCATCACGGCGGCGACTCGGACCGCCCAGACGTGTGAGCGCGTCTCTGGCGGCGCCGGCATGACCTGGTCGGGCTCGATCCAGGCGACGATCATGGTTGGCAAGCAGATGGCGAGCACCACGAAGGCGATGAAGGGGCCGCTCACCAGTGCGGTGCCCAACCAGGCGCGAGCACCAGAGCCGGCGAAGTATGTGACCAGCGCCAGGAGTCCTGCGATCCCAGCCAGTAGCCAGTAGGCGAGGCGATAGCCGCGGTCACGAAGGGAACCTTGTCGTTCATCCAACGGGCGAGGAAGGGAGACCGCCACCTGCGCGGTGGCCCGCGCCAAGACGACATTGCAGAGGGCCAGAAAGAGCAGGAGCAGCAGGACGGTGCCGCCCAAACCATCGGCGGGTAGAGCCACCATCAGCAGACATGACAGGACCACCAGCAGAACAACGACGCGTCGGACCCGGCGGCGACCGAGCCAGTTGCCCGGCTGAGCGGTCACCCTCCGGACCACGAGCGCAGTGGCGGCGCAGAGGGCCACGTAGATGAAGGTCAGCAGGTTGGAAAGGCCGAACGTATTGGTCGTGGTTGCTCCGAGCGCTAGCCCGGCGCCGATTACGAGGGAGAGCAGGATGACCGGAATCCACCCCCAGGAGCGCGTCCGGGCCGGAGAAGAGGACGTCACTTGTTATCGACCCGTTCGCGATCGGGGGCGTAGAGCTCTTCACTCATCGGGCGCTGCGGCTGGCGCGAGAAGATCGCTTCCACCGGAAGTTCGAATAGTTCCGCCAACCGGAGCGCGAGCTCCAGGCTCGGGTTGTACTCGCCTCGCTCCAGATACCCGATCGTCTGGTAGTTCACGCCCACCGCCTCCGCCAGCTGGTATCGGGACAACTCCCGCTCGGCCCGAAGTACGGCGATGCGGTTGTAGATCCGCGTAGAGCCTGTTCCGGAACCGCCATCGGGCCCCCCTCGCTTTGGAGTCATCCGCCGGAATATAGCACTACTACAACAGAATAGGCAATAAGGACGACATGTGGTCTGGGCTAGACTGGGGCCATGAGCGCGCGACCGGTGCGGATCTTGACCGCCAAGGTGGGTCTTGACGGTCACGACCGGGGCATCAAGGTGATTTCCCGGGCCCTGCGAGATGCCGGGGTGGAGGTCATCTACACCGGGTTGCACCAGACCCCGGCCCAGGTTGTCGAAGCGGCCGTCCAAGAAGATGTCGACGGAGTCGGTATCTCGCTCCTCTCGGGAGCCCACATGACCCTCTTTCCCGAGGTGCTGCGCCTGCTCCGCGAGCGCGGCGGCGCGGACATCGTGGTGTTCGGCGGCGGGATCGTGCCTCCCGACGACGCAGTCAAGCTCAAGGAGTTGGGGGTGGATGAGGTCTTCACCCCGGGGACCAGCATCCGCGCGATAGTGGAGTATGTGGAGCGCCGTTTCGGCTTGGAGAAGGTATGCGCCGGGGCCCGCTGATCCCGGGATTTGGTACGATCCGGCGGCTTTAGCCGATCTCCGGAGGGGTCGGCACCAGAGCCAGCCAGCGCTGGTGGAGGCCCATGGATTTCACGCTTGAGGCGACGCCGCGCACGACCGTGGGCCGCCACGTCTCTCAGTTGCGCCGCCAGGGGCTGGTGCCCGGGGTGGTCTACGGCCACTCGGTGAAGCCGCTCACTGTGGAGGTCCCCGGCAAGGACTTCGCCAAGATGTTCCACCGCGCTGGGCGCAGCCACCTACTGCAGCTCAAGGTCGAGGGTGAGCGGGCTGCCCGCCCGGTGCTGATTCGGGAACTGCAGATCAATCCCCGGACGTCGGAACCGGTCCATGTCGACTTCTTTCAGGTCAACCTCTTGGAGAAGCTCAACGTCCAGGTGCCGGTCGTTCTAGTCGGCGAGGCCCCGGCGACCAGATTCAACGCCGGCGAGCTGCTTCACCTGGTTCACCAGCTGGAGGTGAGCTGCCTGCCTAACGCGATTCCGGGAGAGATCGACATCGACATCTCCGGCCTCGCCGAGATCGACGACTCGGTTCGGCTGTCCGAAATCCAACTCCCAGAAGGCGTGGAACTGACCGGGACCCTCGATCCCGAAGAGGTGATCGCCAAGATCGCCGCTCCTCGAGTCCAGGAGGAGGAGGTCGCCGCCGAGCCTGAGGAGGGTGCCGAGCCCGGGGCCGAGGGTGAGCCGTCCGCGGAAGCCGAGTCCCCCTCAGCGGAGTCCTAGAGCCCCAGCGAGCCCGGCGCGATTACTGCGTCCGGCGCTGGCGAGTCTCCTCCAGCCTCAGCCCCAATGCCTCCTCCTCACCGTGGAGCGAGGGCCGGTAGTATCTGCGCCCGAGCAACTCCTGGGGCAGGTGCTCATGGCTGACCAGTCCGCTGGGATCGTCGTGGGCGTACTGGTAGCCCTGGCCGTACCCCTTCTGCCGGTCCCGTCCGGTGACCGCGTTGCGGAGGTGAAGGGGGACGGGAAGGTGGAGCTGGGAGCGCACGTCCTCAGCGGCTGAGCCATAGGCGGCATAGACGCTGTTGCTCTTCGGGGCCAGGGCCAGGAAGATCGCCGCCTCCGCCAGCGGCAGCCGGCACTCGGGCATCCCCACCACCCGCACCGCGGCATGGGTTGCCACCGCCATCTCCAGGGCCCGGGGCTCAGCCAAGCCGACATCTTCTGCTGCCAGGATGACCATCCGTCGGGCCGGGACGGTGGGATCCTCGCCCGCCTCCAGGAGGCGGGCCAGCCAGTAGACGGCGGCGTCGGGGTCACTGCCGCGCAGAGACTTGATGAAGGCGCTCAGAAGCTGGTAGTGGAAGTCACCGGCGCGATCGTGGCGCAGCACCGGGCTGCTCAGTGCCCGCACTGCGGCCGCCTCACCGATCTCGGTACCGTCGGGTGCATTGGCCGCCGCCTGCTCCAGGGCGTTGAGCATGGTCCTGGCGTCGCCCCCCGAGCGAGCCACCAGAACCTGCCGGGCTGCCGCGGCGAGCCGGAGCCGGCGCCCTCCCAGACCCAGACTGCGGTCGGCGAGGGCGCGGTCCAGCAACTCCGACAGGGCCTCCCTGGTCAGCGGCTCCAACTCGAACACCTGGACCCGAGAGAGGAGGGCTCCCGACAGTTGGAAGCTGGGGTTCTCGGTGGTGGCTCCGATCAAGGTGAGCAGGCCACTCTCGACGTGGGGCAGAAGCGCGTCCTGCTGAGTACGACTGAAGTGGTGGATCTCATCCAGAAAGAGGACCGTCCGTTGCCCGACCCGCTGCCGCGTCCGCGCCTCGGTCACGGCGGCCCGGATCTCGCCCACCCCGGCGCTGACCGCGGAGATGGCGATCAGATGAGCCGACTGCGAGCTCGCCAGAAGCTGCGCGATTGTGGTTTTCCCACTGCCCGGTGGACCGACCAGGACAACTGAGGGAAGCACCCCTCCCGCGAGAGTGGCCTGCAGAACACCTTCGCTGCCCACCAGCCCGTCTTGACCCAAGATGTCTTGCCATCGCTGGGGTCGCAAACGGGCTGCTAAAGGCGCTGAACTAGCCTGTTCTGGTGGCGGAGTGGGGGAGCCGAACCGGGTTTCTGGGGCTGGCTCTGCTCCGGGCTCCAACGGCAGCTCTCCCTCCACAGGTCCATCTTGAGGGTTCTTGGACGACGCCAAGCCGTAGCGCTTCAGGGTGGGCTGCCTAAGAAGTGGGAGTGCCCGCCGGCCCCTTCGAGCAACTCGGCACCATGGCTCGATGCCGGGTTACGTCAGGCGGCCCTGACGACGACCACGCCGACCATGCCAAAGGTCTCGTGAGGGATGCAGAAATAGCGGTAAACGCCAGCCTTGGTAAAGGTCAAATGGGCCGACCTGCCGGTAGGCAGGCGCAGATTCCAACCATGTCCTCCCGGTGGCACGGATGCGTCCCCGGCACTGGCCGCCTCGCTGGGCTCGTCGGTGCTGGTGTGGTCGTGGCCGGACGAGGTGTTCCGCCAGGTCACTGTTCCCCCCACTTTGATGCACACTGCGGCGGGGACGAAGTGAAGGAGGTCGGTGGCATCCACCGTTACCTGGTCCACCGCACGGCTCGCGGTACAGGCGGCTATCGCCCGCGCGAACGTCGGAGTCGTGGTCGAAGTAGCGCAGCCGGAGAGCCCGACCAAAAGACAGATGGTCATCCCGACCAGAGCAACCGGGTGTCGCCGCAACCCGAGACTCAAGATGTGTTCAACCCGCCATCGGCCAAGCTGATCACCGTGCACGCCTCCGGTGTTCGCCCTGCCTTGCCGCTGTCGATCCAGATCGACCAAGCCGAGAAGGTGAGGTTCGAAACCCCGAGAACCTCCTGGTTGAGGACCGCGACGCCTCTGGCGCTGGCCCGAACCGAGCCGACCAGAGTGGCTCCATTGGGGCGAGTCCCGACACAACTGGACTGGTGCACCAGCCAGGCGGTGACTTTGGCGTTGGGTGCGAGGTCCTCAAGCCCGACCGCCACCACGAGCAGTCCGGCGGAGCGGTACCAGATCAGGTGTCCACTCCCCCGTACAGGCCGCCCGGAAGAGGGCGAGAAGGAAACCAACACGGCATGTGAACTGGGCAGCGTGGGTTGCCCGGAGGCCATGAAGAGAGCGACCGCCGCCCAGATGCCGAGTACCGCGACGACAATGGCGGTAAGCACGCCGGCCGCGGGGTGAGGCAGGTCGCGGGCGCTCCGCAGCCAGGGCTGGGGGCGAAAAAAGCCTCCCGACCGGCGACGAACTGGACAGCCGCTCACCTGGCCCACGGTATCAAGCCGATCGCGCTCGCACTGCTCTTAGGAACGCGGGTGCCGCTGCGCCTGCCGCCAATCTAGAGCTCCCCCAGCAGCCACTCGTGCACGGCGCCGATCTTCTCGACCAACAGGGTTAGGTGGCCGTCTTCTTCGCTGAGCGCTGCTTGGGCACCGGGGACGTGCTCGGCGAGCCACTGACCGTGCTGGAAGGGGACGAAGCGGTCCTGGCGGCCATGCCACACCTTGACCGGAATCCGGATCGAGTCGAGGTCGAATCCCCATGGCCCCAGATGGGCGACCCCGTCATCCCACCAGCCCTCATCGCCTGGTGCCAATCCGTCATGGGTACAGTTGGTGAGAAAGGCGGCGAACTGACCCGTGAGAACCGCAGCGTCGGTCGGGGTCAGTAGCGTCTTCAGAATCTCAGCGGTCTGCTTCGGCGTCGCCTGCAGCATCGCTTCCCGCTCTTCCAACCCCTGCTTCCGGCAGGCCCCGGGGTCGGAGAAGTAGAGCTGGATACCTTCAACGTTGCTCTCGCCCATCCCGGCGAAGTAGTCCAGGTCCGGCACTCCATATGGGGCGACCGAACCCACCGTTGCAGCGGCGGCCACCAGATCAGGTAGCAGGGCGGCACAGGCCAGCGTGTAGGGACCGCCCCCGGAGTAACCCCAAACTAGGAGTCGATCGATTTCCAGGGCATCAGCAATGCTCCGCACGTCCTCGGCCGCGTCGGCGACGGTGTGCCGCGGGCAGGGGGTGGATTCGCCATATCCGGGACGGTCGTAGCTGATCAGCCGCAGGCCCCGACGTTCCGCGTCGTCTAGCCACTTCGTGAACAGATGGCGCGAGTTAGGCGTACCGCCGTGAACCAGGACCGGGGTGCCCTTGGGGTCGCCACCCAATTCGACGCAGAGCGTCCGGCCATCTCTGGCCTTGACCGTATCCGTCTCGACAGACGCTTTCATCTTTCCCCCTGATCACCTGTACTTGCACGGGCACTTACGTGCCTGCCGGACATAATGCATTACAAGGCAATGGAGCTGGTTGCGGTGAGCTGGAACCGGAGAGGCCCCACCGACAACGCATGACGGAAGGTGGAGGGCAATCATGGCTCGCGGAAGATCCGGTGGTTTCCCAGCCTTCGCCAGCGCAACGCGGGCCAGGGGCGGCGGTCGGCATCGACGACCGTGGTCCACTCCCAGTTGGCCCGGCCGTCGGGTCCAGTGAAACTCCAGGTCATCTCACCGTCGGCGCCGCTAGCTCTCCCTGCGCATACGGGGGTCCGATTGAACTGAGCGGCACTTGCTCCGATGGTTTGCCTCGTTCAGACACCTGAACAAACCCCCATCTCGTAGGGGACGTGGCCGCAAATGGCGATTCAACCGCAGGCCGACCCTCCGTAGGCAGTCATGTCCTATGTCGAGGAGCCCACCCTGGAACCGTGGCGGAGGCCGTCGAAGAGCAGGCCCACCAGGCGATCTGAAGCCTCGGATCGGTCCTGGTCGGCCGACATGCAGACGCCGCCAATAGCACGGAGCAGGTCGCCTCCGTCGATGTCGGCGCGGATGCTACCGGCCGCGACTCCCGCCGCGAGGAGCCTGGTCGCTGCGGCGGTGGCGCGTCCTTTGGTCTCCGCGAAGAAGGCGGCGTTACTGCTGAGCATCGGCTTGAGCACCGACAACATGCCCCGCTTGGTGGCGACGTGCCGGACGAAGAGCTGCATCCACTGTTCGAGCGCCTGATCGGGTGGGAGCGTGCCCAGCAGCTGATCGGCGCGCTCGCAGAGGAGATCGACCTCGCGGCGATACACCGCCTCCACGATTGAGTCACGCGTGGGGAAGTGCCGGTAGAGGGTGCCGATGCCCAGGCCTGCCCTGCGGGCGATGTCCTCGAGGGGCACGTCGGCGCCCTGGGCGGCGAAGACGGCGCTCGCCGCGGTGATCAGGAGCTCTCGGTTGCGCACGGCGTCGGCGCGCAGGGGACGGTCTGCGGATACCGAGTCGGTGGCCTCCATCGCCCCGTGCTCCGCCGCGGCGATGTCACGTCCCACGACTGCTGTCACCAATACCTGACTTGCTAAACGGAGGAAGCCTCCGTATACTTCCGGAGGAAGCTTCCGTTTCGCCATCGTACCACTTGGAGTGTCACATGCCAACTACCGGAACCCTCTCCCGCCCGGCTGCCCGTCCCGGCCTGGTGCTGGGTATCATCCTGGCCGTCCAGTTGATGGTGGTTCTCGATGCCACCATCGTGAACATCGCCCTTCCCGACATCGCCAGGGAGCTCAAGTTCTCCCCGACGAGTCTGTCGTGGGTCATCACCGCCTACACCCTCACGTTCGGAGGCTTCCTTCTTCTCGGGGCCAGGGCGGGCGACCTGCTCGGTCGTAAGCGCGTATTTATGGCAGGTATCGGCGTCTTCACCGTTGCGTCGCTGCTGGGGGGGCTGGCGCCGTCCGGTGGAGTGCTCTTGGCGGCGCGCTCTCTGCAGGGTGTAGGTGGGGCGCTTGCGGCTCCGTCGGCCCTGGCCTTCCTGATGATCATGTTCCCCGAGGGCCGGGAGCGCCTGCGCGCGCTCGGCTACTACACCGCGGTTTCCATCGGCGGCGGAGCGATCGGACTGATTCTCGGTGGCCTGCTGACCCAGGTTGCGTCGTGGCGGTGGGTGCTGTTCGTCAACGTGCCGGTCGGCGTGGCCGTGCTCTTCCTGGCACGTCGCTCCCTTACCGAGACGCCCAGCCGTAACGGGTACTTCGACATCCTGGGGGCGCTGACCTCGACCGTCGGCGTCACCTCTCTCGCCTACGGATTCGTCCGCGCCGCGAGTAACGGGTGGGGCGACATGCTGACCATCAGCGCCTTCGCCCTGGGCGTCGTACTACTTGGTGGGTTCGTGATCTTGGAGAGGCGTGCCGCCGAGCCGATTACGCCACTGCGGCTGTTCGCTGACCGCAGCCGCAACGCTTCGTACGTGGCGCGGCTGTTCCTCGTTGCCGGCATGTTCGGGATGTTCTTCTTCATGACCCAGTTCCTCCAGGATGTGCTCGGATACGGACCGCTTGAGACCGGCCTGGCATTTCTGCCATTCAGCCTGGCGCTCTTCGTCATGTCCCAGCTCAGCGCGCGGCGGCTGATCGAGCGCTTCGGTCCCAAGCCGCTGATGGTGGTGGGGTTCAGCTTCTCTGCCCTCGCCATGCTGCTGATGACGCAGCTCTCCGCGTCGAGCACGTACTTGTCGGTACTGATCCCCGTGCTGCTCTTCGGAATTGGCAACGGGCTTGGATTCGTGCCGCTGACCGGGGCATCCCTGGCTGGCGTGCGCCAAGAGGACGCCGGCGCGGCGTCGGGCTTGGTAAACGTGATGCAGCAGATGGGCGGAGCGCTCGGGCTGGCGGTGCTGGTCTCGGTGTTCGGTACGGCAGGGCGCGTTGTCGCCGGCCAGTCGGCGGCCAGCGCCCGGGCGGCGTTCGTTGTCGGAGCTGACCATGCCTTCATCGCCGCCACCCTGTTCGTCGCCGCGACGGTGCTGGTCCTGGCGGTGGCGATCCGCGGTCGGCGAGCGACCGCCGACGTTGCCGCAACGGCGACAGCGGCCCCGCAGCGAGTGCGCGAGCTGGGGCCCCGTGCGGGGTTGCCAGAGGCCGCCGAGGCTTGATCTCTCGTGGCTGTGGACGCACTTCATCCTCGAGAGTTGCGCGGTCCTGCTTGAGGCAGGGGTCAAGGTCTCGTGCGGCGTTGCCGGTGCCTTCCTGCCGGCCGAGGTTCACGAAGTGCGCTTTGTGAACCTGGGCCGGGCCGACGTGCGTCCTGGGTAAAGTGCTACGATGTAGCACATGGAACGTATAGGGGTGCGGGAACTTCGTCAGCATGCCAGCAGGTACCTGGCCCGGGTAGCGACCGGGGAGACGATCGAGGTGGCGGACCGGGGCCGTCCGGTTGCGCTCCTAGTGCCGACTCATCGGGATCCGTGGCAGGAACTGATCGCCCGCGGCCAGGTACTCGCCGCGCCTGGTGAGGGCAACGTGGTCGACGACCCGCCGCATGACTACGGTATCGACGCGTCGGCTCGGCTGGTGGAGATGCGTGCGGACGACGAGTGAGGATCTACCTCGATTCGTCCGCTTTGGTCAAGCTGGTCCAGCGAGAAGCCCAGTCGGACGGGCTGCGAAGGTTCTTACGTCGACACCGGTCTGACCATCTGGTGACGAGCGCGCTCGCTCGCGTGGAGGTGGTCCGAGCGGTTCTAGCCGGTGGGCCAGTTGCCATTGAGCAAGCCCATCGCCAGCTCTCCCGCCTCGACCAGGTCGTGCTCAGCAACGAGGTGCTCGACAGCGCCGCGCAGTTGACTCCTACCGGTCAGTTGCGAAGTCTCGATGCGATCCACCTCGCCGCGGCACAGCTCGTGGGGAGCGATCTGCGGGCACTTGTCACCTATGACGGACGGATGGAGGACGCCGCCCGAGCTCTTGGGCTCGCCGTGGAAACGCCGGGGTGACCTCCTGGCCGCATTGCCATGCGTCCTGGAAGGAGACTTGGGGGTGGCTGCTGTGGGAAGCGCAACAGCCGCCAACCAGGCTCAAGGATGCGGCCGGCTCGGGCTAGCAAGCCCGATGGCTAATGTCTCGGCTCGTATCGCATTGCCACTGCCCCCGAGCCGAACTCCAGCCGGCTGACGAGCTTCAAGTCGACATGCTTCGATAGCCCCGCGAACAATGTTGGCCCGTGGCCTGCGAGCCTGGGGTGCAGCACGAACTCGTACTCATCGATCAATCCCAGCTCGGTCAACGCCAGTGAGAGCTTCACGCGTCCCACTAACAGTCCCTTGCCAGACTCCCGCTTGAGTTGCTGAACGTCCTTGCCCAGATCACCGCGCACGAGTACCGCGTTCCAATCGACCTGCTCCAGGGTGCTCGACACGACGGACTTCACTGCTCCGATCAACTCCCACAATTCGGCCAGGTGCCCGATCCCGTTAGTGATTGCAACCAGTCGCCCACCGGGGCGAAGCACCCGAGCCAGTTCGCTGATCGCTAGATCCCGGTCTGCGACGTGGTAGAGCATCCAAGCCGCCACTGCAGCATCGAACGTGCCGTCTGGGAAGGGAAGATCCTGAACATCTCCGAGCAACGCCTCGACGCCGGCGGCTCCCGTGGCTGCGACCATCGCCGCGGACGAGTCGAGAGCCACAACCTGACACGAAAGTTCCCTAGAGCAGCTCGCGGCGAATGCGCCCGTTCCGGATCCGACCTCGAGCAGTCGCCTCGGCTTGACCCAAGCCAGTGCCGAGAGCGCCACGTCTTGAGGCCAGCGACCTTGAGCATCGGGATGCCAAACGGAGGACCGCGTCTTTAGCTTAGCAGTAGAGCGGTATTGCTCGTGCACGAAATCGTCCTCATCGAGGCGCATGCACAGACCCTACATGGCACGGCCATTCTCGAGGCAGTCGCGAAGTTTTGGGAGGCCTGAGGCGATGGGCTACTAGGCTGCCCACAGCCCCGTCTCGAGTGGCTCCAGCAAGGCCAGCCCGAGCCCGCCGTGTCCTTGGTCCCAGCATCACGATGACCTTGTCCGAACGCGCGATCGCCGCGCGAACGCGCGCTTCCCAAGCCTCCTCTGGCGCTTCCTAGTTAAGAGAGTGATCGGAGACGCGAAAGGGGGAGTCTGGCAGCTTCGCCTGCCCAATGATGAAGTCATAGAGGATCTTGCCACGATCGAAGTCGTAACTCACAAATACCTTGGTCTTCACTAAAGCTGCCTCGTCCCAGCAGATGACCCCTATTCCATCGGCTGATACTACTCTTGGCTTCCAGATGCGAGCTGGGCGCCAGCCGTGCTTTATCAGCTCTGCATTAGTCTCCTCGTCTCGCTGTCTATTGCCTCGAGCTGATGACGTCACCAGTCGCCATTGCTTGATACGTCGTGCGGGGCCGTTTGTCATAGATGACCGCCGACTGGCCGCTGCCGATTCCGAATGATAGGATCACGTCTCGAAATGGAACGTATGAAGGTTGGTCACCGCAACTTGCTTGAACGAGCCATCGAATGCGCCCTCGAGGCGCACGCTGGTCAGCAGTACCCATCGCCGGAACCACAGCCCTACATCCTGCATCCCATTCGCGTGATGTGCGCTGTCGAGGGCGACGACACACGGATGGCGGCCGTTCTACATGACGTCATCGAGGACGCAGAGGTCACCCTCGCCGACCTTCAAACGGCAGGCTATCCACCCCCCGTCATCCACGCGGTAGACTGCCTCTCTCGTCGGGACGGCGAAACCTACGCCCGCTGCATCGAGCGTGTCGCCACGGACCTGAGGGCAACGATAGTGAAGGTGGCTGATCTGCGGGACAACCTTCGCAATAATTTAAGCCTGCCCCCGACGTTAGACGTGCTCAAGAGAATCCAGCGCTACGAGAAGGCATTGTCCTTCCTAGAGCCCAGACTCGAGGCCGACGCTTGACCGGAGATGACGCGGAGGCTATTTGGCAGGAAGTCTAGCTAACAAGCGCAAAAAGCAGAGTTGCGTGTGCGGTCAGTAAATTTGACCAGCTGCGGCTATCGTGCGAGACGATTAGTCTGTTCGCGTGGAGAGGCTATATGACCGGGACAGATCGTCACGACGGAGAGCGTCACGGCTTCGAATACGAACAAGGTCTAGTTATCGAAACAGGAGGCGAGGGAACGGACGAGGAGTGGGGACATAAGGAGCCTGAGAACGTGGACCACCTCAGTCTGGAGGAGATGGAGGAGCGTCTGGGGGTCAAGGTAAATTGATATGGACCCCGTCTGCTGGACCTGCTAAATGAGAGTCAGGCAACACTGGTGGAGCCCCGATGGAGGTTCTCGTAGTCTACGGGCGTGAGCATCCCGAGGGAGCTGTGCCTTCGGGTGCGGTTGTGGAAGGTTTCCAGATATTCGAAGAGTGCAGCGGACAGCTCGATCCGGGTGCGCCACTTCTGCCGGTTGAGCAGTTCGGTCTGCAGTCGGCCCCAGAACGACTCGATGACCGCGTTGTCGGACGCATCGCCAACGGTCCCCATGGATGGCGCCAGGCCCGCCTGGCATACACGCTCAGTGAAGCTCCAACAGGTGAACTGGGTGCCGTGGTCGGAGTGGATCACCGTGCCGGCTGTTGGCGTTCGAGTGGTCAGCGCCATGGACAGGGCGTTGGTGACGAGCGAGGAGGCCTGGTGGGTGTCGATCGACCAGCCACCACCCTCCACTCCCCGCCCAAGGATAGCAGCTAACCAAGGGATACAAACCCGGAGTTCCCTGCCCCGGGTAACGGGCCTGGGTTCACCGCCTCCCGCGCCGACCCCTTGGCGTCCGACTTCTCCGACCAGTCGATCGGTCAGGCCCCGACCGATGGCTCACCTGCGGCTGACGATCGCTACCGGTATCCGAATGGTCCTGGCGGCCCGCGTTACGCTCAGGGGTGCCCTCAGTCTCCAGAAGGGAAGTCTCGACCGAGGTGAGCACGGCCACGGAACCCACATTCGGACGCTCCGAGCCGGGCATCCAACTAGGAACTTTGAGGCCGCCCCATCCCATCACTGAGAAGACCTGGATCACCATTACTGTGCTCTGAGTCACCCAGTACAGGGCGATACCTTGGTAGAACGTCACGGCAAAGACCGCGATGAGAACCGGCATCAGATACGTGGTCTGGGCCATTACTCGGTACATCTGACGCTCTTGGTCGGTCATGTCAGGGCGCTGCTGCTGCATCATCATCTTCGACTGCATGAACGTGAGCGCGCCTGCCAACACTGGAAGGATCAGCAAATCGAGATGAGATAGTACTCCCGCATGCACGGCAGACGCGCCTAGGTTCCCGATCCAGAGAAAATGTGTATGTCCACGCATTACTTGCGACAAGCGATGAATTGTGCCGTAGAGTGCGTACAGAAAGGGCATCTGAATGACAAGCGGGAGGCATCCTGACAGCTGTCCTAACGGATTGATCTGGTGCTTCTTGTACAGCGCCATCGTCTCTGTCTGTAACCTAGCGCGATCTTTCTTATATTTCGCCTGAATGTCCCGGAGCTCTGGTCCCATACGTCGCTGGTCGGCCTGAATTTTGCGCTGCGTTCGAATCTGCCAGCGGAACAGTGGGAAGAGCAGTCCGCGAATCGCGACCGTGATGACGACGATCGCCAAACCGAATGCTCCAATGCTGGAAGTGGCTGCAAGGGAATTGAACGCGTGATCAAGGAATTGCAGCACAACACCTATTGGGGTGAGGAGCACGTAGAAAAACAGGGCCTCGACTGGGTTAGATGGAGGGGGCGCCATCGGGTTCGTAAACGCGAGCACGAAAGTCATCGCTCGGCCACCGACGAGAAGTGTCGCTGTAGTTTCCAATGAGAGGGCGGACTACCCAAGCCCGCGCGGAGTGTCGGACTTGACGAACGCTGGGTTGGAGCTGTCAGCGGCATGTACCGGGGAGCCTCAAATCGCGCTAATGGCCCAGTGGGGAGAATGTGTCCACTCGGGATAGCACAATCAGGGACTGGTCCGAGAGTAGGTGACTCGTGCCTCATAGCCCTCGCGCAGATCTCCCCACCGCGAGCAACTATCTCTGCGCTACGCTGGGGGAGATACTTGCGTCGTGGAGAGGCGCAATTCGAACCGCCTCGGCCAGGGTTAGATGGGTGGCCACGGCGTCGGCAGCCAGGCCCTCCGCTCCTGCCTGAATGTACTCCGCGATGACAACGTGGCGCCGAGCAGCATCCGCATGCTGCTCGGCGCGTGGTGGCGCGCTCTCGGGATGCCGATCAATGCGAAGCCAGAGCTGCTTCATCGACTCGATGAGGATACCGTTATCCGTGATGTTGTAGATCGCCTGGTGAAATGCGCGGTGCGAGGAATCCCACTTGCCAGGCCGGGAAGCCGCAAGAGCACTCGCGAGGGCGACCACGGTGCGTCGTTGACCCTCGTCGGCCGACCTGGCAACGATCGCGACGGCCAGTGCTTCGAGGTGGGCCCGCACGGTCAAGAGCTCCTCCCACTCGCGTGATGGGAGCGGAACCACTCTCATCACGTTGTTAGGGCAGCTCTCCACCAGCCCCTCACCTTCGAGACGCCTCAGCGCTTCCCGCAGAGGGATGATGGAGATCCCTAGAACCGAGGCCAGTTCACGTTGATTGATGGGTGTGCCTGGGGGAATGGCTCGATCTACGATTCGTGCCCTAATCTCATCATAGGCGGCTTTGCCCTTCGTGCGAACTCGGACACGATCGACGCTGCGGGCACGAACCGCGACAGATCTGGACGCAGCGACCATCGCTACAGCCGCTGCCACCACGGGTACCGCCTCTTGCGACATGGCGGTAGTCTATTCCTCCTCCCGGCCCTTGGCAAGAAGTCATAGAACCTCCGTCATAATAAGTTATAGCCGCGATCAGGAGGCCCAGCTGCGTCTAGTTGAAACGTGGCACGCGAATGGTGTGAGCCCCTGTGACTGGAGCAAAACACGGCTTGCCCGAAGGCCCGAGCAGGTCCCTGGGTGCACGTGATGCTCGAGTTGGCGAGGACGCTCGGAAGGTCACCTCTCACAACGGGTCCCGCCTTTTCGCTTTGCACGAGCCGGACGAACTGCTGTGATAGGCACTCCGCCCGGCTGATCGTTGGGAGAGACCCCTGAGCGCTCTAGTGCCTAGGGCCCACTAACCGCAGCTTTAGCAGTCCCTGAGCCCCAGAAGTAGAGATAGAGGTAAAAGTTAGCTGGCGTAGGGGTATCGCAATAGCCAGCTCCGTCCCAGCTCATGTTGGCCGGATTCTTTGCTCCGTTCCCATAGATGTTGGTTGAGCTCCACAGGCAATAGGTAGCACCTCCATTGGTAACGTGGTGTGACACCGACCCCACGGTGTACGCGTAGGTCCCGTTGTACTCCCAATCGCCGGACATCGTAGCCTCGAAGCCGCTGAAGATACCCGTTCCTATGTCGTCGACCTTTGCATACTGCTCAACGTAGCCGTTCGGGCTCGCCACACCTGGCTGACCCAATGTGATGCGAAGAATGCTGTTTGGCAGCGTCACCGTTTCCGAGGTCGCGCCTTTCACAACAGCAGTCGATCCGATTGACTGCTCAGCCGACGCCGCAGCTGCGGTGTTGAGCCCGATGACGCTGAGCACGACAATCAGCGTTGGTACGAGCCATAGAGTTTTGCGGTCGCGCATGAACATCCTCCCGTGAGCGGGCGTTGTGGCCACTCGCTAGGGCCGATGGCGTGGAGCCTAGCGTTGCTGCTCGCGAATGTCAATGGGATGATAGGACTAGTTGTGCTATAAGTTATATCGGAAACGCCACGACGCGAGAGTTGCCTCGGGTGCAGCGGTGACATCTACAACGTGCTGCGGTAACGATGCGGTATTCCGCTGGTGCGGATGGTGAGGCGCCAGAGATGTTTGTGGGTTGGGGCGACCTACGGTGGCGATTGCAGTGCCCACTTTACCGGCGAACATCGCACCCGCCAAGTCTGGCCGTCGGTGCCTGCGTTGGTGAGAGCGGTGTCCGCCCAGCCCAGCCAGCGCGCGGCGAATGTGGCGATCTCCCAGTCGCTCGAGTTGCTGGAGTCCGGGTATCGCGGGATAGTCAGGCTGCTACGCGACGCTGGGCCGGACATCGTTTGCTGGCTGGGCGCCTCAGTGGGCCTGGTTCTCGATCCGCACCACTAATGTCGTGGAGCACGGGAGTGCGGGGATTGACCGCAGGGCTAAGGTGGCGGGCATCCCCCCTACAGGGCTTTTTTGCTGCGGCTTTCTGCCTCCGTGCTCCGGGACCAACACGGGCGGTGTCGTCTGCCGCATCTACGACAAGACTCTCCTCATGGCGGCCCGCGGAGAGCATTGGCAGGAGGGGGTGTGGGTGGGTCGCGATCCCGACCTCCCCACGTCCCGGTTTTGGCTTCGATCGCGTCGGCGGCGTTTAGTTGATAGGCGAGTTGGTCTCGTCCGAGGTCTAGGTAGAGGTTAGGGTCGGTGTCTGGGAAGTCCATCACCCTCCTTTGGCTAGGTGCTTGACACACACGTGATTAGGTTGTACACACATTCTGAACTCGGTAGAGAGGTTCCCGGAGACACCGATCGCAGCGGTCCGATACTTCTCGGAGGACTCCGTGTGCCAGGACTTTGTGGCGCAACTTCGTTGGCCCGATGGGGTCGTCTGCCCGCGCTGCGAGTCCATGGCCAGCTTGCCACACGGCTTGCCGAGGAGAAGCGCACCAAACGACAACGCGTTAAGCGTCCGTCTCCCTAGCGCGAGCAGAACCTAGTCATGGGCGCTACCCTGCGCGAGATCGACTTGAAGTTGGCTCGGGCCGACGCACACCTCGATGAGCTTTGGGGCGTAGTCAATCCCTGGCGGTCTAGCGAACCATACGAAGTCGCGGAGGGGATCGAGGGCAAGGATTCCGAATACGTCTACCGACTCCAGTTCTCCCAGCCCCTCGACGAGTCCGTGCCAGCCATCGTCGGAGACTTCCTTCACAACGTGAGGCTTCGCTCGACTACGTGATGAGCGCCTTGTCCCGTCCACTAGGCGACGCAAGACGTATTACCCAATCTTCGCCACTGATCCTTTTGCCCGCGACCCCCAGAACCGCCGGAAGTACCTTCAACGTAGTCCCACGGACCGCGGACGGTGGAGGAGCTATACCAAGGGAGTTGAGCCTGCCGCGCTCCGCGTCATTGCGGATTTCCAGCCCTACGCGGCTGGTGCGCGTCCAGGCGAGTTCCACCTCCTTGTCGCGCTCAAACGCCTCTCCGACGCCGACAAGCACCGCGAACTCACGACCGTCCCGGTCGCCTTGGAAGGTGCACAGCTCTGGATCGACGGTGAGCGGAGCGAGATCATCACCCCGCGTATCCGCAAAGCGGTGAAGGCGGGCGAGGAACTCCATCGATCCAAGACACCCGCTGAGATAGAGATCCACGGAACCCCGCTGGTGCTGGTCCGCGTGGGAGGGGCTGAGCCAGCGGAAATCAGGCTGGACGCACTGAAGGCGCTGCTGTTGTTTGCGCGAGGGATCTTGGTCGGATCCCTCGCAGGCTACCTTCGGAGGTAGGGGCGACCTCAACTGCCGACCCTAAAAAGGGTAATAATAGACTTGACTCACAAACTGTGCTATACTCTGGACATGGCACAGCGAGAGATTGGGACTCTGATTGAAGCGGTCCGGTACTTCTCGGACCCCGACGTTTGCCTCGCCTACTTGGTCGAGCAGCGTTGGCCGGATGGCAAGGTCACTTGCCCGACTTGTGGCTGCCAAGAAGTCCACTTCATCGCTACCCGCTCTCTGTGGCGCTGCAAGGTCAAGCATCCCCGGCAGCAGTTCTCGATCAAGGTCGGCACCATCTTTGAGGACAGCCCGATTGGGTTCGACAAGTGGCTCCCGGCCATCTGGCTCATCACCGGCGCCAAGAACGGGATCAGTTCTTACGAGCTTCACCGCTCGCTGGGCGTCTCTCAGAAGTCCGCGTGGTTCATGCTCCACCGAATCCGCTTGGCGATGCAAACCGGTACCTTCGAGAAAATGAGCGGTCACGTTGAGGTTGACGAGACCTTCATCGGCGGAAGCGCCAAGTTCCAGCATGAGCGCAAGCGGGCTCATCGCGGGACCGGAGGGCTGGGCAAGGTGGCCGTCATGGGCCTCTTGGAGCGCACCAGTCCCGAACGTAAGAGCATGGTGCGCGCCAAGATCGTTGAGAACGTGCGTCGCCGGACTCTGACTCCGGAGGTCCGCGCCAACGTCACCGCCGGGGTTGAGGTCTTCACTGACGCCTTCCGTTCCTACGACGACCTGGACACCGACTACATCCACCAAGTCATCAATCACGCGGTCGGCTACGTCGAGGGAAACGTCCACACCAACGGGATCGAGAACTTCTGGAGCCTGCTCAAGCGGTCCCTTAAGGGTACCTACGTCAGCGTTGAGCCCTTCCATTTGTTTCGCTACCTCGACGAGCAGGCCCTTCGGTTCAACACCAGAGACGACAGCGACCGCGTTCGGTTCGAGAAGGTTCTCGGTCAGGTAACTGGTAGGCGGTTGACCTACAGCGACCTGACCGGCCAAACGGTCGCCTTTACCAACTAGACCGCGGCAAGGGCGCGGGAAGCGCTCTAAACTGTGAGACGTGGCATCCAAGCCCCGGAAGGCACCGACGCCTCCCGAGTTCGACCGCTTTATGAAGTCCCTTCTGGCGGTTCCTTCTCGGGAGATCGCCGAGCGGAAGGCGCGTTACGAGCGCGAGCGCGCTCAGCACCGCGAGCGGTCCTCTCCGCCTTCTTCCGCTCCTGATCCTCTTTCAGGAAGTTAGCACCAGGGCGCAAGACTTCCATTGCGTCCAACAGCTCGGGGATGCCCGCTTCGGTCATGAGACCCCCAGCAAGCCCCTTGCGGCGAAGCTTGGGCCACCCCGAACGGACCGCTTTAGGACTAACAGCCCACCTTACTTCGACGAGATACCTATTCGATTCGTACGCCAAAAGATCAGCCGCCTGTAGTCCAGGGTGCTCCTCCGAAGCGGCGTTTGTGACCGATCCTAAACGACTGGCGATGCGTTTAAAGTCAGGAATTGTGGTGCTCTTTAGGTCTTGGTACAACCTCACCACCTTTCCGGCATCGGGGCGGTCATCAAAGACCAAAGCGACCCGCTCTTCGGGAGAAAAACAGCGAACGTCACCCGCAATGGCTTCCATGGCCATTTGGAAGGCGACGTAGTAAGGGTCGCCCATGCCGCCTGCCCTCCGCAGGTGCGCCACTTCGTCCGCGACGGGATCCCAGCCTCGCAGATCGATCGCGCACATAACGCCATGGATCAGTGACCCGTCGATGATCTCGATAAAGCTCTCGCGGATCGCGGGGCGGTCCGTACGACCCTTGTACTCACCCTTTCCGTGCTCACAGTCCGCAGCGTGAAACTCTGCAAGCCCTAGCGCCTTGAGTCGAGCCTTCCACAGCGCCTCGAAGCCCTCCCAAGCGCGGGCGGTGGCCCAGTACCCGGCGACACAGTGAATCCGATGCTCGGTCTCGCTCTCGTCCAAGTACGCCGTAAGCTCAAGCATCGCGAATAGGCGCTTCCGACTCGACCACGGGTGTACCACCCTGCTCAATCGGCCAACGGCTCCGCCGATCTCCCATGCTGGGGAGATCATGCGCCCCTACGGGGTGTGAGTCAAGGTTGTTATTGCCCTAAAAAGGGCGCGCGGAAGATTAGTGTCCCAAGTATACCGTTGCCCTAAATTGCACCAGCTCCTCGTCCGATATTGGCCGCCGAGTCAGTGG
>Ga0307372_10005311_pt1 | contig 19416 bp, 17 predicted proteins | sample OX1MG_FD_202533 | JGI IMG/M metagenome (GOLD analysis project Ga0307372, IMG submission 202533) | Soil microbial communities from Risofladan, Vaasa, Finland - OX-1 | ecosystem: Environmental > Terrestrial > Soil > Coastal area > Acid sulfate soil | place: Finland: Risofladan, Vaasa | collected...
GCGCCAGGCTCCGGCGACGGCTCGGGCCCTCGCCCGATCGCCGACGACCAGGGCGGCGAGCACCTCGGCGCCGGCGAGCACGATCGCCTGGGGCAGGACTCGCAGGAGGTGGAACCACCCGTAGCACTTGAGCACCGCGCGCAGCTCGTGCCGCCGTTGCAGCGCCTGCAGGGTCGGGGGGACCGATCCCGCTTCGGGGCAGGGACCCAGCCGGAGCTCGCCGCCCGAACCCTGCAGGGAACGGACCCGGGCGTCGGGAGCGACCACGACCCGGGCACCGGCGACCTGGGCGCGCCAGCTCAGGTCGAGGTCCTCGGCCATGGCCACCATGCCCGCGTCGAACCCGCCGAGCTCGGCGAACAGGTCGGCGCGGACGAGCACGCATCCCGACGGGGCGACGAACACGTCCCTCACGGCGTCGTGCTGGCCGTGGTCCACCTCGCCCGCCTGCACCCGGTCCACCACCGCTCCCGTCTTGTCGGCGTTCATGCCGACGTGGAGCAGGACGCGCGGATCGTCCCACCGGACCACCTTGGGCGAGACGATCCCGGCGTTCGACCGGTAGGACTCCTCCACCATGACGTGGAGGGCGTCGGGATCGAGGGCGCAGTCGTCATGGCACAAGAGGAAATACGAAGCCCCCTCCACCATCGCGAGGACCTCGTTGGCGGCCGCGCCGAAACCGACCCCGTCGGGGAGGCGGCGCACGAAGGCTTCGGGCAGGACCTTGCCGACCCGCCCCGTCGGGTCCTCCCCCCCGCCGACCACCAGGACGAGGACCGACAGCTCCTCGTAGTGCTGGTCCGCCAGGGACGACAACGTCTCCTCAAACCATGGTCCCGGGTCCCGGGTGACCACAACGGCCACCACGGCCGGCGCTCGGGCGTCCATCAGGGTGACGAGGCTACCGGCTCGCCTCGCACCCGAGCGCCCGCAGGTGGCGACCGGGTGCTTGCAATTGTTTATCTTTATGAATACACTAGTTTTCAACACCCGATGCCGTCAGACAGGAGCCGATGGGATGCCTCAACCCCGTGACCTGAACCTCAACGAGCTCGCCAAGGGCCTCACCGGTGCGGCGAAGGACGCCACCTACGTCGCCGTCGGGCTGGGCGTGCTCGGGATGCAGAAGGCGCAGGTGCAGCGGCTCGCCATACAGAAGCGGCTCCCCGAGGGGCTCGCCATGCAGAAGCGGCTCCCCGAGGGGCTCGAGGCCCGGCTCGGCGAGGTACGGGCCGAGGTGGCACGCCACGCCGAGGAGCTCGACGAGCTCGTACTGGGCGCCATGCGCCGCGTGGAGTCGTCGTTGGAGCCGATCGAGGCACTGCTGCCGGCACCGGTGCGCGACGTGGCGAAGCTGGCACACACCGGCGCCCACCAGGTCCGGATCAGGGTCAGGGAGCTGCTCGCCGCCCCGTAGCCGGCCGAGCCGGCCTCAGCCGGCCGCGTGGCCGGCCGGAGCAGGCCTCAGCCCCCCTTGCCCAGCTCGGTCTCCCAGTAGGCGAGCACGTCGCCGAGCGTCTCGTCGAGCGGGATCTCGGGCTTCCAACCCGTGGCTTCCTGCAGGAGGGCGTGGTTCCCGCGCAGGACCGGCACGTCCACCGGGCGGACGAGGGAGGGGTCCGGCTCGAGCGTGAGCTCGGCTCCGCTGAGCTCCAACAGCCGGCCGACGATCTCGGAGATCGCCGTGTCGTGCCCCGAGCAGACGTTGTACACGTGCCCGGGCCGGGCCTGTTCGACCAGGAGCCGGTAGGCCTTCACCACGTCGCGCACGTCGGTGAAGTCGCGCCTGGTGGTCAGGGTGCCCACGGTCAACGTCGTCGCCCCGTCGCGCCGCGCCTGCACGATCCGGCGGGCCAGCGCCGACACGGCGAACGTCGGGGCCTGCCCGGGCCCGATGTGGTTGAAGGGGCGGACCACCACGACCCGCTGGCCGTACCCGCGCCAGGCCTGCAGGGCCACCTGCTCGGCCGCCGCCTTGCTCGCCGCGTACGGCGTGACCGGCGCCACCGGCGTGTCCTCGCCGAGGGGCAGCTGGTCGGGTCGCACCGAGCCGTACACCTCGGACGAGCTGACGACGAGCACGACCGGGTCGGACCCGAGCGCCCGCGCCGCGGCCAGCACCTCGGCGGTGCCGAGCACGTTGACCCGCAGCACCATCGACGGCGAGGTCCAGCTCTCGCCGACGTGGGACAGCGCGGCCAGGTGGTAGATCGCCTCGGGCGCCGCCGCGGCCACGACCGGGCCGATCGCCCCACCGTCGGCCACGTCGGCCTCGTCGTCGGCGACCACCACCTCGTCCCCCCGGCCCCGAAGGGTCTCGGCGAGCCAGGTGCCCACGAAACCCCGCCCCCCGGTGATCAGCGCTCGCACGGCTGCACCCTACCGGCGGGCACGTCAGGGCCGGAGCCGGGCGTCGACCGCCAGGCGATAGGCCTCCACGTGGTGCAACGCGCTCTGCTCCCACGTCCGCGCCGCGGCCACCGCGAGGCCCGAACGCCGGCGGTCCTCGGCGAGGGCGGCGCCACCCGAGCGGCCAAGCACGGCGTCGAGGGCGTCGGCGAGGGCGAGGGCGTCGCCGGGTGGCACGAGCAGGGCCGCGCCGCCGGCCATCTCCTCCATGGCCGTGCCGGAGGTGGTCACGAGTGGCGCACCGCAGGCCAGCGCTTCGAGCGCCGGCAGGCCGTACCCCTCCTGCAGGGCCGGATAGGCCACGACCGCCGCCCGCCGGAGCAGCGCCGGCACGGCGGCGTCGGGGACGTACCCGGTGAGGACCACCCGGTCCCGGTGCCTGGCCGTGCCGACGGCCCGGCCGACGTCGTCGGGGCCCCACCCCGGCTGCCCGGCCAGCACCAGCTGGGCGTCTGCGTGACGGCCGGCCACGGCGTCGAAGGCCTCGACCAGCCCGGCAGCGCCCTTGCGGGGCTCGAGGGTGCCGACGAAGACGACGAGGGGCCGGGAGGGGTCGACGCCGAGCGCGTGCAGGGCCGCCTCGTCGGAACCGGGCTGCGGGTCGTCGGGCCGGAAGCGCAGATGGTCGACCCCGTGCGGAGCGACCACCACCGGCACCCCGACCTCGCAGACCTCGCGGAGCCGGACCGCCGTCGTCGCCGACACGCACACGATCGCCGCGGCCCGGCGGCAGGCCACCCGGATCGCCCTGCGGAACAGGACCGCCTTGGAGCGCTCGTGCCATTCGGGATGGTCGAAGAACGTCAGATCGTGGATGGTCACCACCACCGGCACCCGCGCCCGCTCGGGCATCGTGTAATGGGGGCTGTGATGCACCGCCGGCCCGAGGTCGTCGAGCAGCCCGGGGAGCCGGACCTGCTCCCATGCCAGGCGGAGCGGGCGGCGGGCGGGGGCGGTCATGGTTCCCGCCCCGAGGTCGCCCGGGCCCGTCCGGGCGGCGGCGGCGGAGCCCCACCGCTCCGCGTCGCCGCGCCGTCCGACCAGCACCAGGTCGACGTCGTCGCGCTGTCCGAGCGCTCGCGCCAGCTCGATCACATAGCGACCGGCTCCCGCGGGGTTGGCCGGTACCGCGCTCACGTCCAGGGTCACCCGCAACGCCGGCCCGGTGCCGTCGGTCTGGCCGGCGTCGGTCAGCCCGGCGCCGTCGGTGGTGCCGTTCACGACGACCGTCCCGCCAGGGACTCCCAGAGCCGGGCGTGCCGGTCCGCAGCCAGCCGCCAGGTCCGCCGGCGCGCGTCGGCCTCGCCCGCCGCCGCCAGCGCGGCGCGCGTCACGGGGTCCGTGGCCACTCTCACCAGGGACCCGGCGATCGCTCCCACGTCGAGCGGGTCCACCAGCAGGGCGGTGGGCTCGCTCCCCGGAGCCGGCACGACGCTCGGCACGCCCGTGCTCGCCAGCACCGGCAACCCGAAGCGCATCGCCTCCAGCGGAGGGAGCCCGAAGCCCTCCGACAACGGGACGTACACGAAGGCCCGGGCCGACGCGTACAGACCGGCGAGCACCCCGTCGGGCACCGCGCCGACGGGGACCACCCCCTCGGCCGAGAGCAGTTCGCCCCACGACCCGCCGCTCCCGTCGATGCGCCCGCTGCCGGCCTCCCCCCAACCCACCGGACCGACCACCACCAGCGACAAGCGCCCGGGCAGGGCGGCCCGGGCGCTCGAGTACGCGGCGACGAGCCGCGCCAGGTTCTTGCGCGGCTCGAGCGTGCCCACCGTGAGCAGGAACCCACCCGCGACGCCGTGGTCGCGGAGAAGGGCCTCCGCCCCACGCCGGTCCGCCTCGCCGAGGTGGTCCGCGCCCTCGTCGATCACCGTGACCGCACCCGGGTCCGCTCCCGCCTCCACCAGATCGTCGGCCACCGATCGGGACGGGACCACCAGGGCGTCCGCGTGCCGCAACGCCCGCCCGAGCGACGCCTCGTGCCACCGCCTCCCCCGCGGGGTGCCGGTCTCGGGATGCCGGCGCCAGGCCAGGTCGTGCACGGTGACCACCAGGGCCGGGCGGGCGAGACCCTGTCGGCCCCGCACCGGCGGTGCGGCCAGCGACACCGCGTGGACCACGTCGTAACCCGTGGGGGGCGCCCCGAGCCCGTGGTCCCAGGCCCGGGTGAGCAGCCGGCCCGGGAGGCGCGACGCGTGCACCGGCCACCCGAACCCCTCCAGCGGGTCGACCGGGCCCCCCGCCGCGCCGACCGTTGCGGCACCCCCGTCGGCGCGGCGCGCCGCCCGATGGCGGCCGTGGTCCCCGGGAGCCCTGCTCGCCAGGAGGCCGATCTCGACGATCGGCCCCCTTCTTGCCCGGTCCGCCGCCGCCTCGGCCAGGCCGCCCAGCAGGCCCCTGGCGTACGTGCCGATCCCGCCGGGCACACCACGCCGGAGCTGCTCGACCGCGAGCAGGACCCGGGGCGGCGCGCCGGTCCCCCTCGCGCCCTCGCCGTCCGTGTCGCCGTCCGTGTCGCCGTCGGTCCCGCTCGCGCCCTCGCCGTCCGTGTCGCCGTCCGTGTCGCCGTCCGTGTCGCCGTCCGTGTCGCCGTCCGTGACCGGGGTCATCGCACCGCCCGGGCCGCCCGCCGGCCCGGGCCGGCCTCGGCCGCCGCGACCCGGTACAACGCGCTCAGGCCGTCGGCACAGCGGGCCCAGGTGTAGCGCGCCACCCGCTCGGTCCCCCGGCGCACGAGGTCGGCGCGCAGGTGCCCGGAGTCGAGGACCTCGGCCAGGGCGCCGGCCAGGGCGGCCCGGTCTCCCACCTCCACCAGCATGGCGGCGTCCCCCAGCGCCTCGGGGATCGCCCCTCCCCTCGACGCCACCACCGGTACCCCGGCGCTCATGGCCTGCAGGGGGGGCAGCCCGAAACCCTCGTACACGGAGGGATAGGCCAGCACGGCCGCTCCTGCGAGGAGGGTCCCGAGCGTGCCCGCGTCCACCCAACCGGCCCGCGTGATCCGCGAGCGGAAGGGCGAGGCCCCGATGGCGCGCTCGAGCGCGTCGCTCCCCCAGCCGTCGGGGCCCGCCAGCACCAGCGCGAGATCGGGACGATCGGCAGCCACGTCGTCGAACGCCCTGACGAGTCCGGGGAGGTCCTTTCGGGGCTCGGCCGTCCCGACGGCGAGGACGTACCGCAGGGTCCCCTCGGGCAGGAGCGTCGCGGCCGACGGCCCGTCGGGGCCCGGCCGGGCCGGGGGGGTCGGCGGGAGGACCGGCGCGCCGGGGGCGACGGCCCGGACCCGTTCGGGATCCGCTCCGAACGCGTCCACGACCTCGGCGGCCACGAACGCCGAGTGCGTGTGCACCCAGGCACCGCGGCGCAGGGCCCGCCGCACCAGGTCGGGGAAGGCCAGGGTGGCGGCGTCGCAGAGCTCGGGGAACCGCAGAGGGGTGAGGTCGTGCACCGTGACCACCGCCGCGGCGCGGCGGGTCGGCGGCACGACGAAGTTCGTGCCGTGCACGACGTCGACGGGACCGACGAACCACTCGATCGGCGGGAGGTCGAGCCGGCGCCAGGCCCCGTGAAGCGGTCGGGCCGGCATGGCCCGCTGCCGGGCGCTCACCCCGGGGGGGAGGTGCTCCTCCATCCCCCGGCGCCGGCGCCAGCTGACCGCGTACGCCGAGACCTCCAGATCGCCCCGCTCCGCCAGCCCCGAGAGGACGCCGGCGCAGAACACCCCGACACCCGTCGGCTTGCCGAGCAGCGGCGTGGCGTCCACGCCGACGCGGAGGGGCCGCTGGGAGAGCCCGGGGGCGCCCCGCGCACCGGTACCCCCAGGGGGGATCGGTGGGTTCTCTCGACCTCCGGTGTCGGCGCCGGTCACCGGCTCGGACGGCACCCGTCGAGCCTTGCACACCGCCTGCGGCTCACGGCCACCGCGCTACCCGCCGCCGAGCTCGGCCAGCACGCCGTCGGCCAGCGCGGGCCACGCATCGGCCGCCCAGGGACCGAAGGCGCGATCGCTGAGGGCGCCCAGCGCCACCCCGGCGGCCGGGTCGACCCAGAGGAACCCACCGGCCCGCCCGAAGTGGCCGAACGTCCGCGGGTCGTTCCGCGCCCCGGTCCAGTGCGGTCGCTTGGACCCACGGACCTCGGGCCCGAGCCCCCAGTCACACGGCCGCTGGAGCCCGAACCCGGGCACGACGCCGTCGAGCCCGGGGTAGGCGACCGCGGTGGCCCGGGCGAGGGTCTCGGGCGACACCAGCGTCGGGCTCATCAGCTCACGGCCGAGCGCAGCGAGATCCCGGACCGACCCGGTCAGCCCCGACGCGGGCGAGCGGCTCGCGCCCCATCGCGCCCCGTCCATGACGAGCGGCTCGAGCACGGCCTCGGTGAGGTAGTCGGCGAAGGGGATGCCCGACCGGGCGCCCACGTGCTCGCCCAGGAGCTCGTAGCCGTAGTTGGAGTAGATCCGCCTGCGCCCGGGAGGCATGAGCGGCGGCCCGCGGTCCGGCCCGAGCCCCGACGCGTGCGCCAGCAGGTGGGCCACGGTCGACCCGGCGGGGCCGGCCGGGTCGTCGAGCGCCGCCGAGCCTTCCTCGGTCGCCACCAGCACGGCCAGCGCCGTGCACAACTTCGTGATCGACGCCCAGGGGAGCACGCGCGTCTCGTCCCCGACGGTCGCCACGATCCGCACCCCATCACCGCTGCCGGGTGCGGGGCCCCCGATCGCTCCGGCCTGCGGGGCCGGGCCCTCGAGCACCACCGCGGCGGCGGCGCCGACTGGCCAGTTCTGAACGGCGCGGAGAGCCTGCATGGCGAGCGAGAGCGTACCGGCAGCGCCCGCGTAGGCTGACCCCCATGATCACGGCCATGGCTGGAGGAGTCGGCGCGGCTCGCCTGCTGGCCGGGATCGTGCAGGTCGTCGACCCCTCAGAGGTCACCGCGGTGGTGAACACGGGCGACGACCTGGTCCTGCACGGGCTGCACATCTCCCCGGACATCGACACGATCACCTACACCCTCGCCGGGCGGGACAACCGCGAGACGGGGTGGGGGGTCGCGGGCGAGACCTTCACCACGATGACCGAGCTCGAGCAATTGGGGGGGGAGGCCTGGTTCCGGCTGGGCGACCGCGACCTGGCGACCCATCTCCACCGCACGCAGCGACTGTCCGAGGGAGCCTCCCTGAGCCAGGTCACCGCGGAGCTGGCCGAGCGGCGGGGGGTCGGGGTCCGGCTCCTCCCGATGTCCGACGAGCCGGTCCGCACCCGGCTCACCCTGGCCGTCGACGGCGATCCCGAGGTGGCATTTCAGCAGTACTTCGTCCGGCTTCGCCACGAGGTCCCGGTCCGGTCCGTCCGGTTCGAGGGGGCCGGGGAGGCCCGACCCGCCCCGGGGGTGCTCGAGGCGATCGGGGCAGCGGGCACCGTGGTCGTCTGCCCCTCCAACCCGCTGGTGTCGATCGGCCCGCTCCTGGCGGTGCCAGGCGTGCGCGAGGCCCTGGTCGCCCGCCGGGACGACGTGGTGGCCGTGTCGCCCATCATCGCCGGATCGGCACTGAAAGGACCGGCAGATCGCCTGCTCACCGAGCTCGGCCACGAGTCCTCGGTGGTCGGGGTGGCCCGGCTGTACGCCGACTGGGTCGGCACGTTGGTGGTCGACGACGCCGACGCCCATCTGGCCGGTGCGGTGGAGGCCGAGGGGCTCCGGTGCGCGGTCGCACCCACCGTGATGTCCGACCCGGACCGCTCCGCCGCTCTGGCCCTTGCCGTGCTCGACACCAGGGTCTCTTCGAATCGATCGGCTCCTTGACCAGCTCCACCGGCATCGGGTCCACCGGCATCGGGTCCACCGGCATCGGGTCCACCGGATGACCGGGCCGACGAGCGAGAGCATCTCCCTCCTCCCGGTGAGGGGTCTCGGCGAGATCGGGCCCGGGGACGACCTGTGCGACACCTTGGTGGCGGTGCTCCGGCCCGCGGTCCCCGACGGGCTGCAGCTGCGCGACGGCGACGTGCTGGTCGTCACCCAGAAGATCGTGTCCAAGGCGGAGGGCCGGGTGGTGCCCATCGATCCCGACGACCTCGCTGCGAAGGTCCGCCTGGTGGAGAGCGAGGCGGTCCGCGTCGTACGGCGTCGCGGCGACCTCCTCATCACCGAGACGGCCCACGGGTTCGTCTGCGCCAACTCGGGGGTCGATCTCTCCAACGTCGGGGAGGGAACGGCGGCGCTGCTCCCCGTCGACCCCGATCGGTCGGCCCGGCGGATCCGCTCGGGTCTGCACCGGCGGCTGGGCGTCAGCGTCGGGGTCGTCGTGTCCGACACCTTCGGGCGGACCTGGCGCCGGGGGGTCACCGACGTGGCCATCGGCTGCGCAGGGGTCGCCGCGGTGATCGACCTGCGGGGGACGGTCGACGCCGGGGGCCGCGAGCTGGTGGCCACCGAGGTCTGTGTGGCCGACGAGATCGCCGCCGCGGCCGAGCTGGTCATGGGAAAGGACCGGGGGATCCCGGTGGCGATCGTGCGCGGGGTGCCGTCGTCGTGGCTCCGGGACTCGTCGGTGGCCGAGGAGATCGTCCGCCCCCCCGGCGAGGACCTGTTCCGCTAACGCACCGGTGGCGCCGCGGGGCGCTCGGGCCGGTCACGAAGACGGCTCGCGTGCTCGAGCACGGCCCGCACCCCCTCGTCGAGCGTCGTCCACGACCGCCATCCCAGCTGAATGGCCGCTCGCTCCACGTTGAGGCAGATGCGCATGACCTCGCCCGGGCGAGCCGGGGCGAGACGGGGTTCGGTGGTCACGCCCGTCTCGGCCGCCATCACCCGGTAGAGCTCGTCGATGGCGACCTCCCGCCCGGTCCCGACGTTGCACACCAGCCCGCCGCCGCGCGAAGCCGCCCGGACGAACGCGTCGGCCACGTCGTCGACGTACACGAAGTCACGGGTCTGCTTCCCGGTGCCGAAGATGGTGACCGGCTCGCCGGCCACCAGCCGGTTGGCGAAGACCGAGACCACGCCGGAATCGCCACCTGCGCCCTGCCGCGGTCCGTACACGTTCGTCAGAGCGAGGGCGACGAACTCGAGCGCGTGGAGCTCCCGGTAGGCGACGAGGTAGTCGAGGACGGCCTTCTTCGAGACGGCGTACGGAGAAAGCGGGTGATGAGCCTGCGACTCGCGTACGGGGAGCTCGGAAGGAGCGGGCTCGCCGTACAGCGTGTCGCCGCTCGCAGCGAAGACGATCCGCTCCGAACCGGCGGCCAGCGCGCCCTCGAGCACGTTGATCGACCCGATGATGTTCACCCCGGCGTCAAAGGCCGGCCTCGCGTGCGACACGCCCACGTCGGCTTGCGCGGCGAGATGGAACACCACCTCGGGGCGCCGGCGGGCCATCAGGTCCACCACCTCGGGCAGCGTGATGTCGAGGTGGTGGATGGTCAGGGCCCGCCCGGCCTCGGCGCGGGCTTCGGCGAGGTTGGAGAGCGAGCCCGTGGAGAGATCGTCGACCACGTCCACCTGGTGACCTTCGGCCAGGAGCCGGTCGACGAGGGTCGAGCCGATGAACCCCGCCCCCCCGGTCACCATGGTCCTCATCCGCGGGTCATCCGGTACGACTCCTCCGTCGCGCCCGCCTATTCGGGCACACGCTTCCCGTCCAACATTGTGCCCGAGGGCACCACGACCCCGGCGCCCAGCACCGACAGTGGGCGGAGGTCGCACCGTTCCCCGACGGTCGAACCGGGGCCCAGCACCGAACCCGACACCGAGGCGTCCGAGGCGACCCGGGCTCCGGGCAGAAGGACGGAGCCGGTGACCGTGGCCCGGGCTTCGACGATGCAACCGGCACCGAGCGACGAGGCCTCCACCGTCGCGCCTTCGGCGATCGACACGCCGTCGCCCACCCAGGTCGCTCCCTTCACCGTTCCCGCCAGGTCCGCCGAGCCGCTCACCCATACCCCTTCGGCGACCGAACGGGCCCGCGGGCAGGGCACACCGCCTCGCCGGCCCTGCAGGAGGTCCCGATGGGCCTGCAGGTATGCCGAGAGCGTTCCGGCATCGAGCCAGTACGAGTCGTCGGCCATCGCGTAGAGCCGGCCGTCCTCGACCATCGCGGGGAAGGTCTCGCGCTCGATGGAGACCCGGCGCCCGAACGGCACCCTGGCCAGCACCGAGGGCTCGAGCACGTACGTACCGGCGTTGATGAGGTTGGTCGGCGCCTCTTCGCGCCGGGGCTTCTCGACGAAGGCGACGACCCGGCCGTCGGCATCGGTCGGGACGACCCCGAACGCCGAGGGATCGGCCACCGGGTGCAGGGCGATCGTCCCCTCGGCCCCCCTGTCGCGGTGGTACTGCACCAGCGCGCTCAGGTTGAGGTCGGTGAGCACGTCGCCGTTCACCACGACGAAGGTCTCGTCCATCCCCGCGTGCTCGGCGGCGAACCGGATGGCGCCCGCGGTGTCGAGGGGCTCCGGCTCCACCGCGTAGGAGAGCGCGACCCCCGCCGCCACGCCGTCGGGATACGCATCGGTGAAGGCGTCGGGCAGGTACCCGAGCGACAGCACCGCCTCGTCGATCCCGTGCCCGGCCAGCTGGCCGAGGACCCGCTCGATCATGGCCACCCCGACGATGGGCAGCATCTGCTTGGGTGTGGTCAGGGTGAGCGGCCGAAGACGGGTCCCCTCGCCGCCGACCAGGACGACGGCTCTCACTACTTGGTCGTCGACGTGGTTGAAGACGGACCGGTGGTGGTCGTGGTGGTCCCAGCCGGGGTGGTCGTGGTGGACGTCGACGAGGCGGCCGACGAGGCCTGCAGGACGGCCACCTCGACGCTCGCCGACTTGGGGATCTTGGTGCCCTGGGGGGCGAAGGCCACACCCACCAGCGAGCTCTGGCCGAGCCTGAGGGACAGCGGATCACCGGTGACCAGGATCCCCTTCTTCGCCACCACGTTGGGCCACCGGTACACGATCACGACCCCCTTCTTCCCGGCGTCGGGAGTCCCGGCGGCGCACCGGTCACCGTTGGTGAGGAGCTTCCCGCCCGGGTACTGGACGGAGCCGGCCGTCAACTTCAGTCCCTTGTAGCCGGACACGAACCGGCCCAAGGTGGCGTTCTTCCCGGCCTGGCTCGCCTTGGTCGGCGCGATGACCATCACCCCGTTCCCGGAGGTGGAGATGCCGGTGGTGGAGGTGTTGGCCGGCAGGGAGGACCGAGACGCCCCGCACAGGCTGAAGTCGATGCCGGCGTACCACGTCGTGCCCACAGCGGGCTGCACGGCGGTGGACGTCGACGGATTGCGGTACTCGTACCTGGCGAACGCCACCGACACCAGCCCGAGCACGACGATGAGGATCAGCCCCGCGTACCAGTTGACAGGCACCTGCCCTCGGTACGTCCTGCCGCCGCCGGTGGCACCGGCTCGCTGCACCCATCTGCCCGTGGAGTCTCGTGCCATGGAGGGTGCAAACCCTACAGCCTGACGAGGGACCCCCTCGTGCCACGGCGGGACAAGGACCGGTAGAGCTCGACCGTCTCGGGATGGACGAGCTCGGCCGTCCGATCGGGCCCGGCCGGGCCATCGGGCCGGTCCCCGGCCAGCAGGCGGACCAGCCGGGCCATCGCCGACTCGACCCCGGCCGGGTTCCCCTGCGCGTCGGCGGCGAGGAGCAGGCGGCGGTACAGCCGCTCGTCGTAGGGGCTGACCAACAGCGCGCGCCGGGCCGCCCGGGCCGCACCTTGCCCGTCACCGGCCTGGAGGCGGGAGTCCGCCACGCGGATGGCGAGCGAGAGGATCGTCTCCTCCACCTCGGCGGCGATCCCCTCGAGGACCGCCCAATCGGGGCTCCGGAGCCCCTCGAAAGGCCGGCCGCGCACCAGCCCGAGAGCCCGCGACCACGATCCCGGGTCGTCGGAGGCCGCGAGCGCCACGAGGCGCGCCCAGTCGGTCGTCACCGTCGGCTCCAGCCGGAGCCTCCCGTGGCGTCTCGGAAGATGATCGTGCCCGAGCCGGGACCGCCCGAGGGCACGGCGCGAGGCCGACGCCGTCGAATGCAGGGTGGCGGCAGCCACGACCCGGTCGGGCCACAGGGCCGTCGCCCAGCTGTCGGTGCTCGCTCCCTCGGGATGCGTGGCCAGGTAGACGACGAGCTCCCGGCTCGAAGCCCGGGCGAACGGTCGAGCAGCTCCCCGCACCAGAAGGGGGCCCAGCACTCCCACCTCCACCTCGGGGCCGGGCTCTCGCTCGGGGCCGGGTCGGGGCAGGTCGCCGGGCTCTCGCACACAAGAGAACGGTCGGCACGGGACCGTTCCCGGCAAGGTCCTGGTGGCCCTCGGCGCGCCGGCGGCGACGGTGGTGCCGTCACGCCGGGCCGCCGGCGGCTGAATCGGGCCGCCGACGGCTCAGGACGGCGCGACGGGGACGGCCTTGCCGCAGATCGCTTTGCCGGTGACCACGTGGAACTGCGTCCCCTTCAGCTGCATGTAGTACCCGCACAAGGTCTTGGGAACGATCCCTGCGGTCCCGAAGCCGGTGAACAGCGTGGTCCCCGGCAGGATGCCTCCGGCGTTGTAGCTCTTCACCTTGCGCAGGTTGGTGATGAAGGCGGAACGGGTCGGGTTCTTGCCCGCCAGCTCCAAGCCCTTGATCATCAGGTCGGCCGAGAGGTACGCGCCGTACAGCCCGTAGTCGGGGATCCCGCCCTTGTAGCTCGGGTCGTACTTCTTCAGCGCCTTCAGCATGTCTTGGGTGGCGGTGTTCGGCGTCGTGAAGTTGATGGCCGCCGTGAAGTAGTCACCGTCGGCAGCGGCACGGGCGTTGGGGCTTCCCAGCACGTTCTGGTCATAGCCGGTGAAGTAGATCTGCTTGGCCTTGATACCGGCGTTCTTCACCGCCTGCGAGAGGGCGATGTCGGACGCGTCGACGAAGGAGCCGATGACGGTGTCGCATCCCGCCTGCTTCACCTGGAGCACGTCGGCGGTGAAGTCCACCCCGCCGAAGGGCACGGAGAGGTTCTCGTAGCATTTGGAGCTCGGCAGGACGGAGAAGATCGACTTGATCGACTGCTGCGAGGACTGGGAGATGCCGTACGCCAAGCCGGCGACCTTGTGGATACCCAGGCTCTTGTAGATCTTCGTGGGGTCGGCCGCGTAGTAGCTGCCGTCGATCAACCCGTCGAGAGGCGGGGCGGTGTCGAACATGTTGACGTTTGGCTGCGCGTTCCATTCGGGTCCGTCGAAACCCCCGCCGGTCACCGGAATGCCTTGCTGCTGAAGGTACTTGTACCCCCCGAAGGTGAAGGCCGAGTAATCGATGACACCGAAGGCGCCCTTGTTCTGGACGAGATCCTCGGACACGGTCTGGTTCGTCGACGGGCTCGACTGGTCGTCCTCGACGACGAGCTTGATCTTGTGGCCGTCGACCCCGCCCTGGGCGTTCTGCAGGGCGATCCGGGCCTGTGCCCCGCCCGGGGAGTCTTGGAAGGTCGAGGCTGCCACCCCGGTGATGTCGCTTATGAAGCCGATGGTGATCGGGCTCGAGGAGGCCGACGCCGCGCTCCCCCCGGCAGCGCCGAGGCACACCGAGCCTGTGAGCGAGATGGCCGCACCCAGAGCACACCTTCCGAACAGCGCCTTGCGCATGTCCCCCCCCGGGGTTCAGTGTCTGCCAGACCGGACCGGCGGGAACGCCGGTCTCGATGAGGACGATCCGATCGTACGGGAAATTCCCGATGAAGTCCACCGTCGGATGGTCCCGGGTCGCGATCGGACCGGGACCCGATAGGTTGCCTGGTCATGTCCGAGCACCTGCCGATGCGGTCGGCCGACCGCATCCTCGGCGCCCGATGAGCACGAATTCGGCCCGAAGCCTCGTCGAGCTGCTCGACCTGCAGAGGATCGACCGCGACTTCTACTGGGCGGTGAACGAGGCAACCGCCTCGGAGCGGCTCTTCGGCGGCCAGGTCTTCGGGCAGGCCCTGCGCGCCGCCGCCATGACCGTCGCGGAGGATCGGATGGCCCACTCCTGCCACGGCTACTTCCTCCGGCCCGGAACGCCCGGGAAACCGATTCTCCTCAGGGTGGAGCGGGATCGGGACGGACGGTCGTTCTCGGTCCGCCACGTGGTCGCCGTACAGGACGGCGAGGAGATCCTGACGCTCTCCGCCTCCTTTCACCGGGAGGAGCCCGGTGCCGAGCTCCAACCCGGGATGCCTGCCGACATACCCGGCCCCGAGACGGTCCCCGCCGATCACCGATCGGAGAACCAGCCCCTGTTCGACATGGCCATCGTCCCGGTGCCGGCACCGGCACCGGCAGGCGCATCACGCTGGCCCTATCCGACGCGGCTCTGGGTCCGGGCCAAGGAAAGCCTCCCCACCGATCCGGTGCTCCAGATCTGCGTGCTCGCGTACGTCTCCGACATGGGGAACGGGTTCTGGAACTCGATCGAGCGAGACATCCCGCGAGGCGGAGCCACCCTCGACCACGCGGTCTGGTTCCATCAGGCACCCAGGGCCGACGACTGGATGCTGCTGGACCTGACGGCCTCGAAGACGCGGGGTGCCAGGGAGATGTACCACGGCTCGATCTATGACCGGAGCGGCCGCCTCCTGGCGGTGCTCGCCCAGGAGATGCTCGCCAGGCCCGTGTAGCGACCCGGAGGCACTGAGGCACTGAGGCACTGAGGCACTGAGGCACTGAGGCACTGAGGCACCGGAACGACCCGGGCCCGAGGGCTACTCGCCGCGAGCCTCCTGCGGGCTTTTCAGCCACGACGCCGTGAGCGCCGTGATCCGCTCGCCGGTCATGTCCGCGATCTTCATGGAGGCGATCCTCGAGACGAGCTTGCCGGTCTGGTATCGAAGGACGGGATTCTCCTCGTCGGCGATTCCCACGATGATCTCACCGACCTCCTCGGGCGGTTGCCGGCGCGAGGCCCCACTCTCCATCACCGCGTCGCGGTTGCGCTTGATGACGGCAAATGGAGCAGCGGCCACCGGGTCCACCGGCATCGCCTTGTCGTCGAACCGCGTGTCGACGGGACCCGGCTCGACGATCGAGACGTGCACCCCGAAATTCGCCGCCACCGGGTACAGGGACTCGTAAAGGCCCTCGACCGCGAACTTCGCGGCGCAGTACGCGTCGTTGAACGGCTGACCGACGACCCCACCGAGGCTCGTGACCGCGATGAGCCGTCCCCGGCCCGCCTCCCGCATCGCCGGCAGCACGGCCTTGGTGGTCTTGGCGACCCCGAAGAAGTTCACCTCCATCGAACGGCGGAGCTCGGAGATCGGCGTCTCCTCGAGCGTGGCGGAGAACGGTGCCCCCGCGTTGTTGACGAGCACATCGATCCTGCCGTGCCGGGCCATGACGTCTCCGATGACCGCTGTCACCGCGTCGTCGTCGGTGACGTCGAGCCCGACGACCTCAATTGGAGCGTCGCCACCCGTCCCCGCGATGGCCGAGAGCAGCTCGTCCGCCGACGTGGGGTCCCGAACCGTCGCCACCACGGTATCCCCGGCGCGCGCGAACGCCAGAGCGGTGGCAAGCCCGATCCCTCTTGAGCTACCGGTGACGACAACGATGCGGTTCACGCGCCGAGCTTACGTCCGTGAGCGTCGGCGTTGCCCCTCCCGGCTCGATCGAACGACCGGGCCGTCGTGCGCGAGCCGGTCAGCCGATCCCGTAAAGGGCGATGGCACTCTCGCTGGTGATGGCCCGCTTCTGCTCGAAGCTCAGGCCTTCGAGCGCCTCGGTGAGCTCTTCGGTCACGCCCGGGAACTTCGCGTCCGGATGGGGGTAGTCCGAGGCCCAGATGATGCGGTCGGCGCCACAGAGCGGCGAGTTCGCCGTCACCTCGAGCATGCTCTCGTCCGGGTCGAAGCTGATCCAGCACTGCCGCTTGAAGTACTCCGAGGGCAGCATCTCGAGCCACGGGACGTCCCACGAGAACTTGCGGGAGTGGTGGTCGAGCCGCTCGAGCCACGGGACCAACCACCCGCCGTTCGCCTCGAGGAAGATGAACTTCGCCCCGGGGAAGCGCTCGCACACTCCCCCGGCCGTGATGTAACAGATCGAGCTCATCACGTCGGCCGGATTGGCGATGGCCTGGGTGAAGTAGATGTTCGGGATGAAGGACGTCCCGGCTTCGGCCTTCTGACGCTCCATCTCCTCGAGCGAGACGTAGGTCCGGCCATCGGCCTCGCGGGGCCGGGCCAGCTTCAGCCCCTCGCATGCTCCCGGCAGGTCGGGGGCGAGGAAAGGGTGGAAGGCGATGGGCAGACCTGTCTCCTGCGACGCCGCCCAGATCGGGTCGTACACCGGGTCGTCGAACTGCCGCCACTCCACAGCCGGGTTGGGTCGCATGAAGACCGACACCATGCCCGGCAGCGTCGCCACCCGGCGCAGCTCGTCCGCCACACCCTGCACGTCCCCGGGATCGTGCATCGGTGGAAGCGCGCCCGCACCGAACAGGCGTCCCTTGCCTGCGATCAGGTGGTCCGAGCACCAATCGTTGTACGCCCTCGCCTGAGCGACACCGAAGTCGACGTCCTTCACGCTCTGCAGCCCGAGCATGAAAGTCGGATAGAGCACCGACAGCTCGATCCCGTCGGTGTCGAGGTCGGCGAGACGGAGGTCCGCGGTCCAACCCGACGGTCGCGTCTCGGTGTACTGGATCTCCCCGTTGCGAACCCGGTCGACCTTGTCGTCGGGGAACCCGGCGGTGCCCGCAAGCCCGTTGGCCGGGGTCCGCCGTCCGTCGTACACCGTCCACTCGCTGCCATCGGCGTCGGTCTCGACGTGCCAGATCCGATCCCGGTACCTCGAGGGTGCGAACTCCGGAAGTGCGGTGGGCGGCTCGAGTATGTGCCCGTCCGAGTCGATGTAACGCAAATCCGTGGCAGCCGTCGTCACTGGATCCCCCCAGTCTCAAAGTCGATGCTTACATCCTACACATTCAGGTCGGCGCTTCAAGGCCCGGGCGCACGGGGCGGGCCGCCGCGGCGCGAGCCTCGCGTCCGCGCTGCTCGGTGCGCCCCAGCTCCTGGCGGAGGCCGTTGAGCAGCACCCGGAGACCGAAGTCGAAGTACTCCTCCACGCTGATCCACTCCTCCCGACCTCCGACCTCGACGTCGCCGAGATGCAACGAGCCGCTCTCCGGGCGTTGAGGGCGGTGACCACGCCGCAGATGCGACGACGTCAGCAGGCCCCCCATCTTCTGCTGCCCGACCACGTACCCGAAGAACGTCTCGTGGGCGAGCGCGGCGGTCTTCTGGTCGAACCCCGCCTCGAGGAGGATGCCGACGACCGCGTTCACCAGCCGCTCCCGGTTCGGGTACACGGTGTCGAAGGGCACGAGATCCCAGAGATCGGCCAGCTTGGCCAGCTCCGCGAACGCAGCCCGCTCCAGCAGCTCGAGCCGCATGTCCCAGGTTCCCGCACCCGGGGGGGGAACCTCCACCCGCGACATCACCGAATCGGCGATCAGGATCAGCAGGGCCTTCTTGCTGGGCACATGGCGATAGGCGGCCATGGCGGAGACGCCGAGCTCGTCGGCCAGCATCCGCATGGTGAGGGTCTTCGCCCCCACCCGCTCGGCGAGACGGCACGCCGCGTCGACGACGGCCTTCTGATCGAGCACACCCGGCACGTCCATCGGGGCCATCTTGTCACCTGCGTTCCGAGAGCCGCGTCGCCGAGTGGGGGACCCGGTGATCGAGCCGAGGGTCCCCATCAGGATCACCAGGCCGAGATTGAGGTCACCATGAACTCCCGATATGACCGCACCCGAGGCGATGGCTGCACCGAGCCCGAGGGTGATCTCCGACGGGTCAGGACCCATCCGGGCTCCACCGGATCCGCTCGAGGGTGGCAGCGCCGGAGCCCGTCCTTGCAATCGTGGCGCTACACCATGTGCACGACGGAACGGCCAGACTTCGGGGATCTCGCAAGCTAATTCCGACGACTTTTGGAAAGGGGTTCCTCCGGGGGCGGCGGCCGCTGGTTGCGCAGCCGGTTGTGGAACCCGCAGAGCAGCCGGCCTTTCTCCTGGGTGGTGGGGCCGCCGGCACCGAAGGGCACGATGTGGTCGACCTCGCACCCCGGCGCCGGGCGGTCGCAGTAGGGATGGGTGCACTCCCGGTCGCGCAGCTCGACGGCCCTGCGGGTGGCCCCGGCGAACAACCGGGCGGTGGCGCCCACCTCCACCCGGGCACCGGGGGCGAACACGGCCCGCTCGAGGTAGGCCTGGTCCAACCAGGGCACGAGCGAGCCCGGGGTGACCACGGTGCCCTGGGCCAGCTCGCAGAGCCGACCGTGCAGGGTCGGGTAGTCGACGAGCACGCTGAAGAGGGGTGCCGGGCGGCGCCCGTCGCCCGGCGCGGTGCGCGAGCGCGTGGCCATCTCGACCAGGGCGTCGGCCCGGCGCTGGCGCGGGGTGCGGGCCAGCTCGCCGGCGCTGGGCTCGCGTCCGAGCCGGGTGCGGGCCTCGGCCCAGTCCGCCTCGAAGCCCTCGTGCTCGAGCCGATCGAGCTCGCCTGCCACGACGGCCCCCGAGATCGGGTCGAGGGTGATCTGCCCCAGCCACATGCCGTCGAAACCGGCGGCGAGGTAGACGTCGCGACGACCCCGGCGCTCCTCGGCGCCGGCCTCGACACCGTCGGGATCGGCCAGCTGCTCCCAGTAGGTGGCCGCCCGGGTGAAGTGCTCGAAACCCAGCGTGCGGGCGTGCCCGACCAGCATCGCCTCGTCGCGGGCCAGGGCCTCTTGGGTGACCGCCGAGCGCAGCCCGGCGATGACGTCGACGTGGGCGGCCGTGAGCTCGCCGTTGGACCAGGCCTCGGCGCAGACCCCGAGGTGACGCAATGCCCGACCCCGGCGCACCCGGGCCCGGGCCCGGGCCCGGGGCAACCGGCATCGGGTGGCCACCCAGGCGGCGGCGTTGCGGGCCCCCTCGGGTTCCCAGGCCCCCGAGGCGTCGAAGGCCGCCACCGCGGTGGTGACGAAGGCCTCGAGGCGGGCCAG
>Ga0307372_10005312_pt1 | contig 19410 bp, 24 predicted proteins | sample OX1MG_FD_202533 | JGI IMG/M metagenome (GOLD analysis project Ga0307372, IMG submission 202533) | Soil microbial communities from Risofladan, Vaasa, Finland - OX-1 | ecosystem: Environmental > Terrestrial > Soil > Coastal area > Acid sulfate soil | place: Finland: Risofladan, Vaasa | collected...
CCGTTCGAATGGAAGTTCACGCGCGCAGACCTTGCCAAGCTGCTCCAGCGTCTCGCGTCAAAGGCCGCTGCCGAGGCGCCCGTCGCTGCGTGAATACGTCACCGAACTTCCGACCCAGAGCACTTAGCGCTGGGCGGGTCGGACCGCGATCAGGTGGCGGTGTCGGGCGATTTCTTCCGCCTTCGGAGCGAGGGCATCCGGAAGGTCATGCCCCCGCGCTTGACGACGACGGGCTCGCCCCGCCACGCCTTGAGGGAGGCCGAGCCGATCACGCTCGCGCCTGAAAGTGCCGGGAGGGCGAACAGCGCCCCCACGATACCGGCGGCCTCGAAGCCTGCGACCAGCCCCAGGATGGCGGCGATCGGGTGGAGTCCCACGGCGCCGCCCGTGATCCGGGGCGCGAGGATGTTGTTCTCGACGAACTGCATGGCGATGAAGAAGGCGGCCACCTCCAGCACCAGGGGGAACGGCTGGAAGGCGCTCACGAGGACCGCCGGGAGCGCTGCCAGGATCGGGCCGACCATCGGGACCAGCTCGAACACGAAGGCGAGCACTCCGATGACGATCGGGTACTGGACGCCGAGCAGGTAGCAGCCGACGCCGGCCGAGACGCCGATTATGGCCGCCATCGTCAGCTGCCCGCGAATGTAGCCGCCCAACACGGTGCTGAGGGTGTCCTCGACGAATCGGAAGCGCTCCCGGTGGCGGCCGGGCACGACCTGGGCGAAGGCGGATCGGACCCGCTGGCCGTCGACCATGAACCAGAACGCCAGCAGCAGCACCAGCGCAGTGTCGGCGGCGGCACCAGCGGCCACCTGGAGGTAGCCGATGGCCTGGACCAGGATCTGCTGGAACTGCGCCTGGGCGGCGTGAGCGAGGCTCGACCGGACCTGGCCCGGGGGCGGCAGGACGATCCCGTAGCCTGCGGCGTAGGCGTTGGTCGATGCGATCAGGTGGTCGAAGTAGCCGGGCAGTCGAGTGCTGAGGCCCTGTGACTGGCCGAGCAGTGGGCCCAGGAAGAGGTAGAGCCCGGCGGCCACGATGGCGCCGGCGACGATATAGGTGGCCAGCGCCGCGATGATCCGCGGCGTGAACTTCTCCAGGCGCGAGAGCAGCGGCTCCAGCGCCGAGGCGACCACCATCGCGAGCAACACCAAGACGCCGGCGTGGACCAGGAAGTGGCTAACGACCCACCAGAGGGCGTAAAGGAAGAAGATGACGCAGACGGCGACGAGGCACTGGTCCCGGATGCGGGACCAGTTCAAATCGGACATTAGTCCTATCAGATTAGTCGGTCGGGTCGGAGATTCAGGCCTGGGTCGGGACCTCGCGGTCCACCGAGCGCGGGTCCTTGTCCTCGCGCAGGCCCTTGAAGGCAGGGTGGCGGAGCTGGCCCGAGCGGGTCCACTCGGTGAACTCGAACTCCCCTACGAGCGCCGGCTCGACGAAGTGAGCCGTCCGGGGAGGTGCGACGCCCGCCCCGAACGGTGAGGAGTCTCGCGTGATGGGCGCCAGGAGCCGCTGGAGACGCTCCAGCATCGCCTCGGTGAAGCCCGTCCCGACCTTGCCCGCGTAGACGAGCACGTCGCCGTCGTAGTGGCCCACGAGCAGGGCGCCGATACGTCCCGTCCGCGACCCCTCGCCCTCCAGCCAGCCGCCGATGACCAGCTCCTGGCCCAGGTGGTTCTTGATCTTGAGCCAGGCATCGGAGCGGCGTCCGGGCTGGTAGACGCTGTCGAGCCGCTTGGCCATCACCCCTTCGAGGCCGAGCCGGCGGCTCGCCTCGAGGGTGCCCTCGCCATCGCCCGCGGTCGACGGTGGCGTCTGCCAGTGAGGGCCTTTCAGCTTCAGGCCCTCGAGCAGCCGGCGCCGCTCGTGGTAGGGCAGCTTGAGCGTCGAATGGCCGTCGAGGTAGAGGAGGTCGAAGACCACGTAGCCGACCGGGATCTCCTTCATCCGGCGCCGGATGTCGGCGTCGGCGGTCAGGCCCATCCGGCCCTGGAGCAGCTCGAAACTGGGCCGGCCGTCCTTGCCGACCGCGATCACCTCGCCGTCCAGGACCATCTCCCGGGCCCCCAGCGCCTCGCCCAGCTGGCGCAGCTCGGGATATCGCCCGCTGACGTCCTCCAGGCTCCTGCTCAACAGCCGGAGGCGGCCACCCGAGATGAAGGCGAGGCCCCGGATCCCGTCCCATTTGAACTCGAAGCCGTAGGTCTCGGCGTCCCTCGGCAGCCCCTTCGCCAGCCTCGCCTGCATCGGCTCCAGGCGCTCCGGCATCGGCTCCCGGCCGGCGTCCTGGGGTGGGTCCATGCGGTGGATCATCCAGTTCTTCCCCCCGGTCTGGAAGAGCACGTAGCGCCCCTCGACGCGCTTGCCGTGAAGCACGACCATCACCTCGCGGTCGCTCCACTTCAGCTCCTCGTAGGTTCCCCGGTCCCAGACGCTGACCGCGCCGGCACCGTAATTGCCCTCCGGGATCTCACCCGAGAAGTCGATGTAGGAGAGGGGGTGGTCCTCGACGTGGACCGCGAGGTGGTTGCGCTTGGGGTCGGGCGGGACTCCCTTGGGAACCGCCCAGGAGACCAGGACCCCGTCGCGCTCGAGTCGGAAGTCCCAGTGGAGGCTGGTGGCGTGGTGTTCTTGGACCACGAATCGGGAAAGCTTTGGCTTGCGCGCTCTCGGCCTCTCGCCGCCGCTTGGCTCCGGAGTCTGGCCGAAGTCGCGTTTGCGGCGGTAGGTATCGAGCGGCATGCTCCGTCAGCCTTCGACGACCAGCAGCGGCACCAGTTGCTCGCCCGCGGTGAGCGAGCCGTGATGGCCGATCAGCATCGCCTCGATCGACAGCACGCTCGGCTGGACGACGCCGACCGGTCCGTGGGCGGCGGCGATGACGTCGCCGATCCTGCCCCGTGCAGCGTCGGTGACGGTCGGGCCGAACCAGCCGCGCTCGATCGCGTCCTCCCGGCCGACCACCCACATCTCATCGCCGAGCCGCTCCCGCCAGGCGGCCAGGACCTCCGTCGCGGCACCCGCGCGGGTGTAGACATGCCGCGCTCGCGGCTCGCCGGCCAGAAGCCTCACTCCCTGCTGGAGTGCCGGTTCCCGGTCGAAATCGATGCGGCGATCGGGCGGGACGTCGACCATGCCGTGGTCGCCGGTGATAAAGAGGTTGCTGTCCTTCGGCAGCCGCTCGGCCAGCGCCAGGACGAGCCGGTCGACCAGACCCAGCTGCAGCCGCCAGGCGTGGGAGTCGACTCCGCGCACGTGGCCGGTCATGTCGAGGTCGGGGTGGTAGCTGTAGACAAAGTTGCGGCCGGCGCCGCGGAGCGCGGCCACCGTCTCCGCCGCGAGGTCGCCCATGCTGAAGACCGGCCGGTACTGGGCCCCGCGCAGGGCTGCCCGGGTGAGCCCGCTGGACATGTGCTCACGAGGGCCCACGATGAAGGCGTGGACCCCGCCGTCCTCGGCCCGCTGAAAGGCGGTCGGGTCGGGCTGCAAGTCCTCGGGGACGATGACGTCGCGGAGGTCGACGTGAGGGCCCGCGCCATGCAGCGCCCAGCGCAGGTTGTTCATCGCCCGGTCCTGGCCCGGCACGCCCATCGTGTAGCCGACGATCCCGTGCTCGCCCGGCGTCTTGCCGGTCCCGATCGACGCGATGCTGACAGCGGTGCTTGACGGGAAGCCGGCGGTGAGGGAGCTCCCCTGGTCGAGCAGTTCGGCCAGGAAGGGCGCGTGGCGGCGGTTCTCCCTCACCAGCTCGAAGCCCAGCCCGTCCACCAGCAGCAGGCAGACTCCGCCGGCCTCGGGGATCCCGAGCAGGTTCGGATATCCGCTGAGGCCGAGGCTCGCGAGCAAAGAGGGTGCCAGGTCGCTGAGCGCCGACCGCCCGTAGAGGGGGACCAGCGGGTTGGCGGCCATCGCCTCCAAGCTTAGTTTCCGGCGCTAGACCGCCTCGGCCGCCTCCACCGGGCGGCACACCTTGCAGGGCCGGTAGCCCCCGGCTCGAGCCTCCCGCTCGGTGTGGAACTGGAGCAGGTTGCGGGGCTTAACGCGCCGCGCGTGGTGGCAGGTGGGCAGGCAGAAGATGTGCGTCGTCCGGCTGCCGTAGAAGCGAACCCGCTCCCGTGCCAGCCGCTCCAGGAGCACGGTGTCCACGCCCTCGGCGGCCAGGATCTGCTTTTTGGCGGCGGTCCCGCCGGCACCGTAGTTGCCGATCACGCCGTCGCTGCGGACGACGCGGTGACAGGGGATGAGGACTGGGATCGGGTTGTTGGCAAGCGCGGTCCCGACCGCGCGGACGGCGGCCGGCCGGCCGATCTCCCGGGCGACCCAGCCGTAGGTGCGGACCTCGCCGCGGGGGATCTGCGCGGTCTTGAGGAGCACGTCGCGCTCGAAGTCGGTCAGCTCGCTGAGGTCGTAGCGACGCGCCCTGCGCAGCCCGGCCGGCACCGCCTCGGCCCGCTGGAGCGGACGCCCGATCTCGCTCTCGAACCAAGCCCGGAAGGCGGCCTCATCGTTTTCGTCGGCGCGCATCACGGCGGAGACGCCGTCGCGGTTCCAGGCGATCCAGAGCGGCCAGACCTCGTCCTCGGTAATGCCATACCGGTCGCCGGCGATGGCGGCCATGACCGACGGCAGGAGCGTCGGCGGCGCGGTGACCTCGCCCAGCCGGGTGAGCTGTTCGGTGATGTTCATCTGAGCTCCTCCTTGAGGATGGCGAGGGCGCGGTGGACGTCCGACTTCGCGGTGCCGGCGGGCACGCCGAGGACCGCGGCGATCTCTCCGTAGTCGAACCCCTGCACGTGCCGGAGCACCACCGCCTCCCGGTATCTCCGCGGCAATCGAAGGATGGCCTCGCGCAGGTCGTGAAGCTCGTGGGGGAGCAGGCCGTTGGCGTGCGGCTCGGCGATCGCCTCCAGGGGGACCGTGTCGCGGAGCCTGCGCCGGACGCGGTTGCGGAAGACGTTGAGGGTAATCCGGTGGAGCCAGGCCGAGACCTTCAGCTCGCGGACGCGCTGCTCGTCGTAACCCTCCAGCGCCCGGTGAGCCCTAACGAAGGCGTCCTGGGCGATCTCCTCCGCGTCGGCCGCGTTTCCGGAGAGGCTGAGGGCGAAGCCGAAGATCCGGTGCTGGTGACTCTCCACCATCTGCTCGAAGGCCCGCGCTTTGATCACATCAGTTGAACACCTGCCGCGGCCCGCCGGTTGCAGGGCAGTTTGCGCAGGGCATTGGGTTCCTGGCCACTCTAGCCATGTAATCTCGTAATCGAAATGGCGCAGGAGGCTGACATCGCCGCCTGGTTCGCGGCGCGGATCCCCGAGGGCTGGTTCGATGGGCCTTCCGAGGTCAGCGTGGACGGCGACGAGATCGTCGTTGTCGGCCGGCTCGCCGACCCGGACGGCACCGACGCCGGCGCCCAGGAGGGCCGGATCGCGCGCTTCCGCGAGGAGACCCGAGAGCAGCGCGTGCGGATCGCCGAGGATGGCCAGCGCCGATTCCGCCGCAAGGTCTCCTGGGGCGCTATCGCCGGCGCCACCCGGCAGACCTTCACGACGCTTTCGATGCCGGTCATGACGCGCCTGCGGCAGCCCGAGCGGCAGGTCCTCGACACCCTGATCGCGGCCGGGGTCGCGCGGAGCCGGAGCGAGGCGCTCAACTGGTGCGTGCGGCTGGTCGCGGGCCGCCAGGCGGAGTGGCTGGCCGACCTGAAGTCGGCCCTGCAGGGCGTCGAGAAGGCCCGCGCGAAGGGGCCTACCCCTTAGGGCTGGCCTTGGGCCGGTTCTCCAGCCGGAGGACGAACTGGAGACCCGACCAGAGCTCGTCGATGGCGGCGACCTTGTTGTCGACCAGCCCGGTGGGCAGGATCACCTCGCGGAGTACGTGCTCGTCCAGGTCGGTCGGGATGCCGGAGCTCTTCTTGGGCCAGCCGATCCAGAAGCGTCCGTTCGGCTCCAGGCGCGCGGCCAGCGCCGGCAATCGCCCCTCCAGCTCGCGGCGCGAGAGGGCGAAGAAGACGATCACGTCGTAGGGCCCGCGCGGCCGCTGGGCATCGCCCTCAGCTGTGATCAGCACCTCCGACCCCTCCCGGAGGCCGAGCTTGCGCGGCAGCGGCGTGCCCGGGTAGCCGCGCTCAGGCGTCCGCGCGGGCATAGGTCAGCATGTGGTGGGCGAAGTGGCGCCCGTCGGCGCCGTAGCAGTCGGCCAGGCCGTAGATGAGCCTGCGGCCGTTGCGGAGGATCCGGGCGGTGCAGGTGATGTCTTCCTCCCGTGCCGCGCCCATGAAGGAGGTGTTGAGCTCGGTCGTCACCGTTACGGGGCCGAAGCCGTGGCTGGCGACGATCGCGACCCACATCGCGCAGTCCGCCGCGTTCATGTAGACCTGACCGCTCAAGATCCCGCCCGGCCGTTCCCAGCGCTTTAGAAAGGGGACCCTGATGGTCGCTTCCCCGCCTCCGGCGGAGACGACCTGGAAGCCGAACGCCGAAGTGAACTCGTGGGCGTCGAGCATCGCCTGCAGGTCGGCGAGGGTCGGCAGCTCTCGGCTCTCGCTCAACGCGAGACGGTCAGGCCGATCAGGCCGTGGGCGGGCTTGGGGTCGCTGTAGACGCGGCGCCGGGAGTCGGAGTCGGAGACGGCCGAGGTGTCCCAGAGCCGATTCTGGGCCTCGAAGCTGAACTCCGAAGCCTGCGGGTAGCGCTCCAAGAGCACCGTCCCGAACTCGTTCAGGAGGTGCTGAATCGACATGCTGACGAAGCCGTTGAAGACCTCCCGCACCGCGCCTGCCACCTCGTGGGGGTCGATCGGCCGTGCGGTATCGGAGTACTTCCAGTGGATGTCGCAGAAGATGTACAGCGGCCGGTCGGGCCGCTCCGGGAGCGTCGTGTACTGGTCACGCATGAAGTCTGCGAAGGCGCTGCCGGTCAGCTTCACGAGGCGGAGCTGCCGGACGCCGGCCCGGAGGGAGCGGATTCCGTCGCGGCCGATCTCCAGCTGGACGACGCCGTACTCGTCGCGGCGCGGGCCCTCGAAGAGCTTGTCGGAGTGGGCGACGAAGGGCAGCTCGTGCTCCCGGATCCGCAGCCACTCCATCTGCGGGTAGGTGTCCAGGAAGCGCCGGGCCAAGAACTCGGCCCAGCCTTCGTGGGTCGTGCCCTCGTACTCCAGCAGGGCCGCGTAGGTGAAGTTCTTCATGGTGTCGGTGGCGACCACGTTGCGGTTGTCGCCCTCGGTGTAGGACTCCATGAAGGAGTCGCCGAAGACGTCGACGGTGGTCTCGGTCCCGAAGAGCTCCGGCTCACCGGCATAGGCGCGGTAGCAGCGGATCTCGGCCTTGCCGTACCTGATCTCGCGCTTCACCGTCCGACCCTCGAGGCGGCGATGTCCACCACGGCTCTCAGGCCCTCATCAAGTTCCTGGTCACGGGCTCGCTCCATGCGCACTTTCAAGACCTCCACGACCTCGCTCTTGGAGCGGCCGTCGACGAAGACGACGAACCGAAAGCCGAAGCGGGATTCGTACTCCGCGTTGAGGCGATCCAGCTCCGGCATCGAATCGGATCCCTGCTCGGCGAGCGAGAGCCGCGACAGCCTCGCAGGGTCCTCGCCGATCCGCGGGTGGGCGTTCAGGGTGGCGATCTTCTCCTCCTCCTCGAGCTCAGGCAGCAGCCGGTAAGCGCGGTCGATCATCTGCTGTTCCGACCGCCAGGGACCCTCGGCGACGAGCCGCAGCGCGAGTGGAGTGGCCCCTTCGAAGAGGGTCTCAACTTCCACGGTAGGAGGTTGCCGAATAGGGCGAGACCAGCAGCGGGACGTGGTGATGGCGCGCTTCCGCGATGGCGATGTCAAACGTCACCCGGCTGAAGAAGTGCTGCTGCGAGCCGTAGTAGGGGTCGAGTTCGAAGACCAGCTGGTACCAGCCGGGGACGACGCCGTCGGCGGCCAGGTTCGCGATCCGTCCGTCGTCGCCGGTCACGCCCGAACCGGCCTCGACCAGGTCGCCGCCGTCGCGCCGCAGCAGCTTCACCGCCACGCCGGCGGCCGGCGCGCCGCGGGTGGTGTCGAGAACGTGGGTGGAGATTCTCGCCAGGTTCATGGAAGATTGGTTCAGCGCCATGGTGAGGATTGTCGCCGGTCGGTTCGAGTTCAGCGCCCGTCTCGAGTCCGAGGCAGCCCCGAAAACGGTGGCGGCCTTCCGAAAGCTGCTGCCGATGCGGTCGAAGATAATCCAGGCGCGCTGGAGCGGGGAGTCCGCCTGGGTCCCTCTCGGCGGGCTCGAGGTCGGGGTCGGCTACGAGAACCACACCAGCCATCCGGCGCCCGGCCACCTCCTCCTCTACCCCGGCGGGATCAGCGAGACCGAGATCCTCTTCCCCTATGGCGCGACGCTCTTCGCGAGCCGGATGGGGCAGCTGGCGGGGAACCACTTTGCCACCATCACCGAGGGGGCCGACCGGCTTTCGGAGCTGGGCCGCGCCGTCCTCTGGGAGGGAGCGCAGGACATCAGCTTCGAACTGGCGGCGGCCGACTAGCTTGCTGGTGCGTGGCGGCACGCTCGTCGATGGCGACGGCGAGCGGCAGGTTGACATCGTGGTCCGGGACGGCAGGGTGGCGGCACACCTGCCTGCGGGCGAGAGCACCGACGTTGATCCCGACACCATCGACGCGTCCGGCCTCTACGTCCTGCCCGGCGTCGTCGACCCGCACACGCACTTCTCGCTCGACACCGGCAGCGGCCGGACCGCCGACGACTTCGTGAGCGGCAGCGGCTCGGCGGCCGCCGGGGGCGTCACGACTTACATCAACTTCGCCACCCAGCACCCCGGCGAGGATTTCGGCCAGGCGCTGGCGGCGGTCCGGCGGGAAGCCGATGGGGCCAGCCTTATCGACTACTCGCTGCACCTCAACATCACGCGCCTCGACCAGGGCTGGGAACGGGACCTCGAGAGAGCCGTCGACACCGGGGTGACCAGCGCCAAGGTCTACACCACCTACAAGGACGCCGTCTTCTACGTCGACGACCACCTGATCCTCCGCCTGCTGGAGCGCTCGGGCGCCGCGGGGCTCCTGGTTCAGGTCCACGCCGAGAACGACGACCTCCTGGCCGGAGCCCGCCGGGAGCTTTTGGCCGAGGGCAAGCGGAGCTTCGCCTACCACTCGGCCGCCCGGCCGGCGGTGGCGGAGTCGGAGGCGGTCAACCGGTGTCTCTTCTTCAGCCGCGTGACCGGCAGCCCGGTCTACTTCGTCCACCTCTCGAGCCCCCTGTCGGTGGACCTGGTCAGCGAGGCGCGCGAGCGCGGGATCCCGGCGCTGGCCGAGACCTGTCCGCACTTCCTCTGCCTCGACGACTCGGTCTACACGGGTCCGGACGCGATCCGCTTCCTGATGACGCCGCCGATCCGGAGCGCGCAGATGCGGGAGGGCCTCTGGGAGCGGGTCGAGCGGGGCGCGATCCAGTCGGTGGGCAGCGACCACTGCGGCTACTCGCTGGAGCAGCGCGGCGGCTCGGACGATTTCACCACCGTCAGCCCCGGCATCCCGGGCGTGGAGACGACGCTGACGCTCCTCTACACCTTCGGGGTCGAGGCCGGCCGGATCGGAATGGCGGACCTGGTCAGGCTGCTCTCCGAGAACCCCGCCCGGATCTTCGGCCTCTACCCGCGGAAGGGAAACCTGTCGATCGGCGCCGACGCCGACCTGGTCCTCTTCGACCCCCACGCAGAGGGGCGGCTGGCGGATTCGGACCTGCACAGCGCGGCCGGCTTCTCTCCCTACAGTGGGCTGGACCTCAAGGGACGGGTGCGGACCACCGTGAGCCGCGGGCGGGTCGTCTACGACCGCGGCCGCGTGGTCGGCGAGCCGGGCTGGGGTCGGTTTGTGGAGAGATTGCCATATTCAGCCCAGCGAATCTTCGATTCGCCGGGGACCCCGAAATGACCCCGCGCGTCTCGGCCGACAGACTCTTGGGCGACCTCGTCGAGCTGGCGAAAATCGGCGGCCGTCCCGACGGCGGAGTCGACCGGCTGGCCGGGTCGAAGCCGGACATCGAGGGCCGGCGGTGGCTGGCGGCACGGATGCGGGAGGCCGGCCTCGAGGTCGGCCTCGACGAGGTCAACAACGTTTTCGGCCACCCTCCTGGCGCCGGGCCCTGGCTGTTGCTCGGCTCCCATAGCGACACGGTGCCGGCCGGCGGCCGCCTCGACGGCGCCTACGGCGTGGTCGCGGCGATCGAGGTCTGCCGCGCGTTGCGTGACGCGGGCCACCCGGCGGCCGGTCGGGTCGCCGCAATCAGCTTCCACGATGAGGAGGGCGTCAGCGGCCACGGGTTCGAGGGAAGCGAGCACTTCACCGTGTCACCGGCGATCGAGTCGGTGATCGGCTACCTGGAGCTGCATATCGAGCAGGGACCCCGGCTGGAGACCGAGGCCCTCGACCTCGGGGTCGTCGACGCCATCGCCGGCATCGACCGCCACGCCGCGGTGATCCGCGGCCAGGCCAACCACGCGGGGACCACCCCCTTCAACTACCGCCGTGACGCCGGCCGCACCGCCGCCCGCTTCATCGCTGGTCTCCGCGAGCTCGTGCAGGGCGTCGAGCAGCGGTCGGTCGCCAACGTCGGCGCGGTCGAGTTCGAGCCCGGGGCTCCCAATCAAGTTCCCGGCCTCGCCCGCTTCATCGTCGAGTCTCGGAGCCCCGACCCGGCCGTCCTCGACTCCATCCGGCAGGTGCTTCGCGATGAGCTCGGCCGCATCGCCGGGGAGGAGGGCTGCACGGCCGAGTTCGAGCTGCAAACCTCGTGGCCGGCGATGCCGATGTTCCCCGGCTATGTGGCGGCCCTTGAGCGGGTCGCCGCCCGGAGCGGGCTGCCCTGGCGGCGGCTCGAGAGCGGCGCCGGCCACGACGCCGAGATCCTGGCCCGGAAGGTGCCGGCCGGCATGCTCTTCGTTCCCAGCCACGACGGCATCAGCCACTCGCCGCAGGAGCACACGGCCGACCGCCTCCTGGTCCAGGGCTGCCAGGCGCTCCTCGACGGAGCCCTGGAAATCCTGGGGTGAGGCCGGCGGAGGAGCTCCGCCACCTGGAGCACCACGCCTGGGAGGGGGCGGTCCCGGACGGCTTCGAGGTCGACGAGCTGACCTTCGACGGCGATGAGCCGGTGCTGGAGGCGGCCCGGGAGGTGATGCGCGCGGTGCTCGAGGGACAGCCTCTCCCGGGCTGGTTCGTGGAGCAGTGCGTGGACGACAGCGCGATCCAGACCTGCACCCTCGACCGCTGGTCACTGCGCGCCTGGAAGTTCTGGCTGGAGCCGGACAACCGGCGCTGGTGGTGGTGGTCGGCGGAGCCGGCCGGCGGCGAGATCCGGTTCCGAGCCCTGGTCCGCTCCCGCCCTTACCTCAGGGGCTCCCTCGACTGGCTGTTCAAGGCGGCCGCGCGGGCCTGAGGAAAAGCTAGACGGCGCACCGGTTGCCGGTATCGACCCCCGCCGTCCTTCCGATCCCGGCCTGTTCATCGGCGGCGACCTGCTCGTCGGTCAGGGCGTAGGCGCGGTTAGCGTCGCTGGTGGAGGCGGCGAAGACCACGCCGAGGACTTTGCCATTCAGGTCCACCAGAGGGCCCCCGGAATTGCCCGGCTGGACGCCCGGCGCCCCGCTGGCGGTGGTCGAGTCGATCACGAAGATCTGCCGGGTGACCAGGCTCTGGTCGTAGATGTCGCGGCCCTGGGCGTTGATCAGCTCGTCGATCACCGCGGCCGACACGGTCAGGCTCTGCCCGCCGGGATATCCGATGGCGGCCCCCTGGGTCCCGCGGTCGCCGCCCGCCGTCCCCAGCGGGGCCAGACCGAGACCGGGAACGTGGAGGACGGCGATGTCCACCTCGGGGTCGAAGAAGACGACCGTCGCGGCCCGGCGGCGCCCGTCGGGAAGAATCACCACCGTGTCCCTGGTCCCGGCCACCACGTGCGCGTTGGTGAGGATGTCGTCGGTCGCGAAGGGGAACCCCGAGCCGGTGATGATACCGCTGCAGGCGACGCCTGTGCTCTGGACCTCCACGGTTTCCGATCGCGCTCGCTGGACGCCCTGGGTATCGACCTGGGAAGGGAGTGGGGGAGGAGATCCCAATAACGGCTCGAGGCCCGAGAAGGTGGCCGGGAAGCTGACTCCCGAGAGGACCTGCTGCACGCCCGCGAGGAAGGCAGGCGGCCGGGGCGCGAGGCGGTCAAGGTAGCGGAGGATCGACGACTGCTGGATCAGCCTCGCGATGAGCGGGCTCGGTCCGCGGGAGAAGCTGAGGCCCAAAAACCAGCTCACCACCAGCACCGCCAGGATCGAGAAGAGCGCTCCGACGATGTTGTCGACCTCACTCCGGCGGGCCGCCATGAGGATTCGGATCCGGACCGGCTCGCCGAGCCAGTAGCCAAGGCTCGAGCCGAGGCTGCCGCAGACGAGGAGCACGACCACCGCCGTCAGCGGTCTTGTCTCCGCGCTGCGGATGCCGAGCAGGTCGGCGATCCAGGGCGCGACCGCCGCGCCGGCGACGACGCCGGCGAGGAGGCCGAGGTACTGGAAGAGCGAGAGCCAGAATCCTCGCTGATGGCCGTTTCCGGCGGCCAGGATGATCGCGATCAGGATCGCGAAGTCGATCAGGTTGATGTTTTTCAGCTTATGTGAACTCGGCTCGCAGTCGCTCCGGCCGCGGGCGCGGATGCCCGATAATTCAGGGGTGCCGGGTATGCACCAGGTCCTCCTTGTCAACGAAGGGACGGTTGCCGTCGGCGTCATGGCCGTGGCAATGGCGGTCGCCTTCCTGATGGTGGTGGGGCTCGGCGCCTACGTGCTCTACTGCGATACCCAGAACCGGGCCGGTGAGCGCGTGCTCGCCACCGAGTCCGCTGAGGGCGGCCACCCGGCCGACCCTGAAGATCACAACGAGGCGGTCGCAACCGACGTCGCCGCCTCGCCGAGCCCGGCCCGCCGGCGCCGAACCCGCCCGCCCGCGGACCAGTAGCCTTCGGGCGGCGACGCCGCTTGAGCTGGCCCTTCGACCCCACCGTCTACGCCGGCCTGCTGCTCTTGGGCCTTGGCTACGGTGCTCTCGCCCGCGGGCGCGCTGACGCGGGCCGCAAGCATGCCCTCTACTTCCTTCTCGGCCTACTCACCATCTGGCTGGCGCTGGAGACCCCGGTCGACACCATCAGCGATCAGTACTTGCAGAGCGTCCACATGCTCCAGCACGTCCTCATCGGGCTGGTCGCTCCGCCCTTCTTCCTGTTGGCGCTCTCACCCTCGATGGTGGCCGCGCTGGTCCGGGTCCCGGGCCTGCGGGCGGTAACCGAGCCCATCCCCGCCCAGGTCGCCTTCGCGATCGTCATGGGCGCCTGGCACCTGCCCGCGCTCTACGAGATGGCGGTTCGCTCCGAGGGCGTCCACGTGTTCGAGCACCTGACCTTCATGGTGGCCGGGACCCTCTTTTGGTGGCCGGTCGTGGGCGCCACCTCGGCCGCCGCCAGCTGGCGGCTGGGGGAGGCCGGCAAGGTGCTCTACCTGCTCTTCGGCACCGTTCCCGCTGACACGGTGTCGGTGATCCTGCTCTTCGGGAGGGCCCCACTCTATCCCTTCTACGTGACCGCGCCGCGCCTCGTCCAGGGGATCGACCCGCTGACCGACCAGGTCCTTGCGGGGGTCGTGCTGATGGTGATTGGCAAGCTGAGCCTGCTGGTCGCGAGCGTCGACATCGGTCTGCGCTGGTTCATCCGCACCAGGGCCGAGGAGGCCGCTTCGCAAGCACCGCTCCGGACCTCGCCCTGATCTCGCTCCCCGCGCCGCTGGCCGTCTGGCACTTCAGCCCGCCAGTCCGGCGGGCGCTGGCGATCCAGGTGCTCTTCTCATTCGGGCTCTGGGGCGTCAGCTCGACGGTCATGAATCTGTATTTGCACGGCGCCGGCTTCCACAACGACGTGATCGGTTACGTCAACTCCATGCCGGCGGTGGCCGCCATCTTCTTTGGGCTCCCGGTGGCCACCGCCTCCGACCGCTACGGGCGCCGTCCGTTCCTGGTCGCCGGCACGCTGGTCGCGGCGGTCGGGGCGACCGCCATCGCCTTCGCTGCAGGCATCGTCCAGCTCCTGGCCGCCGCCTTCGTGATGGGCGCCGGGACCACCTGCATCTTCGCCGTCGCGGCCGCCGCCCTCGCTGACTACACGAATGACGTAGACCGGCTGACAGTCTTCTCCTCCAACTTCCTGCTCGGCTGGGTCGGCGGCTTCTGCGGCTCGGTGGCCGGCGGTTACCTGGCGGCCCTGATCGGCGGCGCGCCGGGGTTGCGGGCGGCGCTTTTGGTCGGGGCGGGGGCGTGCGCGCTGGCCGCCATTCCGGCGCTACTGCTTCCCCGGCCGCGGCGCCAGGTCCGGCTGCCCGGCGCCCGCGGTGGGCTGCTGAGCCGCGACCTGCTGAGGTTCGGCATCCCCAACCTCGCGCTCGCCTTCGGCGCCGGCGCGATGGTCCGCTTTTTCAACCTCTTCTTCGCCGCCAAGTTCGGGCTCGGCCCGGCCCCCATCGGAGCGATCCTGGCCGCCTCCTACGTTGTCACCGCCGCCGCCGCCCTGGCGGCCCCGGCGATCGCGCGCCGCTTCGGCTCGCTCCAGTTCCTGATCGGAAGCGTCGCGCTCTCGATCCCCTTCCTCGGCGTCATCACCTTTGCGCCCTGGCTGAGCGCGGTGGCGGTCGCCTTCCTCGTCCGGCAGGCGTTGATGAACATGGGCGAGCCGGTCTACCAGTCCTACGCCCAGGGCACCGTCGAGCCGCATCGTCGGGGGGCGCTGGCGGGCATGTTCGCCTTCAGCTGGAACATCGGCTGGTTCGCCGGGCCGGCCATCAGCGGCGTGCTGCAGGTGCGCGGCGGCTTCGAGCTGGCCTTCAGCTTCACGATCGTCTGCTACCTGGTCTATATCCCGCTGCTCTGGTGGTTCCTGGTCCGCCAGGATCACGCCGACGCGGTGGAGGCGCGGTCGGGGTAGCCGCTAACTTAACTAGTGCGGCGCGGCGTAGGTCGGCGGCGCCCCGGCGGCCACCAGCTTGGCGTCGCGGAACGGCATCGTGCTCCGGACCTCGGGCACCCGCTCGAAGTTGTAGGGCGGCGGCGGCGAGGTGGTCATCCACTCCAACGTGTTGCCGTCCCAGGGGTCGTCGCCGGCGATGACCCCGTGCTTGCGGCTGTAGAGCACGTTGATGATGAAGAGCAGCACCGAGAAGGCGAGCAGGAAGGACATCCAGGTGATGAAGAGGTTGGTGCCCGCCCAGTCCTGCCGCGCGTAGGTGGCGATCCGGCGCGGCATCCCGTCCAGGCCGAGAGTGTGCATGACCAGGAAGGTGCCGTTGAAGCCGACGAACATGGTCCAGAAGTTCCAGTTGCCGAGCCGGTCGTTGAGCATCCGGCCGAAGACCTTCGGGAACCAGTAGTAGATGCCGGCGAAGATGGTGAAGACGCTGCCGCCGAAGAGCACGTAGTGCAGGTGGGCGACCACGTAGTAGCTCTGGTGGAGCTGGGTGTCGACCGGGACCGCCGACAGGTAGACGCCGGTGATGCCGCCGATCAGGAAGGTCGCCAGGAAGCCGAAGGCGAACTTCATCGGGGTCGTGAACTCGATCGCGCCGCCCCAGGCGGTCGCCATCCAGTTGAAGAACTTGATCCCCGTCGGCACCGCGATCAGCGCCGTCATGGCCATGAAGGCGGTCTCGACGTAGACGTTGAGACCGACCGTGAACATGTGGTGGGCCCAAACGCCCATCGACAGGAAGACGATCCCGAAGATCGCCAGGACCATGGTCTCGTAGCCGAAGATCCGCTTGCGGGAGAAGACCGGGATGATCTCCGAGATCATCCCGAACCCGGGCAGGATCATGATGTAGACCTCCGGGTGCCCGAAGAACCAGAAGAGATGCTGGTAGAGCACCGGCCGGCCGGCGTCGGTGAAGAAATTGGTGCCGAACTGGCGGTCGATCTCGGTCAGGATCATGGCCCCCGCGAGCGGCGCGCCGACGATCAGCAGCAGCAGCGAGGTCGAAATCTGCGCCCAGACGAAGAGCGGCAACCGGAGCAGGCTCATGCCCGGGGCGCGGAGCGCGAGGATGGTGGTCAAGAAGTTGACCGAGGCCATGATCCCGCTGATCGCCCAGACGATGATCGACAGGGTCCAGAAGTCGACGCCCATGCCGGGGTTGAACTGCTTTGAGGTGAGCGGCGGGTAGCCGGTCCAGCCCGCGTTGAGCGCGCCGCCGGTGAAAAAGCCCATGTAGTAAAGGCCGAGTGAGACCGGCACCAGCCAGAAGCCGAGCGCGTTGACCCGCGGGAAGGCCATGTCGCGCGCGCCCACCATGATCGGGACGATGTAGTTCGCCATCCCGGTCAAAAAGAGGGTGACGAAAAAGAAGATCATCGTCGTGCCGTGCGCCGAGACCAGCTGGTTGTAGGTCTCCGCGTCGACGACGTTCATGTTCGGCTGGGCCAGCTGGACCCGGATGATCAGCGCGAAGATCCCGGCCAGGAGGAAGCTCAGGAAGCTGATGAACATGTACATGATCCCAATCAGCTTGTGGTCGGTCGTCGTCAGCCAGGTGGTGATCGGGCTGAACATGCCCCGGTCGTAGGACTCGGGGATTACCTGCGGCTGGGCTACGGTTGCCATCTCAGCTCCTAACTATGCCGAAGGGCTCGGGGATGGGGAAGCACCGGCCGCGGGCGAGGCGCTCGGGCTCGGGCTCGGGGAAGGGCTGGATGAGGGCGACGGGGTCGGGGTCGCGCTTGCCTTCGCCTGCTGCGCCGCCACCCAGCTGTCGTACTGCTGCTGGGAGACCGCCAGCACGCTTATCTGCATGGTGGCGTGGCCGGCTCCGCAGAGCTCGGCGCACTCGCCGTGCAGCACGCAGCCGCCGGTCGCCTGGTCGACGTGGCGATCGTTGCCGCTGCAGCTGGTGAGGACCTTGGGGTCGACCTTGATCCAGCTCTGGTTGGTGTAGCCAGGGACGGCGTCGGTCTTGCCGGTGAGGGCCGGCACCCACCAGGAGTGGATGACGTTGTTCGAGTCGAAGGTCATGTGGACCATCGTTCCGACCGGGACCACCATCATCTCGCCCGGCTTGCTGCCGACCGTGAAGCCCTGGTCGTAGGTGTAGGTCCAGTAGAACTGGTAGCCCCTCACGGCAACGTTCATCTGGCTGCCGGCGTTGGCCGCCTCGGGCGTGAAGTCGGCGACCAGCTCCTGGTAGCTGAGGAAGGCGATGATTGCGACCACGATGGTCGGGATCACCGTCCAGGTGATCTCGACGGCCATGTTGCCGTGCCAGCTCGCGCCCCACTGATCGGGACTCTTCCGCCGGTAGCGGAAGATGATCCAGAGGAGGCCCAGCTCGACCCCGACGAAGACGATCACCGCCGGGACGGTGATCAGCAGGTAGAGGTTGTAGATCCTCTGGCCGTTGGGCGAGACCGGGTCGGGGAAGATGAGGCTCAGCCCGTTCGCGAGGGCCGGCGCCGAGGTCATCAGCAGGGCGGTCATCGAGATGACCGACGCCACCGCGAGCTGCAGGCGTCGAGAGAAACGACCGATCATCCGGGGTCGATTATAGAGGGGCACCCCCGGCCGATGTCCCCGCAGGCCGGCCCCGTGGTAGCCGGAGGCGGTCTTGTTAGAATCGGCGAAACGATGGCGCAGATTGCGGATTACGTCGACACGGACAACCCCGCCGTCGGCATCGATTGTCCCCGTTGCGGCCTGCTGACGGCCCGCTTCGGCTGGTTCTGCCGCAACTGCGGCTTTCGCCTCTGGCCGTCCAACGTGGCCGCTGCCCGCGCCTACCGGGCCTGGCGGCTGGCCGACCCGGCCCGGATGTATGTGCACCAGTGGGAGGACCTGCCGCTGGTCGATGAGGCCACGCTCATCCATGTCGACTTCGAGGAGAAGGCCCACCAGCTCGGGATCCACCTCTTTCCGTCCAGCATCTGGCCGATCCTGGTCTGCGTCGGGGTCCTCTTCATCTTCCTGGCCTTCGCGCCCTTCCCGGCCGTCGCGCGGATCGTGCTGGCGGTGATCGGCGTCCTCTCGTTCGCCGCGGCCATCGCCGGGTGGATGAGGGAGGACGTCCGGATGTTCCCCAAGGACGACGCTGCCGGTGGCGAGGCCGGACACGGAAGCGGTGACTAGATGGCGGTAGCCGTCGCCCCCAGCGCTGTCCCGGACAACGTCCCCGTCCACCCGCGGCTGAGTCCTCAGATGATGGGGATGTACATCTTCCTCGCCTCCGAGGTGATGTTCTTCGGGACGCTCTTCGGCAGCTATTTCTACCTCTTCGGCTCTCACAACCCATGGCCGCCGGCGGGCACCCACCCAGTCATTTGGGAGCCGATCCCGGTCATCAACACCATCGTTCTGCTCAGTTCCGGCTACACCTGTAACGTCGCGCATCTGGCCATTCAGAAAGGTGAACGTCAGAAGTTCCTGGTCTGGATGGTTACAACTGTCATCCTCGGTATTGGCTTCGAGATCGGCCAGGCATACGAGTTCATCGAGAAGCTGGCGCCGAGCTGGCTCGGGCTGAGCGGCGCCGACGGGATGGCCTTCAACTCGAACCCCTTCGCCACCGTCTTCTTCACCATGACCGGCTTCCACGGGATCCACGTCCTGGGCGGCCTGGTCATCCTCTGCATCCTGCTCTGGCGCTTCCAGAAGGGACAGTTCAGCGCCCGCCACCACGTCGGCGTCGCGGCCGGCGCCATCTACTGGCACTTTGTCGACCTGGTCTGGATCTTTCTCTTCGGGATCCTCTACCTGTGGATGACCTTCCCCGGGATCGCCCTCTGGCACGGCCAGTAGCGGTGACCGCAGGCGACTCCGCAGACTGCTGAAAAACTGAGCCTCGCGCGTGCGCGCACGCGCGCTAGGTTCTAGACTTCCGTCAACCCGTCCCGCCTACGTCTCATCAGGATTCACAGCATGCGCGGCAGCACGGCTCGCCAGACGACCATGTTCGCGGTCGCCGACCCCGGCGACCTGATCCCCAGCCAGCACCCCATCCGACGCATCCGTCCTTTCGTGGATGCGGCCCTGGAGCGGCTGGAGCCAGCCTTCGAGGCGATGTACGCCAAGCTCGGCCGGCCCTCGATCCCGCCCGAGCAGCTCTTGAAGGCGAGCTTGTTGATGGCGCTCTACTCGATTCGCTCGGAGCGCCAGTTCTGCGAGCAGCTGCAGTACACCCAGAGGTGAACTGGCACGGCGAGAAGCGCTCGAACGAGACGCACGAGTCGCGAACTGACCCCGACGCGCGGTTGGCGAAAAAGGGTCGCCAGGCGGCCAAGCTCTGCTACGCCGGTCACGTGCTGATGGAGAATCGAAGCGGGCTGGTGGTGGATGTGGAGGTCACCG
>Ga0307372_10005313_pt1 | contig 19409 bp, 16 predicted proteins | sample OX1MG_FD_202533 | JGI IMG/M metagenome (GOLD analysis project Ga0307372, IMG submission 202533) | Soil microbial communities from Risofladan, Vaasa, Finland - OX-1 | ecosystem: Environmental > Terrestrial > Soil > Coastal area > Acid sulfate soil | place: Finland: Risofladan, Vaasa | collected...
CCGATTGCCTGCGGGACGCCGGGTTCGAGGTGGTGGAGCGATCCGTCGTCCCCGACGGCGTGGAGCCGGTGGCCGCTGCACTCCGGCGGCTCTGCGTGGGGTTCGCCGGGGTCGTCGTCTCCACCGGCGGCACCGGGTTCGCCCCGAACGACCTGACCCCGGAGGCGACGGAGCTGGTGCTCGACCGCCGGGCGCCGGCGCTGGCCACGGCCATGCAGCTGATCGACCCCAAGGGTCGTCTCTCGCGGGGCACGGCGGGCACGCTGGGCGACGCCCTCGTGCTCAACGTGCCGGGGTCCCCCGGGGGGGCTGTGCAGTGCCTGCAGGCGGTGCTCGACGTGGTGCCGCACGCCCTCGATCTCATGGCGGGGGGGCATCCGCACTGACGCCGGCAGGCGCGCCGGCTTCAGCCGGCCGGTGCCATCTCGGCGGCGTCGGTCAGCAACACGTCCACCCGGGCACCCACCCCTACCCCGTCGCCGTCGGGGACGATCGCCAGGCCGTTCGCGTTGGCCATCGCCCGCAGGAGGTGGGACTCCTGAAGCCCCGACGGGCGGACGTGCACCAGCCCGTCGGGACCGTAGCGGGCCACCACCCGGACGAGGTGCACCTTGCCGTCGGGCGAGCGGGAGATGGGCTCGTCCACCAGGGCCGGGACCCTCGGCCGTTCGAGCTGGCGGTGCCCCCCCATCTGGCGCAGCGCCGGGCGCACGAACATCTCGTAGCTGACCAGCGCCGACACGGGGTTGCCGGGCAGGCCGAACACCGGTGTCCCGTCCGCGGCCAGGGTGCCGAAAGCGAGCGGCCTGGCCGGTCGGATGGCGACCTGCATCCATCGCATCGTCCCGCCGCCCAGCTGGTCGAGCACCACTTTCACGTAGTCGACGTCGCCCACGCTGACCCCCCCGCTGGTCACCAGGGCGTCGCACCTGGCGGCGCCGTCGAGGATGGCCGCGGTGATCACCTCGGGATCGTCCCCGACGATCCCGAGGTCTTGGGTCTCGTAGCCGTCGCGGGACAGCCTCGCCAGCAGGGCGTGGCGGTTGGAGTCGCGGATCTTGCCGGGGGTGAGCGGCTCCGGTCCCTCCCTCAGCTCGTCGCCCGTGGACAGCACGCCGACCCGGGATCTCGGGTGGACGACGACCCGGTAGAGCCCGAGGCTGGCCAGGACCCCGAGGTGACCGGGAGTGAGGGCCTCGCCCACCGGGAAGACCAGGTCGCCCTGGGCGATGTCCTCGCCGGCACGTCGCACGGCCGTCCCCGCGGTCACCGGGCCTTCGATGAGCACGGTCTTCCCATCGTCCTCGTCGGTGGTCCGCTCCACCATGCACACGGCGTCGGCACCGGGAGGCAGCGGCGCGCCGGTCATGATCCGGACGGCCTGCCCGCGGCCGACCCGCATGGTGGGGGCGACCCCGGCGAGCAGGTGTCCGATCACCTCCAAGCGGGCCGGCGCGGGCGTGCTGTCCTCGGCGATGAGCGCGTACCCGTCCATTGACGAGGTGGCGAAGGGGGGTACCGCATGGGAGGCCACGATGGGAGTGGCCAGCACCAGGCCGAGAGCGTCCCTGATCTCGACCGGTCGCCCGGGCACCCGAGGGCACGCAGCGAGGACCACCCTCTGAGCTTCGTGGAGGGTTGTCATGGGACCGATCGTACCGGTCGAAGGGATTGCCCCCGGGCGGCCGGGATGATCAGGGAACGCTCCCGGACGCCCGGCCGGCTGCCCGGGCCGAGAGGGTCCGGTGCCAGGCCACGTAGTCGAGCTTGCCCGTTGCGCTCCGCCCGACCGAGCTCACCAGGAGGATGTTGCGGGGAGCCTTGTAGGAGGCCAGCCTCTCGCGGACGTGGGCCACCAGCGCCTCCTCGTCGAACTCCGCCCCGGGCTCGAGCTCGACCGCGGCGCCGACCGTTTCGCCGAGCCGGTCGTGGGGCACGCCCGCCACCACCGCGTCGCGCACCGCGGCGTGCTCCTTCAGGACCTCTTCGACCTCTTCGGGGTAGACCTTCTCCCCGCCGGTGTTGATGCAGTTGGACCCGCGGCCGAGGAGGGTGATCGTCCCGTCCGCCTCCACCAGGGCGAAGTCGCCCGGGATCGACCACCGCTCGCCGTCGATCACCCGGAACGTGCCGGCCGTCTTCGCCTCGTCCTTGTAGTAGCCGATGGACGTCGGCCCTCTCCGGGCGATGAGGCCCTGTTCGCCGGACCCCGGAAGCACCCACCGGCCGTCCGTGCCCAGCACCCTCGTGCCCTCCCCCAACGAGAACCGGGCCGTGGTCGTCGTCCGGCCCGAGCTCGCGATCGACGACGCGATCCCGATGGCCTCGGAGGAACCCAGCGAGTCGACGAGGAGGGCGCCCGGCAGATGCCGGACCAGACCCTCCTTCACCGAGGCCGACCACATGGCTCCCGAGGACGAGAGCACCTTCAGGCTCGAGAGGTCCCAACGTCCGGGCTCGGCGTCCATCAACTCCAACATCGGCTTCGCGATCGCGTCGCCCACGATCGCCACCGAATTGATGCGGCCGCGTTGGCAGGTGTCGAGCAGCTCCACCACGTCGAAGCTCCGGCCGGCGAGGACCGTCACGCTTCCCCCCGAGGCCAGCGCCTGAAAGGCGGTGAGCGATCCCAGGCCGTGCATGAGCGGGCACGCGACCAGATGGCGCGGACCGGGGCCCCCGAGCATCGATGCGACGGTCGCCCGGTCGGCATCCGGCGGGAAGCGGACCTTCGCCGTCCGGTTGCCGATCAGGAAGAGATCCTCGCTGCGCCACATCACCCCCTTGGGGGAGCCGGTCGTGCCACCGGTGTAGAGGAGGTAGAGGTCGTCGCCGCTCCTCTCCCACGGCAGGGCGAGCCGCCCGCCGCCGGTGGCCGCCGCGCGCTCGTAGGGGGTGGCCCAGGCCGGGCACCCACCGCTGCCGTCGTCGACCCACAACCAGGCGCGCACCCCGGGGACCCGATCGCGGAGGTCTTCGATCGTCCCGGAGAACGTGCCGTGGAAGACGACGGCGGACACGTCGGCGTTGTCCCACAGGTACACCAGCTCGGAGTCCCGGTAGCGGTAATTCGTGTTGACGGGGACGAAGGCCGCCTTCCACGAGGCGAACACCGACTCGAGGTACTCCGGGCAGTTGTAGAGGTACTGGGCCACCTTGTCCTGGTGGCCCAGTCCGGCCCCGACGAGCCACCGGGCGACGCCGTCCGCCCGGGCGTCGGTCTCGGCCCACGACACCGACCGCTCACCCTGCACGAAGGCAGGAGCACCGGGGAGCGTCTCGGCGACCACCTCCCACAGATCGGCCATGTTCCACCCGCCGGTCGACGTCATCGCACCTCCTTCAGGGCTCCGGACTGTACCGTCGCCACGCGGCCGAGGATGTCGGTGGTCGTGAGGACGTCGAGAAGTTCTGGTTCGTCCGTCGTCGCCAGGGTGCGGCGGGCATCGTCGGGTGCCGCGAACACGTAGGCCCGCTCCGGGCGGCCGTCGCGGTCGTGCATCACGGTCCACGTCTCCACCCGTGCCGTCCCGTCGTAGCGGGGGGCGGCGGTTCGGGTGGTGACGGTCGCCGCAAGGTCCTCCCTGACCGATCGCACCCTCGCCGCCGGGTCGACCGGACCGGTGACCGGGCGGCACGAGTAGACGGCCACGGCATGCTTGGTGAGCAGGCCCCCGTTCGCCGTGCACAGCCCGAACGCGTCAGGGTCTTCCCTCAGCAGGCCGAGCATCGTGGCGATCGAATGGCTCACGTAGTTGTTCCACGGGCCGCCGGCGAAGGTCAGCCCGCCGGTCACCGTGAGCCGGCGTTCGAGCGGCAGCCCGAGGGCGGCCGCCGCGACCTGCACCGCCGAGGGGAAGCACGAGTACAGGTCGACGTGGGCGACCTCGCCGACGCCGATACCCGCCAGCTCGAGCGCGGTGGCCCCGGCCAGGGTGATCGCCGGCGATCCGCCCAGGTCCTGGCGTTCGGAGAGGTACGTGGTGTCCTCGCCCTCCGCGGCGCCGTGCAGGAAGACCCACCGGTCGCGGGGCACGCCGAGATCGCGGGCGGTGCCTGCGGCACACAGGAGCAGGGCGGCCCCCTGGTCGACGCTGCTGTTGGAGTTCATGAGCTTCGGGTACGGGAAGCCGATCATCCGATTGGCCGGCCCCGGCGTCCGGATCTCCTCGGGTGAGCAGTACCTGGGCACCGCCGCGTAGGGGTTGGACACCGCCACCCGACTGAAGCGCGACCACAGGTCGGACGCGGTGGCGACCTGGCCGGCGAGCGAGCGCCCGGTGTGGGACCGCAACGCCTGTTCGAACATGGGGTAGGCCTGCACGGGGTCGGTCAGGCCGAGGGCCGACTCACCGGGGCTGGTCATCCGCAGCGGCTCGCCGAAGGTCTCCGACGGCCCGGTGCCGTCCGGCTGCACCGACCACGGGGGGCGTTCACCGCGCCTCCGGTAGGCGTTGCGGGTCCGCCACGACTCCGCGCCACCGACGAGGACGACGCCGGCCAGCCCCGAGACGATGTCTCGGGCCGCCCGGTCGACGAGCGCCTGGGGCATCTGGCCGCCCTCGGTCGTCAGGACCGTGTGCCCGACCGGAACGCCCAGCCGCTCCGCTACCAGGGCCCCGGGATCCGGATACCGGCGGGACAGCATGTTCACGACCCGCACCGAAGCGATCGCCTGCAAAACCCGCGGTGCCCCGCAGTCGTCCACCGCCCGGCGAGCCGCCTCCGCCAGGAGATCGACCGGCTCGGGGGCGTCCCCGTCCCGATGGTGCACCTGGCCGGCCCCGATCAGCACCGGGGTCCGCGGATCGACCCCGTTCAGCGACCCTGCCACCGCGGCGGCCGCTTCTCGACGAAGGCCCGCGGGCCTTCCCGATAGTCCTCGGTGGCCGACAGCTCCCGCATCGCCCGGCGACCTTCGGCGAAGGTCTCGTCGAAGGTCTGGTCGGCGCGCGCCCGCAGGATCCGAAGCGTCGCGCGGACGGCGAGCGGGGCGTTGGCGTTGATCCGGTCGGCCAGGGCCAGGGCGGCTTCGACCGCCCGGCCGGTGGGGCAGAGCTCGGCGACCATCCCCAGCGCGTGGGCCTGCTCCCCGTCCATCGAATCCCCCGTGAGCATCAACCTGGCCGCCACCTGGGGAGGGAGGACGCGGGGAAGCCGGGCCAGGCCCCCGGCGGCGGCGACCAACGAGCGCTTGACCTCTGGCAGGCCGAAGCGCGCCGCCGGCGAGGCGACGATCAGGTCGCAGGCCAGTGCGATCTCGCAACCCCCGGCCAGCGCCGGTCCGTCCACCGCGGCGATGAGGGGTTTCGTCCGCTCCCGCGTGACGATGCCGGCGAAGTTGCCGCGCTCGGTGAACATGTACTTGTCGTCGCCGGAGGCGAAGAGCTTCAGGTCGGCGCCGGCCGAGAAGCTCGAACCGGCACCGGTCAGGACACCGGACCAGAGCTCGTCGTCGGCTTCGAGCCGGTCGATGGCCGACTCGAGCCCCTCGGCCACCTCGCGATCGACCGCGTTGCGGGCCTCCGGGCGGTTGATGGTCAGCAGGGCGGTGCGCCCGTGCACGGCGAATTCGATCATCGGGTTCCTCCATCCGACCGGCACTCGGCACCGACCGGCTTCCAACGGGCTTGCGACGATCGTGGGATCGAGCCCCTGCCCGGACGATGTTACCGATCGCCCGGACGGGGGTCCGTCGAGCCGCCTTCTGCTAAGCACGGTGGAGTGCACGATGGGGGCAAGGTCACCAAGATCGAAGAGATCGCCGACGACGAGCCGGGGATGTTCCAGCGTGGCCATCCCGCCGCCGACTTCCTCCGTTCGTGGGACTGGCCGGTGTTGGAGCAGACCCCCGGGCACCTGCGGGTGCGGGCTTCGCTGTCCGACCGGGCGAAGAACCGCCGGGACCAGCTCTTCGGCGGCTTCACCGCCACGTACGTCGACCTGGTCGCCACTGCCACCCTCCGCCTCAGCCTCGCCGGCGACGCGCGGGTGTGGCTGGCGACGACCGGCATGCGACTCGAGTACCTGGCTCCGGTCGTCGGCCCGACCTTCGTCATCGACAGCCGGATCGTCACGACGCGGGGTCGCACCAGCGTCGTCGACACCCGGTTCCTCGACGACGACGGCGAGGTGACGGTGCACGCGGTGACGTCGCTCAGGATCCTGCCCGTCGCCTGACCGGGTCGACCCGGGTCGTGTACTTGCGCCCCGCGCTCGCCGAGGCGCTCAAGCGAACAGCTCCACGACCGCGTCGGCGGCGAGGCACCCGCTCCCGAGCGGTCCGACGAACACCGGGTTCAGGTCGAGACTGGCCACAGGGGTCCGGGGATCGAGCAGGAGCCGTCCGACGGCGATCACCGCCGCCACGAACGAGGGCACGTCGGCGGGTGGCGCACCTCGGACGCCGGAGAGGCGGGGTGCGGCGCGCAGGCGGGACAGGGCTTCGTGCACCTCGTCCCCGTCGAACGGGGGGAGGAGCGCCTGCACGTCGGCGGCGATCTCCACCTCGATCCCCCCGGCCCCGACCAGCACGACGGGCCCGAACACCGGGTCCATCTTGGCGCCGATGAGCAGCTCGACGCCCCGAGCCATGCGGGCGACCAGCAGGCCGGGCGCCTCGGGATCGATGTCGTGGAGCACGGGCAGGATCTCGGCCGCCGCCGCCCTGAGACCGTCCTCGGTCGTGAGGTCCAACCGGACGAGCCCGCGTTCGGTCTTGTGGGGCGCGAGGGCGGTGCAGCCCTTCAGCGCGACCGGGGCTCCCAGCTCGGCCAGCGCCGCGACCGCCCCGTCGGCGTCGCGGCAGAGCCGGTGGGCGACCACGGGCACCCCGGCGGAGGCGACCAGGCCGAGCCCGGCGGCCTCGTCGAGCAGCTCGCCGTGAATGCCCTCGACCGGGGGCACGGCCACAGGGCGCCGGCGGCGAGCGGCGGCGACCAGCTCGCCGGAGCCGACGTACTGGGCGAGGGCGTCGACCGCCGACGCCTCGGTGGCGAACGCCGGCACGCCGGCGCCGTCGAAGATCGCGGCGACCTCGGGTTGGCAGGTGGCGGCGACGACCGGCTTGCCGCTCCGCCGGGCGAGCTCCCCCGAATCGAGAGCCATCTGCTCCACCGAGTAGCCCTTTCCCACCGCCTGCAGGGCGATCAGCACGGCATCGACGGAGGGGTCGGCGCCGGCCAGGGGCAGGATTTCGGAGAAGATGCCGCCGTTCCCGATGAGGGCGGCGGTCAGGTCGATGGGATTGGTGGTCGTGGCGAAGCCCGGGAGGGCGCGGTCGAGCGCCGACCTGGTGGCCGCTGCGAGCTCGCTCATGGGCAGCCCGTGGTCCGAGGCGGCATCGGCGGCCTGCACGCAGGACGCGCCCGAGTTGCTGATGACCACGGTGCGCCTGCCGCGGGTCCTGCTCGGGCCGAGGTGGAGCGCGGCCGCCCGGACCAGGTCCTCGCAATCGCGGGCTCGCCAGATCCCGTGCTTCTGCAAGAAGGCGTCCACCAGCCGGTCCTCGTTGGCCAGGGCACCGGTATGGGACCGGGCGGCCGTCTGGCCCGCCGACGTGCGCCCCGCCTTGAGCGCCACCACCGGAAGGCCGCGGTCGCGGGCCACCCCGGCGAGCTCCGCCAGCGACCCTGTGTCGCTGATCGTCTCGAGGTAGAGCAGCAGCAGCGCCACGCCGGGGTCCCTCGCCACCTCCACGGCGAGCTCGCCGACCGTCACGTCGGCGTCGTTCCCCGTCCCGTACACGCCGCGGACACCGATGCCGCGCTCGCGCAGGAGCACGTAGGGGACGATGCTCATCGAACCCGACTGGCTGACCACGGCCACCGGTCCGGCGAGAGGCGGCTGCTCGCGCAGGACCGTCGAGAAGGTCAGCATGGCGCCGGTGGCGATGTTGGCCGCGCCGTAGCAGTTGGGCCCCAGCATCCGCATGCCCGCGACCCGGGCCGCGGCGACCATGCGCTCCTGCGCCGCCCGCCCCTCCTCGGAGACCTCTGCGAACCCCGAGGCGATGACGATGGCCACCTTCACCCCGGCCGCGGCACAGGACCGGACGGCGTCCTCGGCGGCGCTCCCGCCCACGGCGACGACGGCCACCTCGGGGACCTCGGGCAGCGACGACACGTCCGGGTAACTGCGGAGACCCTGTACCTCGGTGCGGTTCGGGTTGATCGGGTACACCCGGCCGGCGAAGCGGTGCCGGCTCAGCAGGAAGAGCGGCCGGCCCCCGATGCGGTCGGGATCGTCGGATGCCCCGATGACGGCGACCGAGGCCGGGTCGAGCACCACCCCGAGCGTGCTCACGCAGTTTGGCCCGGCAATGGTCGGACGGCGTCCACCAGCCCCCATTGGAGGGCGTCCCGGGCGGTGATCTCCGAGGCCGACAGCGCCATGTAGGCGGTGCGGTGACGGCCGATCCGGGCGAGGATGCTGGCGGTGCCGCCCGCGCCGGGTACGAGGCCCATCGGCACCTCCGGCAGCCGGAAGGTCGTGCCGGGCGCGGCGACGACGAGGGGGCAGAACGCCGGGAGCTCGATCCCGGCGCCCACGCAGCTGCCGTGCACCCATGCGGTGGCCCCGACGGCCTGCAACAGCAGCCCGGGGAGCCGGCTGGTCCTCACGCGGTGGGCGGTGACCGGGTCCGCCGCCGTGCCGAACTGGCTGAGGTCGCCGCCGCTGCAGAAGGACGGCCCCCGGCCGCCGAGCCGGACCGGTGGGCACGAGGGCAGTGCCGCCAGCGGCCGCAGGACGTCCACCAGGCGGTCACGGGTCGCCGAGTCGTAGGCGTTGCGAACGTGAGGTCGGTTGAGGGTGATCGTCACGATGTCCCCGTCGCTCCCGATCTCCACCGGCTCGTCCCCGGGCCGGTAGGTCATCGGCGGCCGTTCGGCCAGCCACGCCGCGAATTCGGGACCGGCGAGGAGCATCGAATAGGCGAGCGACTCGCTCAACGTCGCCTCGGCGGTCGACAGGCGCTCGTTGAGTCGGAGCAGCTGGGCCATCACGCAGGCGGACATCGGCGCTCGGCGGCAGGTCCGGGTGATGGAGGACAGCGCCTGATCGAGGTCCTCCACCCTGGTCCAGCCCGGCAGGGCCGGACCGCGGCAGAGCAGGGTGTCGAAGACGCCGGGCGGGACCTCGGGTCGGGCGCGCTCGGCCACCCCGACGATGACCCGCCAGGGGACCGAGCCCCCGGGCAGGTGCATCGGCGCGGCGGCGGGAAGGTGGCCGGCCGAGCCGTCGTCCACGTCCACGTCCACGACGGTCAACGGGGAGGCTGCGGTGGTGACGGCCTCCTCCGCCCAGTCGGGATCGGAGAGGGACGCGACGAGCCCCGCCGGGGAGAGCGGTCGGGGCTCCGGGCGTTCTGGCACGATCGCATGGTAGGTCCGTGCACCGGCCCGCCACTGTTTCCGCACCCGGTCCGGGGGGCGGTCCCCGGCCGTTTCCGCACCCGGTCCGGGGGGCGGTCCCCGGCCGTTTCCGCACGTCCGGCCCCGAGTCGTTATGGTTGTCGGACGCCACGCCCGGGGTCGCTGGTGCAAGAAGGGCCTGTGGCCCTCGGGCGAGCGGTGTTGGAGGGGCGAGGACCCGGCAAGATCCCGGTTCGATCGGGCGGACCGGGAGCGTGCCCGCAGGAAGGCCCCGAGCCGGTGAGGCTCCGGGCGGGAGCAATCGAAGGAGCAGGGCCGAGTTGAGGATCTCGCTGCTGGTGGAGATGGCCGGCGACGCGTTGGGCGATCGACCGATCGTCGGGGCGAAGGTCGGTGGCATGAGCGCGGCGAAGCTGCTGACCAGGGCTCGGCGCGCCGCCTGTTGGGCGAGCCGGAAGAACGTGGAGCGGATCGGCCTCATCGGCGCCAACTCCGACGCGGTGCCCGTCGCGTTGCTCGCGAGCTCGTTGAGCGGCCACCCCTTCGTCCCGTTGAACTTCCGATTGGCCGACGACCGCCTGCAGGCGATCCTGTCGCGGATCGCGCCCGCAGTGGTCGTCGTCGACCAGGGAGTGGCCGATCGGGTCGGGTCGATCGACGGGGTGGAGCTCGTCGAGCGGGACGAGTTCCTCGCGGCGCTCGACGACCCGGCGCTCGACGAGACCTGCGAGGAGCCGACCGAGGACATCGCCGTCCTGCTGTTCACCAGCGGCACCACGGGCGAGCCCAAGGGGGCCGTGCTCCGGCACGCCAACCTCTGCTCCTATGTGCTGGGCACGGTGGAGTTCCTGGGTGCGGACGAGGACGAGGCCACGCTGGTGAGCGTCCCGCCCTACCACATCGCGGGCCTGATGGTCATCCTGACCTCCATTTATGCCGGTCGGCGGCTGTACTACCTGCCGTCCTTCGATCCCGATCGGTGGGTGGACACCGTTCGGGACGAGGGCATCACCCAGGCGATGGTCGTGCCCACGATGCTCGGCCGGATCCTCGACGCCCTCGAGCGGCGGGGCGAGAAGCTCCCTACCCTGCGGGCGATCTCCTACGGGGGCGGCCGGATGCCGGTGCCGGTGATAGAGCGGGCGCTGCAGATGCTGCCCGAGGTGAATTTCGTCAACGCGTACGGCCTGACCGAGACCAGCTCGACGGTGGCCGTGCTCACGCCGGACGACCACCGGGAGGTCATCGCCTCCGGGGACCCGTCGGTGCGGCGCCGGCTCGGCTCGGTCGGGAGGCCGATCCACACGCTCGAGCTCGAGATCCGGGACCTGAACGACCAGGTCGTCGGTCCCGGGGTGGTGGGGGAGATCTGGGTGAGGGGCGACCAGGTCTCCGGGGAGTACCTCGACCGCGACGACAAGGCCGAGGGTGGGTGGTTCAGGACCAGGGACTCGGGTTGGCTCGACGAGGGCGGCTACCTCTTCGTCGAGGGCCGCCTCGACGACGTGATCGTGCGGGGCGCGGAGAACATGTCGCCGGGTGAGATCGAAGAGGTCCTGATGGAGCACCCCGCCGTCGACGAGGCCGCCGTGGTCGGGGTTCCCGACCAGGAGTGGGGCGAGCACGTGGCGGCCGCCGTCGTGCTCGTGCCGGGCCAGGAGGTCAGCGCGGACGAGCTGCGGGGATGGGTGCGCAAGCGCCTCCGGTCCTCGAGGACCCCGCACGAGATCGAGTTCCGCGACGAGCTCCCGTACAACGAGACCGGCAAGCTCCTCCGGCGGGTCCTGCGGGACGAGCTGACGGCCATGACCGACCAAGGTGGGACCGGGCCGGGCTGAGCCGGGCCGAGGACGGCCGTCCGGGCCGGTCGAGGACGAGGAAAGGGGAATGTGATGCCCGAGCAGGAGATCATGCAGGTGGAGGAGCGTTCGTCCACCGACGACGACGGGTTCACCGACGAGGACGTCGACGAGCTCCTCGTCGAAGAGGTGTCCATCGACGGCATGTGCGGCGTGTACTGAGCGTGCACGCCCCGGAGGCCGGCCCCGAACCGGGATTCGATCCCGATCGTGCGTGGCGTGTGCACCCCCAGGTCGCCCTGCGCGACGAGTCGTTCGGGGCGCTCGCGTACCACTACGGCAACCGCCGCCTGCTCTTTCTGAAGTCCCGGCCCCTGGTGGAGGTGGTCTGCTCGCTCGAGCGGTTCGACAGCGCCACGCTGGCGGTGGAGGCCCTCGTCGAACCGGCGGACCGGGACCGGTGCCACCGGGCACTGGCGCGCCTGGCGGCTTCGGAGGTGATCGGTGCCCGGTGACCGTTCGACGACGCTGATGCCCGCCGCTCCGGTGCCCGGCCCCGGCGGGGCCGGCTCCCTCAGGGATCGCTTCACCCTCGGCCTGGCCGCCCCCATCTGCCTCACCTGGGAGCTCACCTATGCCTGCAATCTGGCCTGCGTCCATTGCCTGAGCTCGTCGGGGCGCCGGGACTCCCGTGAGCTGACCACCGCGGAGGCCATGGCCGTCATCGACGAGATGGCCGCTCTGAAGGTGTTTTACGTCAACGTCGGCGGCGGTGAGCCGATGGTGCGCCCCGACTTCTTCGATCTGCTCGGCTACTCGGTCGAGCAGAAGGTGGGGGTGAAATTCTCCACCAACGGGACCCGGCTCACGCCGTCGCGGGCTCGCCGGCTGGCGGCCATGGACTACGTCGACGTGCAGATCAGCATTGACGGGGCAGTTGCGGGCACCAACGACCCGGTGCGCGGCGACGGCTCGTTCGCGGCGGCCCGGACGGCGATGGACAACCTGGCCACCGCCGGGTTCGGCGGGTTCAAGATCAGCGTGGTCGTGACCCGGCACAACGCGGCCGAGCTCGATGCCCTCGCCGCGCTGGCCGACGGGTACGGCGCCCAGTTGCGCCTGACCCGGTTTCGCCCGTCGGGCCGCGGCGCCGACACGTGGGACGCGTTGCACCCGACGAACGACCAGCAGCGGGACCTCTACCGGTGGCTGCTCGACCACCCCGACGTCCTGACCGGGGACTCGTTCTTCCACCTCTCCGCCCTCGGAGAGCCCCTCGACGGCCTCAATCTGTGTGGTGCGGGACGGGTCGTCTGCCTCATCGATCCGATCGGGGACGTGTACGCCTGCCCCTTCGTCATTCACGACGAGTTCCTGGCGGGCAACGTGCGCGACCGCGGGGGTTTCGCCGGGGTCTGGACCGGCTCGGAGCTCTTTCGCGACCTCCGGCAACCCCAGAGCGCCGGGGCCTGCGCGTCCTGCGGCTCCTACGACGCCTGCCGGGGCGGGTGCATGGCGGCCAAGTTCTTCACCGGCCTGCCCCTCGACGGGCCCGACCCCGAGTGCGTGTACGGCCACGGGGCGGAGGCGCTGGCCAATGCCGGGGCCCCGAGCGGTGCGCCCCGTCCCGGCGCCGGCCACAGCAGGCTCGACAGGCTGGGCAATCCCGTGAACGGTCCGACGCCGGTGCGGTTCCGGCCCACTGCGCGGCCGTGAGCACCTCCGGCCCGGCGGCGCGGCCGTGAGCACCTCCGGCCCGGCGGCGCGGGCCCTGGCCCGGTGCAGCTGGCCGGAGGTCGACGCGATGGACGGTCGGGCCCTCCTGATCGTCCCGGTGGGATCCGTCGAGCAACATGGCCCGCACCTCCCGCTGAACACGGACACCCGGGTGGCGATCGAGCTGTCGAACCGGGTCGTCCGGATGCTGGCGTCGGGTGGCCCCGGGGAGGGTCGAAGCCGGCCGGGCATCTCGGCGGTGGTCGCGCCGGCGGTGACCTACGGGGCGAGCGGCGAGCACGCGGGCTTCCCCGGGACGCTGTCGGTCGGGACGCGGGTCCTCCGCGAGACGGTCGTGGAGCTGGTCCGCTCGGCCCGCTCCTCGTTCTCCGCCGTCGTGCTCGTGTCGGGACATGGCGGCAATGCCGAGGCGCTCCGAGGTGCGGTGGCCCGGTGCCGGAGCGACGGTGACCGGGTCCTCGTGAGCGGCGCCGGCCTGGCGGGTGGCGATGCCCACGCCGGCAGGACCGAGACCTCGATGATGCTGGCGATCGACGCCTGCGCCGTCCGGATGCCCGCAGCCGCACCGGGCCGGACGGAGCCGTTGCAGCGGCTGCTCCCCGAGCTGCGGGAACTGGGCATCCGGGCGATGTCGCCCAACGGCGTCCTCGGGGACCCGACCGGCGCCAACGCGCCCGAAGGGCGGAGGTTCCTGGCGGCGGCCACCGAGCGGTTGGTCATGACGGTGGAGCGGTGGTGGGCACCGGAGGGGCGACGATGAGCACGTCCGGCCCGGTGGCGGTGGTCACCGGAGCGGCGAGGGGTATCGGAGCGGCCACGGTCGACCTCCTGGTCGCCGGAGGTTGGCGCGTGGTGGCGATGGACCGGTGTGCCGACGATCCCCTGCTCGGCTACGCGCTGGCCGGCCCCGAGGACCTGTCGAACCTGGTCGCCCGGCACGGCGACCGCGTGCTCCCCTCCGTCGGGGACGTGCGGGTGCAGTCCGACGTCCGACGTGCGGTCGCGTGCGCGACCGACGAGTTCGGCCGGATCGACGCCGCCGTCGCCGTCGCCGGCGTGATCCATGGCGGGGAGCCGTTGTGGGAGCTCGACGACGCCCACTGGGACCTGATGTTCGACGTCAACGTCACGGGAGTCCGGCGCCTGGCCGTCGCGGCGGTTCCGGTCCTGCTCGACGCTCCGGCTCCGCGGTCGGGCCGCTTCGTCGCGGTGGCCTCGGCGGCCGGCCTGCTGGGGCTGCGCCGGCTCACCGCGTACGGGGCCTCCAAGCATGCGGTGATCGGGTTGGTGAAGGGGCTGGCGGCCGACCTGGCCGGCACCGGGATCACGGCCAACGCCGTGTGCCCGGGCTCCACCCGGACCGCCATCCTCGACGCGTCGGCACGGATCTACGGCCTGGCATCCGCGGAGGACTTCGCCGGTCAGCAGTTGCTCGAGCGCCTGCTGGCTCCCGAGGAACCCGCCGCGCTCGTCGCCTGGCTCTGCACCCCCGCCTCGAGCGCGATCACCGGGGCCGCCCTGCCCGCGGATGCGGGGATGACCACGTCCTGAGTCTCCGGGCACCGCGGATTGCCGGGGGCGCGGTCGGTCAGCCCGTCTGGCTCATCCAGGTGGCGTACATCTCGGCGAAACGGCCGCCGCTGCCCACCAGCTCCGCCGGTGTCCCGACCTCGGCCACCCGGCCTTCGTCGACGACCACGATCCGGTCCGCCCGCATGGCCGTCGAGAGCCGGTGGGCGATCAGCACCGCCGTGCGGTCCTGCAGGAGCGCGTCCAGGGCGGACTCGATCCTGGTCTCGGACTGAAGGTCGAGGTTGGACGTGGCCTCGTCGAGCACCAGGACCCGGGGCCGGGCCACGAACGCCCGGGCCAGGGCGATGAGCTGGCGCTCCCCGGACGAAAGGGACTGCCCGCGCTCGTGGACCACCGTGTGGATCCCGTCGGGAAGGCGTTCGACGACGTCGAGCAGGCCGACCGAGCGCAACGCCTCCCTGACCTCCTCGTCGGGTGCTCCGGGGCGGGCGAAGGCGACGTTGTCGCGGATGGAGCCGGCGAAGAGGAACGGCTCCTGGGGGACGACGCCCAGCTGGCGCCGCAGGGACGCCGTCGTGACCGAGCGCAGGTCGTGCCCGTCGATGAGCACGCTCCCCTCCAGCGGGTCGTAAAAGCGGGTGACCAGTTTCGCCAGCGTCGATTTGCCGGCCCCGGTGGGGCCGACGAAGGCGACCGTCTCCCCGGGGGCGATCCTGAGGTTGACGTCATGGATCACCGGCACGCCGGGCAGGTAACCGAAACTGAGGTCGTCGAAGACGATCTCCCCGTCGATGGGCGGGAGCTCCACGGCGTCGGCGGACTCGGTGACCGACGGCTCGGTGGTGAGGAGGGTGCGCAGCTTCGTGATCGACGCCTGGCCCTGCTGGAAGCTGTTGTACTGCTGTACGAGGAGCTGAATCGGCTGAAAGAACCGGTTGAGGTAGAGGAAGAAGGCGATCAGGGCGCCGATGGTCAGGGTGTGGTTCACCACCATCTCCCCCCCGATGGCCAACAGGGCCGCTTGGCCGAGGACGCCGATCATCTGCGTGCTCGGCCCGTACACGGCGTTTATCTGGGCGGTGAAGTTGTTGGCGGCGCGGTAGTCGCCGACCACGTTGCGGTGGTGCACGGTGTTGTGCCGTTGCCGGTTGTGGCCGGTGACGATCCGCACCCCGTGGAGGCTTTCGGAAAGGTCGGCGAGAACGTTGGCGATCCCGTCGCGGACCCGTTCGTAGCCGTGCTCGGACTCGCGCCGGAACCACAGGGTGAGGATGGTCGTGATCGGGACGACCAGGACGACGGTGATCAGCGCCAACCGGACGTTCATGACGAAGAGGATGATGGTGATGACGACCATGGTGAGGCCCTGCAGGGCGAACTGGGCGAGCCCGTCCTGCATCAGCTGCTGGAGGTTCTCGATGTCGCTGGTCATCCGGCTCATGATCACGCCGGCCTTCTCCTCGGTGAAGAAGTCGAGCGAGAGCCGCTGCAGGTGGACGAAGACCTTCACACGGAGATCGTTCATGACCCAGGCGGCGAGCCGCCCGGTGACCCTGGCCTGCCATCGCTGCCCGACCGCGGCGATTCCGGTGCAGAGCAGGTAGAGGGCGGCGACCAGTACCACCACGCCGAAGTCGCGGTGGCCCGGGACCATCCCGTGGTTGACCGCGAGACCGGTCAGGAGCGGACCGGCCTGCTGTGCCAGCCCGACGATGAGCACCGACGATCCGGCGAACACCAGCATGAGGGGGTACTGGGTGAGGAGGCGCCACAGGGTGAGCGGCCGTCGCTCCTCGGCGCTGGGCCTCTGACGGAATTCGATCGTGGGCTCGTCGTGCTCGGGCTCCTCGGCAAGGAGCCGATCGACCCCGCCCTGCAATTCGGAGGGGATGCCGCCGAAGGGGAGCCCGTTACCCGGGCGCCCGGCCGGGACACCACCGCCGACCGGCGCACCGCCCATTCCACCCCAGGCCATCAGGCGGTCCCCTTCGGTCCCGGCCCGCCGAACGGTCCGGTGGTGACGCCGCCCTCCGGATCGTCCTGCACCTCGGCCTGGGCGAGAACCTCGGCGTAAAGGGGCACGGTGGCCAACAGCTCCCGGTGGGTCCCGTCGGCGACGATGTGGCCCTTGTCGAGGAGGACCACCCGGTCGGCCAGGCTGATGGTCGACAGGCGGTGGGCGATGATGAGGGTGGTCCGGTCCTCCATCAACACCTCGAGCGACGAATGGATCTGCTGCTCCACCTGCACGTCGATGGCGCTGGTGGCGTCGTCGAGGATGAGGACGGGGGGGTTGAGCAGGAGGGTCCGGGCGATGGCGATGCGCTGGCGCTGCCCTCCGGACAAGGTGTACCCCCGCTCGCCGACGATCGTGTCGTAGCCGTCGGGCAGGTGACGGATGAAGCCGGCCGCCCCGGCCGCCCTGGCCGCCGCCTCCACCTCGCCGATGTCGGCGGTCGGGCGGCCGTAGGCGATGTTGTCGCGGATGGAGACGGAGAAGAGGAACGGCTCGTCGAGCACGATGCCGACCTGCGCCCGGAGGCTGGCCAGGGTGACGTCGCGGACGTCGCGCCCGTCGATCCGGACCGAGCCCCCCGTCACGTCGTAAAACCGGGCCAGGAGGCGGGCGGCGGTGGACTTGCCCGATCCCGTGCGACCGACCAGCGCGACGGTCTCGCCCGCGTGCAGGTGGAGGTCGAAGTCACGGAGCACCGCAGGCGCCGGCCGTCCCGGCTCCTCGCCCCCCGCTCCTTCCCCGCCGCCCTCCTCGGCGATCCCGTAGGCGAAGTCCACCGAGTCGAAGCGGACGTCGCCGCGGCAGTCGACCAGGTCGACGGCACCGGGCCGGTCCGTGATGGTCGGGACCTCGTCGAGGATCTCGTAAATGCGCCCGGCGGAGGCGGCCGCCCGCTGGCCCATCATGATGAGCATCCCGAGCATCATGAACGGCGCCTGCAGCATGAGCAGGTAGGCGTTGAAGGCGAGGATGGCACCGACGCCGAGAGTGCCGTGGATCACCATGTACCCACCGAAAAGGAGCACCAGGACCAGGCCGAGCTGGGGAAGGTTCTGTATGGTCGGGGTCCACCTCGCCCGGATGTCGGCGTCCTTGATGTAGCTCCACTGGACCCGGTCGGCCGCTTTGGCCAGTGAGCGGACCTGCTCGCCCTCGGCGGCGAACGAGCGCACGACCCGCACCCCGTTCACGTTCTCGTCGACGATGGTGGCCACGTCGGCCAGCCGCGATTGGATCAGCCACGACACCGGGAACATCGAGCGCCGCATGCGGATGCCGACGAGATAGACGAGGGGCATGGTCGCCATGGCGACGAACGCGAGCACCACGTCGATGGACAGCATGTACGCGAAGGCGACCGCGGCGATGCTGCACTGCACGAGGATGGACGGCGCGAAGGTCAGGTACATCTGCACCGAGCGGATGTCGGAGTTGGCGCGCGAGATCAGCTGGCCCGACTGCACCCGGTCGTAAAACGTGAAGGACATGCGGGTCAGGTGCTGGTAGATGATGTTGCGCAGGTCGTACTCGATGCCGTACGCCGTCTGAAAGAGGAAGAGCCGGGAGACGTAGCCGGCGGCCCCCCCGACGACGCCCAGCGCGACGACCCACCAGACATAGTGGCCGAGCGGCACGGCCTGCACCTCGATGGAATTGCCGATGGCCCGGTTCAGGAGCTCGGGGATCTGCACCTGCAGGACGAGACCGACGAAGGAGAGCACCAACGAGGTGACGAACGTGCCCTTGTGCGCCCCCACGATCGGGATCGCCCGTCGTAGCCATGACTTGGAGCGGTCAGGGTCGATGGTTGCCGCAGGGGCTTCGTAGCGTCCCACCACGGCCATCGGGACGAACGGCGACCGGTCGGTCTCGCCCTCCGGCGAGCGGAAAGCTCGCTGGCGGGCCCTCACCGCTTCGCCAGGCGTCGTTGCCGGTACGCCACCATGGCCTGCTGCCACAGCCGGAGATCCCCGAATGCCTGTTGTCGGAGCTGCTCGTCGGGGAGGCAACCGGAGAGGTCGGTCAGCCGGGCGTCCACCGCCCGGTCGGCCTCCGCGAGCAGGCGGTGCCCGGCAGGGGTGAGCACGAGCGAGACGGTGCGGCGGTCGTCGTCGTTGTGGCGCCGCTCCATGAGCCCCCGGCCGACCAGTCCGTCCACCATGGCGCTGACGCTCGGGGGGCGGACGGCCAGCCGCTCGGCCACCGCCGAGGAGATGGCCGATCCCTCGGAGAGCAGGCCGAGCACCCGGTACTGGGAGAGGGAGAGCCCCACCTCGCCGAGCGCCAGCTCCACGTGCTTGGCCAGCCATGCGGCGGCCCGGCCGATGTGCGGTGGCGGGGCGCCGGCATTTGATTCGAGCTCCACACAGTTAGCCTATCTATGTAATTGCCGGAGCGCGCCCGGTCCCGGTGGGGGCCTTCGGGGAGCGCGGCGGCTCAGGATTCGAACTGCTCGAGCAGCTCGCGGGTCCGAGCCGACTCGGCGAGGAGCTTCGCCCGGAACGAGGCCATGCGGTCCATCTTCCGGTCGAGCTGCTCGGCGATCGCCTCGCGCCGTTGCAGCGCCTCCTGCAGGATGGCCTTCTGCTTCGACCGTGCGGCGGCCGTGGGCGTCCGGGCGTTCTCCCGGTAGGCCCTTCGCAGCTCCTCCATCCGGGTCTCGGTGTCGAGTACCTCTTTGATCTCGTCGAGCCCGAGCCCGAGGATGTCCTTCAGCTCCTGGATGCGCTCGATCCTGGCCAGATCCTCGGGGGCGTACCGGCGGGCGCCGCCGGCCGTGTGCCCGGACGGGCTGACCAGGCCCAGCTCCTCGTAAAAACGGAGCGTCCGGGACGAGACCCCGACCCGGTCGGCGGCATCGCTGATGCGCATCGTGGCCTCGGTCCCCGACGAGGTGATGGTGCCGAGGTCCTGGGTCCGCGGGTCGGGGGTGGCCGCGACCTCTCCCTC
>Ga0307372_10005316_pt1 | contig 19406 bp, 17 predicted proteins | sample OX1MG_FD_202533 | JGI IMG/M metagenome (GOLD analysis project Ga0307372, IMG submission 202533) | Soil microbial communities from Risofladan, Vaasa, Finland - OX-1 | ecosystem: Environmental > Terrestrial > Soil > Coastal area > Acid sulfate soil | place: Finland: Risofladan, Vaasa | collected...
CTCGCCGTAATCGATCTCCAGCCGCTTGTGGCCCGGCACTTCCAGCCGGCGGGCGTCGAGACCGAGCTGCCGCATCAGCGTGGCGTGAACGTCGGTCACATAGTGCGGATGCTCGACGGCGTGGAATCCGATCTCGTCGGTCGCCCCGTGAACGACGCCCCCCTTCAGCCCGCCGCCCGCCATCAACACCGAAAATCCATAGGGATGATGATCGCGTCCGTTGCCGCCCTGCGAGCCGGGCGTGCGGCCAAACTCGGTGGCGAACACCACGATCGTCTCCTGCAGCATGCCCCGCTGCTTCAGGTCGGCCAGCAGCCCGGCGAGCGGCAGGTCGACCTGCGCCGCCAGGCCGGCGTGATTGGCCCGCAGGTTCGAGTGCGCGTCCCAGGCGCCCGCGGCGCCGTCGCCGTGCATGATCTGAATGAACCGCACGCCCCGCTCCACCAGCCGCCGCGACGCCAAAAGCTGCATGCCGAAGGGCCGCGTCGTCGGGTTGTCGAGGCCGTACGTTTTCTGCGTGGCCGCCGTCTCGCCGTCGAAGCGGATCGCTTCGGGCACGGCCTGCTGCATGCGAAACGCCAGCTCGTAGCTTTTGAGCCTTGCCCGCAGCGATTCATCGTCGGGATTCTTTTGGGCGGCGGCGCGATCGAGCCGGCCGATCAGGTCGAACTCCAACTCCTGTTCTTCGGGCGACAGGTCGAGTTGCGGCTTGGCGAAGGGGAGCGGGTTGGCCGGATCGACCGCCAGCGGCACCGCGTCGTAGGCGGGGCCGAGATAGTGCGCGTCGCGCGTGTCGAAGAACCGCGGCCCCATCGAAATGAACTGCGGCAGGTTCTCGTCGAGCGTGCCCAGGCCGTAGTTGATCCAGGCGCCGATGGTCGGAAAAAAGCCGTCGAGCATGTGCCGGCCGGAGTGAAACTGCACCTGCGCGCCGTGGTTGTCGTCGGTGGTCCACATCGAGCGGACGACGGCCAGGTCGTCGATGACGCCGCCGAGGTTCGGGAACCAGTCGCTCACCTCGATGCCGCTTTGACCGTGCTTTTTGAAGCCGACTTGCAGCGGATAGAGCACTTTTCGCTGCTGGCCGTTGGCGTCGTTCACCACGACCACGCGGACCTTCTTGAGCCGTTCCGGGTTTTGCACGCCGGCAAACGGCGTTTCGTCGATCGACTTGCCGGCGTACTGGTTGAGCGCCGGCTTCGGATCGAAGCTTTCCAGGTGGCTGACGCCGCCGCGCATGAAGAGCCAGATCACGCTCTTGGCCTTGGGCGGAAAGTGCGGCCGGCCATCGGGCCGCTGAAAGCCTTCGGCACCCTGCCCGTCACGGGCCAACAGCGCGGCCAGCGCGATGCCGGAGATTCCCCGCGCACCGTCAAAGAGGAACGATCGTCGCGACTGGCAGTGACATTGCGGGTGTTGGGGGAGCAGGTTCATGGCGATCAAGTTGAGTCCGGCAGTCATCCCAGCCCCGCCTACGGGGTCCCGCCATTTTTTCTGGAATCCTTCTTTTTCGATTTGCGCGGTTGCTTCACACCCTTCCCAGGCATGAAGTTTTTCCAAAATTCGTCGTGCGGAATGCCGCGGCCCTCTCGAATGGATTTTCGAGACTTGTCGAGAATCGCTTGCAGGCGTGGCGAGTACGCCATCAAGAGTCGCTCGATCTCATCCTCATCATCGATGGCAACGAGAACGGCAACTGGCCTGCCGTCCCGCGTCACGACAATCGGCCCGGTTTCACTGGCCTCTACAAATGCATTGAACTGTGATCCTACTTCAGTGACTGACGCAATCTTCATAGCTCGATTTCCTTGCCGCCGATCAGCAGGCGTTCTCTAACTTTCTCCCCGGTAGCCAGGACGTGAACCGATCGGTCTTCTTCATCGACGTCGAGCATAGCTTAAGGCAAAAGGCGGCTTTGCCATATTCCTTTGATTCTGGCGAAGTAGTGCATGGCGTCAAGGCGTGGCAGCAGCATGCGTGTCTCCGGCTTCATGATAACTGCAACCCGGTAGCTCCGACACTCTGTGGCGGAGGTCGACGGTCGCCTTGCGACCGCAGTTTCCCGTCACGGAGTGCCGGGGTTGCTTGGCACGTCGCGCATTGTTGCGAGCGGCAGAGACGTTCGGTAACATGGTTACATGCACATGGATCAGCCGATCATCACCTCATCGCCCGATATTCTGAGCGGGGCGCCGGTGTTTGCCGGAACGCGCGTTCCGGTGCATACGCTCGTGGAGTACTTGGCTGCCGGCGACTCGATCGACGATTTTCTGGATGGCTTTCCATCCGTCTCGCGCGATCAAGTCATCGCATTCTTGAGCCGAGCTGAAGATCTCGTCTGCGGTCCGCGAAGTTGAACGTGCTCCTTGACGAATGTGTCGATGCCCGCCGTGCGCGCGAGATCGTCGGCCATCACGTTCAGACGGTGCCCCAAGTCGGTTGGGCGGGACTTAACGACGGCGAGATTCTCAAGAATGCCGAGAGACGATTCGACGCGCTCGTGACGACCGATGCCAACCTTGAGTTCCAACAGAACCTGGCGAGTTTCAATCTCGCTGTAATCGTGCTTCGTGCGGCAACAAACCGGCTAGCGGACTTGAAACCGTTGGTTCCCGAGTTGCTCTCGGTGCTGCCCACGGCCCCGAAGCGTCAAGCGACCTACATTCGTCCCTGAACCATACACCGTCAACGAATTGTCACAAAATCGTTGTGGTTCAGCAGGACGTGAACCAAATCCTCACGGGCACGCGCGTTGGGTTGTGGGTGATTCTGCGTCGTCAATAACTGCTTGATCCGCGACAACGATTCCAAACAGGCGGCGCGCTCCTCACCGTCGGGTAATCGGCAAAGGATTATCTCAAACGCCGCGTCGACGAACAGGGCGTCATCGACGGGGCCAAGTTCCAGGTTCAGCCGCCCGGCGAGTTGCCGGGCCATGGCCAGCGTCAAGCGGCTGTTGGCCATGGTCAGCGCCTGCTGCGGCACAATGCTCTCGGTGCGGCGATAACAGCGGAAAATATCGGCGTCGTCGAACATCGACAGGAACTCATGGCGGTGGTCGCGCGAGTGCGTGAAGTACAGGCTGCGGCGAAAAACGGTCACGTCTTGCTTGGGGTCGAGGGTCGGGCCCCCCATCGCCGGATCGAGCGCGCCGGCAAGCTGCAACAGACTATCTCGAACGACCTGCGACTCCATCCGCATCGGCCGCCGTCGCCAAAAAAAGGCGTTGTCGGGGTCGCTTTTGACCGTGGCTTCCTCCGCGCCGGCAATCGACGTGCTCAGCCGGTAGGCTCGCGACGTCACCATCAGACGGTGCAGGTGCTTCATGCTCCAACCGGCGTCCATCAGCTCCACCGCCAGCCAGTCGAGCAGGTCGATGAGCGGCGGCCGCGGCGCGCGGCGGCCAAAGTCTTCGACCGACTCGACCAGCGGCTGCCCGAAGTGACGCATCCAGATTTGGTTCACCGCCACGCGGGCCGTGAGCGGGTTGTCGCGACGGGCGATCCATCGGGCAAGCGCCGTGCGCCGGCCGGTGCTGGCGTGGGGATAAGGCGCATCGCGGGAGTCGGCCTTTTCATCCGGCCCTTCCAAGGCCTTGAGCGAAGCACGGATCGGGATGTACTTGTCGCCCGGCTGTGCAACCGCCGCCTCAGCTTTGGCGAGCGCCTCACGGGCGGCATGGAGCTGCTTTTCTACTTCGGGCCGGGCCTTGTCGTCGGCCGCAGCCAGTCTCTGCTCGGCCAATGCGAGCTGCTCGGCCGTTTTGGCCAGTTCATATCGCCGGCTGGCCAGCGCGGCGGCGGTCACGAGTTTCATGATCTCGTCGCCCGGCATGTCGCGAGACTGAGCCACCGCGGCGGCATGGGCGGCGCGCAATTGATCCGGCCGCAACTCGGCAGCCAAGAGCGTTTTTTCCGCAACGGCCGCCGCGAGTCGGGCGGCCGCGGTCGTCAGTGGTTGGTCACTGCCGGAAGCCGGGACGAGCGGCGATTGCTCGGCGTCGCGTTGTTCGGCCGCCGCCAAATCGTCGCGGGCCTTGGCCAGCGCGGCCCGCTTCAGGTCGATCTCCCGATCGGTGGCCCGTAATTGATCGTCGAGCACAAACGGCTGCACCGCGGGACTGAACGACTCCGGCGGCAAATCAATCGGCGAAACCGCGAACTCGCCGGCCAGCGCCGCAGGCGCGCCCGGATCGATCGAACGGCTCTTATCGGGATCTTTTTCATTGCCGCGGCGGTGCAGCCAGGTCGTCGCGTCGAGATGGGCGTCGAACGCTCGCGGCAGGCCGTCGCGCTCCAAATCGACCTCGCCGGGGCAAACATCGAGCCGCACCTGGTGTGGTTCGAAGACCGCCCGCAGGCGATAGTAGTCGAGCTGCGAAAGCGGGTCGTATTTGTGGTCGTGGCACTTGGCGCAGTTGATCGTCAGGCCCAGAAACGCTTTGGCCGTGTGTTCGATCGTGTCGTCGAGCCAGGTCGTGCGGTTGAAGAGATAATAGTTGCGGGCCAAAAAGCCCGTGGCCCGCAGCACGTCGCGGTCGGCGGGCGACACTTCGTCGCCGGCCAGCATCTCGACAATCATCCGGTCGTAACCCTTATCGGCATTGAGCGACTCGACGATCCAATCGCGCCAATGCCAGAGATGCTTCTGGCTGTTGCGCAATTGGTCGCCCAGGCCGAACCAGTCGCTGTAACGCCAGACGTCCATCCAATGCCTCCCCCATCGCTCGCCATACCGCGGACTGCCCAGCAGACGATCGACGACCCGCTCGTAGGCGTCGGCCCGCTCGTCCGTCAGAAAGGCGTGCAGCTCGTCGCGCCTCGGCGGCAGGCCGATCAGATCGAGATAGACCCGCCGCAAGAGCAACGACTTCGGCGTTTCGCCCACGGGTTTCAACTCCAGCCGCTCCTGCTCGGCCGCCAGCAGGGCGTCGATCGGGTTTCGCAGGCCGGGCGACTGCGCGGCGGGTGACACTGCCGCATCCGGGCCGGCGGGACGCCGACGCCGCAACGCGGGCCGTTGCGGCCGTTGAAACGCCCAATGTTGTCGCGGATCCGCTTCCGGTTGCTCGTCGGTCGGTGCCGGCGCCCCCGCGGCAATCCACGCCGAGAGCTGGGCGATTTGTTCGGGCGTGAGCGGCTTTCCTTCCGGCGGCATTCGCTCCGCCTCGTCGGCGGCGGCAACGCGCTTCAGCAGCAGGCTTTGCTCGACGTTGCGGGCCACGACCGCCGGCCCACTGTCGCCGCCCTGGAGCAACGCGGCCGCGGTATCGGCGCGCAATCCGCTTTCTTGCTTGAGCGCCCCATGACAGGCGAAACAGCGTTCTTTAAGCAGGGGTTTGACTTCGCGCAAATAATCGACGGCCTTCGCCGCCGGCGAGGTCGAAAGCCAAACCGCGATAGTGATGACCGTCAGGTTTCGCACAAGCAACCCAGGCATGCCCCCATCATCGCCCAAGCGTCCGGCAAAAATCAACTGTCGGATTCCGACAGTTGGCCAATGGTGGGGGCAAGCCCCGTGGTGGCGGGTCCGGATCGACGCCGATCTTCATCGCCGCGCGAATCGCCGCCAGGCAGGCGCCGCGATCGGTGCGGAAATCCAGAAGACCAGCAAGACTTCGACGGAGTATCGCAAAACCGAAAACGAAACGCACGAGGTCGAGCGCGGGGGCGACTACGAAAAAAGCGTCGTTTCCAGCGAGACGCACGAAATCTCCGTCAAACGCAGCGAGACCGTCGAAACCCGCCGCGGCGTAGGTCGGGCCTTCCAGCCTGGTGTGCTTCCCGCGGATTGGCCCGCGGCGCTTCCCGACCAGTTCCGCCTCTCCCTCTCCGGCGTCCGGCCCGAAACCTCCCAGGACGCCGCGCGCTTCGACGGCAATTACATCTTGGACCTCGTCGACCGCGACGCCGCCGTCAGGGGTCCGCCGAGAACACCATGATCAGCGGAACGTCGAGCCGCCAAGGGCCGATGCCCCACGTGGGCGGGCGTATGGTTTTGCTGAATGCGGGCGTTTCATGTTCCACCAGCCAGCGATCGCGCGAGCTCCAAAAGGTGGGCCGGCGCTGAATGACGCGCCAGCGATATTCGCCCGGCTCGCCGCGCCGCCAGCCGCGGCGCAATGTTCCCCATTGCCGCATCAGCGCCAGGTTGTCGTGCGAGGGCACCGAAAACTCGATCTTTTCGTCGGCGGCGGTGTGCGCGTGCAGCCAAGCGAGCACTTCGCCGTCCAAGGCGTCCCAGTAGTAGGTGGCTTCCATTCCGGCGGCATCGGCGCCGCGCAACCCGCCGATGAGCAGATTGTAGTAGCTCAGCCACTGCGGAGCGTACCATATCAGGCTGCTGGCCGAGCCGAGGTAGACGAGTCCGATTCCGGCGAGCACCGTTCGGCGGCTGAGCCACGTTGGGCCCATCTGTACGCAACGCCCTCGCGCGGCGCGCCGGGCCTCCGTGGCGGAGGAATTGACGGACCGATCGCTGGTCCGCGCCCAGCCGAGCAGCGCGTGGCTGCCGACGCCCGCCAGCGCGGCCAGAAAGGCAAAGCTGGGCAGAATCAACCGCTCGGCGTCGTGGACGGGCGTTCCGGGCAACGCACGCACGACGATCAGCACCAGCCAGTTCAGCAAGATCAGCATGCCTTGGCCGTCCGCCGCCCAGCGGCGCAGCACGCTGGCGATGCCCACGCCCGCCAAAAGCAGCGTTCCCACCGGCACGGTGATCGCCGTCCAGACCAGCGTGTTGTACCACGGCAGTCCCGAAAGCGTCGTGTATTGCGTGCCGAAGAACAGCGTCGGAATATCGAGCCCGGTCCCCGCGCGGTTGAGGTTCAAATCGAAGAACATCCGCAGGCCGTCGAGCGGGTGATGCCATAGGCGCGGGTTCGCCAGCCAAAAGGTGGCCAGCGCGGTCACCAGACCGATGGTCAGCGTTCGCGCCGTCCTGCGATTGCCATAGACTGCCGCACAGGCCACAAACGGCAGCGGAGCGAGCCAGCCGGTAAACTTGCAACTCATGGTCGCGCCCAACGCGATGCCCCACACCAACCCGAAGCGTGAGCGAGGCAGGCTGTTCAGTAACCCGAAGCGCCAGCGAGAAAAGGGCCTGCGCGGCAATTCTGTAGGGAACGCGCTCTCCCGGCGCGCCGGGATTCCGTTCGTGTTTGCCTCCTCGGCGGCCGGCGCGAACGTCGCCCAGGCCAGAATCCAGCAAGCCGTCAGCGATCCGTCATACGAAGCGAAATGCGCGTGGGCGAAAAGCCGCGGCATGGTGACCAGCGCCGCCACGCCAGCGGCCGCTGCGACGAGCGAGTATTGCCGGGCCAGCCGATAGAACATGGCACCGGTCGCGAGGGCGAACAGCACCATCGGTCCCAGCCGCGCCGCGGTGAGCGGCGACAGCCAGCCCGCCCCTAGCCATTGGCCAGACGCGATCGCGATCCCATACAGCGCCGGATGCCCTTCGATCGTCACCGTGTACGGCCAACCATCTTTGATCCGCTCCGAAGAAAATGCGCGCGTGTTCCAGCCGGCAACGTCCCTGAACCACCTGCGAACGTGCGCCGCGCGGTCGATCGACATGCCTTCGTCCCACGTCATGGCAAGCATGGGCGACGTCCCAAGAAGGGCCGCTAAGCAGGCGATGGCAACGATGGCCGGTAGCCAGCATTGGGAAGATCGGAAGCTCGCAATGAAAGGCCGCACGTCCCTGCTCAAGAAAGCGTCCAAGCGGTCCTCGCCTCGATTATCGTTATGATTCCCGTCGGTCATGGTTTGCGTAGCACGGCGAGTACGGCAATCAGACTCACACCACAGACCGAACAAATTAGGCCGCAATAAAACGATCGCGGCACATAGGCAAACTCGACCAGGTGCCGCCCCGCCGATAACGGCACGCCCCGGAAAACGCCGTGCGCAGCCTGAATCGCAACGGGATCCCCGTCGACCATACACGTCCAGCCGGGATAGTAAGTATCGGCCACCACTAACATGCCCTTGCGCGCAGACGTCGTCTCCACGAGCAACCCGCGTGGTGTTTCGTCGAGAACACGCACGTTCGGCGACAAGCCGTCGCGCAGGGCAGCCAGCGTTTGTTCGTCGCTTTCTTCGATCGGCAGCGAGCATAGGTGCGCTGCCTGGCTGCCGATAAAACGAATTCGCGGCAGCCGGCCGCGCACTTGCCGCCAGGATCCTGGCGACGGCGTCACATATTGGCAGCCGCTCAGGGGCAATACGGTGTCGGGATGGCGCTCGATGGCAGAGTAGAGTCGATCGAGAGCTTCGGGCAGCACTCCGCCGTCGTTGGTGTTGATGGCCGAGCGCCGCGCGGCGAGCGCCATCGGTGCCACGCTGCTGAACTGGAGCGCTACGCGCGATACTTTTGGCCAGTTGGGCGCGCGGGCGAAGCGCACGCGCGGGCCGACCGCGGCAATCCTCGGCGCCATCGTTTCCGGCACGACGGCGTCGAGCGAAAAGCGGCCGGCCGAGTTGCTTCCCAGATCGACGACCGCCAGCATGAGAACGACCGAGTACATTTCCATTGGCCAACGCTGACCCCAGCGCCGCGCGGCGATGAACGAGCCGCCGGACGCCGCAACGATGACCGCAAATTCGGCATAGCGGCCGCCGAGATTCTCGCGCGCGAAAGCCATATACCTGCGCCAACCAACCTGCTCGAGCCAATCAGCTGCAAAGTAACCGACGAGCACGACCGTGCAGCAAGCGGCCAGTCGCGCCGACCAGCGGCCACGACGCGACGCAGGCGCATCGGCGCGCACCACGGCGTCGAGGCCCCGCGCCGCCATGAGCGGCAGCAGAACCGACGCTAACGCAAGCGCGCGGCCCTGACAGCGGAACCACAGCAAGCCGGGCAAAACTTTGCCGGCGAAGCCCAAGAGCGGCGTACCGTTCCCTAAACCGATCACGAGCGCCAGCGGGAGCAACCAAGCGGCAAAATGCTGCCAGCGCGCGGCCGTCGCGCGTCTTAGCCCTGCGTAGGCCAAGGCGATCGTGATCAGCCCCACGTAGCCGGCGCGTTCGTGCAGCAGACCGTCCGACGCCAGCTCGCGCAGGCCCTCGAGCCGATCGCCTTTGAAAAACGGCACGACAAGCCGCGCAAAATCTCCACCGTCCATCGCAAACAGTCCGGCATAGGCGAGCGTACCGCGGCCCGTCCCGCCAAGTCCGCCGCGCGCCAACTCGGCACCCGGCAGCCATTGAATCGAAGCCGTCAGCAACGCGCAGGTCGCCCCGACCGCCAGCCAGACCACGAGGCGCCGGCGATGGACGGCGCCTTCGCCTACGGCCAGCGAAAACAGCATCCAGGTGGCGCCGGCCAGCAAGGCGTAATACAGCATTTGGGGGTGGCCGACCAGCGCGAAGAGCGCCGTCACCCCCGCAAGCGCCGCGCAGCTTCGCGCCCCGGGCGCGCGGATGAACCGCGCCAGCGCCAACAGGAACCACGCGGTCAGAGGATACCCGAATACCAGCGTGATATGACCCACGAGCAGATGATCGACGAGAAACACGCTCCAGGTGGCAACCAGCGCGGCGAAGCTGGCCGCGGGAGGGCTGACATCGAGTTGCCGCGCCAGCAGGTACTGCCCCGTAAAGCAAATCGCGAGATGCAGAAAGAGACTCAGCTTAATGCCGTCGTTCGCTCCCGCGGCGAGGACAAACGGCATGAGCAGCGGATAGCTCAGCGCGGCCTGCTGGCTGGCGTGCAGCGGCGTACCGCAGCCGAGATACGGCAGCCACAGTGGCAGCCGTCCGGCGAGGATTTCGTCGCGCGCGAATTGCTGGACGGGAATCTGATAGCACGCCACGTCGAAGGCGTTCCATCCGCCGACCACGCGCTCGTCGCCCGCAAGCAGGGCGGCAAACGGTGCCATCGCAATCAGGAAGACGATGGCGGGAAAACATCCGACCGAATTTTTGATTTTCGATTTTGGATTTTGGATTGCCGCAGACGAATCCACCCTGTCCCTGCGGGAGAGGGCCGCGGTGAGGGGCGTCGGAGCATGGGGGGCGTCTTCCATCGTTTCACCACATGACGCGCACGTATCTCGCCAGCAATATGCACGACGCGGCCTGCAAAAACACCAACAGCCCCGCGCACCAGCCGCGCAGGCGGGGCTCGAGTTCGCGGACCGCCTGCGCGGCCAACACGCCGCCGAACGGCATGAAAGGCAGCCAGAGCCGGGCCACCTCGCCCATGTTCAGCCCCGAGAGATTAAGCGCGGCCAGGATGCCCGCCCAACTCAGGGCCAAAGCGTCGAACGAATTGCCGGCCAGGAACCGCCTGAGCTCGCCCGCGACGCGCCACGCCGCGAACACCGTAACGGGCACGCCCATCGCGACGGCGAACTCCAGGGGATTTATCCACAGCCAGCTTTCGTACGTCCGCGGGTTCGCCAGATAAAAAGCGCCATGTTCAGCGAGGTTGTATCGCCATATCGCCACGATGTTACACCGCCAGCCCAGATACAGCACCAGTGGACCGACGAGCCACCCGCCGGCCGCGCATCCGAGCGTGGCGAGTCCCGGCGCGCCGGGACGTAAGCCTCGCGGCAGTACCATCCACCGCATACGCCGGCGCCGACCACCGTTCGGTGCTTGCGAAAGAAGACGGCCGGCGGCTTCACGCGGCCGCGCCGGCGCGCCTGCCTGCAACCACTCCAGCGCCACCATCAAGCCGCCCATCGCCGCCACCACCGCGAAGGCCAGCGAGACGAACATGCCCAGCCAGACGAGCAACCCCGCGGCTGCCGCGGCCAGCGGCGACCGCCGCTCGAACGCACGGCAGACCAGGGCCACGATCAGCGCCGCCAGCGTCGGATAGACCGAATCTTGTCTCGGCGCGAACAGCATCGCGGCAGGTGTCAGCCCAGCCAGCGTCCCCGCCAGCAGTGCCAGCCCACCGCAGCCGTCACGCTCCGCGTGATGATCGCCCCTGGCAAGCCGCATGGCCGCCAACCACACCACGGGCAGCGCGACGGTGATCGCCAGCGCGCGGCTGACGACGGCGACGGTGCATAAGGTCGCTCCGGCGGCGGGCGAAGCCGCGCGCGGATCTTTCGACCCGATGCTGCACAATTCGCGGCGCACACTGGCCGGCTGCGACGCCGCGACTGCTCGCGCAACCGCTCCATGCCCCTCAAAAAAACCCGACAGCGCGCGATACGCCAGTATCAGGCCCGGCGGGTTGTTCGTAATGTGCGTTCCGCGCCCCCGCGCCACCCCCTCGAAGTCGCTCAGAAGGTCACCGTTGGACGCCCCGCGATCGCTGGCCAGCGTGAAGACGCCGTTCACCTGGCGCGAGTGCAACACGCCGATCCATGCCGCCGGGCCGCCTCGCAAGACGAAATCGCCGCCGAGCTGTAGGGAGCCAACCAGCAACAACACGACTAAGAACGCGGCCGTTCGCCGCCTGACGCTCACGCCGCGTCGACCGCGTGCCGACAACGCGCCGACGACCGCCAGTGCGGCGGTCGCGAGGAGCAGCCACAAGCCCACCCCGGTCCAGACCGCACAGTCGCGTATAGGCAGCCGCCGCCAAGTCCACTCGTGCCGCAGACCCAGCGGAACGGCTGGCGAAGCGGCCATCAACGCGCAAACGGCCACAGCCGCGGCGGAGATGCAAACCGCAATGATCGCCGATAATCGACCGTAAGGTTCGTGATTCACTTGATCATTGCATCGTCGATGGGCACGCCGTCTTGCCGGTTGCCCAGCCGCCGATGAACACTGGCGTCGATTTCGAAACCGATCTGCCGCACGGATCCGTCGCAGAGCACGACTTGAAAACCATTGGGGTGGGCGCTGCCGAATTCTTGCACGGGCGTGCCGCCCTGATCGTGCAGCGGCGGGCGGAGGGTCCAGCGGACTGTGTCGTAGTCGTAGCCCGCGTAAAGCCCTTGGTCGTCGCCGTAGTCGACCGGGCCCAAGGTGACGCACTTTTCGCCCACCAGATAGGTGTGGCTGGTGCCGTCGCGGATTTGCGCCAACTCGACCTCGCTGCGCAGGTGAACGACACCGGTACACCTCGACGTGTCCGGCCACTGAAAGGAACCGTTCTCGGCGGCAGTGTAGGACGCAGGCCCCGAGGTCGGTACGACCACGTAGTCCCCCGCGTTCACCGCGTAGTCGCCCTCCGCGATGCCCGGCGGAACGTTAAAGTTTCGCGGCTGGACGTTTGGATCGAACGGGGAGATTTCCAGGGGCCGGCGCGTGGGGCAGTTGAAGACATCCAGCGGAATGGACAGGATGGCGGTCACCGCCGCCTTTTTTTTCTGCTCGTCGGTGATGCCCGCTCCCATTCGCCCGAGGTCGTTGCGTTCCAGATACGGGAGGAGATTGAAGGCCCAGCCGCCGGGCTGATCTACTCCGGTTCCACGATCAGGGTCGCCCACCCAGGCAAGGCCCCAGCCGGTCGAGGGCAGAAATCGTTTGGCCGACTCATGGTTCAGCATTGCCAACCCAAGCTGCTTGACGTGGTTCTGGCACGTGTTCCGCCGCGCCGACTCCCGCGACGCCTGCACCGCCGGCAGCAGCAGCGACATCAGCATTCCGATGATCGAGACCACGACGAGCACTTCCACGAGCGTCATCGCCGAACGCCGACATGCGCGAATCATGTTTTCGTCTCCTTGGCAGGTTTCTCCGGGACAATCAGCAGCGTGGGACGTGACCGCCTTCCCGCACTACGCAGCTTGAGCATATAGCGCATCCTGTTCATGTTCAATCCGGTGCTCGACGAAGTCGTGCCAGTCGCCGTTGAGGTATAATGCGCGGAGGTGAAGCATGGCTGGCGCACCTTCCAAGCTCCAACGCATGCCAGTGCATGCCATACGATCCTTGACAACGTGACCGCAGGCACCTTCGGCCACGCCACTGCCGATGGGATACCCGGCGGCCAGATACTCGTTGTATCGCATGTGCCGCCGGTTGTTCGTGTAGTAGGTGATGGTCGCCGTGAGGCGTTTGAGTTTTTCGCCCGTCAGGTGATGGGTCGTAATCAGCTTCCGGAATGAGCGGATGACCGTGCCGACGCGGCCTTCCAAGATCGTCCGCAGGTAGCGTTCGACAAACCGCTTTGCCTCGTCGCTGTTTTCGGGGTGAAAACATTCGGCCGCTTGCCGAAGCCGCTTCATCACGTGGTAAATGTCCAAGATTCCCACGGCCCGCCTCAGCCAGTCCTCCTGCAGTTCCCAAAATTGTTTTTCGCCGTCCAGCAAGCAGATCAGTTGTTTGTTCTTGCCTGGGTTGCGCGCGTGACATTCGACAGCCAACTCGGCGAACAGGTAAGTCGGGCCGTGCGTTAACAGGCCCTTCTTCGAGTCGTCGCCCGGCCGCGTCATTTTCGCCCAGACGTGCTTGTGCTTTGGAGCGGGCCGATCCTTCGCGCGCCGTTTGCGAAGCAGTTCGTCAAGGATCTCGTCGCTGGTACGGACGAACGGATCGATCGTGTAAATGGCCCCCACGTAGGCCATTTGGTACTTTTGGGCGCCCTCCCCTTTGCTGCCGCGAGAGGGGACGCGGTGCTGCTCCTTGGGATCTAAAGAACGATCTAAAGAACGCCGCATGGGGACCGATGTGCCATCCGCAGTGACCACCAGAAGCGGGCCTTCCTCACGTGCCGGCGGCATGGCTTGCGACGCGCGAAAGGAAGCCGCATGCTGCGCCATCTGGCGGCAATGCTCTTCAGCCGTATCGACGGAAAGCTTCGCGCGAACGCCCAACAGGGCGACCAGCGAATCAACCGAGTCGCGAAACGCATCCTTCACGCACATACGCTCGAGCCAATCCTCCAACACATACGAAATATCTCCCGCCGGGAGCCCCAACCGGGCGTCGAGCGGAACGTGTTTGATCTCTTGCGCTTCCCGCGTCCCATAGACATAACGCGAAATGTCAATCGGCCCGTAGATCGACCGATAACAACGCTTGTGCTGGCCCTTAAGACGCAAGAGAGTTTCACCCCCGCGTTCCAGATGCTTCCCTACATTCCCGTCCCCCTGACGGGCCACGTGAGCCGTCAGGGCCATCAAGCCCATGTCCATCAATACCGTGAACAATTCACGCTCCACTTCGTGAATCGGCAACTCTTCGTCGAACGCCTGATCGACCAACCTCTTCAATTTTGAAACCTGTTCCTCCACCTTGTGCAGGGCGTCTTCCTTTGTGATCATGGCTCGGGTCTCCTGTGCAAAGATTACCAGCCAAGCCAAGTGCTAGCACAACGGCTCGGCTCTTGACGTAGAATCCTATGCACGAAGGCCACTTTTGTCTGCTAGCACCATTCGTAAGTCCTTTAACACAAAGCTTTCTAAAACGCGGAAAGGCGGTCACGTCCTAAGCCACCGTGCCTTACGCAACAACCCCCGCCGGTGCCAGTGGCTTTGGCGCGAGCCCGCAAAGACCCCAGAATCATCTTGCCCCGCCACTGGAAAGCCATCAACTGGGAGATCCCCCGACCGGCTTACTCCGCTGCCTCGCGCGGCGAGCGTACAGCCATGCACCGCATGCTAACGCAACGAGCAGCCAAAAATACGAGCGGTCAAACGGGTACAGGCGCCGCGACCGAGATGGCGGCGCATCAGGAATCCCAAAAGCTGTTAGAGTGAACTGGCTATCGTCGACATCGCCGCGCACCACCCTCATGAATTCAACCTCTGTAAATCGCGGGTTGGCGTTCTTAGAACCCGACAAGATCGTCTCCGTGCGTACAGACTTCGGCACAACCGCCCCGTCCTGCAGGCGCTCGCACTTGACTAGGCCTTTTCGGACAAACCTGACCTTGCTCCCGGGGCGAATGTCGAATGAGATCTCGTACTCGCGCACCGCGAACTCCAGCGAGGGGTCCAGCACGGCGCGCGCCGCGCGCTTGTTGGGGCTCTCTGGAAATGCGAGGTCGAGCTCGTAGCAGTCACGCGCTTCACGGGACACGATATGGACCTTGAACCGCGTCTGCGGGTCGTCTAGGCAAGCCGGAATCGAAAGATCAAATATTTGGAGCGCAGCGTTGACGAATGGGTCGACGTTCACAGCGATGCCCGCATTGACCTGCTCGCGCCGCGCAGCGTCGGTTGATCGGTCGAGTGAGGCAACCTCGTAAGGGCCGTTTGGGTCCGCGCGCCGTAGGTGAAAGCCGATCGCTGGGGCGCTACTTACGACGAGCGAACGCTCCCTGCCGGCATCAGATGGTGATGCACCGTCTTGGACTAGCTGCCGCGATTTCCCTTTTGCGTACATCGCGCCGACTAGTTCCTCGACTTTGCCATCCGTGTCCGTCTTTGAACAACGGAACTCGCAACGGATGTTTGCGGTCGCCTCGTTCAGCCTCGCAGCATGCTTGCGGTACTCGACAAGAAATCGCGCCGTAGAATCGTCCGCGCCGTCCGAATCGCGCGCACGGACTTGCGACAGGCCCGCTAGACATGCCAGAAAAAAAACGAGAGCAGCGCATGGGATACTTGACCGCACCAACGGCATCCATGCGCCACCCTTGAACGAGTCCGGACTCATCATCCTCCTCCGCCGGTGCGACCGCCACAGTCTCCCAGAGGATTGACCCTCCGCATGGTACGGTTCTCGCACGCTGCTGTGTAGGCTGTCACGGTGCGATGGGCGCCGAAAGGTTAGCATCCGATGCCCCCCGCAATACATCCCGCCGATCCGCCGCTGGTTACACAGCAAAGGTACCCAATGCAGTTCGAGCAGGAGCCGCCGCCGCTGTAGCAGTTATGGAAGTATTCGGTCTCCACATCACAGCAGTCCAGTGCGCAGTTCTCGGCGGTCTGAGCCAGTGCCTCACGGACATGTACGACCGTCGCGCAACTGAACAAGAGCACGAGAACCACGGACGCGCAAAGCGAAAGCCCTTTCGCAAACATTTTCATAACATTCTCCTCATTCATGGTGATCAGCCCCTTGTGTCCACTCGCTCGTCAGCGCGAGCCTCCGACACGCGCGGCTGGCGTCACAACGCTCGAGCCGCGTCGGTCGGATCCGCGAAAAACAACAGCGACGCAGTCAGCGCGGCCTCGCCGTCACGGTCAGTCCACACCGTAATCCCCGTCCTCCCGACGCGAAGCGCCTTTTTCTTGATCACAACCGGAAAGCTAGTCGACTCGCCAGGATCAACAACAAGCGGAAAACCCGTCGCCGCGGCGCACGGGCAGCCGCTCGCGGCGCCGAGTAGCCTCACCGGCTGATCGCTGCAGTTATACACGCGAAAGGACTGTCGCACTTCCCGTTCCGGAGGCGAGTGAGGGTCGATCGCGACAGCCACCCGTGAGGGCACAAGGATAATTCGGCGCCCGCCCAGGATCTCGAATGCGGCTTCGCAAGATCCGAAGCGCACCAAGCCCCATGCGGCAACCGCACCCGCTGCAGTAAGCAACAGCCCTAACCATATTAGCACGGCAGGTCGGCGAACGCGCCAACGTGGGCGACTACTGCATGGTTCGCCTTTCGTTAGTGGATTCGTGATTATGTTGGTCATTAGGCCCACCGATTAAGCAGTCGTCTATTTGTAAGCGGAGCGTCGCTGCGCTCCTCAAACGCTTCAAGGCATAATTGGAGTCTCACCTCTCGCGGCTCCTTTTCGCCCGAGCGGTCGCCAGCACGGCGGCCGCGCACGCAAACCAGCAACCTAGCGTCCTGAGCGCGTGTTTTGCTCGCCTCATCGTACCACCTCCTGCGATCGCGAAATGCGGTCAACGTTTCGCGAATGCCCTGGTTCCGCAACCACCTGCACCGCGACGCTGCCAACGAACCGTTCCTTTCCGAACGCGTCGAAACATTGAAACTCCGGACATAGCCCGCCGACGAATTCAGGGTCGTCGGAAAGGTCGATTCTCGCCGTCGCGTGCATGGTGCCGTGCGGTGCGATTCGCACGTTGGCAAGCTCGACGGTCAGGCAAGGGCAGCTTGTCGGAACACGCGAAATCTCGATCCACGAATCGCAACCGTTGGTGAATCGTAGCCGCGCTGCCGCACGGCCGCCCGCCACGACGGTGCCGAGATCGACCGACGCCGAAGCGCCTTCAGCGATGAGATCCCCGACTGGGTACCCAACACCTTGCGCCCGCTCATCGCCGATCGAAGGGCGAGCCAACGTCCGCGTTGCTACCACTGGTATAAGGCAGGCAAGCCCAAGGCCGGCGATACCGATGCCGGCCAAACGAATCAGCCAACGTCGCCATTTCATCCAGGGGGGCCTTGCTTCGTCCATCGGATTCGACCTCGTTCGTCCACAGTGACCCCGCCGCAGTCTGGCGTCCGGCCGTCCTGCATCGCCTCTATTAACCTATACGGAATGGCCTTACACTTCCGCTCCATTTTTTGTCGGATTCGCCAGACCCGGCCCGACCTATTGTTTGTTTGTGTGTGTGTGTGGGGGGGGGGGGGCAAGTCATGCCCACCGTTGGTAGCACGTGCTTTGGGAGCGAGCCCGCGGGCTTCCAGTTCGGGACCGAGCTTTTTTCCCCCACGCGAGCGATGCGTGTAGACGGCGGAGAGGGAGATGCCAAGCTCCTTGGCGAGTTCGGCCGCCGGCGCGATGCCGCCTGGGGAGCGGGCATCCGCCAGCAGAACAGCTCGCTCATGGGACGAAAGACGCTCATCCATCGCTTTCAGTATTTCGGGCCGAATGTCCGTAGCGTCCGTGGCAGCGTCTTCGATGGCGACGTCCGCGTGCGGGTCCGGCAGGGCCTCCTGCCAATCGTCGTTGGCCGCCGTCGCGCGATCGCAGTTTTTGTGCCACGGCGCGCCAAGCTCGTCGAGCGCCAGGTGGTCGGCAATCGTCCAGAGCCAGCCCTTGAGCGTGCCTTTTCCCGTATCGAACGCCGCGCGGCGCTCCCAGGCATGCTCGATGGCCGAGATGGCGATTTGGTCAGCCGCGTCCTGCGACAGTGACGGGCCGTATTTCCGCCATAGCGTTGACGCGAGTTTGGCATGCGCCCACCGCAGGGCCGCGCCCACAAGCCGCACGTTGCCGGCGCGCCATCGCTCGCCTGTTAGCCGTGCGGCAGCACGGCCATTGCGAGCAACCCTGACGCGCTCCGATGAGGCAGCCCAATGGGCCGAAATAACGCCATCCATCACGGATCCTCCGCATTCAGTCGTGAAGGGCGAAGCACCTGGCCGTCGCAGGCTCGTTGATCGCGCGGCAACGACGTAACAATTCGCTCGTGAAATGGGGCCGTGGATCCACCACGCGAACCTCACGGCATGGCCGTCATCCTAATCTTCGCGCCGCGGGTGTCAAGGGTTCCGGCCCGTGCGGCTTGGCCGGAAGGCAGGCAAGTGAGGGGCGCTCCGGTTCGCAAGTCTCGTGGCGGCCGCGGAATCCCGCCGGGCCGGGACTCCGCGAGAACCACGCGGTCGGTTATCATGCGTTGTGAATGAAGCCGCCTCGCCGAATATCGGTTGTCTGCCTGCTGGCCGGCCAGGCGCTCGCGCTGCTCACGAGCGCGGCGCTGCACAGTCCGGTCATGGATGAGGCCGCGCACCTGGCCGCCGGGATCAGCCATTGGGAATTGGGCCGCTTCGCGTTGTTCAAGGTCAACCCGCCGCTGGTGCGGATGGTCGCGGCACTGCCGGCCATCGCCGCCGGCGCCAAGACCGATTGGAGCGGCTACTCGGAGGGCGTCGGCACGCGGCCGGACTTCACCGTCATGGACGACTTCGTGCATGCCAACGGCCCGCGCGTGATTTGGCTGGTCACGCTGGCCCGCTGGGCGCTCATCCCGATTGTCCTCTTGGGCGGCTATGTATGCTATCGCTGGGCCCGCGAGCTGTATGGCGACGCGGCGGGCATCATGGCGCTCGTCTTATGGTGCTTTTCCCCGAATGTGCTGGCCTACGGTCAGATCATCAATGCCGACGCCGGGGCGACGGCGCTCGGTGTGGCGGCGGGCTACTGCTTCTGGAAATGGCTGAAAGATCCGTCCTGGGACCGCGCGCTCGTGGCGGGCATTGTGCTGGGGCTGGCCGAGCTGACCAAGACGACCTGGGTGGTGTTGTTCGTCCTATGGCCGGCGCTGTGGATTGTGGTCCGTTGTCCGTGGTGGGTTGTCGGTCGTCCGTGGTCGGAGGTCAGGGGCTTCTTCTGGAGCAATCGAAAATCGAAGATCCAAAATCCAGAATCCAGACACCCTCACCCCGGCCCTCTCCCGGAGGGAGAGGGAGTAGATGGCGCTCATCCGGGCGCTTTCCCGGAAGGAGAGGGGGACCGGCGCCAGAATTCTCACGAATTCTGCTACGAGTTTGCGCAGTTGGCGGTCATCCTGGCGTTGGGCGTGTTCTGCATCAACGCGGGCTACGACTTCGAAGGCAGCGGTACCCGGCTTGGAGATTACCGTTTCGTCAGCCACTGTTTCACAGGTGAGGTAGGCCACGGGCCCG
>Ga0307372_10005318_pt1 | contig 19402 bp, 18 predicted proteins | sample OX1MG_FD_202533 | JGI IMG/M metagenome (GOLD analysis project Ga0307372, IMG submission 202533) | Soil microbial communities from Risofladan, Vaasa, Finland - OX-1 | ecosystem: Environmental > Terrestrial > Soil > Coastal area > Acid sulfate soil | place: Finland: Risofladan, Vaasa | collected...
CAGCGCGAGGAGATGGGCGACCCACTCGGGCAGGCGCGCGGGCGCGTCCGGGGCGGCCCGATCCGCATCGGGGGCACTGGCGTCGGCCGGAGTGGTGAGTGGATCGTGCATCATGGCGGGACGGGTATGGAGCGGCCTTTCGTGGCGGGTTGCGTAGCGCGCACGGCGTGTAGCATGGCGGGGGGTGTGTGTCAATGGGAATAACTGGATATGTCAGAGATACGCACACGCGCCGCGGCTGTGGCCTGCTGTCGCTCAACGATTGCGGGGAGCCGCGGCACGCCGCAGCCGGTCGTTGATCGCCCGGCCGAGCCCGGCGTCGGGCACCGGCATGACGGCAATGCGCGTCAGCCCGTGACGCGCTGCCTCGGCGTCGAGCCAGCGCAATCCGGCAAACAGCCCCGCGGCGGCCTCTGTCAGGTCGCCGCGTTCGCTCAGGTTGAACGTGACCTGGGCACCGGGCAGGGGTGGGCCGAATGCGAGCAATGCCTCGTTGGGATGCAGGTCGCGCGCTTGCAGGCGGACGGGCAGCGCCGGGGCATAGTGCGAAGCGAGCATACCAGGTGAGCGCACCGGAACATTCCCCGTCCCCTTGAGGGCTTGGGTCGCGCAGCGCACCAAGGTTAGCGGGTGGGGACGATGCGCCACTGGTCCGATCAGCGCCTCGATCGCCTCCAGTGTCGCGCCGCCCGGCCGCAGCAGCACGGGCTGCGCACCGCACAGATCGAGCACTGTCGATTCGACGCCCACCGCGCACGCACCGCTGTCCAGCACGGCATCGATCCGGCCGCCGAGTTCCTCCAGCACGTGCGCCGCGGTGGTCGGGCTGACCAGGCCGGAACGGTTGGCCGAGGGCGCCGCCACCGGCCGTCCGGCCGCCCGCAGCAACGTCAGCGCCGTATCCTGCGCCGGCACCCGCACCGCCAGCGTGTCCAGCCCGGCGCCGGTGAGCAGTGCGACGGGACAATCCGGCCGGCGCGGTAGCACCAGCGTCAGGGGTCCGGGCCAGAGCGCCGCCGCCAACCGCTGCGCGACCGCGTTCGCCGACACGTGGGCAAACGCGGCGGCGGCATCCGGGTAGTGGCAGATCAGGGGGTTGAAGCGCGGCCGGCCCTTGGCGGTGAAGATGCGAGCCACCGCCTCGGCGTTCGTGGCATCCGCGCCGAGACCGTACACCGTCTCGGTGCCGAACGCGACCAAGCCGCCGCCGCGCAGCAGCGCTGCCGCGCGTGCGATCCCGGCCGCGTTTGCGGGCAAGATCTCGGTCATGGCGTGAGCCTGGGGAAGGCCAGGGCGCTGCCCTGGGACCCGCCAGGGGGGCTTTGCCCCCCTGGACTCCCCAGCAAAGGCAGAGCCTTTGCAATCCAACCAACTGAAGGGTCCCAAGGGCTATGCCCTTGGCGGGGATCCAAGGGGCAGAGCCCCTTGGTGGGGTTCCAGGGGCAACGCCCCTGGCCTTCTCCCGGTCCACGCAATTGCCCCGCGGTCATGCCCGCGGCACATAGCGGTGGCCGCCGGTCATGGCTACAGTCGCACAAACAGCGCCCACGGGAGTCCTCCGCCATGCTCGAAATCAGCTTCGCCAAACCCACTCTGCCGCGTTCCGGCGCGCTGGTTCTGCTGGTGGGCGAGGGCGACAAGCCCAGCGGCCTGTGGGCACAAGCCGACACCGCGACCAACGGCGCCATCGCGCGTGCCTTCTCCGCCGCCGAGTTCAAGGGCGCCAAGGGCAAGACCTGCACTATCCTCGCCCCGAGCGGTGACCTGACGAGGGTCGTCGCGATCGGCCTGGGCAAGCCGTCCGACCTCAACCCGCGCACGCTGCAGGAAGCCGGCGGCAACGCCGTCGCCGCCCTGTCGCGCGACACCGCCGCCGCAGTGGCCGCCGACGCGTTGCAGCCGGCGCAGGCGGCGGAGCTGGCGCTGGGCGCGGTGCTGGGCACCTATCGTTTCGACCGCTACCGCACCAAGGAGAAGCCGGAGGACAAGCCGCGCCTCGCCAGCCTGACGCTGCTGCACGCCGACCCCGCGGCGGCGCAATCCGCCTGGGAGCCGCTCTCCGGCGTCGCCCACGGAGTCTATCTGACGCGCGACCTGGTCAGCGAGCCGCCCAACGTGCTCAACCCCGCCGAAATGGCCGAGCGCTGCCGCAAGCTGGAAGAACTTGGCCTCCAGGTCGAAATCCTCGGCCCCGACGAGATGGGGAAACTCGGCTTCGGTGCCCTGCTCGGCGTGTCCCAGGGCAGCGTGAATGAGCCGCGCATGGTGGTGATGCGCTGGAACGGCGCCGGCGGGGGGAACAAACCGGTGGCGTTCGTCGGCAAGGGCGTCACCTTCGACACCGGCGGCATCTCCATCAAGCCGGCCGGCGGCATGGAGGACATGAAGTGGGACATGGCCGGTGCCGGCACCGTGGTCGGGCTGATGGCCGCGCTCGCCGGGCGCAAGGCGAAGGTCGATGCGGTCGGCCTGGTCGGGCTGGTGGAGAACATGCCGTCCGGCAGCGCGCAACGCCCCGGCGACGTGGTGACCAGCTATTCCGGCCAGACCATCGAGGTGATCAACACCGACGCCGAGGGCCGCCTGGTCCTCGCCGACGTGCTGTGGTACTGCCAGCAGAAATTCGAACCGCAATTCATGGTGGACCTGGCAACGCTGACCGGCGCGATCATCATCTCGCTCGGCCATGAGCATGCGGGATTGTTCAGCAACGACGACGCGCTGTCGGATAAGCTGATCGCCGCCGGCAAGGAGACCGGCGAAAAGCTGTGGCGTATGCCGTTGGATGAGGCGTACGACAAGCAGATAAAATCCGACATCGCCGACATGAAGAACATCGGCGGCCGGCCGGCCGGCTCGGTCACCGCGGCGCAGTTCATCAAGCGCTTCGTCAACGACAGGCCCTGGGCGCATCTCGATATCGCCGGTATGGCCTGGTCGAGCAAGGATTCGCCCACCGTCCCCAAGGGCGCCACCGCGTTCGGCGTGCGCCTGCTGGATCGGCTGGTGGCGGCGTATTACGAAAGTTGAGTGCAGTGATCCCGACGGTCCGTACCCTCGGCCTACGCAGTCATTGCGAGTACAGCGAAGCAATCTCCCGCGGATATCGCGCCCCCGCACGCAGGGGATTGCATCGCTGCGCTCGCAAAGACACCCAAAAGGCCGGGCCCGCGGCGTCAGGATTCGAACACCGGTGCCCGCGGTGAGCGAGATCGGTTTCTACCACCTGACCCGCACCGGCCAGGCGCAGGCCCTGCCGCAACTGCTGGCGCGCACGCTGGCGGCGAAGCAGCGGGCTTTGGTGCTGTGCGGCGACGATGAGCGGGTCGCGGCGCTGGACCGCGCGCTGTGGGAGTGCGCCGAGCCTTGGCTGCCGCACGGCACAGCGGCGGACGGCGACGCCGATCTGCAGCCGATCTGGCTGGCGACCGACGACAGCGCGCCGAACGGGGCCAAATTCCTGTTCCTGGTGGATGGCACCACAACCGCACGGCTGGACGTGTTCAGCCGCGTGTTCGACCTGTTCGACGGCAACGACCCGCCCGCGATCGAGGCGGCGCGCGCGCGGTGGCGTGCGGCGAAGGCGGCCGGCCATGCGCTTGCCTATTGGCAGCAGGGCGCGCGCGGCTGGGAGAAGAAGGCGTGAGACCGGCATGATCGCACTGTCCCGAGCCCCCGCCGCCGTGCCGCCCGGCCGCCGCGTCTATGCCATCGGCGACATCCATGGCTGCGACGCACAGCTTGCCACTCTGCACGCGGTCATCGCCGAGGACCTGGCGCGGCGGCGCGTCGAGTCAGCGGTGCTGCTGCACATCGGCGACTATGTCGATCGCGGCACCGACACCGCCGGCGTGCTGGCGCGCCTCGCCGCCGGATCGCCGATCGATGCCGTTACGGTCGTCAATGTGCTCGGCAACCACGACGAGACGATGCTGCACGCGTTGTCCGGCGACCGCGCCGCGGCGACCGACTGGCTGTTCGCCGGTGGCGTGCCGGCGTTGCGGAGCTACGGCATCGACCCGGAATCGCCGCGCGAGTCCTGGCCGGCACAGGTGCCGCCCGGGCATCTGGAATTTCTGCGGACCCTGACGTTGTGTCATCGCGAAGGCGGGTATTTCTTCGTGCATGCCGGCGTGCGGCCCGGCGTCGCGCTCGACCGGCAAACCCGCGAGGACATGCTGCGCATCCGCCAGCCCTTCCTCTATACCGAGCGCGACCTGGGCGCCGTCGTGGTGCACGGCCACACCCCGGTGAAGGTGCCGGCGGTGCAGCACAACCGCATCGCCATCGACACCGGCGCGGTGTTCGGCGGCGTGCTGACCTGCGTGGTACTGGAAGGCGAAACGATCGGCTTCCTCACCGCCGACCCGGTCGGCCCGCCGGTGTCGATCGCGCATCGCTGACAGAAAACCTCTCCCGATTCGCGAGAGAGGTCGATGCGCGTAGCGACGAAGGCGAGGATGACCGGGCGCGCGAGGAGTTCCTCGCGTGGGAAGCGCAGCAGCCGTTGCGCTATGAGTTCGACGGCTTCCAGTCGATCGCGATGGCTGGGGGAACCGCGGCGCATGCCGCCATCCAGCGTAATCCCGTAACCGCCCAGGCATGCCCGCCCAGGCCTGATTGACAGGCCCACCGCCCCGACCCATCGTTGCACCATAAAACACGAAACGCGGCACCCGCCAGGGTGCCTGCCGCGCGGTTGACACCGTCGCCCCCACAGGATAGCCGGACACGATCCGGGGAGGAACCATCGATGCTGAAAGCCGCCTTGACCCGCCGCGCCGCGCTGGCCGGCGCCGCGGTCACGCTGTCCGCCCCGGCCGTGCTCGGCAAGGCGAAATCACGCTATGCCGGAACGACGATTCGCGGCGCGGCGTTCTCCCTGCCGTTCCACAGCTACCTGCGCCACTACTTCCCGGAATTCGAGGATCGCACCGGCATCAAGGTCGAGTTCGATGTCCAGGCATTTCCGGTCTATAACCAGCGCATGGACCTGGAACTGTCCACCGGCGGGTCCAGCTATGACGTCATCATCGTCACCTTCATCTACCAGGGCCGCTGGATCGGCGCCGGCTGGATAACGGACCTCGACGAATTCACCAGCGATCCGAACGCCACGCCCGCTGACTGGGAGCCGGGGGATTTCGTATCCGGCGCGCAGTCCAGCCTGCGCGACGCCAAAGGCCACACCTACGGCTACGGCGTCGAAGCCGGCGCCATGCTGCTCTATGCGGGGCGCGGCGACCTGATCGAAAAAGCCGGGCTGGCGATGCCGGCGACCATGGACGATCTGATCAAGGTCTGCGATGCGGTGCACGGCAAAGGTGGCGGCGTGGCGGCGTGGACCGCCGACAAGCTGCACCACTGGAACTGGCCACCCTACCTGATGAATCTCGGCGGCCGGATCTTCAAGGACCCGCCGACCAACCTGACGCCCACCCTGGACACGCCGGTGGCTGCGCAATCGGCCCAGTGGTATGCCGACCTGATCATGAAATACGGCCCGTCGGGCATCCTGTCCTATACCGACGACCAGTCGTTGCAGTCGCAACTGTCGGGCCGTGCCAACATGCGCACCAATGCCTTGACATGGGGACTGCCGCTGGCGAAGGACCCCGCCAGCACCGTGAGGAAAACGGTGCGCTACGGCATGGTGCCGGCCGGGCCGGCGGGTGAGTTCCCAGGTTCCAACTGCCACGGATTCGGCATTCCCGCGGGCTCGCGCAACAAGGGCGCGGCGTGGGAATTCATGAAATGGGCACTGTCAAAGGAGATGCTGACGCGGCTGGTGAAGGATCACGGCTATCCCAGCGTCTGCCGCCGCTCGGTGATCGAGAGCGAGGCGTTCAAGCAGGCGCTGACGCTGAACGGCCAGGATGTCGCCTCGCTGTACCTGAAGGTGCTCGATCTTGGCGGCCAGAGCGGCTACATGAAATACCGTACGGTACCGGTCTTCCCGCAGGTCGGTGACAAGATCAACCGCGCCATCGAGGCCATCGCGACAAAGCAGATGGACGCGCCCGCGGCGATGAAACAGGCGCAGGCGCAGGCGGTCGAGGCGATCAGGATGGGCGGCTACAAGATCGACCTATGAGCCTCGCCGCCGCCGCGCCGCTGCTTCCCGCGATCCGCGCCGCCGGCCTGCACCGCCAGCGCGCGCGGTTCATGACCCTCTGCCTGGCGCCGTCGCTGGCGGTCCTGGTGTTGGTCACGCTGATGCCGATGCTCTATCTTCTGGCCACCAGCTTCACGCCGTTGAACCTGACCAACCCGGCCACCGCCTGGAACTTTCGCCAGCCGCTGCAGAATTACACGCTGCTGCCGAATGACGGGCGGTTCGTCAACTCGCTCTGGGTGCAGGCGAAACTGTCGTTCTGGACGGTGGGTCTGCAATTGCTGATCGGCATCGGCTTCGCGCTGCTGCTGAACATTCGGTCCGGCATGCTGCGCGCGCTGCGCACCGTGTTCCTCATCCCGATGGTGCTGCCGCCGATCGTCGTGGCAATCATCTGGAAGGTGCTGTACACGCCCGATATCAGCCCGGCCTATTGGGCATTCCATGGGCTGGGCTGGAACGTCCCGGCGCTGATCACCGACCCGACCTGGGCGCTGCCCGCCATCATCGCCGCCGATACCTGGGAGTGGTTTCCGCTCACCATGCTGATGGTCCTGGCGGCGCTGCAGACGGTGCCGGATGAATTGCTGGACGCAGCGCGGGTTGACGGCGCACGGCAGTGGCAGACCACGCTGTATGTCGTTCTGCCCTATATCCGCGGCACCTTGATGGTGGCCGGGCTGTTCCGGTTGATCGACAGCATCAAGGCGTTTCCGCTGATTTATTTGCTGACCGATGGCGGGCCGGGTTCGGTGACGGAGGTGACAAATTATTACGCCTTCGAGCAGGCTTTCAATTTTTCCTATTTGGGGTATTCCAGCGCGATAACGGTGGTGCTGGTGGCCGCGGCACTGGTGCTGAGCTGGGTTATCGTGCGCGTCACCGGGTGGGGCGCGGTGGAATGAGGCGTGATTGCGTGTTCATCCATGCGCTGGTGCTGCTGCTGGTGGCGCTGGTGCTGGCGCCGTTCCTGTGGCTGCTGCGCATGTCGTTCGAGACAAATGCCGATATCTTCGCATTTCCGCCGAAGCTGTGGTTCGCGCCGACCCTGGCCAACTACGCCGCGCTCTGGCATGGCGACTTTCCGCACTCCTTCGCCAACAGTGCTATCGTCAGCACGGTCTCGACCGTGGTTGCGATGCTGCTGGGCGTGCCGGCCGCCTATGCGCTGGCGCGGATGCGCACCCGGTCGGACATGCTGAGCCTGTGGGTGGTCGCCAGCCGCCTGGCGCCGCCGACCGCCTTCGCCATACCGTATTTCCTGGCGTATCGCGACCTGCATCTGCTGGATACGCGGACCGGGCTGATCATCATCTACCTGACCTTCAACCTGTCGCTGGTGATCTGGCTGATGCGCCCGTTCTTCGAGAATACCCCGCGCGCTCTGGAGGAAGCGGCCTGGATCGACGGCGCCAGCTTTTTCCAGGCGATGCTGCGCGTGGTGCTACCGACAGCGGTGCCGGGGCTGGCGGCCACGGCGATCCTGTGTTTCGTATTCTCCTGGAACGACTTCTTTTTCGCGTTGATCCTGACGCGTTCGCGGGCGATGACCGCACCGGTCGCCGTGGTGAATTTCATGAACTATGCCGGCTGGGAATGGGGCCGCATCGCCGCGGGGGGCACGCTGGTGATGCTGCCGGTGCTGGTATTTTCGCTCCTGGTGCGGCGGTTCCTGATCAGCGGGCTGACGGCCGGCGCGGTGAAAGGGTAGCGCGCACCTACAAGCCCAATGCGGCCGTCGCCTCGCGCAACGCATGCAACATCCGGTTGCGCCCGCGCGTCGCACTGACGGTCAGCACGTGCGCCGCGTCGGACCCGGGCGCGCTCCTTGCCAGGTCGCGCAGAGGTTGCAATGCCGGCCAGGCCGGCAGCGGCAGCGCCGCGTCGTGCACGAAACGATCTCCGGTCGTGTAATACACCGGCGCCAGTGCGCGCGACGCCCGCATCAGCGCCGCATCGTCATGCCCGCCGGCAGCCGCCGCGTCATGCAGCGCTTCGGCCGCCGCAACCAGCCCGTCCACCGGGAACCGCCCGTCCAGCGATGCACGGATCCGCCCCAACTCCTCCAGCAGCGTGCGGGCGTGCGCGGCAAAATCCAACGGCAGCACCGGGTCGGACAGCAGCCGCCACAGCGCATGCACATACACCTTGGTGTCGCGCACCAGGTTCGCCCGGTCGATCTTGTCCAGCGTGTCGTGCGGCGTGTGCCACCACCAGCCCAACGCGTTGCGCATCTTCACCGGCGCCGGCGGTTGCTCGCTCAATGTGCCGAACATCGCGGGAATGCCGATGCCCCAGAACGACTGGTCGCCCGAGCGCCCCATGCGCTTGCCGGCGTATGATTCCCCCGTCTGTTCGCCGATCGCCTCGCCGGCGAGTGCCAGCAGTTCCGGCGCCGCCGCCGCGTTCGTCAACACCACCGCGCCGACGCCGCCGGTGGAATCGACATTGACGTGTACCGCGCAGCGCCGCTCCAGTTCGTCCCAGTGCTGGTCGGCATACCAGGTGGACCCGGAATACCGCCCGTGCGAATGCCCCGACCAGAAGCACAGCCGCAGCCCGCGCCGCCACTGCGCGCGTTGTGGCGCCAGAAGCCGCGCCACTTCCAGCATCGTCGCGTTGGCCGCACCGTTGTCCATCACGCCGTAGTACCAGGTGTCGTGATGGCCGGAATACAGCACGAACGGCCCGTCCGGTTCCGGCCCGTCGAGTTCCGCCACCAGGATCGGCGTCTGCCGCCAGCCGCTATCCACCTCCGCATGCAACGTCGCGCGCGGTTGTTCGCCGCGCTCCAGCCGTTCGCGCAACGCGCCGCCGTCGGCGTTCGACACGGTGCAAACCACGGTGCTTGGCAACTGCGCAACGGTCTCAGCCGACGGGCTGCCCCACACCGGCGACACGCACATCTCGTGCAAATGCTCATGCGGGCTGATCTGGATCTGCCCCGCCGCGCCGGCGTGCGAGGCGTTCGCTGCCTGCGCCGGGCTGGCGATGCCTTCGGTCAGCACGATCGCGCCCCGCACGTCGCGCCCCGCGAAATCCGCCGCGGCGCCGTCGCCGACATAGACCAGCCGGCCCACCGCGCCCTCCGCCGGCGAGGACCGCGAGAACGAGTGCGTGATGCTGGTCAGCGCCTGGTTGCCGACGGTGACCCGCGCGCGGCCGGGCAGGCTGATATAGGCGTCGTGCCGCAACAGCTCGGTGCGATAGCCGAATTCGTCGAGCCGCCCCTTGACGTATTGCAGGCTGGTCAGCTCATCGGGCGTGCCCGACAGCTTCACCCAGCGGGCGAACTCGCCCATGTGCCCCATCAGCACGGACCCATCGACGGCATCACACAGCGAGCGGCGGATCGGGTCGGACACGGATGTCTCCCTGTCTGCTGAAGCGTCGCCAAGCCTGCCGGGTGAGATGCAGGAAGACAAGCGCCGCGGCCACCCCGCGCCTACGGCGCCGCTACACCGCGGGCCAGCCGCGCTGCTGGTACGCGCCATCCCAGAACAGCCACTCGTACTGACTGGACCGCACGAACGCGCTGAGCATCCGCGCCTGGATCGCCGCCGTGGTCGCCGCCGCGGCACGATCGGTGATGCCGATGACCGTGCGCACCGCCTCGCCGAAGCTTTCGTCAGCGTAGGTGTCGATCCATGCGCGATACGGATTGGCGGCATCGGCGCGGCGGGCGATGGCACTGCCCACATCCCAGTAGATCCAGAAGCAGGGCAGCAGCGCCGCCACCAGCACCTCCCACGGTTCATGATACGCCGTGGCGAGCAGGAAGCTCGTGTAGCCGAGGCAATCCGGCGACGGTTCGGCGCCCGCCACCCGCGCTGCATCCACGCCGAACCGGGCCAAATATTGCTCGTGCAACGCTTGCTCCACCGCCACGGCCTCCAATGCGCTGGAGGCGAAAGCGTGCAGCACCGCGCCATCTGGCCCGCGCGCGCCGGCGAGCGTCAGGATGCGCGCGTACTGCCCCAGATACAGCGCATCCTGCACGATGTAGCCGCGAAATTGCTCGGTACTCAGCGTGCCGTCGGCGAGTTCAGTGTTGAACGGCAGCGCATGGATCGCCCGCCGCAGCCGAGCAACCCGTTCCCATGCCGTATCAGAAAAACTGCTCATTGCGCGCGATCCTCCGTCCAAAGCGCATGGAAATGGTGTACCGGCCCGCGCCCGCTGCCCACCGTCAGCCGATCGCTCGCGGCCAACGCCGCGGTCAGGTACGCCTTGGCGCGCCGCGCCGCCTCGGGCAGCTCGTGGCGCGGCAATAACGCGGCGATCGCCGCCGACAGCGTGCAGCCGGTGCCGTGCGTGTTGCGCGTGGCGATGCGCCGGACCTGGAGCTCGATGACGGTGTCGCCGTCGAACAGCAGGTCGGGACTGTCAGGGCCGTCCAACGCACCGCCTTTCAACAGCACCGCCCGCGCGCGAAGCCGGTGCAGCGCACGCAGGGTCCGGTGCATCTCGGCGAGCGTGACCGGCGCGGCCTCGCCGCACAGCACCGCCGCCTCCGGCAGATTGGGTGTGATCACCGTCGCCAGCGGCACCAACTGCTCGCGAATGGCGGCGATCGCATCGTCCCGCAGCAGCCGGTCGCCGCTCTTCGCCACCATCACGGGGTCGAGCACGACATTGCGCGGCTGGTAGTGCCGCAGCCGGTCGGCAATCGCCACGGCGACCGCGGCGGTCGCTACCATGCCGATCTTCACCGCATCGATCCGCAAATCGTCGAACACCGCGTCGATCTGGGCGGCGACAAACGCCGGCTCCACCACCGTGAACCCGCGCACGCCCCGCGTGTTCTGCGCGGTGAGCGCGGTGATGACCGAGGCCCCATACACCCCAAGCGCCGAGAACGTCTTCAGGTCGGCCTGGATGCCGGCCCCGCCGCTCGGATCGGAACCGGCGATCGTCAACACGTTCGGGATCACGTCAGGCATCGCATTCTCCAGGTCTCGCCGTTGTGGTGGCTTGACGCTCGCCGCCGTTCCCGGCGTCGCTTGACGCCGCCGCGCCGGGCGGCGAACATTTTCCCCCGCGGGCAATCGGCTCCAGGAGGCGCCGCATGGGCGACCCAGGCTATTTCACCGCCAGCGACGGCATCCGCATCCACTACACCATTGACGATTTCGCGCCGCCCTGGAAGCCGCGCGACACCGTGCTGCTGCTGCACGCGGCGATGGGCAGCATGAACCGCATGTATGCCTGGGTACCCGTACTGGCAGCGCACTATCGCGTGGTGCGCTGGGACATGCGCGGCCACGGCCTGTCGCAGGTCCCCGGCGAGGGCGGCCTGTCGATCGAACGGCTCGGTCGCGACGTGGTGGAACTGCTGGACACGCTCGGCGTGGAGCAGGCGCATCTCGCCGGGTCGTCGGCCGGCGGCATCGTCGCGCTGTACGCCGCGATCACAGATCCGCGGCGGGTGAAGACGCTGGCCGGGTTCGCCACCATTCCGGGGTTGCAATCCTCCGCCGGCCACACCGACTATTCCGGCTGGGTGCGCGGGCTGACCACCGAAGGAGTCAAACCGTTCCTGCGCCGCACCATCGCCACCCGCTTCGACCTGGCGCAGGTGGAGCCCGGCTTCGTCGAATGGTTCCTCGACGATTCCGCGCGCAACGATCCGCGGTTCCTGGCGCGCTACGTCACGCTGATGTCGCAGGTGGATTTCACCGGCCGGCTGGGCGAGGTCCGCTGCCCGTGCCTGTTCGTGCTGCCCGGCGGCGATCCGCTGCATACCACGGATCATTACGACGTGCTGAAAAATGTGCCGCGGCAGGAAATGCTGCGCTACGCCGGCCTGCCGCACAACATCACCGACGCGGTGCCGCAGCGTTGTGCCGCGGACCTGCTGGCGTTCCTCAAGCGCCAGGGCGATGGGTAGAACCGCGTTGCCGAGGGGTCTCGCCGGTTCGGGCCAGGCGTCCCGTCTTGTCGGGCGTCGTGTCTTGTCAGGTGTCCCGTCTGGCGGATGGCGCCCGCCGGCGCTACACCTGACCCGGAGCGCGCCAGGAAACGCCCAGAGAAAACGCCCATAGGAAACGGTCGGGACACATAACGTATGATCAACAAGATCGTCCAGGACATGGCCGACGCCATGGCGGGCATCGAGGACGGTTCCACCGTGCTGATCGGCGGCTTCGGCGCCGTCGGCCAGCCGAACGCGCTGATCGATGGGCTGATCCACCAGGGCGCCAAGGACCTGACGGTCGCCGCCAACAACGCCGGCGTCGGCCATGTCGGGCTGGCGCGGCTGATGGAACTCGGCCGCGTGCGCAAGATCATCTGTTCGTTCCCCCGCTCGTCGGACCCGGTGGTGTTCGAAACCCTCTACCGCGAGGGAAAAATCGAACTGGAGATCGTGCCGCAGGGCACTCTGGCCGAGCGCATGCGCGCGGCCGGCGCCGGCGTGCCGGCCTTCTTCACCGCCACTGGCGCCGGCACCAAGATGGCGGTCGGCAAGGAGCATCGCGAAATCGGGGGCCGCACCTACATCCTTGAGCATTCGCTGCCAGGCGACGTGGCGCTGGTCGAAGCCTGGGAGGCCGATCGCTGGGGCAACCTGACGTTCCGCGAATCAGGCCGCAACTTCAACCCGGTGATCGCCATGGCGGCGAAGCTCACCATCGTGCAGACCCAGCACCTGCGCGAGCTGGGCGAGATCAACCCCGACCACGTCGTCACCCCCGGCATCTTCGTGGACCGCGTGCTGCACGTGCCCTACGGCGACCCGACGGGATTCTAGCGGCATTCGGGGCGGCGGCCGCACGGGGGAAAACCGTGCTGCGCACCGGCATCATCGGCGCGGGGATCGGCGGCATGACCGCTGCCGTCGTGCTGTGCGATGCCGGCTTCGCGGTGGATGTCCGCGCGCAAGCGCCGGAACCGACCGAGGTCGGCGGCGGCATTGATCCGGGGCCGAATGCGGTGCGCGTGCCGCCGCCGCGGGCACGGCTCCTGGAGGAGCAGGTGGCGAGCGGGCGCGACGCCGGCGCCGTTACGAACAGGAGATGGCCAGCCAGGCAGACGACACGGCGTTCCATATCGCCCGCGCCCAAGTGGACCATGCGGCAGGCCGCTACGACCTCTGCACTGATGCGCAGGAGCGCCAGGCCGGCATGGGTCGCCTGATGGCCAAGGCGACGCCCGGAAATCGACGGATCGCATGACGAGTGTCGTGGCTCCACGGCATCCCGGCGAAAGGAGGTACCCATATCGCATAGCTCCACGCTTTCGTGGGGATGACGGGAGTCGTACCCGTCCCATGACAAACGGCACACTTGTTTCCGGGCCTGAACCCACCGTGGAATGTCAAGGTGCCCACGCGAGCGGAAAAAAGCACCCATGCCCGATACCGCCGTTACCGACATCAAGCTGCTCAGCCGCATCCAGCCGGCCGCCGGCGTGGCGCGCCCCACGTGTCCTGCCCCACGTTGCCAGCCCCGCCGAAACCGCTCTAGCCTGCGGCCTGGCAAACAGGGGAGGGGACCCGGGATGGATCGCACCGCGTTCGAGGCCGAGCTGCAGCACGAAGGCCGCCAAATTGTCAGCGTCACCATGCAGCCCAACCAGGTCAATCCCGAACACGCGCATGATTTCGAGGCGCGCCTGATGGTCGTCGCCGGCGCGATGACCGTCGATTACGGCGACCGGCGCGAAACCTATAACGAGGGCGACACCTTCACCATGCTGCTCGGCCGCCGCCATGCCGAGCTGGCCGGTCCCGCGGGCGCCACCTATGTTGCCGGGCGCCGCAAACCGGACTGAACGGCCACTACCGGCAACACTGAAACGAACCAGGGAAACGTCAGATGCCAGAGCCCGCCCGCGCCTTGCCGCAACCCACGCCCGAAACGCAACACTTCTGGGACGGTACGCGCGAGGGCGAATTGCGCCTGCAGCGCTGCGACGCCTGCGGCAAGGTCTATTTTCCGCCACGCCCTTTCTGCCCCACCTGCGCTTCCCGCAAAGTCAGCGTGTTCAAGGCTTCCGGCAAGGCGACCCTGTGGAGCTACGTGATCCATCACCGCCCGGTGCCCGGCTTCACGCCGCCCTATGCGATCGCCGTGGTGCAGCTCGCCGAAGGGCCGCGCATGATGACCAACATCGTCGAATGCCCGCAAACGCCGGAGGCTCTGGTTCTCGACATGCCGCTTGAAGTCGGGTTCGAGAAACAGAACGACAACATTACCCTGCCGTTGTTCCGGCCGGCGAAGGGATAACCATCATGCGACGCAAAACCGTTGCCATCGTCGGTGCCGCGGAAACCACCAGGCTCGGCGTTATTCCCGACGTGTCGCAGATCCAGTTGCACGCCGACGCGGCGCTGAACGCGATGGCGGATGCCGGGCTGCGGCCGAAGGACATCGACGGCGTCGCCACCGCCGGCGAGACGCCGGTGCAGATCGCGCACTATCTGGGTATCACCCCGACATGGGTGGACGGCACCTCGGTCGGCGGGTGCTCGTTCATGATCCACGTGCGGCATGCCGCGGCGGCGATCGAGGCCGGCCTGGCGAAGACGATCTTGATTACGCATGGCGAATCCGGCCGGTCGCGGGTGGGCAATCCGTCGCGTTCGGTGCCGCCGTCGTCGTTGCAGGGGCAGTTCGAGCAGCCGTACGGGCCGATGGGGCCGCCGAGCCTGTTCACCGTGCCGGTGCTGCGCTACATGAAAACCTACGGCGTGACGGAACAGCAGATCGCGCAGGTCTGCGTGGTGCAGCGCGAATGGGCGGGGAAGAACCCGCGCGCCACCTTCCGCAATCCGATTACGACCGACGACGTGCTGAACTCGCGCATGATCGCCTGGCCGTTCCGGCTGCTGATGTGCTGCCTGGTGACGGATGGCGGCGGGGCGCTGATCCTTACCTCGGCGGATCGCGCAACGAGTTTCCCGCGCAAGCCGGTTTACATCCTTGGCACCGGTGAAAGCGCCGAGACGCCGATGGTCAGCCAGATGGAGGACTTCACCTCGTCGCGCGCTTTCCGTGTGGCGGGACCGACGGCATTCCGCGAGGCCGGAATCGCCCACAAGGATGTGGACCACCTGATGATCTATGACGCGTTCGCGCATCTGCCGATTTACGGCCTCGAGGATCTCGGTTTCCTGCCTCGCGGCGAAGCGGCATCGTTCATCGCCGAGCGCAACACTGCTCCCGGCGGCAAGCTGCCGCTGAACACCAATGGCGGTGGGCTGTCGTACATGCATTCCGGCATGTACGGCATGTACGCGTTGCAGGAGAGCGTGCGGCAAATGCGCGGCATCGCCCCGGCGCAGGTGGACGACGCGAAGATCTCCGTGTGCCACGGTGTCGGCGGCATGTTCGCCGCTTCCGGCACGATCGTCTTTTCGAACGAGGCACCCTGAATTCTCGAGCGAGGCACTCTGACCGACTCGCCCTACGCCTGGTTCCGCCTCGCCGTCGCGGTCTTGCTGTCCAGCATCGGCGGCGTCGGCATGTGGTCCGTGGTCGCTGCGCTGCCGGCGGTGCAGGCGGAGTTCGGCGTGGCGCGCGCCGGCGCGTCGCTGCCGTTCTCGCTGACCATGATCGGTTTTGCGTTGGGCGGTGTGTTGCTGGGGCGCGTGGCCGACCGGGTCGGCATCATGCTGCCGGTGATCGGCGGCGCCGTGTCGCTGACCCTCGGCTATGTCGCGGCCGCATTCGCCACCGGCCTGTGGCAGTTCGCCCTGGCCTATGGCCTGCTGATCGGGTTGTTCGGCTGCGCCGCGACCTTTGTGCCATTGCTGGCCGACGTGTCGCGCTGGTTCGACCGGCGGCGCGGCATTGCCGTGACGATCTGCGCATCCGGCAACTACGTTGCCGGAGCGTTCTGGCCGCCGGTGGTGGAGCATTTCATCCGCGAGGTCGGCTGGCGGGAAACGCATCTCGGTATCGGCGCGTTCTGCGGCGTGACCATGCTGCCTCTGGCACTGTTGCTGCGTCGCCGCGCTCCGGTGCATGGCGTGGGTGGCGTGCCGGCGGCGGCGCGGCAGCCGAGCCCCGGCACGCTGGGGCTGCGTCCCGCCACGCTGCAAGCGGCGCTGGCGCTGGCCGGCGTGTGCTGCTGCGTCGCGATGTCGATGCCCCAGGTGCAGATCGTCGCCTATTGCGGCGATCTGGGTTACGGCGTGGCACGCGGTGCGCAGATGCTGTCGCTGATGCTGGGCTGCGGCATCGTCAGCCGCATCGGCTCCGGCTTCATCGTGGACCGCATCGGCGGGCTGCGCACACTGTTGCTCGGATCGCTCGCGCAGATGGCGGCGCTGATGCTCTATCTGCTGATGGACGGGCTGACGTCGCTATACGTGATCTCGGCGTTGTTCGGACTGTTCCAGGGCGGCATCGTCCCCAGCTACGCGATCATCGTGCGCGAATACTTCCCGGCGCGGCAGGCCGGCGCGCGGGTCGGCGTGGTGATGATGGCGACGTTGTTCGGCATGGCGCTGGGCGGCTGGATGTCGGGCTGGATCTTCGACCTGACCGGATCATACCGGGCGGCGTTCGCCAACGGCATGGCATGGAATCTTCTAAATGCGCTGATCGCGCTGTGGCTGCTCACAAGGGCAACGAAACTTCTCCCGCATGCGGGGTTGGGCCACGACGCGGATCGGCGTGGCGCGCCCTCGCGGGCTGGGTGAGAGCGATCGGGTCGCCTCGGCGGCGCCGATGGGTGCGTCCAGCGCCAGGCGACGTGCCTCGGGACCGCCAGGGCCACCGTGACGGCGAGACTGGAGCGGGTGGAGGGAATCGAACCCTCGTGTGCAGCTTGGGAAGCTGCCATTCTACCATTGAACTACACCCGCGCCGTGACAGCCAGTGTAACCGCGGCGGGTTGACGGCGCAATCGCCCCTGCCCTAAGTTCCGCCCCGCCGGGATCGTCCCGGCCCTCGTGATTTGTCCGGCCGGATTGCGGCGAGGTGAAACAAGCGCGCTAAAGAGGCCAGCGACCGACTCTTTTCCTCCGGGTCAGCGCTGCTCCCATCGGTCGGGCCAGTTGCAAAGGGCCCAGACATATGACCACCGATCCCAGCAAATTCCGCCCCGCCACCAGGCTGGTGCATGGCGGCGTGAACCGCAGCCAGCACGGCGAGACCGCCGAGGCGCTGTACCTCACCTCCGGCTACGTCTATGACAGTGCGGAGCAAGCCGAGGGCACTTTCGCCGGAACCGTCGAGCACTACCAGTATTCGCGCTTCGCCAACCCGACGATCAGCATGCTGGAGGAGCGGCTCTGCCTGATCGAGGGTGCCGAGGCCTGCCGCACCACCGCCACGGGCATGGCCGCGGTGAACGCGGCGTTGCTGGCGCATCTGAAGGCGGGCGACCGCGTGGTGGCGTCGCGGGCGCTGTTCGGTTCCTGCCACTGGATCGTCTCCACGCTGCTGCCGAAATTCGGCATACGCGGCGAGTTCGTGGATGGCGGCGACCTGGACCAGTGGCGCGCCGCCCTGGCGACGCCGGCGCAGCTCGTGCTGCTGGAGACGCCGTCCAACCCGATGCTGGACATGGTTGATCTGCCGGCTGTCGCGGCGCTGGCGCACCAGGCGGGTGCGATCGTCGTGGTGGACAACGTGTTCGCCACGCCGCTGCTGCAGCTACCGTTGCAGATGGGCGCCGACGTGGTGGTGTATTCCTGCACCAAGCACATAGACGGCCAGGGCCGCGTGCTCGGCGGCGCCATCCTGGCGAATCGCAAGTGGATCAACGACACGCTGCAGCCCTTCATCCGCAACACCGGTCCGGCGCTGTCGCCGTTCAACGCATGGCTGCTGCTGAAGGGACTGGAGACTTTGGCGCTGCGGGTCGATGCCGGCTGTCGCGCCGCCGCCGCGCTGGCCGATTTCCTGGCGGTGCAGCCGGGCGTGAGCCGGGTCTGGTATCCGACGCGCGCGGACCATCCGCAGCGCGACCTGGCGATGCGACAGATGAAGGCCGGCGGTACCGTCATCACCTTTGAAGTCGCCGGCGGCAAGGCGGCGGCGTTCCGCGTGATGAACGCGTTCCGGCTGATCGCGGTGTCGAACAATCTGGGTGATTCGAAATCGCTCGCCACGCATCCGGCGACCACCACGCATATGCGTATCGGGGCGGAGGAGCGCGCGAAACTTGGCATCGGCGACGGCGTGATCCGCGTCTCGATCGGGCTGGAGGATCCGGACGATCTGCGGGATGACCTGGCGCAGGCACTGGCCACGATCGCCCCGGCGGCCACGGCGCGCGCGGCGGAGTAGCGGGCGGCCGACCTGGGAGAGCGGGCACGACATGCGTGTTTCCGACATCGCCGGGTGGTCCGCGGCAAGAACGCCGGTCCGCGCCGGCCGGCGCGGACTGGGGAAGATGTCGCCGAAGCGGCGCGAATCGGCGGCCCGATGGGAAAGGGACCGTTCCGCCGCGGGATGGCCGAGGATGTCGATGTCAGCATCGCCGGCGGCTCCAGCGACACCGCGATCTTTGCCGCGCTGCCGGCCATGCTGGGTTCTCCCCCGGCCTCGCCCTGCACGTGGCGAAGATCGTCGAATGCGCCTCGCTGTGCTGCGTGCCGGGCGGGCGGGATGCCATCCTGCCCGATCGCGACGATGACGGGTTCGTGCCGGAGAGCATGAACCCGCAGCGTCGCCCCAGACCGACCTCGGTGGCGGCGCATAGGGAAGTCCCGATGAAGGCTATTGCCCTGGGTCACTCAAAATGCGGGGACCAGCCGGAGCGGTCGATCGGAATGCCGTGTCAGGCTCTGGCAACGAGGATTTGCGGTCGGCACGAATCAGTGCGGCGGGGCCAGCCATGCTCTGGCCCCGGTCGTTCAGGCATAGCAGAAATGGTGCGCCCGGATCGCGGGCGGCCCGGTCGGCGGACCCGTGGCGGTACGGGCAAGGACCTGCCGGCGGAACGCAGGCGGCCGTGCAGGCTCGGCTGCCGAACGCACAATGTTCCTGGGTGCCGGCGATGGAGCGGCGGCAGCCGCCTGCGGCGACAGCAGCAAGGCCATTGCCGCGGCTGCGGGAGCCGGCGTGGTCTCTCCGATTATCCCCGGCAAGATGTTGGGGTTTTCCCACCACTGCAGCCCGCACGGCCTGGCGCCGGCGCGGAACCCCTTCACGCTGCCGCCAAACGCCACGATGGTGCGGGCCAGGTACGGCCAGTCCGGGTGTCCCGGCCCGATGCCGCGGCGCTGGCACATCCAGGCGATGGCGTTGCCGAACGGGCCGCGGGTCGATGCGGCCAGGGCCTGCGCCGAGGCCGGCGGCAGGTCCGGCCGGTCGTGCCACCAGGATGGCA
>Ga0307372_10005319_pt1 | contig 19399 bp, 7 predicted proteins | sample OX1MG_FD_202533 | JGI IMG/M metagenome (GOLD analysis project Ga0307372, IMG submission 202533) | Soil microbial communities from Risofladan, Vaasa, Finland - OX-1 | ecosystem: Environmental > Terrestrial > Soil > Coastal area > Acid sulfate soil | place: Finland: Risofladan, Vaasa | collected...
AGGGCGGCGCCCGCTGCGCTCCCTTTGCGGAGCTGCCCCGGCCCGGCCCCTCTCAACCCCGCGCCCCGCAGGTGCGGTTGAGGGTACTGCTCAGGGTCACGCCGGTGGCGAAGGTAAAGGCGCTGCGGGCCAGCTGGTAGTTGGCGTGGGGAAAGCCCTTGGGCGCCGGGCAGCTGGCGGTGACGTAGCTGCGACGCACCCCGTGGTCGCTGTAGCGGCGGTTGAGGGTCATTTCGATCCCGGTCAGGTTGCGCTGGGTGCCGAGCGCCTTCTTCAGGTTTGCGTTGAGCACAGTGCCAAAGGTGCCATGGCCGCCGTTCTTGATTTCGAAGGGGATGACGAAGGAGGTGGAGAAGGGGGTGGGGCTAAAGATGTGGCCGAAGAGCACGTGCTTTGCGCCTTCTCTACCGTTGAAGACCAGGAGCCGACCTTTGATCGGGTAGGGGGCCGCGCCGGGCAGGGTGATCGTGCCGAGGAACTGGCCGGCGCCGACCAGCGCCGGGCCGCAGGCGGCGAGGGCGCGGGAGTTGTTGGCGGTCTGGATCTGGGCGACGTCGCAGGTGGGGAGCCCGGTCGAGTCGATGTGTCCGTTGCGGTTGATTTCGATCACGAGCTTCTGCAGCTGCGGCGGTTCGGTTTGATCGGTGGTCGTGATCTTGCCGCCAAGGGTGACCGAGACCGGGGCTGAGCCCTTGCGCGGCAGGGTGTGGGGGGAGAGCTTGCCGCTGACGGTGACCTGCAAGTTGCCCTGCTGGGTCGGTTCGGCGGCGAGGGCGAGGGAGGCGAAGAGGAGGATCGCGAGTCCGCTCATCGCGAGCGCGGCAGGGAGGCGTCTCTTTGGCTTGGGCATCTGTTTCCTTTCAGCGGTTCAAGTCTTAAAACACGCACCGTGTCCCTGGGCTGCGGCGGCGGCGCTCAATGCTGGCGCCGGGGCGCTTTGCCCGCCGGGAAGCGGAAGCGAAGCGCGGCGGTGGTGGCGGCCGGCGGGCCCCCGCCCGCGGGCAAAAAGCCGATTGCCAGCCGCAGGCGCAGGCGGTGGTGGGCGAAGAGGGCGCTGGATGCCCGGCGGTCGAGGCCGACGCGGACCCGTGAGGTCCCGGCCGAAACCTCTCGCTTGGCCGGGCGCAACCCGGGGCCCGATAGGAGCAGGGTGCCGGCTTCGGAGGCCCTGACGGTGAGCAGCGCCCTCGTGCCGGCGGTACGAACTGCAACGAGGGAGAAGGAGGAGCGCGCCGCCGCCTGGGCCGGGCCGGCGGCGGTGCCGTTGAACTGGGCCCGCACTTCGGTGGCACTGGACAGCGTAACTGCGCAGAGTGGCGCAGTTCCTTCGCAGCCACCACCGCTGAAGCCCCCGAAGCCGGAACCCGGCGAGGGGGCCGCCATCAGATATACGATCGAGCCTTCGTCAAAGGAGCCCGAGCAGTTGCCTGGGCAGGAGATACCGGACGGAAAGCTCGTCACAGTGCCCTGGCCAGTGCCCGACAGGCTCAGATCCAAAGAAATCTGAGGGATCGGAGCGAAGGTGACCGAAACGGTCTTTGCTTCAGCCATCGTCACCTTGCATTCGCTCGGGCTCGGCAGTGATTCACAGCCCGACCAGCCGATGAGTTTCTGGTGAGCGCCGGGAAGAGCCGTAAGGGTTACCAGACGTCCCTGCGCGAAATGTTCAGAGCAATTAACAGGGCACGATATCGCAGCCGGGCTACTGACCACGTTCCCTTCCCCTGAACTCGTCACGGTCAGGGTCTGCTGCGGGGGTTCAGTGAAGCTCGCTTTGATTTCGACGTCATTAGCCATCTGTACGGTGCAGGAACCCGTGCCGGGGCATGGTTCTGCACCGGTGACGCTCCAGCCACTGAAGTTCGAATGGGCATTGGACAAAGGAAACACGGTAACCGTTTGGTTTTCGTTGAATTCGGCAGTGCAGGCACCCCCGCAGGCAATTCCGGCCGGTGCGCTGACCAGGGTTCCCCCGCCCCCGCCTTCCTTGACGGCTTTCAGCGTCTTCGCCGGCGCGGTTGGCCCGTATTCGAAGACCTGCGAGCCTTCGGAGTTACCTGAGGTGAGGTAGAGGTTGTGGGTCGTTCCGTCGAGTATCAATCCCGAGGGTTCGGCGTCGACGAAGCCGGTTACCTGGCCACGGTAATCGCCTTCTGCATTGAACTCATCGATCGCACCTTCAGGATGTACCGATTCACCGTGACCGATCGCATCAAGGACGAAGATGTGACCAAAGGACGGCGATAGTGGATTGTTGTCGATCACGATTTCGCCATCGCGCAGATATGTGAAGCCACCTTGCGGGGTCGCTTCGCCGTTCATTTCGCTGATCGGGTTTCCGGTGGGACCGAAGACCTTGATCGAATGCGTGGCCGCGTCGGGGACATAGATGTCACCCGCGGTGGCTGGATATTCGGATACCGCTACGCCGTAGGCTTCTTTCAGACCGCCCGAGCCAATCGTTTCCAGTAGCGTCCCCGTGGTGTCGTATTTGGAGATATAGGTGCGATGGGCGACGTAGAGATCGCCGCTCGACTGCTGGACCGCAAGACCGGTTGGGTGAGCCGAGTCGATCACCGTTCCCTGGCCGGGCAGTAGTTCGGAGGAGTTGTATTTGACGACGTTCGCGTGCCAGTTGTTGACGTAAAGGTCGCCCGTTGCATCGAGTTCCAGCTTGCAGGGACCAGAGACCGTACTCTCGGGGGCAAGGGAGCCCGATGGCATATAGATCTTGTCCTGGTCATAGGAGGAGACATAGAGGCTTGCGCCAGACCCCGCCAATCCGCAGGCGTCTTCATTAGGCAGGGTTTCGCTCGCGTTGTTAAACGGGTGGTTGACCGCGGCGAGGGCTGGGACTGAATTGAATGCGAGTGCCGCCAGCAGGAGCGGTGCCAGCAGGGCGAACCGGGAAAGCCTCATCTGTGGCCCCTTCCGTGGTGAGTCCCTTTGCGGTGCAGGCGATGCCTGTGCTTGCCCTTTTTGTGGGAGCGGCGGCACTGGTCTTCGAGCGGGACCACGCCTGAATACCCGGTGTTGTTTTGGCCGACGAAGCGCACAGAAGCAGCGTGTGTTGAACCACAGAGCGGTTCGGAGTTGACCAGCAGGCCCCGCTGGCCACCAAAGAGCGTCAGTTCGAAACGGTAGGCGGGCGCATCGGGGAGTGATTCGAAGGTGGCTCTCATGCCGCCACGGATCGAGTCCACGCGGGCGGCGAGGTCGATCTCAAGGCCATCTTTGCCGCGCAGGGCGACGACCAAGTCGGGAATCAGGTGGCCGAAGCCGGAGACCAGGTAGACCGGGCCGGCGAGCGTTTCTTCGAGGAGAGGGGAGGTAACCCGGGCTTCACCGTAGGTTGAGCCTGCGGGGCAGTTGTGGGCTTCAAAGAGGCTCTTTGCGCAGGCGGTGACGATATGGCCCTGTTCGAGATACTCAGAGCTTGGCAGGACGACGGCGGCGCTGCCGACGTTGGCATCGCCGGGGCGCTCGGTAAGGGTCGCGTGCAAGCTAGGCGTGGCGCTTCGATGGGTGGCACCGATCAGCTTCAGCTTGAGTTGGGGGGAGAAACCGAGGGATGAGCAGTTGGAGACCTGGAAGGGGTCTGAGACCGAGGTCGTGATTTCATCTGGATTGGCGAACGGGGGGCTCGAACCGGTCAGGGTGGAGATCGACTGGCTCGGTTCGCAGTTGGTCGGGTTGATTGTGAAATGGGGGCGGGAGATGTAGACGCGGATGTCGCGCAGGTGAAGGGGGATGCCGCCGTCGATGTGGGGGATCGGGTCTGACGCTTTGGAGTCGATCGAGACCTGGGCGGTGAAGGGGTTAATCTCGATCGCCGAGCGGACGATGATCACGCCAAGGTCAAAGGGTCCGACCAAGGCGGAGTCAACGGCGACGATCGAGAGCGGGGCGCCGTGGTAGGGGCCAGCGAGGTAGAGCTTGCCCGGGGCATAGGTGAGCACCCCCCCGAGGCCGTAGCCGGCGACGGTGTGGCCTATTTCTGAGGCAGCCGGGCAGGAGGGGTGTTCAAGCTCCCCGATGCCGGTGTTTTTGCGCGCAGCTTCGATATCTGCCTCGGGGCAGTATGGAATGCCTCTGATATTGCCGAGGAGCCCCTTGGGCAGAGTGGCAGAGTAGGAGGTGATCTCGGCTTCGGTGTCCTGGCGCGTCATGTGTAGGTAAAAGGGCGAATAGGAGCCGGCGTTGGAGTTGACCGAGCCGTTTTCGGCACCGGGAGAGAAGGGCGGCTTTCCGGTCGGGCACGGACCCCCACCCACGCCCTGGGAGACCGGGAAGTCGAAGTTCTGGTGCAGGACCTGGGCGCCGGAGAGCCACGGGATAAGTTCGACTCCCGTTTCGTATGTGCCACACGCTGCCGGGGTCGCCAGGGGAGCGCGCTGACCTTCGCGGAAGTCAATTTCCAAGTTCGTATATGGCAGCTGCGGCAAGCCTTCAAAGACTGCGGTCAGCTGTCCGGTCTGCAGGTTGGGAACCAGCTCGCCTGCAACCTTGACGAAGATCCCGTTGGGGGCGCGGGCCACCAGGTAATAGGCGATCAGCGTGTCGAAGGGGTTCTCGGCTCCCGGTGTCGGGGTTGCTTTGTTGTCTGGCTCGGCCAGATAGATCGAGCCTTTGATCAGCTGCTGGAAATCCGTTGAAGGATTGATCTCCAGCGGGCTCTGGACAGTGAAGGTTCCGATGTTGGAGTTGTTGGGACAGCCCTTGCCGGGAAGTGAGGTCGCCGTCTCGGCGGCAAACTGGGCCGGGGTGCAGACGCCGAGGCCAGAGCCCACTGACGGGTTGATCGTGAAGCCTTCGGGCAGTGCAACGACAGCTTTCCTTATCTGCGAGCCAGCGATACCTTCCGGTTCGGTTAGGCCTTCTTGGTTCTGGGTGAGGCTGAAGTCAAAGCCGGTCGCCGACGATGCGTCTTCGCTGGTTGGTCGTGAGAACGAGGTGGTCGCGAAGTTGATCCGTTCGCAGCGCTGCATCCCCTGGGGGTTTCCTTCTGAGTCCCGACTGAGCGCGTTGTCTCCCACCCAGTTGCCAGGTTCTTGCCAAGAGTCTGCACTCACCGAGTAATGCAGTGGCCCGGTGCACGAGTTCGGCAGGGTCAGGAACGCTTTGGGTCGACTGTTTTTAGGAGGGCCGACCGAGCATTTCGCCCAGCCGAATTCGAGTTCAGACTCGTCGAGGCAGTTTCCTCGCTCGGGGTCGTGAGTGACCGCCCAGGGAGTACCCCAGACGGCGAGGTTAACGCCGTCGATCGCCAAGCCCTGGGGGAAGTTCTTGGCTTCCAAGTCGAGGCCGTATTCGCCTGCGGTATTGCGCACCCTGCCGACGAAGGTGATCGGCTCACCGAAGGGCGCGGTACCGAGCATCGCAGCCGCTCCCGGCGTGGGGGTCAGATTGAAGAGACCAAAGGTGCGAGCAGTGCCACCGTTAAGCGCCGAGCGCATCGTCACCGTGCCGATCTGGCTTTTGTCAGGGCAGCTCTCACCGGAGAGGCTCGCTTCATAGGGCGAGGAGCGTGGCGTGTTGAACTGAGCAAGGGTGCACTGGGTGGCGACGGCGGGATTGCCGATAAGTCCTGAGGGCAGCTGGAAGCGCATGTCGCGAACATCGGCGGCTGGGAACGGGACACCGGGCTGACCTGGCGATTCAGGCCCTTCTTTGAGATTCACCGTGCCCAGAAGTTCATAGGGATGGGTGCCCGCTTCGGCAGCGGGAGAGCCACCGGTATTGATCGCCTGGAAGTCAAAGCCTTCGGTACCCGGCTTAAAGCCGATCTGGGGGGCCGCGGCAAAGGCCGATGAAGTGATAGCCAGAAAGAGGAGCGCGGCCATGGCGAAGACGCTCATCTTGGCGGCGCTCATCGGTGGCCCCCCTTCCTCTTTGAGTGGTGCTTGTGATTCCTCTTTGAGTGGTGCTTGTGATGTTGGCGCAGGCAGACAAATTGGTCATGGCGTATGACTCTGCGCGTGCCCTTGGGGCACTGATGGGTTTTGGGGAAATGAGCCGGCGGATTTGTCAGGCCGGCGATCAGGCTGCCGACGGTTGGGTCTTCAGGACCCTGGGGCAAAGGCACGCAGGCATCCCCAATGCATTCGATTTCCGATTCGGGCTCGGGGAAGCCCCCGCCCACACGGGCGTCGTAGATATCCCGGGAGCCGGGGTCGCGGGCTTCATCGAGTGAGAATGAGGTGAGAAAGTAGACATCGGAACCCGATTCAGAGGCATCGACGAAAGTGGCCCCTTCGCTGTCCTTGCCGTTGGAGATCATGCTGATGCAACCCCCGACTCGCTGACAGGAGCCGGTTCCCTGCGCCTCCCACTCATAGACGTCGGAAGCCTTGTTGGTGTCGAGCGCCACCAGCGAGTCCTCGGAGTCAAAGAAGGCGCGGTCTTGAGTGGTGGAGAGGTTGCGGGGCTTGTAGGAGTCGGTGGAGCCCGGAGCCCTGCCATTGGTATAGGCGCCAGAGATTGTCGAGGGACCGGAGGGGCGCTCGTTAGTCGGGTTGCAGGAGATGCAGATGAGCCCACCGCCGGCCGCGTTCCAGAGATAGACCTCCGAATCGGGCTGGCCGGTGGTGGCGTCGTGGTTGTCATAGCCGGTCAGCGATTCGGAGGAGAGGAAGAGCAAGCGCTCGCCGTCGGGAGAGACGCGGGCGCTGCCGGTGGTTGGCGGGTAGTCACTTGGTTGGGCGGCCTGGGGGCCTGCTGCAACCTGGGTGAGCGCGCCTTCGTGCCATTCCTGCAGTCCCGCCGCGCTCTGGAAGTAAACGGTCAGCCCGTCTTCGGCAGCGCCGAGGACGCCCCTGACTTCACCTGTTGGGGTGAGGTCGGTGGATGTTTGTGCTGCGGCGTCGTAGCGAAAGAGGTGTTCGCCCTTTGTGTAGAAGGCGATGGTTCCGTCCGAAGAGGCGATCTGAAATTCGCCTCCTGCAGCTATTTCATGGGGCGGGCTGGAGCCTTCGCGAAGGTAGAGCTTGCCCGCTTCGGTGAAATAGATGTGGGAACCGTCGGCGGAGACCGCGCCTGACTGGGCGGCTAGTTCGGCGCCCGGGGCGGAGTTGACGAGGCTCAGCTGACCTGCGGAGTACTCGTAGAGGTTCTGTTTGGTAGGATCACAGCCCCCTGAACCGGGAACTTCGGTTGAGCCGGGGGTGAGCGCCGCGCAGGTGGAGAGGACGAGGTGGCTGAGGTCGGGAGAGGCCCCGGCGAGGGCGAGGTTAAATTCGGGGGCACTGAGGTGCCGTTCGGCGTTGGCTTCGGTGAGCAGTGCGGTGTAGGTCCCGTTCCTGTTGTCGCGCAGGTAGTAATCCTGGAAGCCTTCGGGGGCCCCGGAGCCGGGCAGGGGCGGGTTGGCGATCGGACAGTCTGTCCCTTCGTCGCGGCAGTGGATACCGTTCAGCATCAGGCCATGGGCTAGGTCGGGAGAAAAGAGCTGATAGGGAACGCCATTGGGTTCGTTGCCATATGAACCAGAGACGGTCGCAGGGGTGATGTTCTGCGTCGTCCAGCCCGACTGCGTGCGGGCCGAGATGTACTGGGAGGCGGGCGGGGAGCCCTGGGCTTCATAGCCGCCGAAGGAGGCGGTTGAGGAGTAGGTGATCGCCCCTTCACCGCTGGCAGCAGCTTGAAGGATCCCGCCGCCGTGGATCTGTTCGGGTCCCTGGATCGCGCCACCGTTTTTGTCTGGCGGAGACACCATCTCCCAACCACGGTTGTCAGGCAGGCTGAAGGCGCCGGTGATTTCCTGGGTGGTGAAGGTCTCGGGAGAGCTGAGCGTCGTACCCAATCCGTTGGTGGCCGTGAGCCGATAGTGGTAGAGGGTGCCATGGTGCAAAGCGGAGAGTTTGTTTGAGACGCTGATGAAGCTTGAGCCTGAACCCACATTGACCGGACCGCTCGAAGGGGCCTTGATGGCGCCTAGGAATTCTTTTTCCCGGAAGGCCGCATCGGTCGCATATTCGAAGCGGTAGCTGGTCGAGGAACCTTCGGGATTCAGTTCGCCATGCAACCTGACGGCGCCGGCATTGACTTCGTTCGCCCAAACGGCGCCGATCTGCGGCGGCCCGGAAGCGTGCGCGCCGGGTGGGAGAGCGGCAGCAAGGGCGGCCGCGGCGATTACTAGAGGACCTAGGCGCTTCATCAAGGCCGGGCCCTTCGTTGCGCAACGCCGCGCTTGTGCTTGCGGCGGTGGCGCTTGTGCTTGGAGCAGCGAACCTTCAGCAGCGGGTTGAGCTGGACGCTGGCGGCGTTTTGGCCGGTGAGGAGTGCGGTCGCGCGCTGGGGGCCGGCGCAGAGGGGGACCGAGTTTTCGAGCAGGCCCTTGGCGCCGCCGTCGAGGCTGAGGGTGAACTTAGAGACCGGGGCATCGGGGACGGTAGCGAAGGTGGTGCGGAGGCGGCCGGGGACGCTTTCGACGTGGCCGACCAAAGCGATGTCGATCTGGCCGTTTAAAGCAGCGACGATGTCAGGAAGCTTTCGTTCGCCGCCGTTGGCGCGCAGGTAGACCGGCCCTTCGAGGGGCCGGTCGAGCAGTGGGGTTTCAGCTTTGACGAAACCGATATCGGAGCCAGGGGGACACTTTTCACCCGGGGTCCTGCCTTCGGCGAACTGGACACGGGTGCAGGGGCTCTTGATGTGGGCGTTGTCGAGAAGCTCGGAATGGGGCAGGGTGACCTGGGTGGTGGCGATGTTGGCGCCGGCGGCGGGCATCTTGAGGGTCGCCGTCAGGGCGGGGGTGCCGGCGTGCTTGGTGGCGCCCCTCAAGAAGAGGGTGAGCTGGGGCTTAAAGGCGAGGGCTTCGCAGCCACCAACCTGAAATCGCAGGGGAGAACCTTCTTCGGATAGAAGCGGCGCAGTCGATCCGAACACCGAGGTCACGTTGCCGAGGAAGTGGGATTCTTCACAGTTGGTCGGATTCAAGGTGAATCGGGGGCGGTCCAGCTTCATCGTCACCGAGCGGATGTCGAGCGGAATCCCCTGCAGGATGTGGGGAATTTCGTCGGTTTTGGCCGTGATCTGCGCGGTTTCGGGGTTGACATAGAGGGCCGCGCGAACGACAACGTCTCCGAGGTCAAAGGGGCCCGCAACCGCCGGGGTCACGATCGCGATGGAGAGTGGAGCACCCATGTATGGGCCAGCGAGGTAGACACGGCCCTTAACGTAGATGGGCGTGGGACCAGCGCCGGCACCGATGTCGATGGTGCCAACTTCTGAGGCCGCGGGGCACGATGGTCTTACCAGCTCCGCAGCTCCGGTCCTGTTAGCCGCCGCGGAAATCGCGGCAGCGGAGCAGTAGGGGATGCCGGCGAGCCTGCCAACCAGACCGGGAGGAAGGATTGTTTCGACGCTGGTGATTTCCTGGGTGCCGTCTTCACGGACCAATTTCAAGGAGAAGGGAGAGTAAATACCGGCCTGAGGGGTTTCGGTTCCGGCGCGCAGCAACGGCTTGATGGGTATTTGCGAGGCAGCGGTGGGGCAGGAACCGCCGTGCTCGGGGGTGGTAGTGGTGAAGGTCGAGGTCGGAGTGGCAGGCGGACCGGATTCTGGAGCAGAAAATGGCGTCAGGGTGGAGGTCGTTTCGTAGTTGCCACAGACGGCGGGGGTGCGCAGGGCACCGCGGGCGCCTGGGAAAACATGGAGCTTGAGGTCTTCAAAAGGCAACTGAGGATTTTGAAGGAAGCGCGTGGTGATCTGACCGCTCTGTGGATCGGTTTCAAATTCCCCTGGCAGCTTGACTCTGACGCCCTGTCCGGAAAGCGATATGTAGGCGGCGAATAGGGCTCTGAAGGGGTTTTCACGCGGCGTCGCCAGGTATATCCAGCCTTTGAGCGGTTCGTGCAAGAGCGGGGTGTCAAGTTCAACTGAGCCCAACTTGGACGCGCCCGGGCACCGATCATCTTCTTCGGAGTGAAGGCCGATCTGAGCTTCCGAACAACCGACCAAACCTTCGGCCGACGACGGATTCAGGGTGAGGCCCTTCGGCAGTCGCACGACCGATTCCTTGAGCTCGGGGGTGGAAACGCCTTCGGGTTCTTCGTTTTGGGGAAGATGGATGTGAAAGTCAAACCCAGATGGAGCGTCGGCGAGATTGGTAGTCGGCCGCGCTTCGATAGACGGTTCAAAGTTCAGAGCGTTACAACCTTCGACTGCTTCCACTTTTGACGTCTGGGTGGCGAAATCATTCGGTGCCTGCCAGGTGTTATAGCGACCGCGAACGGTGAGCGGTTCGCCCGAACATTCGGTGGGCATGGTTATGAACGGTGTGGGTTCGACTTCAGCGGGACCACCAGGGTTGTAGGCGCCGATCCCTTCGGCGCAGGCCTGTTCGACCTGTTCGGGAGACATGAACTTGGGCGCCCATTCGGTGTAACTGGAGTCCTGGCAGGTGACACCCCGCACAGCATCGTGTTCAGGATCAGCCGGTACCCCCCAAAGGACGAGCTTCACCCGAGTTACGTCAGCCTGGATCGCAACGTTGCGGGCGCTGATGCCATAGTCAGAGCCGTCGCGGATGCCGCTCGTGACCACGATGAAAGGCGCGCCTCCGATCGTGATTCCGAGCTCGCCGGGAAATTCACCTTCGGGTTGAAGATTGAAGATAGGCTCAAATTTGTTGAACGCGGCCTCGTTTGCTCCAAACTCGAGTCCGGCGCTTCCGACGGCCGTCGAGCGTTCGCATTCCTCGGAAAAGTAAGAAGCAAGTGCGCAGTGAGGGACGCCCTGGGGGTTGACGATCAGCCCTGGGGGGAGTTCACCAGTGACTTCCTTCGGGTCACCGACCGGTGCCCGGCTGCCGTATTGCCAGATTCCTTCTTCTTGATTGCTCGCAGAATAGGTGGCAAAATTGAATTCAGTAGTGAACTGGTAGGGGTGCCCGCCAGCCTGGGTGTAGGGCGTTGACCTAGACGCATCAGTCACCGACGCCTGAAAGCCGAGCTTGCCAAAGGGAGGCTTAGAGACGGCAATGTTTTCAGTCTTTGCTTCGGCTGGGGGGATGCCGCCGCCACTGATCCGGGCCGTGTCTTCGAGGGGGCCTTCGTAATTGGAGGGCACTGAGATCAGAGTGGTCATGATCAGTCGTTGCCCCGGAGGAACGGCTTTCGGCAAGAAGCCACCAATGGGCCCAGATGGCCAGATACAGCTGTTGGTATTTGGGCACATGCCGAAATTGGCCAAATCGGCGTATCCAAAGGTTGAGTAGAAGAGGCGTGAGGCTTCGGCGGTGGCAGGAACGGGGGCGACGTTTTCGATCGTCACCGCTTCAGTCGAGCTGGTCGGTTCATCGCCGACGTTTTCGGCAATGATTTTGTAGAGTCCCGGATGGACGCCGGGGAGCACATAGTCGGCGTTTGGGGTGACGGTAAGCTTCCAGACTGGGCCTTCACGCGTGGCGAAAGTCTGATCGACGCCACTGCTTGAACCGACGGAATTCTTGGCGCTGAGACGAACATGGTATTCGGTGTTGGGGCTGAGGCCGGTGACTTCTGCTTTGACCGCGACGCTGGATGTGCCGGATCCAATTTCGGAGGGAGTCTCTTGGCATTTTGCTTTTTCACCGTAGGCTTCGGATTCGCCGTATTCGAAGACGCATTCTTCGAGCTGCTGGCCGCCGGGATTAACGGCGCCATTCAGCGTCGCCCGATTGAAGTGGACTCCGGAAGCGGCGGTGGTGGTTGCAGCTGGCGCCGCAGCGGATGCGGCAGATGGCGTCAAGAAAAATCCCGCTGCAAGGAGCAGGCCGGCGAAGGGAAGGCGCGCACCGATGCCATTTCGCGACTTCCTCGCAAATAACAACTGGCGGTCGTCGCCCCGAGTGCCCTTGAGACCGGTCACGAGGTCCTCCTGTGATTCCTGTGCTTGCGAGCGCTCGCGCGGTGGCGCCTCGTCTTGTGGCGGTGGTGGGTTTTCTTGTGGCGGTGGTGGGTTTTGCTGATGCAGATCACCTTCCCATGGCGATCCACCCGCCGCTTGCCCTGAGCGCACTGGAGGCGCTGTTCGCCGTTGCCTGGACCGACGAAGTGTTCGGTGGTGGCTTTAGGGGGAGTGGGAGGCTGTTGGGGGGCAGAGCGACAGCCTTCCGGACTGCCGCACGGCGGGGGTTCGACCGGTGTTGGAAAGCCGCCGTCGACTCTGGCCACGTAAACATCGGCAACACCGTCCCTATCAGCCGATATCTCGTTCCGCTGAGTCTTGAAGGCGATTTCATTTCCGGAGAAATTGATCACGCCAAACGTAGAGCCGTGCGGATCGACCCCGTCGGAGATCAGACTAACGCAGCCGCCGGCTTCGCGGCAGGTACCATGGCCGTCTTCCTCCCACTGATAGATGTCAGAAACCTTGTTGGTATCGCGTGACACCAAAGGCGCTTTGGTTTTGAAGATGATCGTGGAACCATCTTTGGAAATATTCCGAGCAGCCGTTTCTGCAAGTTCGTTAGGCGGGAAAAAATCAGAAGTCGGCTGGGCGGCGAATTCAGGTTGGTATCGATTGTCGTTTCCGTTTCCGTCATTGCCATTGTGGCCAACAGAGATGCGCTCAAGTTCGCCGGTCTGGAAATCGTAACGATAGAGATCGCGAACATTATTCGTATCATCCGTTGTGAGCCGCGCGTAGGAGGAAAACAGAAGGACGTTGGAGTCGCCACTGAAAGTCGCTTCAACAGGCTGTCCCGGGAGCCAGAGAAGGTCGTCATTGCCTTCCGGCGTAAACGTCGGATCCACCAACGAGGAGATCGTGCTTGGGCAATTCGGATCTCTGACGGCGTTTTCCGCCGTGACTTCAAGCGAACCCTGTGGTTCGCTCCCGGACGGTTCGGTCCCGGACAATTCCGGACCCGAGCAAAGCTCGGCGACAAACTTAATCCTCTTGGTGGTGAGATCGTAAACGTACATGTTGTTGGCATGCTGGATCGCGGACTGGCCGAGGGCGTTCGGTTCTTCGGTGAGCACAGCAGGCGACTCGAAAGCTGCCTTGGTACCGTCTTCGGAGATTCTGACTACGCCAGAGTTCAGCGCCTGGCTTCCGAGACTCACGCCGTCTTCACCGACGCTTGCACCGTTCCCTGGAGTCGGGTGTGTTTTCGTCGAGGTGCCAGCAGACGCCTGAACAAGTTCTGTGACTTCGCCGCTGCTGTTCAGCTTCGCCGCGTAGAGATCGTTGGTCGTGTCGGTGTCACCATTAACCAGGGGTTGGGTGGTCGTGTACCACGCGACCGAGCCATTGGCACCGGCGCCATCGAACCTTGCGTTTTCGGGAAACGCGGTTGCACAGGGGGCTGGTTCCGAACACTGACTGGGAAGCGGAGCGTTGAGCTGCACCGGTGCGGCTTCGCCGGTTCGCGCAAAGACGCCATAGGGATTTGGATTACCGGATCCACAGCCGGACCCTGCCGTTCGTTCAACAGGAGAGACGTAAAAGAGAGTCGTTCCGGCGGTGTTTGTGACACGCAGTCCGGGTTCGCCGCGATAGACCTTCCGACCGATGTATGATTCGTTATTCAGGTAACAACCGCCGCCGAGCGGTGCGGTTTCAGAGATAATACCAGGAGGCATCTCGGCGGCCAACCTCAAGGTGGGACTCGATCCGCCTACCCCTGCTACTTCGTAGATCCGATCGTAGTGCTCCCCGCTTGGCAACTTATTAGCCGAGGTATCTTCTCTGGGATCTTGCGGAGCCGGCAGGAGCCGGCTGGCAGTATCGATATAGACACGCGAAAGGTCATCAGAAGTGGCGCCGACCTGCATGAATTCATTCAGATAACGCGCTCCCCCTTCGACCGGCGCCAGAGTGGGCGAGGCATGAAGAACGCTTTCGCCGTTAACACCGCTCATCGAAAAGAAGCCGGATTTCTTGGCTTCGAAAGCATTTACGATATTCAACCCGGGTGACTCTTTAAAGAGCCACCGATTGAGATCAGGCGAGAAAAGATTTTCACCTGGTATTGGTTCCAATACCGGTGCGAGGCGCGGCAGCTCCGGTTGAGTCACCCAGCCGTTTGCGGTCCGGTGAGCGACGTATATTATCGCCAAGGGGTCATTTTGGGCGTTGGCGAAAAGTCCCTCAGATTGGTAAAACAGCCGTTCCCCATTGACGCCGAGCGCTAAGCTGAGAGCCGTTCCCCCGTTCTTTATTCTCTCCGTCGCCTGCTCGTAGGCCCTGCAGTCTGGTAGCGACAGAGAGTTGTTTTCTTCACGCAAGGTCTTGTTAGGACAACTGGAGCGGACATCTTCTTCGACCTGAGATTCTTCAGTGGTGAAGGTCTGATCGGCACTTTCGTCGGGATGGCCCGTGCCAATGAATTCGTTTTCGGCGAGAAGCTGATAGTGGTACTCGGTGTTTGGTTGAAGGTTTGAAAAGGCGGCTTCAATGGATTCGAAGCTCCCGCTGTCAGCGCGAATCTTGCCCTGCCTTTCGCCAGTCTGATAGCTGGTATTCGTTCCGAGACGGATCACGTACCTGCCGAGAGTGAGGCTATCATTGTTGTTCACTTCAGCTTTGATGGTGACTTCCCGAGGGCCGACAGTTTGGGTGGTCAGGTTACGGATAGATACCGCGGGAAGGGTTTCAAAGGTCGTTTCGGGCTTTGTTTCACACACTTCGGCGGGTTCGGCCGGGTTGCAGTGACTTTCGGCTAGCACCCGCCAGTGGTATTTAGTCGCCGGTTCGAGACCGGACGCCAACGTCTGGACTTTGTCGGCGCGACTCACAAGGCCGAGATCGACGGGAGCGGTTTGTTCAGGATGGTCGAATCCTTCGGTTTCAAAATGCGCCTGACTGACCCATTGAAATCGGTATCTAGTGTCGAATTGCTCGGGATTGACGACCGCGTGGAGGGTAGCGACTGTGTGTCCAACGTCAGTGACATGCTCTTCGGTGACGACGGGGGGACCGGGTTGGGGTATGGCGATCTTGGCAACACGTGCGTGATCGAAAAATCCGTTGGTCGCGTAAAGCGTCTGGCCGGAGCCATCGACGGCGATGCCGGGCACATGGCTAGACACGATCTCTGGCGAGGTGAATTCAGCGAAGAGTGTCGTATCCGGCTTGAATGCCCGAAACGTGGACTGACCCGGCGTGTATTCGCGAGTGCCATCGAGGTCGCTGACGTAGAGATCTCCAGCCTTGTCAAGGGCGATATCAGTTGGTTCCGATCCGGCTTCTTCGGAACCAGCGTCGAAGGTGCGGATCAGTTTGTGCGTTGGGTCATACTCCCGCACGCCGCGCACCTGTTCGGCCACCCCCTGTCCTCCAGCTTCGGTGATTGCGCTGCGCTCGAAGATGTCTCCAGCGGTATTCAGGGCTAGAGCAGTGACGAACAGGGGTTTTGGATCTTCAAGATTGAATTCGTTGGCGAAGGTGCCGTCGGGGTGGAATTCCTGGATGCGGCCGTAATCGCCGACGTAGACTGTGCCGTTGGGTCCAACGGCGATTGAGTTGGAGCCTTCCTTCGCCCAGCTTTTGAAGCCGCCGGCTTCTGTTTCGGGTTCTTCCCGATAGAATTGACTGGGCCCGGTTCCGGGGACACCTACCCCGCATTCATCACCAGCTTCTAGCTCCGCTTTGGTGCAGACGTTCTGTTCTGCAGCGGGTTTCCCTTCGGCGACCTTGGTCTCGTCGACGCCTCCCCCGATGGTGAGCAGAAATTCGTACTGGCGTGTGGTCGAGTTGAATGCGTACTTGCTGACCCGAAAATTATGCTGATCGATAACATAAATGTCCCCGTAGGAAGAGTCAAATGCTTCACAGGCTGCGCCGCTCAGGGGCGGTTCCTGCTCGGAGCATGAATTGTCTACCGCAATTGCGTCCGGATAGTTGAGCAATTCGGGATATGGGCCAACGACTCCCTCACCGGATTCCAAGGCGCCTTCTTCGCCGTCAGCGATGAGGCAGACCGTGGTACAGGTCTCGAGCACGCCGCCGCCCGCGCGAGGCGTATCGAGTTCGATTTCGTTGGAGCGAGTGCCGCCGATAAGGCCTTCGGAAAGTGTTCGAAGAGATTGGACGTTGGTGTCCGCATAGCGACCCTTGAATTCGATCAGGTAAGGATGGTCGCCCCTTTCATCACCCGGGCCGCCACTGACAGAGACGTTCCCGGAGCCGATGTTGGATAGTCCTTCGAGTGCTTGCTGAACACTGCCGGCGCCGGCGGCGGGGGCGTTGAACGGAATTGGTTCGGTTGACTCAAGGCTCGCATCTGGCTTGGGACTAACAAACCCAAGACGGAAATCACCCGCGGTGGCGCTGACCCTGAGCCGCTGGATCTCATTCGTCGGGACGTTTCCCGCTGCGGCGGGGACCGAAATGGCAACCGCTGAAGCGGTCTTTTCGGCCGGACGGGAGATTTCGATCCCGTTATCTGTAACTTCGACGATAAACGTCTTAGCGGGAATACCAGGACCCGATATCGGTTTGCCGCCGCCATAAGCCGTGGCGAATGCGCCAAGTGTGGTTGTGACGTTGGTGATCAGCGTGGAGCCAGCGGTCAAGTCTCCGGTTCCAGAAACTGCCCCGGGAAGGATTCCGAAACCGAAGCCGTCTACGAACGTACCGTTGGGTTCGAATTGACTGACACGGTCGTTGGGACCCGAGTCGGTGACATAGAGGTCGCCAGATTCCTTAGCACTGAGGGCCACTCCAAGCGGGCCCCTGAAGGCGCCTGGTTCCATGGACTCCAGGAATGAGCCGCCACTGCCATGGCCGATGGAACTGTCGGCAAAAACCGAAGATGCGGACCAGAGCACAAACAAGACCACGAATAGCGCAGCGACAAAGCCGAACTGTCTCGGTCGATTCCATCGCTCGAGACAGTTTCGCGAGATTGATGAGCTGGAGTGTGCGTTTGTCTCTGTCATATCGGTGAGCGCGTTGTGCGTTGAGTTAGTCGGACTTGAGATCACGGCCCTCCCCGGGTTTAGTTCGCTCACCCGGGGAGGTTCGATTTGAACTTCAATTGGGTTCGATGCTTCTAGGGCGCGGTCACCGCCCAGGCACCCTTAAGTCCAACCGTCCCTTCAAATTTTCCTTCTTTTTGGAGAGTTGCTTTTTCTTCTTCTGACATGGAGAGGTAAGGCGGTTCCAGCGTCGGATAGGTCTGATGGTGTGCAAATGTAGTAAGAGGAAACCACGAAAATCCGTGGAATTCGGCCCCGAGAGGGTTAACGGAAACTGGCGTGAAATATTCGGTATTTGCCCTCAAACCTTCAAGAACAAATGCGGCTACGGGTGAGCTCGTGACTTCTTCAGCGGCGACTCCTTCATTGAGGAAATTGCCGTGATCCGCCCCTTCTTCTAGTGCCAGGAAGAGGCAGAAGTTTCCAGGTTCTGCGCTCGGATGCTTGAGGGAGCCTTTGCAGCCGGCAGGCTCAGACACATTGACCGTAGCGGTGGTCGCCGATGCAGTCGGATCCTGGGAGATTTCGACCTGCTCGTTGCGCGGGTATTCTTCGCTGCGAATGACACGGTTAATCGTGGTTTCAGCGGGGATTCCCGGGCCGGTGATGATCTCGCCTCGGGAGGGCTTACCGCCAAACCCCCCACTTTGAAGGGTGACGACTTTGGAAGCTTTGCCGGTCAGCGTAATATCGGCTTTGCTTTCTGTCGGTTCCTTTGACAGGGTGAGGACGACTTCACCTGCGTTCCCACCTGCTTCGACTTTTGTGACGATCGCTTCGCTTGGTATTCCTTCGGCTTCAATTTCCTGGCCGATGGGTATCGGCGGGGAGGCGTCCCAGCCAGTGCCCGAGACGAATTCACCGCTAGTCACATTAACAGCGATCTGATCAGAGGCGAGGCCGGTGAGTTCATCTCCCGATTTGGTTTCGGTCGCAGCGCTTGTGAGTTCGAGCGTGCCGGCTCCGACAGCCGCAATCTTGGCAGAAGCGGGGATGCCTTCGCCTTCCACTGTCTGGCCAACGACGAAGGAGCCGCTCGTCGAATTAAGGCTTGTCACTTCTTTGGAGCCGCTCACTACATCACCCGTGCCGACGGCGGGGCCATAGACGGTTCCGGTGCCGGCAGCGGGGCCAACGATGAGGACATTGGAGGCTCCGAAGCTTTCGGCTTCTTCGCTACCCATGTAGCGGATGTAATGGAATGTAGGTCCTTCACCAGCAGGGTTTTCTACGCGGAAGGGGAAGCTGACGGACATCCATTGAGGACCGAGCTCTTCCTTTACGAAGTTCGAGTAGGAGAAGACGCCCCGCATGGTGAGACCCGAGGGTGCGACTTCCGTGACCGGACCGGGTTCGCCGTTACAGACGGATTCTTTCGTTCCCGAGCCTTCGACTTCGAATTCGGCGCCGCCGTGTTTGTTGCACGGTTCGCCGAGCGGTTCGGAGCCGCCAAGGAAGGAGTGGCTATGGACGCTGCTCCCCGGAGGACCTTCATGGCCCCGCGGTCCTTCTTTGCCATTGCAGATCGACTGTTTCGCGCCAGCGCCTTCGAGTTCGAGGCTGGTCCCGCCTTTTTCACAGCCGCCCTGGCCGGGTTGGAGGGCGGCCACTGCGATGCTCTTGCCGTTCGCGCCGTTTGTGCCGTTCGTGCCGTTTGTGCCAGGGTCGCCCTTCAGGCCCTGGAGACCGGGAATACCCTGAATACCCTCGGGGCCGGCTTTTGCGTATTTTTTCGCGATCGCGGCGACTTCTTTCTTCTGCTTGGAAGTGAGGCCGCCCTTGACAGCGAGCGCGGTGCCGGTGAGGGCGGCGATCAGGGCGATAACGGCGAGGACGACGCCGGCCTTGCCCCAGCGGTCGTGGATGGCGTGGTAGGACCTGCGGAGGAACCTAGGCGTTCCGATGTTCACCGTTATCTGCATCGGTATCTCCCCTCCTGGGAGTCAAGCGTGGAGGGGCGATGCCCTGGACACGCGGGTGTGGGTAGCCGGCCGGATTGAGATCCCGGCTGGGTGTCGCTCGTTACTGCGGAAGATTGGTGGCCCTCTCCCCCACTCTGAGGTTGTGTGGTGAGAGATGAGGCGGGGGAGGTGGTCCCCACAAGTCGGCGGCTGCTCTGCTCTCGCGCAGGCGCGCTAACGACAACTGGAGATCTCGCGCCTGCGTCACGAATGCTCGTCTTCGGCTCGCCAGCGCAGGAAGAATCAAAATTAGACTGCTTGCTCGCCTCCGCCTCGCGGCCGCGTCCGCTGCCGCCTATGGCGGTGGCGAGGGACGAGGCGATTACTGCAACTGAGGCGGGTAGGTCGGCAGGGAGCTGTGGTGGGGGCGGCGTGTCGAGTCCGCTGGTGGTCGATGCGGCGGAGCTCCCCGCCGGCCGGGCACCAGAGACAGAGAGGGGACTGATGGGGGCGGCCCCTCCTCCGGGGGCAGGGAGCACCCCGGAATCAAGGGGGCCACCCTCGCCAGTGCTGGGAGCCCGGAGAAGAGGGGTCCCA
>Ga0307372_10005323_pt1 | contig 19389 bp, 15 predicted proteins | sample OX1MG_FD_202533 | JGI IMG/M metagenome (GOLD analysis project Ga0307372, IMG submission 202533) | Soil microbial communities from Risofladan, Vaasa, Finland - OX-1 | ecosystem: Environmental > Terrestrial > Soil > Coastal area > Acid sulfate soil | place: Finland: Risofladan, Vaasa | collected...
GGCTGGGTCACCCGGTGCGCCTCGGCTGCTGCGCTGATCGATCCCAGCTCGCCCACCGTTACGAGGAGGTCCAACGCGGCCAGATCCGGGAGTGGTTGAGGCAGAGGCATAAGCAAACCTTATAACCTGCTCGTCAGAACACGGGTTCCGGACCGGACCCGCTCGACGCAAGCTGGGTGGCGGGAGGAGGGACACGTGTCCGTCAACCAGGAACCCGACGTGCAGGCCGGCCAGGCCCCGACAGCGAGGGTCGCCCCGGCATCGGTGACCAACTTCGGACGCACCGGCGGCCGGTTGGCGCGGCTGGTCCCCGGCATGGCCGCGGCCGCCGGTATCGCCGCCGCGGCCACCGTCGTCGGTGGGCTCGTCCCGATCGTCGGCGCGCCGGTGTTCGCCATCGTCACCGGCATCATCGTGTCCGCCGTCCGCCCTCCCTCCGGGCGCCTCCAGCCCGGACTGGCCTTCACCGGGAAGCGGGTCCTGCAGGGCTCGATCGTGGTCCTCGGCCTGGGTCTGTCCCTCCGCCAGGTCCTCTCCACCGGGCAGGGCTCGCTTCCCGTCCTGCTCGGCACGCTGGTCGTCGCCCTCGCCGTGGCCTGGGCGGCCGGCCGGGCGCTCGGCCTGCGTTCCGACCTCAACATCCTCGTCGGCGTCGGCACCGCCATCTGCGGCGCCTCGGCCATCGCGGCCACCGACGCCGTCATCGGCGCCGACGAGGCCGACGTGAGCTACGCGATCGCCACCATCTTCACCTTCAACGTGGTCGCCGTGCTCCTCTACCCCTCCCTCGGGCACCTCCTCGGGTTGTCCCAGCACGCCTTCGGCCTGTGGGCGGGCACCGCGATCAACGACATGTCGTCGGTCGCCGCCGCCTCCACCATTTACGGCCACGCCGCGGCGTCGTACGGCATCGTGGTCAAGCTCACCCGTACCCTGGCGATCGTTCCCATCTGCATGGGCCTTGCCGCGTGGCGCAACCGCCGTTCCGTGGCCGCTGCCGGCGCCCCAGCCGGCCCGCACGCAGCCGGCCCGCACCCGGCCGCGCCCCGGGCCAAGTTCGCGCTTCGCCGGGTCGTCCCCCTGTTCATCCTCGGGTTCGCTGCCGCCGTCACCCTCAACACCGTCGGCCTCGTCCCCTCCCACTGGCACCGCGGGCTGTCCGGCCTGGCCACCTATATGATCACCGCCGCCCTCGCCGCCATCGGCCTGTCCACCAATCCCGGCCACGTCCGCCGCGCCGGACCCCGACCGATCCTCCTCGGCGCCATCCTCTGGGCCACCGTCGGAGTCGTCAGCCTCGGCCTTCAGGCGGCGACCGGTACCATCTGATCCGGCTGAGGCCTCGACCCTGGCAAGTCCGGGATCCGCCGCCGCCCGGCGGGCGTACCACGGACCGGCAAGCCCGGCCCGGACCAGGGCGCCCGGCCCTCGATCGGGACCTTTTCCCCTGGTGTGGCGACGTTCCACCGGACAACAGTGGGTGAGAGCTTGTCATGTCCATGTACGCCGAACTCCTCGTCGCCGCCCTTGGCGACCACCGTTGGTCGGACGGGGAACCGCCGACCGGCGCTCTGCTGGCCAAGCTGCTCCGGTACCGGAGCCGGCTGATCCTGCCGATATCGTCACCGACCGGGCCACACCCGGCGCCGGCCGCCGTGGCCGACCAGCTGGCCTACGACGCGACCCTCATCGACCTCGCCCGGCGGCTGGGGATCGACTGCGACGTGCACGGCTTCGCCCAGCCGCTGTACGCGCGGGCAAGGATCGAGCGAGCCCTGGCTTCGCGGGGCCTCCGCCTCGACGAGCTCGAGCGGCAGCACCACTCGGCACCGGAAGAACGGTGAAGGCTCCTCGTCAGGTACCGGTCCCGTCGGCGCGAGACGCCTGCGCCGAGCGTTCGTCGAGACGCGCCGCATAGGTCGCCGCCTGGGTACGCCGCTCCATGCCGAGCTTGGCCAGGAGGTTGGAGACGTAGTTCTTCACCGTCTTCTCGGCGAGGTACATCGAGCCGGCGATCTGGCGGTTCGTCTTTCCCTCGGCGATCAGGTCGAGGATGCGACGCTCCTGGGGTGTGAGGCCGGCCAGCCGGGAGTCTTCATCCGGGCCGTCACGGAGACGGTTGAGCACCCGCTCGGTGAGCACCGGGTCGAGGAGCGAATGGCCGGTTGCGGCGCGGCGGATGCCGTCGATGAGGGCCGTGCCCCCCACCTGCTTGAGCACGTAGCCGGCCGCACCGGCCATGACGGCGGCGAAGAGCGCCTCGTCGTCGGCGTAGGACGTGAGCATGACGCAGGCGATCTCCGGCAACGTCGATCGGATCTCGCGACAGACCTCTACCCCGCTCCCGTCAGGGAGCCGGACGTCAAGGAGCGCAACGCGCGGGTGGGTGGACGGGATCCGGGCCAGCGCTTCGGCGACGGTGCCGGCCTCGCCGACCACGACGAGATCGTCGGTGGCCTCGAGCAGCGACCGCAGACCGGTTCGGACGACTTCGTGGTCGTCGAGGAGGAAGACGCCAACGCTCACCGGACCATCCTTCCAACCAAACCGCCACCGGGCAACTCGCATACCGGAAATACCCTGGTCGCCAGTGCAATTGCAAGAGGAGCCCGGGCGGACCACGGGGGCCTGCGGCGGATTGGGACCGTCGATAGCCTGTTGGGGTGTCGTACGGCTCGATCGAGGACCCGGTCAAGCTCCGCCGGGTCTTTGAGGCGACGCTGCTGCTCGAGGCGGAGCTCGAGCTTCCGGCCCTGCTCCGCCACGTCGTGGAGGAGGCCTGTTCGATGACCGGCGCCCGCTACGGGGCTCTCGGGGTCCTGAACGAGGACCGCAGCGCGCTGGCCGAGTTCACCACGGTGGGGCTCGACCCGGCGACCGAGGAGCGGATCGGGTCCCGCCCGACCGGCAAGGGGGTGCTGGGGCTTCTCATCACCGATCCCCGGCCCCTGCGGATGGCCGTGCTCGGCGACCACCCCGAGGCCCGCGGCTTTCCCCCGGGCCACCCTCCGATGACGTCGTTCCTCGGGGTGCCGATCAAGTCGCGCGGCGAGGTGTACGGCAACCTCTACCTCACCGACAAGATCGGCTGGTCCGAGTTCACCCGGGACGACCAGGCACTGGTGGAAGCCCTGGCCCTGGCGGCAGGGGTCGCCGTCGAGAACACCCGCCTGCACCAACGGGTCCAGGAGATGGCCGTGTACGAGGACCGGGACCGGCTGGCCCGGGACCTGCACGACACGGTCATTCAGCAGCTGTTCGCGGTGGGGCTCTCGCTCCAGAGCATCGCGGCGACGGCGGGCGAAGGGATCGCCGAGCGGTTGAACGTGGCGATCTCGGACATCGACGGCACCATCCGCCAGGTCCGCTCCAGCATCTACGAGCTCGGGATCACCCACGACGACCGGGGAGTCCGCTCCGGCGTCCTCGAGCTCCTCCGCGAGCTCAACCCCGTCGTCGGCTTTGAGATCAGGGCTTCGTTCGACGGCCCGGTCGATTCGGCCATTCCCGGCCAGATGGCCGAGCAGGTGCTGGCCACCATCCGAGAGGCGGTGACCAACGTCGGGCGCCACGCCCGAGCAACGCAGGCCACGGTGCTCCTGAGCGTGGCCGAGGGCCTGTGCCGGCTCGAGGTCGTCGACAACGGACGAGGTATCGACGAGGTCCGGAGAGGTCAGGGAGGGCTCGGGCTGGTCAACCTCCGACGCAGGGCGGAAAAGCTGCACGGCGAGTTCGTGGTCGAGCAGCTCCAAGGGGGAGGGACGTCCCTCGTCTGGCAGGCGCCGATCAGCCGGTAGGTAGACCGACGTCGCGGGCCGACGTCGCGGGCCGACGCCGCGGGCCGACGTCGCGGGTTGACGGACGGCGGCCGCGCCCTGCAAGCTCGGGTGCAGGTCGCCATCGCCACAGGTCGCCGCCGGCGGTCCAACCGGCAGAGAGGGTGCTCAATTGGAAGACCTGACGGGACGGACGGCGGTCGTCACGGGCGGCGGCAGCGGCATCGGAAGGGCTTCGGCCCTGGCCCTGGCGCGAGCAGGGGTCGCGGTGGTGGTCGCCGACATCAACGGCGATCGAGCCGTTGCAGCGGCCGCTGAGATCGTCGCCGAGGGGGGCAGGGCCACCGGTCGTCGGAGCGACGTGTCGTCGGACGAGGACGTCGCCGCGCTGCGCGACGTGGCTCTGGGGGAGTTCGGGCGCGTCGACATCGTGATGAACAACGTAGGCGTGCTGGTGATGGGGCTGCCGCAGAACATCCCGATGGAGGCCTGGCGCCGCGCCGTCGACGTCAACCTGCTCTCGGCGGCGAGGAGCATCTCGGTCTTCCTCCCCGGGTTGCTGGCCCAAGGGAGCGGCCACATCGTCAACACGGCGTCCACCGCCGGCCTCTTCGCGTACAGCTACGAGCGCCTGCCCTACTCGGCCACCAAGGGAGCGATCGTCGCGCTGTCCGAGGCGCTTGCGCTCTACGCCCGCCCCCTGGGGGTCGGGGTGACGCTCCTGTGCCCGGGACCGGTTGCGACCAACATCGGGGAGCAGGTGCAAGTCTTCGGCGAGATGGGGCCGATCCATGGGCCGCCGCTGCCGACGCTCGATCCCGCCGTCGTCGGGGACCTGGTCGTCGACGCCATCCGTCGTGACGTGTTCTTCCTCCCGACCCACCCCGAGGTCAACGACATCCTGGTCGAGCGGGCCAGGGACCCCGAGGGCTTCGTCGACCGCCAGATCGCCATCCTGTCGGAGTAGTTTCCACCAACCGACAAGGGGCAACGCGCTGGGTCATGCGCTTCTGATCACCGCGCTCAGGCGAGATCGGTGACGTACCGGGCTGCCCTGGTCCCTTCACCGGGGTCATCTCGATTCAGGCCTGCCGGATGCGACGGCCGGTCATCTCGCGGAAGACGATGCGGACGTAGGTGTCCCGAGGGCCCCCCGCCCACGGTTCCACCCCCAGCGCCTGCGCCTGACGGAGCTCCTCGGGGTCGACGACCACGTGCGCCGCTCCGCTGATCAGCACGCTCCACCCCTCCGTCAGGGCCTCGTCGAGGTGATCGACCTCAAAGGAGATCCTCCCCTGCCGCGCCGACGCCACGAGGGCGGAGCCGGGGACGGTCCGGAAGACCACGTCGTCGCCGAGCATCCGGAAATTGACCGGCAGGGCCACCGGTCCCCGAGGCTCCGAGAACACGACGCGTCCGACACCCCCGGCGCTGATCAGGGCCCGGCACTCGTCGCCCTCGAGCGTGTCGAGCGCCGGCCTCGTCAGCGGCCGCCCGCGGCCGGGCGGGGCCTGGGTCCCGCCCCCGGTGATGGAGTCCACCGTGGTCTCGAGCGCGGCGGCCAATCGCCAAAGGGCCGGCCGGGAGAGCTGCGGCGAGGGGCTCGCCTCCAGCATCCGCAGGTAGGAAGGGTCCATCCCGGCCCGGGTGGCGACATCCTCGGGGCTCAGCGCGAGCTCCCGCCGACGCTCGGCCACCCGGCGTCCCAGATCTCCAACGTTGCTCACGAACCTCTCCTCTCGGTCAACCGGAACGGTGGTCGGCGGGAGCCGGTGGCGCCAGGGCCGTTCGGCTCAAAACGTCGATCCCAGTGCAACTTCCACCGACTGTCCCGGCCGGAGCACGACCGGCTCGCCGGAGAGCATCAACGTGATCGGGTGGGCGCGGCCCCGTCCCGCCTCGATGCCGACCCGGTGCCGGTCGAGGTCGACGGTGAGGTCGCATCCCCGGAACCGCACGTTCAAATGCAGCCCCGCCAGCTCGGCGGGCATGACCGGGTGGAGCCACAGGGCCTCGTCGCGGACCTCGAGCCCGGCGTAGCAGCGTTGGAGGATGTCGGCGGTGCCGGCCATTGCGCCCAGGTGGACGCCCTCGCGGGTCGTCCCCCCCTGGGTGTCGGCGATGTCGGCGGCCAGGGCCTCCTGAAGGTACTGCCAGGAGCCCTGGCGGTCGGCCCGGGCGAGTACCCACGAGTGGACGACCCTCGACAGGGTCGAGCCGTGGGTCACCCGCGCCGCGTAGTACTCGACGGTCTCGCGGATCCTCCGGGGCTCGAGCGGGTAGCCCATCCGGGCCAGCACGTGCCGCAGTTCCTCGGCCGAGAGCAGGTAGAGGAGCATCAGGACGTCGGCCTGCTTGCTCACCTGGTAGCGACGCACCGCGTCACCCTCCGCGTCGAGGATCAGGTCGAGGCGCCCGATGCTCCCGTAACGGGCCCGATAGGCATTGAGGTCGAGCGGCTCGAGTCGCTCGTAGCCGGCGAACTGCGAGATGACGCCGTCGTGAAACGGCACGTGGAGGTTCCGGGAGATGGCGTCCCATTGCGCGATCTCCCCCGCGTCGACCCCCAGCCGATCGGGGACCTCCGACCGGTGCTCCGAGGCGAGCAGCTGGGCGAGGTCGCAGGCGCGCCACAGCAGCCATGCCGTCATGACGTTGGTGTACGCGTTGTCGGTGATCCCCGGGTCTGCCGACCACGGGTACCCGTCGTGAAACTCGTCGGGCCCGACGACGCCTTCGATCCGGTGGCGGCCCAGGGCCTGGTCCCAGGTGGCCAGGCTCGCGAAGAAGCGGGCGATCTCAAAGAAGAGCTCGGCACCCGGGCCCGCGATGAACTCGAGGTCCCCGGTGACCTGCCAGTGCTGCCACGTGTCATAGGCGATGGCCAGGCCGACGTGGCGCTGAAACCGTGACCGATCGGGTATCCAGCGACCCGAACGGGGATTGAACAGCACGGTGGGCGTTTCGTCCCGCCCGTCGCTCCCGCTCTGCCACGGGAACATGGCTCCCTTCCGGCCGGCACCGGCGGCTGCCCGGCGGGCCGCAGGCAGGCGGCGGCTGCGATAGGCCAGGAGCGCTCTCGAGACCTCGGGAAAGCGGAGGTTGAGCACGGGGAAGGCGAAGACGGAGTCCCAGAAGACGTGGCCCCGGTAGCCCTCTCCGTGCAATCCCCTGGCTCCGAGCCCGGCGTCGAGGTCGATCAGGTGCGGCGAGGCGACCTGAAGGAGGTGGAACAGGTGGAGGTCGACGACCGTGCTCGATCCGCCGGCGTCGCGCACGGTGACCGCTGCGCGCCTCCACAGTGGCTCCCAGGCCGCACGCTGCGCGGCGACGAGCTCCTCGAAGCCCGGCGCCTCGAGGACGCCCTGGCGCGCGGCCTGGCCCGGCTCCGAGATGGCCCGGTCTCGCGACGTGAAGACCGAGACCACCTTCTCGATGGTGACGCGGCCAGCCGGCGGCACCGTCACCGCGACCTCCACCGCGGGTGCCCCGGGCTCGCCGCCGTGGCCATACTGCGGCTCCCCAACCGTTCCCGAGATCCGGCATCGCGCCGCCATGGCCACGACGATCTGAGATTGGACGGTCCGAGCCCGAAGCCAAAGGCGGCCGTCGGGATCGGTGCCCTGATCGACCAACTGGAGGTGCCTGTTGGCCAGGAGGCGATCCTCGATCGTCTCGTCGTCGACGACGCCACCGTCGATGGCCGCCCGCAGCTCGAGCGTGCCCGACCAGTTGAGCGGGCTGCAGCTCAGCTCGACGGCGAGGAGGTGACGGTCGGCCATGGACACCACGCGGCGCTCGACCACGGCGGTGCGCCGCCCGGCCGGATCGGTCACCACGCATCGGCGGAGCAGGATCCCTCGGCGGAGGTCGAGACGGACCCGATGGGAGGACACCGTCGCGCCGTCCGAGCCGAGCCAAGGACCGCCTTCGGGACGGAACGTGAGGGCCAGCCAGTTGGGGACGTTCACCAGGCTCTCCACCTCCACCAGCTGCTCGGCGACGCGGCTCTGGAGCCGGTTGTACACGCCGGCGAGGTAGGTGCCCGGGTAGGAGGTGCCGTCGTCGCTGGCCCAGGGGCGGGCCCCCCGGGTGCCCACGTAGCCGTTGGCGAGCGTGCAGAGCGTCTCGATCACCCCCTCCTCGGCCGCCGCCGGGTCCTCGTAGGTGAGCCGCCACGGGCTCTCGGCCGGACCTGCTCCGGTCAGGAGCAGGTCGCCGAGATCTCCGACCACGACGTCCGCCCCGGCACGTCGGAGGTCCTCGGAGCGCCCCGGGTCCCCGGACGGTCCGGCGCGGTCGACGCCGACCACGACGGCGAACGCCCCTCGCCGGCCGGCCTCGACGCCGGCGAGGGCGTCCTCCACCACCGCCGCCCGGAACGGCTCGACGCCGAGGCGCCGCGCCGCCTCGAGGAACATCGCCGGGTCGGGCTTGCCGGTGAGCCCCATCCCCTGGGCCGTCACCCCGTCGACCCGTACGTCGACGAGGGCCGTCAGCCCGGCCGCGTGGAGGACCTCGGCGCAATGCCGGCTCGCGGAGACGACCGCCACGTCGACCCCGGCTTCCTTCAGCCGCCGGAGGAGCGCGACCGAGGACACGAAAGGCCGCGGTCCCTGGCTCGCCAGCAACGCCAGGTACCGATGGTCCTTCCCGTTGGCCAACCCCCAGACGCTCTGCGACCCGGCCGGGTCGCCGGGAGCCCCTTCCGGCAGCACGATCCGTCGGTCGGCGAGCACGTTGCGGACCCCGTCCCTCCGAGCCTCACCGTCGACCAGCCGCCGGTAGTCGTCGCCGGTGAACGGGAGCGGCGCAGGCCGCGACGCGTGCCCGGCCGACGACGCGAAGAGCTCGTCGAACTGCTCGGTCCATGCTCGTTCGTGGAGGCGGGCCGTGTCGGTGAGCACGCCGTCGAGGTCGAAGATCCATGCGTCGGTCCGGTCGAGCGACACCGTCGGTCTCACGTCGATCTGCTGTGCCATCGGGTCACGTCGCTCGGGTCACGTCGGTCGGCTCATGCCGCACGGCTGTCGCGGCCTCGCGGACCGGGTCGCGCACGACCACCACCGGGCACGAGCTGTGGTTCGCGCATTGCTGGCCGACCGACCCGACCAGCAACTCGTGGAACCCCCCTCGCCCGCGGGCCCCGAGCACGAGCAGCTCGGCGTGCTCGCTCGCCCGAAGGAGCTCGGGAACGGCCGGCCCGAACCGGGAGCCCGCCTCCAGCCGGGCACCGGGCATCCATTCCTCGGCATGCGCCCTGGCCGCGCCGACGATGGTGGCCGCACCGACCTCGTATCCTTCGGCGGGCGCCACCACGAAGGAGCCGACCGGCGGGAACTGCCAGGCGTGAACGGCCTCCACCACCGCCGAGCGACACACCGCCTCGTGCAGCGCCCACCGCAGTGCCCCGTCGGATCCCGCTGAGCCGTCCACCCCGACCACGATCCGGCGCTCCGAGGAGGACGGGTCCGGAGAATCGGGGTCGGACCGGACCACGGCGACCGAGCACCGAGCGTGCTGGATGCACTGCTGGCTGACCGAGCCGAGCAAGAGACCGGTGAACCCTCCCCTTCCCCGGGCGCCCACCACCAGGAGGTCGGCTTCCTCGCTCGCCCCCACGAGCGCCCGGGGGGCCGACTGCCCGAGGATCTCGGCTCGCACCGCCAGGTCGGGATGGCGGGTGGTGACCAGGCCGACCGCGTCGTCGAGGACCCTCGCCGACGGGGCCGACCACTTCCGACCGCCCTCGGCGGAGCCGGGGTGTGCGGCGCGCCTCTCGGCCCCCGCGTGCACGACGCGGAGACAGGCGTCGCGAAGGACCGCCTCGTCGGCCGCCCACTTCAGGGCCAGGCGGGAAGGCGCGGAGCCGTCCACCCCGACGACGATCGTCCGCCGCTCGCGGTGTGCAGGTGCCGTCTCGAGGTCGGTGGTCATGCTGCTTCCTCTTCCTCCGGGGGACATCCTGCCCCCATCCGGCCCTGTCGGCAGCCCATCCGGCCCTGGCGCAGCCCATCCGGCCCTGGCGCAGCCCATCCGGCCCTGGCGGAGCCGCCCTCGGCACCCTTGTCGGCCTTGTCAGCCCTGGTGGCTCCGGCTCGCGGAGCCGATGATCAGGGGTGGACGGCCCCGCGTCGTGGGCAGCACCGAGAACCCCCGAGGGGGGACCCGGGGCGTCGCGAGGTGAGCCCGCCGCCGGCGGAGGGACTTGTGGAGAGCATCCACACCCAGCATGACCGGGACGCCCGACACCGCCACGAGCCAGGCCGGCAGCGGCGGCGGTGCCTGACCCAGGACCGACGCGACCGGCGGTATGTAGAGGAGGCACATCAGCAGAGCCAGTGCCATACCGACGCCCACGAGGAGGAGGCGGTTGGAGAACCACCCGAGCCGGCCGGGCCACCGGGTGGCGCTCCGGCAGGCGAACGCCGTACCGATCTGGCAGAAGATGACCGTGGCGAATGCCGCGCCCGACGCCGATTGCAGGTCCTGTCCCTGGGGGAAGGACCTGCCGGGCACCCAACCGACCACCAGGAGGGCGGCGCAGAACGCCAGCATCTCCATGGCCGACTCGGCCGGGCCGAGCACGCCGAAGACCCGCATCAGGACCTTGCGGTCGATCAGGTGACGGCCTTGCAGGGGCTGGTTCAGCGTGCTGCCCGAGGCGTGCTCGATCCCGAGCGCGAGGGCGGGGATCACGTCGGCGCCGACATCGAAGCACAGGATCTGCAGTACCCCGAGGGCAAGGGGGAACCGCCCACCGGACACCGCCCAGATCACGAACGGGGTGAGCTCGGCCACGTTGCAGACCAGGTGGTAGGTGAGGAACCGGCGCATGTTGGAGAAGGTGATGCGCCCGTGCTGTACGGCCGTCACGATCGTCCCGAAGTCGTCGTCGAGCAGCACGAGGTCCGCTGCCTCGCGGGCCACGTCGGTCCCCGACTCGCCCATCGCCACGCCGATGTCGGCGGTCTGCAGGGCCGGCCCGTCGTTGACGCCGTCGCCGGTCATGGCGACCACGTGCCCGCGGCTCTGCAGCGCGGTGGCGATGCGGAGCTTGTCCTCGGGCGTCACCCGGCTGATCACGACACCGTCGGCCCGGTCCACCAGTGCGCCGAGGACCGCCTGGTCGCCCGGGAGCTCGGGACCCGAGAGGACGAGACCCTCGTCGTCGATCAGGTCGACCTCGCGGGCGATGGCAGCGGCTGTCTCGGGGTTGTCGCCGGTGAGCATGGCCACCCGGATGCCGGCGGCGCGACACGCGGCCAGCGCGTTCCGGACGCTGCTGCGGGGCGGGTCCTCGATCCCGACGAGACCCAGCAGGTCGAGGTCCCGTTCGGCCTGGGCCGCCGTCGCCCCCTCCGGGAGACCACCCATGGACCGTGACGCCACGGCGATCACCCGGAGCCCCCGCCGGGCCATCGCCCGCACGGCGTCTTCGGCCCCGGCCACCGGACGGCCGCGGCCGAGAACGCTCTCGGGTGCCCCCTTCACCAGCAGCCGGTCGCCGACGACGACCGACATCATCCGGCGTTGCGGATCGAACGGCAGCTCGCGGGAGGTCGGCCGCCGGGCGGCGTCGGCGTCGACGTCGATGCCGACGCGCCGAGCCAGGGCGTACAGCGCGGCCTCCATGGGATCGCCGTCGGGAACCCACCTGCCGGCCCGCTCGACCGCCCGATCCTCGGAGCATCTTGCAGCGGTGCGGGCCAGCTCGGTCACGTCGGGTCCGGCCTCTTCGGGCACGTCCACCACGCCGACCGGCTCGTAGCCCACGCCGGTCACCCGGGCCGTTCCCCGCGGGGTCCAGACCTCAACGGCGGCCATCTGGTTGCGGGTGATCGTGCCGGTCTTGTCCGAGCAGATGAAGGTGGTCGACCCGAGGGTCTCGACCGACTCGAGGTGGCGGACGAGCGCATGTCGGCTGGCCATCTGTTGAGCGCCGGCGGCCAGGGACAAGGTCACGGTCGGGAGCAGGCCTTCGGGCACGAGCGCGACCGTGACCCCCACACAGAAGAGGAAGCCGTCGCGGGGCGTGCCGCCCACCATGAGCGAGATGCCGAAGAAGGCAAGGCCGACGCCGACCGCGATCAGGGCGATCGCGCGGACCACGCGGCCGAGCTCGCGCTCGAGGGGGCTTCTCGGACGGTGGCCCTTCCGGGTGAGCTCGGCGATGGAGGCGAGCCTGGTGCGCCCGCCGATGGCGTTCACGGTGGCCACGCCCCCACCGCCGACGACGAAGCAACCGGCGAACAGCTCCTCCCCGGCGGCGACGGCGACGACGGCACTCTCGCCCGTGAGCATCGAGGTGTCCACGGAGAGCTCCTCCGAACGCTCCACCTCCATGTCGGCGGAGATCCGGTCCCCCGAGCGCAGGACGACGAGGTCGCCCGAGACGAGCTCCTCGGCGTCGATCTCGCGCCGGTCACCGTCCCGGATGACGATGGCCCGGCGGGGCAACAGGTCCCTCAGGCGCTCGCCGGCGCGCTCTGCCCGGAACTCCTGGGCGAAGGCGAACGTCCCGTTGACCAGGATCACCACGAAGATGGCGACCCCGAGCTGCGGCATCCCCGCCACGAAGGCGAGGGCCCCGGCGACCCAGAGCATCAGGGCGAAGAAGTGCAGCAGCTGGCTGGCGAACCGGCGCCAGACGGGAACGACGCGTCCGGCCGGTAGCCGGTTCGGGCCGTCGACCGCCAGGCGGCCCGCCGCCTCCGCCGAGGTCAGCCCACCGAAGGCAACCGTGCCGGTCGGGCCCGCAGCCCCCGCGGCCCGGCCGGCGGAGATGTTCGCCCCGGTCGTCATCGGCCGTCTCGGCACCGAGGGTCGTAGGGCGCTGCCGGGCCGGGCCCCGGGAGCACTACCCCTCCTCGATCTCCCGCAGCTCGGTCAACCGGTGCTCGAGGCTGTGGATCTCCTCGTCGAGGGCCTCACGCGGGATCGAACGCTGCTCGAGTGCGGCCACCCGGCGCTCGAGCTTCTCGATCCGGTCCGTCAGGCGGGCATCGTCGGCAGCCATCGTCCACCTCGCTCCTTCGTCTCGTCTTGCGCGACCCACACCCACTGTGCGCGAGGTTCGACGCCCGCCACCAGGGCCGAAGGTCCCCAACCGACGGGTGGAGCGATACGCCTCACGCCGTGACGACCCGTACCGGGTCCCCGGCGAGCCAGCGATCGATGTTCTCGACGATGTCGGAGAAGAAGACCTGGTAGGTCTCGTTCGTCACGTAACCGAGGTGGGGGGACGCGAGCACGTTCGGCAGCGCCCGGAAAGGGTGCCCGGCCGGGAGCGGCTCCTCGGTGAAGGCGTCGAGGCAGGCGCCGGCCACCCGGCCCTCGCTGCAGGCGGTCGCCAGGGCCTGCTCATCGCAGATGGGCCCCCGGCTCGTGTTGACGAGCCACGCATCGGGGCGCATGAGGCCGAGCTCGGTCTCGCCGATGAGGCCCCGGGTCCGATCGGACAGCACCAGGTGGATCGTGACGAACTCGGAGGTGGACAGCAATTCCGCCTTGGTGACCCGGGAGACGCCGATCTCCGCGCAGCGCGCGTCGGTCAGGTTCTGGCTCCAGGCGACGACGTCCATCCCGAACGCCAAACCGATCCCGGCCACCCGGGCTCCGAGCCGGCCCAGGCCGATGACGCCGAGCCGGGCGCCGCGAAGGTCCCGGCCGACCCCGGTCATCCATCCTCCGCCACGCACGCTGGCGAGCTCGCTCGGCAGATGCCGGGCGGCGGCGAGGATGAGGGCCCAGGTCAGCTCTGCCGTCCCGTGCGCCACGCCTCCCGTGCCGCACACCAGGACCCCCTGCTCGGCACACGCCGCGATGTCGATGGCCGCGTTGCGGCCGCCCGTGGTCACCAGGAGCCGGAGGTTCGGGAGTGCGGAGAGGACGGAGCGGGGGAACGGGGTCCTCTCGCGCATCGCCACGACGACTTCAAACGGCCGGAGGCGTTGCACGAGCGTCGGCTCGTCGTCGAGGTGGTCGCCGAAGACCTCGAGCTCTATCCGGTCCCCGAGCGTCGCCCAGGGGCCGAAGGACCGGGCGACACCCTGGTAGTCGTCGAGCACGGCCACCCTCACCGCGGGGCGGCCGTGGACGGCGCGTCCGGGGGCCTCAGACGTCACGGGTCAGGACATCCTCAAAGCTGGTCACCGGCGCGAGCGCCTCCTTGTCGATCCTGACGTCGACCAGGGCCGCCCGGCCGCACGTCAGCGCCCGGTGCAGTGCGCCGGGCAGCTCCGCGACGTCGTCCACGCGGAGCCCCTCGGCGCCGAGGGCCCGGGCCACCTCGGCGTAGTCGACATCGAGCAGGTCGTTCACGCGGGGGACCACCTGGTCGTCCCACTGCAGCTTCTGCCCGTGGTACTCAAATGCGAGCATCCTGTTGTTGAGCACCACCACGGTGACGTCGATCCCGCAGCGCAACGCCGTCTCGAGCTCGACGAGGTGGTAGCCCACCCCGCCGTCACCGATCACGCAGGCCACGCGTCCGCCAGGGTTGGCCAGTGCGGCGCCGAGGGAGGCCGGAAGGGACCAGCCGAGCGACCCTGCGGCGCGCAGGAAGTGGCGTCCCGGAGCGGTGACGTCGAAGAGCGCTCCGGTCCACGCGCCCATGTACCCCGTGTCGACGACGAGCACGTCGGTCGGGTCCAACGCCTCGCGCAGCGCGCGGATCACGGCCGCCGGATGGATGGCCCCGGGTCGCGAGGTCGCCGCCGACTCCACCACGCGCGCCCGCCACCGCTCGACACGGCGGGCGACGGCGTCGGCCCAGTCGTCGAACCTCGGGAACGACGGCCGGCTCCTGATCTCGTTGGCGAGGAACTCGAGCGTCAGCTTGGCGTCTCCGACGACGCTGATCTCTTCGCGATAGGTCGTGCCGAGCACGGTGGGATCGGCGTCGACGTGCACGATCCGCGTGCCGGGTGGCGGGCACCGCCAGGTGTCGGTCACCATTCCGCCGAGCCGGGAGCCGACGACCAGCACCAGGTCCGCTTCCCCCATGACCTCGTTGGCCACCTTGCGCGAGTACCGGCCGACCAGCCCGATCGACAGCGGATGGTTCTCGTCGATGGCCCCCTTGCCGCCCATTGACGTGGCCACCGGCAGCCGGACCAGCTCGGCGAGGTCGACCAGCTCGTCCCAGGCCTCGGCGAGCACGACGCCGTTGCCGGCCAGGACGACCGGTCGCCGGGCACGGGCCAGCGCTTCGGCGATGCGCCACGGGGCGCCGGGGGAGGGTGCCGCCCGGAGCGCGGGGACCCGTCCGAAGGCCTCTTCCGCGTACACGTCCGGCGTCTCGAGCTCGCTGCGCAGGACGTCGGAGGGGATCTCGAGGTGGACGGGCTTGGAGGGCGTGCTCGTGGCGACCCTGATGGCGCTGCGCAGGAACGGGACCGCCTGGTCGGGACGGATCGCCGCTTTCGACCAGGCGGTGACCGAGGTGTGCAGGGGGAGCTGGTCGAGGTCCTGGTACTCGTAGCGGCCCAGGGACGTGGTACGCATCGACGTGGTGAGCGAGACGACCGGGCTCATCGCCCAGTACGCGTCGGCGAGGCCCGACACCACGTTGGCCACGCCGGGGCCGTACTGGCCGTACACGAAGCCGGGACGCCCGCTCGCCCGCGCGTAGCCGTCGGCGGCGTAGGCGGCGGCGTGCTCGCTCCGGCAGAGCACCACCTCTATCCCGGCCGCGTCGAGGGCGATCCACAACGCGTGGTCACCGCCGGTCAGGCAGAAGAAGTACTCGGTCCCGTATGCCCTGAGCGTCCGGGCGATTGCATCGGCAACGCTCGGCATCTCGGTGGCTCCTTCTCGTGGTTCTCGTGGCGACGCGGAAGCGGAGCTTACGGCCGGCCGGCCGGTCGAGGCACCGGGGGTCGTGCCAGACTCTCCCCGGGCGCCGGGGCGTCCGGTCCCACGGGAGGCGAGAGCGGTGACCAGGGTCGACAAGGACAGGGTGGTGGCGGCGCTGGCGGAGACGTTTCTGTCGATCACGTCGCTCTGCGAGGCGTTGACCGAGGAGGAGTGGGCGAGACCGACCGATTGCCCCGGGTGGACGGTGAAGGATCAGGTGGCCCACATGATCGGCACCGAGTCGGCACTGTCGGGGCTGCCCACGCCGGAGGTCGACGTGGACCGGTTCGGCTATCTGCGGAACCCGATCGGGCGGAGCAACGAGGCATGGATCGAGGAACGCCGCGGCCGGGAGCCCGGGGTGGTGCTCGGCGAGTTCCGGTCGATCACCGCCTCCCGGCTCGAAGCCCTGAGGGCGATGAGCCAGGCGGAGCTCGACGCGGACTCCTCCACGCCGGCCGGTCCCGACACCTACGGCCGGTTCGTGCAGATCCGGGTGATGGACTGCTGGGTGCACGAGCAGGACATCCGGGAGGCGACCGATCGGCCCGGTCACCGGGAGGGTCCTGCGGTGGACGTGTCGCTCGACGAGGTGGTCACTGCTCTGGGCTACGTCGTCGGGAAGCAGGCGGGGGCGCCGAAGGGCTCGTCGGTGCGGTTGGAGCTGACGGGTGGGTCGTCGCGGACCGTCGACGTCGTCGTCGCGGACCGTGCTCGGGTCAGCGACCGGCCCGTCGATCACCCGACCACCACCCTCACCGTGCCGGTCCTCGTGTTCATGCGGCTCGTCGGGGGGAGGGTCGACCCGGCACGGTGCGTGGCCGACGGCTCGGTGACGGTGACCGGGGATCAGGCACTCGGCACGCGCGTGGTCGAGAACCTCGCCTACATGATCTGACTCGCCCCGGACCCCCGGCCCGATCTCGGGTCCGGGGGTTCGGATACCCTGAGCCGCATCATGAGCGATCGCATCACGATGACCGAGGGCTTCTCGCGGCCGTTGCCCGTCGTCGACGAGCAGAACGCCCACTTCTGGCGCGCCGGGGCCGACGGTGTCCTGCGGTTCCAGCAGTGCGATGCCTGTGGCGCGTTGCTGCACCCGCCCCAGCCCGTCTGCCGCTACTGCCGCAGCGAGGACATAGGGATCACCGAGGTTTCCGGCCGCGGCGTCGTCGTCGGGGTCACGGTGAACCGTCAGTCCTGGGACCCGCGCTTCCCTCCTCCTTACGTGGTCGCGACGGTTGCGGTGGAGGAGGACCCGAGGGTCCGCCTGATCACCAACCTGGTGGAGGTCGATCCCGACGAGGTCCGGGTCGGGATGCGGGTCCGGGCCCGGTTCGAGCACCACGAGGACGTCTGGATCCCCCTGTTCGCCCCGGAGGGGGGTGTGGCCGACGAGCTGCCCTCCGACGAGACCCCGCCAGGCGACCACACGCGGTGGGTGCGGCCCATGCGGACGACGGAGAAGTTCGAGGACAAGGTGGCGATCACCGGGATCGGCATGTCGCGCATCGGGCGGCGCCTGATGCTTCCGCCCCTCACCCTGACGGTGGCGGCGATCAAGGACGCTGTGGCCGACGCCGGGCTGACGCTCGACGATATCGACGGCTTGTCCACCTACCCGGCGGGGAGTGCCGACGGTGGGTTCGGCGAGGGTGGGGTGAGCGCCGTCGAGGACGCCCTCGGGCTGCGCCCGACCTGGTACAACGGGGGAGCGGAGACCTTCGGGCCTGCCGGCTCGGTGATCGCGGCGATGCTGGCGGTCGCCGCCGGGCTGGCCCGTCACGTCGTCTGCTTCCGGACAGTCTGGCAGGCGACCTTCGCCGCGCACCAACGGTCGATGGACCCGGAAGGGGGGAATCCCTACGGGATGCCGAGCGGGAGCCGGTCGAGGGTCCCGGGGTACTTCGGCCCCTACGGGGTGGGGTCTGCGGCGATCAACCTCGCGATGGTCGCGTCCAACCATTTCGAACGGTACGGGACGACCAGGGAAACCCTCGGGTGGATCGCCCTCAATCAAAGGGCCAACGCCGCCCTCAACCCCAACGCCATCTACCGGGACCCGTTGTCGATGGACGACTACCTGTCGGCTCGCCCGATCTGCACGCCGTTCGGTCTCTTCGACTGCGACGTTCCGGCCGACGCGTCCCTTGCCGTGATCGTCTCGGCCGTCGACGTGGCTCGCGACCTGGCGAAGCCTCCGGTGTTGGTGGAAGCGGTCGGCACGCAGATGACCGAGCGGGTGGCCTGGGACCAGTCGACCACCACCCACGAGCCGCATTCGCTCGGCCCGGCCGCCCATCTCTGGTCCCGGACCACGCTGCGACCCTCCGACGTTCAGGTCGCCGAGCTGTACGACGGCTTCACGTTCAACTGCCTGTCCTGGTTGGAAGGTCTGGGCTTCTGCGGGATCGGCGAGGCAAAGGACTTCCTCCGCGGGGGCAAGGCGATCGCCCGCGACGGTGGTGTGGTGGCCCTCAACACCCACGGAGGGCAGTTGTCGGCCGGCCGCACCCACGGCATGGGGCTGGTGCACGAGGCGGTGGTGCAGCTGCGAGGCGAGGGCGGGGACCGCCAGGTCGAAGGGGCCCGGGTGGCGGTGGTGAGCAGCGGCGGCCTCACCCCCGCCGGGGCCATCCTGCTGCGGAGCGACACCTGACGTCGGGCGCACCCGGTGCGCGGCGGCCTGTCAGACGAGCAGGTTCCGGCGCAGTCGGTCGAAGGCCTCCGGCTGCATGCCGCCGGCCTCGGCCAGGTAGGTCTCGATGCTCCCGTGCCGGTCGACGACCTCGGCCAGGGTCCGCTCCATGGCCCATCGGGGAACCCCGAACAGGCCGGCGGCCGCCTCGGGCGAGATGCCCTCGCCGGCCACCCGGCGGACCAGGTCGTCGAGCCGGTCCTGGGACAGGAACGCCGAGGTCAGCACGTAGTCGTCGAGCACGTGGCCGAGGGGAACGTCCAGCAGGGTCAGCAGGAGGGCGGCGGTGAGGCCGGTCCGGTCCTTGCCTCCCGCACAGTGGAAGACCGCGGGGAGCGCGTCGGGATCGGAGAGGTCGTTCAGGATCGACCCCAGGAGGAGGGCCGAGTCGGACGCCATGTGCCGATAGAGATCGAAGAGGAAGTCCTCTCCGGCGTCGAGCGTGCCGGCGACGGAGGCGAAGCTGCGCGACCGGGAGCCGATCAAAGGATAGGTCCTGGTGGTGACCTCGGCGCCCCGGAAGGGGTTCGGGCTGCGTTCCCGCTCCTCCTCGCCGCGCAGGTCGAAGACCGTCCGGATCCCCATCTGCCCGAAGAGCAACTGGTCCCGGGCGGTCAGGCGGCTCAACGCATCCGAGCGGAACACCAGGCCCCAGCGAGTGTGCCGGCCGCCGGTCGTCGGGAGACCGCCGAGATCGCGGAAGTTGACCGGTCCCTCAAGATCGACCCGCCTGGGCGCGGCGTACAGGGTCTTGCCACCCCCGACCGGTGTGACCGCCACGTAGGGCCGGCCCGGCGGGAGCTCGACGAGGTGGATCGACCGGGTTGCGGGGTCGGTGGTGACGGCGCCGGACCGGTCGATGGAGCCCGGGTCCGGGCCGACGGCCACCTCGACGGAGACGTCGTCTCCTTCGATGGTCCAGTTCACCGTGAGGCCCCCGCCGCGCCCGCCGGCCGCTTCGGCCGTCACCGCAGTCAGCGCAGTCAGCGCAGTCAGCGCAGATGGCACGGAGGCAGGTTACCGGCGCGGGTTGAACGTCCGGTGACCCGCAGGTGA
>Ga0307372_10005325_pt1 | contig 19388 bp, 22 predicted proteins | sample OX1MG_FD_202533 | JGI IMG/M metagenome (GOLD analysis project Ga0307372, IMG submission 202533) | Soil microbial communities from Risofladan, Vaasa, Finland - OX-1 | ecosystem: Environmental > Terrestrial > Soil > Coastal area > Acid sulfate soil | place: Finland: Risofladan, Vaasa | collected...
GATAACCAGGCCGCTGAGCAACTCAATCGGAAACGTGAAAAGCTGTTCCAACACATCAGAAACAATAAAGCCGCCTGAACCCGAATACCCCACCGCCCAGACTCATTCCACTTTTGGAATGTGCTGCGTAACCGCGCGGACGCGGATCGTGCGCTGAGGCACAATGCGTCGATGAATGGCACAGAGACTTTGCCCTGGGAGGTGTCGCAGGTTTATGCGCAAGCGGTAACGGTGGCTGTTACCGACTGCGATCTCTTCGGGCACACCAACAACGTCATCTACCTGAGCTGGTTGGAGCGGATCGCTTGGGCTCATTCGGAAAGTCTCGGGATGAGCTTCGGCACCTACGAACGGCTCGGCTGCGGCTGCGTGGCGCGCCGTCACGAGCTGGATTATCTGGCGCGACCTTTGCAGGCGATCTGCTGCAATTGGGCACTTGGATCGCCGAAAACGACGGCCGGCTGACGATGTGGCGTCACTATCAGATCATCCGCGTCGATGACCGCAAGACCGTGCTGCGTGGACGCACCCAATGGGTGTGCGTGGATCTAGCCAGTGGTCGACCTCGACGCCAACCGTCAGAGTTTGTTTAGGCTTATCTAGCGGTTGCCGGAAAACATTGAAGCCAAACCAAGCACGGCGCGAAGCCTGGCTTGCCCTCTACTATCGCGTTCTGCCGATATTTGCGCCCCAGGGCTTCAGCCGCACCGCTGGGGGGATCACATAGCAAAACGCCGGGTTCGTCCGGCCATTCACCGCGCGGATCGCGGTTAACCGCGGCGATCCAGCGCAAATGCTGTTCGTTGAGTTCGGCATGGAAGGCTCGCAGACTATGCAAATTGCCGGTTTTCGAAATCGGCTGCGAGCGCGGGTTGCACGGCGTGATGATGCTCCAGACGTTGCGGACATCAGCGGCGCTGCACAGCAGTCGATCAGTTTGTGCGTCGTATCGATCAATCTGCAGAACAATGTCCTGTGGCTCGATCAATACGTGATAGTGCGTACGGCGGTAGGCAGCCAGCAGCGCGACGGTCTCGTTTCTGTTCATTCCACTGGCTTCGCCTGGCCCTGGATACCAGCAGAGTAGCCGATGCCGATGATGACCCGATAGTGAGGCGGGGGTGAAATGAGGTCTGGTGCGGCAGCACCTTGAAAGTAAGGATCAACCGCATCAAAGTCCGTACAGAGCTGGCCACGGATAATCGGACAGTGCCGTAAGTGGGATCTCTGCTTTAATCACGGGCGCCGCAAGGCGCCCCAGGAGCAGAAAACGATGAGACGACTCCGCAGGAATCACACCGGGGCATTCAAGGCCAAGGTGGCAGTAGCTGCCTTACGTAGTGACAAGACGCTGGTCCAGCTCGCCCAGCAGTTTGATGTCCACGCTAATCAGATTACGCAGTGGGAGACGCAATGGCTTGATCGCGCCAAGGACTCGTTTGAGACGGCGGCTGAGCGCTCCGAGAAGGCCGGGCCCAGCGTCAAGGACATGCAGGCCAAGATCGGACAGTGGCACTGGAGAACGATCCCCGATCAAGTCGAGGACAAGCTTTTTGGCCGTTGCGCTCGTCGGACGCATGGCCCGACCATCGGCGCTACGAGCGCCAAGCGATGATCGATCGCAACTCTGCGCTGCCGGTGGTTCGGCAGTGCGAGATCCTGTCGCTATCGCGATCATCGGTGTACTACCGGCGCAGGCCCGTGCCACCGGAAGACTTGGCGTTGATGCGACGAATCGATGAATTGCACCTGGAGCTTCCGTTTGCCGGTGCTCGCATGCTGCGCGATCTGCTGCGGCTGGAGGAGTTCAAGGTCGGTCGGCAGCGGATCGCCCGGCTGATGCGAGGATTACCCATCATCCGACCCAACCCGGTCTGGGCGATGGACATCACCTACATCCCCATGGAGCGAGGCTTCGTCTATCTGGCCGCCGTCATCGGTCAAGGCTGCTGGCGCGACAACGTCTTCGTGGAACGACTCTGGAAGCGCGTCAAGTACGAGGAGATCGACCTGCACGCTTACGACACTGTGGCCGACGCCAGGCAGGCTTTGGCGCGTTACTTCCAGTTCTACAACACCCGCCGGCCACACTCGTCGCTTGACGGCCAGACCCCCGATACCGTGTACTTCAATTCACAGCCACCGCTACTGGCAGCATAACTCGCGGAGATTCACTTACTTTCTTCATTTTCCATCACTTGGTTAAAACCACCGTCTTTAGACGGTGACTTTGACTTTCAGTTTTTGATTCATGCGTGTTTATACAGTGCGAGCTTGATGACTTTAGTCGTCAGCACTGGATGCGCTAACCCACCTGCTTTAGCAGGTGGTAGTTTAGTCCTCTGTCTGAATAACCGTGGCCAGCTCTCTGGAAGCCTCGTTGGCGACGCTGCGAGAGACTGTCAATAAATCTGTTGAACACCACGAGACCCTGGCCTTCATCGCCGTCGTCGGCGACCCCTGGACGGCGGCGCGCAAGCCGGTGGTATGGGCGTTCTGATTTCTGGGTGTCTAGCGGCGAGCCCCGCGGATCGGCTCAGATGATGCTGAGAGTGCTGCCGTTATTGCTGAAGCGGATATCGGCGTAGGCCACGCGCCCTTGTTTGCGCTGGAACAGACTGACCGAGATCAGCCAGACGCGGACGATGCGCTGCGGCATCGGCCCGCCGATGGCGACGTCGCGCTCGGTACGGCAGCAAATCGCACCGGCTTTGGTTTCGTCCTCACAGCGACGATAAATCTCCGACGGGCCGAGGAACCACAGGTGCGACCAGTCTTCCAGAACGGTAGCCGGTTGGTGCAACCGTTCGAGTTCTGCCGCGATCAAGCCACCGCTACCGCTCAGTGCCGCCAGCGCTTCCAGCCCTTAGCTGTGGCTGGATTCTGGTTTGCCAGCGGAGCAGCAGAATACTCATGCCGCCGGCGACCTTGCGGTAATCTTCGACCGGCGTGTCTAATGTCTCGTCGCGGCTCGATCATTCGCCGGGGAAGTAGCTGGCCAGTTGCAGGCTGCCATCGCAGTCGGCAACGAAGCTGTGACTGGCGCGCGTGCTGCGGAAAATTTCGCCACCGTCGCCGGCACGCATCCACAACTGAAAAACTCGGTTCGACCCAGATATCCAGCGCTTTCGACAGATAGGTGCGGCCGCAGGCAAAGCTGGTAGCGGCGTCGCCGCTGCGCAGCGCGAGATCGATCTGCTGCCAGGGCGGACGACGGCAGATCGATGAATCGATGGCTTTCGATCAGGCCGGTGGGCAGGCGCCGTAGCAGCGTCGAAAACGCGATGCGAAATCAGACGGGTCTGGCTCGGTGGCGATCTGTCCATTCAGCTGCAGTTTGACAACACGCGCGCCGAGCAGTGAAGCGATCTGCAGTTCGCGCATGACTTCAACTGGGTTTCTCATCCACATTCTCCACTCGATCAAGCGGGGCGGGGGGTTCGGCGTTGCTGCGCCTCCAGCGTGTTGTGCATCAGCATGGCCACGGTCATCGGCCCGACGCCGCCGGGCACCGGGGTGATCCAGGCGGCGCAGTCGCGCGTCATGTCGTAGTCGACATCGCCGATCAGGCGGCCATCGTCCAGCCGGTTGATCCCGATGTCGATCACCGTCGCTGCTTCCCGGATCCAGCGTCCGGACACCAGACCGGGCTTGCCGACTGCAGCAACCACGATATCCGCAGCGCCCACATGTTCAGCCAGATTGCGGGTGAAGCGATGACAGATGGTGACGGTGACGCCCGCCAGCAGCAGTTCCAACGCCATCGGCCGGCCGACGTGGTTGGATGCGCCGACGATGCAGGCGGTCCGTCCGTAGAAGGGTTCGCCGATGTGGCGCAGCAGTTCGATCACACCGGCCGGTGTGCACGGGCGCAGCGCCGGAATCCGTTGAGCCAGTCGGCCGACGTTGTAGGGGTGGAAGCCGTCGACGTCCTTGTCCGGGCGGATGCGTTCGATGACGGCGGTGCTGTCGATATGCGCCGGTAGCGGCAGTTGGACCAGGATGCCGTCGATGTCGTCATCGTCGTTGAGCCGGTCGATATGCGCCAGCAATTCGGCCTGTGGCGTCGATGCGTCGAGCTGCAACGGGTGCGAAGTAATGCCGGTGGTGCTGCAGGCTTCACGTTTGCGGCGGACGTAAATATGCGAGGCCGGATCGTCACCGATCAGAATCGTCGCCAGTGCGGGCGCGCAGACGCCGGCTGCAGTCCGGTCGGTGATCGATGCCTGCACCCGTTTCAGTACAACCGAGGCAATGGCCTTTCCATCGATGATCTGGGTAAGCATGCGCTGGGGATCGTAACGGTGGCAGGCGAGCGGCTGAAATGAATGCGACGACGTCCATCTTAAATGCAGGCAGCGTCTTTCACCTAAACTGCGCATCCATTCCTGGCTTGCATCGCGTTGCATGAACGGTCTGCACGTTATCAATCTAAGCGTCACCCGGGGTGACCGCACGGTGCTCAAGGCACTCGATTTCAGAGTCGAGGCCGGCGACGTGCTGCACGTACAAGGGCGCAACGGTGCGGGCAAGACCACGCTGCTGGAAGTATTGAGCGGTCTGCGTCCGCCGGCGCAAGGACGTATCGAACCGCGGCCGGCGGCGGATACACTGCACTGGCTCGGCCATCGCAACGGTTTGCATCCGGCGCTGTCGCCCCAGGAAAATCTGCATTATTGGTGCCGTCTGCACGGTGTTTCAGGGCAGGGCGTGGATGCGGCGCTGCAGCGGTTGGGTTTGCACCGGCAGCGTCATCGTCCCAGCGGCAAATTATCGATGGGACAACGTCGTCGCGCGGCGCTGGCGCGGCTGCTGGCGGTGCCGCGTCCGTGGTGGATACTCGACGAGCCGCTGGCCGGGCTGGACATAGGGGCCACCGAGCTGGTGGCCGGCTTGCTGGCCGAACACTCAGCCAGTGGCGGAGCGGCCCTGGTCAGCAGCCATCAGCCGTTTCCGTACCCCATCCCCGGTCTGCGCGATCTGGTGCTGGCGTGATTTCGGCCATACTCGCGGTCGCTGGGCGTGAACTGCGTCTGGCCGCACGCCAGCCTGCCGAGTGGGCGCAGGCGCCGGTGTTCTATCTGGTCGTCGTCACCCTGTTCACACTGACCGCGGCGCCCCGTGACCCGGCGCTGGCGGTGCTGGCGCCATCGGTGGTCTGGGTCGGTGCGCTGCTGTCGGCGCTGCTCGGCATCGAGCGCATGTTCCGCAGCGATCTGGACGATGGCAATCTTGAACAATTGTTGCTGTCGCCGACGCCAACGCCGCTGTTGGTCGCCGCCAAAATCGGTTCCCACTGGTTGTTGACGGCGGCACCGCTGGTGTTGATTGGGCCGTTGGCGGCCGTTGCACTGGGGATGGGCGCAACCGGCTGCTGGACGCTGCTGTGGACGTTGCTGCTGGGCACGCCGACGTTGATGCTGATCGGTGGTTTCGCCGCCGCGCTGACGGTAGGCGTGCCGCGCGCCGGGCTGCTGCTGCCGATTCTGGTGTTGCCGTTGATGGCCCCGGTAGCAGTATTTGCCGGCGGCGCGGTGCGCGCCGCCGTGGACGGGCTGCCGTTCGCCGCACCGCTGTATTTTTTGGCGGCGGAGCTGGTGCTGGCGCTAACCTTGCTTCCGTGGGCAGCGAGTGCTGCTTTGCGTAACGCGCTGGAATAGAGCGTGGACGGCGCACCGCGCCGCCCATCAACTCTTTTTTAGCAATTGAACTCAAGCGCGAGAATCCAGTCAGAGAGCATGGTGATCGCACCCAGTCGAAACCGGCTTGGTTATACTTGGCAGGTTGTTATGGTCTGGAGCCACATCGCTTCGGTATCTGCTACACCCTCCTCATTCGTTTCAATCTAAACGTTCGACACGCTCCCTTACCGATATGTGGACCTGGTTTCACCGGCTGGCGTCGCCGCCTAGCTTCTATCGATTCGCCGATTTGTGCGCGCCGTGGTTCTTGGTGGTGTCGCTGGCGTTGATCGTGGTGGGTGTCTACGGGGGTCTGGTGCTAGCGCCGCCGGACTATCAGCAGGGCGACGCTTTCCGCATCATCTATATTCATGTGCCGGCAGCGTGGATGAGCCTGTTTGTCTACACTTTCATGGCGGTGGCGTCAGTAATTGCACTGGTTTGGCGGATCAAACTGGCGGAGGTGGCGGTAGCGGCGGCGGCTCCCGTCGGCGCCAGTTTCACCGCGCTGGCGCTGCTCACCGGCATGCTGTGGGGCAAGCCGATGTGGGGTGCCTACTGGGTGTGGGATGCGCGATTGACGTCGGAACTCGTATTGCTGTTCCTGTATCTGGGCGTGGTGGCGCTGAATTCCGCGATTACCGATCCGCGTGCCGCTGCCCGCGCAGCGGCGCTGCTGGCACTGGTGGGCGCGGTCAACGTGCCGATTGTGCATTACTCGGTGGTGTGGTGGAACAGCCTGCATCAAGGTAGCCTGTTCAAGGGGGGCGGCTCGACGATCACCTGGAGCATGCTGTGGCCGCTGCTGATAACGGCGCTGGGTTTTACCCTGCTGTTTGGCTACACGCAACTGATGCGGATGCGCAATGAACTGCTGTTGCGTGAACGCGGCAGCCGCTGGGTCAAGGAATTGCTGTCGACGTGAGTACGCATGATTTCTGGAGCATGGGCGGCTATGCCCGCTATGTCTGGAGCGCCTACGGTGCTGGTCTGCTGGTGCTGTTGTGGAATATATTGACACCGGTGCTGCGACGTCGCAGTGTGCTGCGTGAATTGACTGAAGGCGATGATGGAGACAAGACGTGACGCGACGACAACGACGTATGGCGGCAGTGACCTGCTTGGTGGTGGGCGTCGGTGTCGCCGCGACGCTGGCGTTCACCGCGTTCCGCAAGAACATGATGTATTTCTATACGCCGACCGATCTGGTTGCACACAATGCGCCGCGCAGTGCGGTGATGGATCTGGGAGGACTGGTCAAGCTGGGCAGCGTAGTCAGGGAGCAGGGCCTGAATATCAGTTTCATCGTGACCGACTGCAGTCACCAGTTGCCGGTGGTTTATAACGGCGTGTTGCCCGACCTGTTTCGCCAGGGGCAGGGCATCGTGGCTACCGGCCATCTGAATGCCGACGGCACCTTCGTTGCGAGTCGTATTCTGGCCAAGCACGATTCCACCTACATGCCGCCCAGTGTCGCGCGTCAGGTCAAAGAGGCCGACCCGCAGGGCCGCAGGGACTGCGGTAATTTCAAGTCGGTTGACGACACGGTGCCGCGCAGCGCGGGTGCGGGAGTCAACCGTACGGCCTCTCTCATATCCACCAACCTGCGCTCGGGTGCCGCGTCGAGGCCGGTTGACGACAACATCAAGACGGCCGCAGCTAGTGAGGCGATGAAATGATTCCTGAACTCGGCCATTTTGCTTTGATGTTGGCGCTGGGCGCCGCGCTTCTGCAATTCGCTGCGCCGTTGGTCGGTTGGCGCCGCCACGATGCGCGCTGGATGGCGACGGCGACCTCCGCCGCACACGTGCAGTTCCTGGCGACGGTGGTGTCGTTTGCCTGCCTGGCCTGGGCTTTCGTGTACTGCGATTTTTCGGTCGCCTACGTTGCCCAAAACGACAACACGCAGATGCCCTTGATGTACCGCATCGCGGCCGTATGGGGCGCGCACGAAGGCTCCTTGCTGCTGTGGGTGTTGGTGCTGTCGGGTTGGACTTTCGCGGTCTCCATCTTCAATCGTCGCCTGCCGGCCGATCTCAGCGCGCTGGTGCTGTCGGTACTGGGGTTCGTTTCGATCGGCTTCCTGCTGTTCATCCTGCTGACCTCAGACCCGTTCACCCGGCAGTTTCCGGTGCCGGCGCAGGGCGCCGGCCTCAACCCGATTCTGCAGGATCCGGGGTTGGCGGGGCATCCGCCGATCCTGTACATGGGCTATGTCGGTTTTTCCGTCGCATTTGCCTTCGCCATCGCCGCTTTGATCTCAGGCAAGCTTGATGCCGCCTGGGCGCGTTGGGCGCGGCCGTGGACCACGGCTGCGTGGATGTTCCTGACGCTCGGCATCACGCTGGGGTCGTGGTGGTCGTACCGGGAGTTGGGCTGGGGGGGCTGGTGGTTCTGGGATCCGGTCGAGAACGCCAGCTTCATGCCGTGGCTGGCCGGCACTGCGTTGATCCATTCGCTGGCGGTGACCGAGAAGCGCGGCCTGCTCAAGAGCTGGACCGTACTGCTGTCGATCCTGGCGTTCTCGCTGTCGTTGTTGGGCACCTTCTTGGTGCGTTCCGGCGTGCTGGTATCGGTGCATGCCTTTGCCGAGGACCCGTCGCGCGGGCTGTTTGTGTTGGCGTTTTTGGGCGTGTGCGTCGGCTTGGCATTGCTGCTGTTCGCCTGGCGTGCGCCGTTGTTCAAGTCTGAAGGCGAGCTGCGCCTGATGTCGCGCGAAGGGTTTCTGCTGTTCAACAATGTTTTTCTGGTGACGAGCTGCGGCGCGGTGTTGCTGGGGACCCTGTATCCGCTGGTTGTGAATTCCCTGGGGATCGGCAAGATCTCGGTGGGGCCTCCTTATTTCAACGCGGTGTTCCTGCCGTTGTTTGCCCCGCTGTTCCTGCTGGTCGGGTTTGCCGCGGTGATGTCGTGGAAGCGTGGGCGCCTGGATGAGGCGTTGCGACGCCTGCGGGTGCCGGCGATCATCGCCGTCGCCGCCGCCGCGGTGCTGCCGTTCGCGCTCGAAGGGCGCGCCACGGTTGCCGCAACTGCCGGAATGCTGTTCGCCTCCTGGACCATCTTCGCGGCCGTACAGGAAGTCTGGCGGCGCGTGCGTTCCAAGCGCCGCTGGCGCAACGGCCTGGCCTCGGTGCCGCGCGGTGTGTGGGGCATGACGCTGGCGCACGTCGGCCTCGGCGTGTGGTTGCTGGGGGTGAGTTTCACCACCTCCTACAGTATCGAACGTGACGTGCGGCTGGCGCCGAATGCGGTGGCGGAGCTGGGCGGCTATGCGTTTTCATTAAAGGATGTGCACAAACGCCAAGGTCCGAACTACACCGCCCAGCGTGGCGACGTGTTGGTGGAACATGACGGCCGACGGCTGACCACGCTGCATCCGGAGAAGCGTGTCTATCCGGCGGCGGGGGGGCAAATGCAGACTAAAGCCGACATTGATGTTTTGCCGCTGCGCGATCTCTATGTGTCGCTGGGGGCTCCCTACGACAACGGTGACTGGGGCCTGCGCCTGTACGTCAAACCGATGGTGCGGATGATCTGGCTGGGCGGCGTGTTGATGTTCTGCGGTGGGCTGCTGGCGGCCAGCGACCGGCGCTATCGGCTGGCCCGCGCCGCCGATCGTGCGGCGCTGGATGCGGTATCAACACAGACTGCGTGAAGGATTTGTTGACCCGCTGATATGCGTTTTGCCCTGCCTGCCATCATCTTTGTCGGTCTCGTGGTGCTGTTTGCCTACAATCTCAATCGCGACCCGACGTTGGTGCCATCACCGCTGATCGGCAAGCCGGCACCGGCCTTCGATCTGCCGACGCTCGGTGGCCAGCCTGCGCAGATGTCGGTTGCCGATCTCAAGGGGCGGCCGGTGCTGGTCAATTTCTTTGCCAGCTGGTGCGTGTCCTGCAAGATCGAACATCCCTATCTGTTGCAGTTGGCGCGTGAGGATCGGGTGCCGATCATCGGTATCGATTACAAGGATACCGACGGTGCGGCCCGGCAGTGGCTGGCCCAACACGGTGATCCCTACCGCCGGGTGGTCCTCGACCACGTGGGCGACATGGGCATCAATTGGGGCGTATACGGCGTGCCCGAAACTTTTGTTCTCGATGCGCAGGGCGTGATTCGCTACAAACAGGTCGGACCGATGACGGCGGAAGCTTGGCGGCGTCATGTCGAGCCGCTGTTGCAGGCGCCGCAATCAACCTCCGTAAAGGCACCGTCCTGATGCAGCGCTTACTTCACTGGTGGCCATCGAGTCGCCTGCCGATCCTTGGCCTGCTGCTGGTGATGCTGTCTTTGCCGCTGCAGGCGCAGATCGAGCGTGAGCGTCCGTCGATTCCGTTGACCGCGTCGCAGCAGGCGCGGTACAGCGCAATGCTGCCCAATCTGCGCTGCATGGTTTGTCAGAACGAATCGCTGGCGTCGTCGCAGGCGCCCTTGGCAGTCGATCTGCGTTACCAGATTCGCGAGTTGCTGGCCAAGGGCGACAGCGATGCCCAGGTCAAGCAGTATCTGGTCGACCGCTACGGCCAATACGTGTTGTACAAACCTCGTTTCGAACCCAGTACCTGGTTGCTGTGGTTGGGACCGTTGCTGTTGCTGATGATCGCCATCTTCATCGCGTTGCGCCTGTTGCGCCAGCGCAGTCGCGCGGTGCCCGCTTCGGCCGACGTGGATGCAGCTGCATTGAAACGCTTGCTGGAAGAGGATCGATGAGTACCTGGCTCGCCATGGCTGTGCTGGCCCTGGTCGCCGTTGTGGTGATCGCCCGACCCTGGCTATCCAGCCGGTTGCCGCGGTCGCTGCGCCGGCGTGCCGCCAACGTCGCCGCCTATCGCACGCGGCTGGCCGAGATCGATGCGGAGGTGGCCGCCGATGTGTTGAGTACCGATTCCGCCGAGGCGCTCAAGATTGAGCAAGCGCAACGTCTGCTCGGCGCGGAAGCCGGTGTCGTCGAACTCAGTGCAGCGCCACTGCCTCTGCGACGGCGCAGCGTGGGTCTGGCGCTGGCCCTGCTGCCGGTGTTGGTCGCCGGCTTGTGGTATTTGCAAACCGGCAGCTGGCGGACGGCACAGCAGGTCGCCGCAGGAAACTCCGCAACCGCCGACGCTACGGCCGAGACATCGCGCGTCACCACAATGGTGGCTGAGTTGCAGCAGCGTCTGCAGGCGCATCCCGGAGACGCCCACGGCTGGGCATTGCTGGGCCGCAGCCAAATGGTGCTGCAGAACTACCAGCAATCGGCGGATGCCTACGCCAAGGCCAATCAGCTCAGCGGCCACAGCAATCCTGCGTGGCTGGTCGGCGAGGGCCAGTCTCTGGCGCTGGCCGGTGGACACGATTTGCAGGGCAAACCGGCGCAGTTGTTCACGCAGGCCTTGAAGATTGCCCCCGACGACCCGCGTGCGTTGTGGTATGCCGGTCTGGTCGCGGCGCAGTCCGGCGACAAGGATCGGGCCCGCAAACTGTGGCAGACGTTGGCCGACCAGAACGGCGTGCCCGCCGACGTGCGCGCGGCGCTGGAAGATCAGATCCATCAGCTCGATCTGCCGGCGTCGTCCACTGCAGCCGCTACGCAAGCCGTGCAGGACCCCGCGGGTACGTTGGCCGCTGCGGCGCCGGTGACGCTGCATCTACAGATCAATCTGGCGCCGGCACTGACTGCAAAAATGCCGAAGGATGCCACCCTGTACGTCTACGCCAAGGCCGCCAACGGGCCGCCGGTGCCGCTGGCGGTGCAGCGCATCCAGCATCCCAAGTTGCCGCTGAAGCTGACGCTGAATGATTCCATGGGCGTGATGCCAACCGCGCATTTGAGCGATTTCGATGCCTGGACGGTGAGCGCGCGGTTGTCGCGCAGCGGCAATGCGCAACCGCAGTCCGGCGATCTGCAGGGACAGATTACGCTGAGTCGCGCTCAATCTGCGGCTCTGGCCATCATCGATATCAATCATCTCCTGCCTTGAGTCGTCTGCACTGAATGGCAACGGGACGTGCCGGCCTCGGGCCCGGCTCCGGCTCCGGCTCCGGCTCAGATTGGAGCGTTGATGTCCAACTTGCGTGTGGGCTGAGTTAAACTGCTTGGCAGAGAACAACGGGAAACCGTTGGGTTGTCCCGCAAGCTTCAGGAGTCTGAATGCGAATCCGCAAAGCTGTATTTCCGGTGGCGGGTCTAGGTACCCGCTTCCTGCCGGCCACCAAGGCCAGCGCCAAGGAAATGCTGCCTATCGTCGACAAGCCGTTGATTCAATACGCGGTGCAAGAGGCGATCAGCGCCGGTGCCGAAGAACTCATTTTCATCACCGGCCGCTCGAAGAACTCCATCATGGATCACTTCGACAAGGCCTATGAACTGGAGGCCGAGCTGGAGAGGCTTGGCAAGACGGCACTGCTAGAGACGGTGCAGGAGATTCTGCCGCCCGGCATCACCTGCATCTACATTCGCCAGGCCGAGGCGCTGGGTCTGGGGCACGCGGTGCTGTGCGCTTGGCCGGCAGTTGGCGACGAAGATTTCTCGGTGATCCTGGCCGACGATCTGATCGACGGCAAACTGCGGCCTTGTCTGACCCAGATGCAGCGCGTCTATCAGGAATACGGCACCAGCGTCATCGCCACCCAGCGCGTGCCCAAGGCAGAGACGCAGGCTTACGGGATTGTCGAAACGCAGCCGGTGGGGCCGGGATTGGGCGAAATTCGCCGCATCGTCGAGAAACCAAAACCCGAGCAGGCACCGTCGAATCTGGCGGTGGTTGGTCGCTACATCCTGACCCCGCGCATCTTCAAGTTGATTGAACGCACTCCGCGCGGCACTGGTGGCGAAATTCAGCTCACCGATGCGATCAGCGCGATGATTCAGGAACAGACTGTATTGGCCTACGAATTCGAAGGTACGCGCTACGACTGTGGCAGCAAGCTTGGCTATCTCAAGGCCAACGTCGAATACGCACTCAAACATCCGGAAGTGGCCGAGGGTTTCCGCGACTACCTGCGCGAGCGTTCCGAAGAATGGAGACGTCCGCCACACGACGAGCGGCTCGCGGCGATTCGGAAATAATCTTTAACTGTTATCTGCCTGTAAGCAGCCATGAGCGAAAATCCGATGACCGGCGATAGCTACCGTAATCTGATCGAATCATCCGCCATTCAAGGCATCAACGCCACCTATATCGAGGACCTGTACGAGCGCTATCTCGATGATCCGGATGCGGTGGACGACAACTGGCGGGCCTATTTTCGCGGCCTGCGTGTGCCCGGTGCTGCGGTGGAAAAACCACAGGGTCCGGTACGGCGTCGCTTCGAACAACTGGCCCAGGAACACCGTATTGCGCCAATCGTAACGACATCCAGAGGTTTTTATTTTCGGGCCGCCGAGAAACAGGCGGCGGTATTACGGTTGATCAACTACTACCGTATGCGTGGCCATCAGATGGCGAAACTGGATCCGCTGGGCCTGGCGCCGATCCAGCAGATTCGCGATCTTGACCCCAGCTATCACGGTCTGACCGATCGGGATCTCGACGTTGAATTCAACACCGGCACGTTGGTCACGGCGCAGCGGTTGCCGCTGCGTGAGATTATCCGCATTCTCAAAGCGGTCTACACCGATACCATCGGTGCGCAGTACATGTTCATCACCGAGACGTCACAGAAGCGCTGGATCCAGAAACGTCTCGAAGGCGAAGTCTTCAAGCCTCGCTTGAGCAACGACGAGAAACGCGAAGTGCTCACCCAGTTGGTGGCCGCCGAAGGGCTGGAGCATTATCTAGGCAACAAGTATGTGGGACAAAAGCGCTTTTCGCTGGAAGGTGGAGATTCGCTGATTCCGCTGCTGGACGAGGCGATGCGGGTGGCCAGCGAGGCGGGAGTCGAGGACCTGATGATGGGCATGGCGCACCGCGGCCGGCTCAACGTGTTGGTCAACGTGCTGGGCAAGTCGCCGTCGGATTTGTTCGCCGAGTTCGACGGCAACTACGATATCGCGAGCCTGACCCAAGCCGGTGACGTCAAGTATCACAATGGGTTCTCAACCGATGTCGAGATCGGCGGCCGCCGCCTGCACATGGTGCTGGCGTTCAATCCATCGCATCTGGAGATCGTCGACCCGGTGGTCGAGGGTTCGGTCCGCGCACGCCAGGCCCGACGCAACGACGAGGACGGCAATCGTGTGGTGCCGATCCTGATCCATGGCGATGCCGCGTTCGCAGGACAGGGCGTGGTGATGGAAACGCTGCAACTGTCGCATTCCAAGGGCTACGCGACCGGCGGCACGGTACACGTCATCATCAACAACCAGATCGGCTTCACCACGCCTAACCCGATCGAAGTCATGGACGGAATGTCTGCGCGGTCCAGCCGGTATTGCACAGATCTGGCGAAGATGCTGGGAGCGCCGGTATTTCACGTCAACGGCGACGACCCCGAGGCGGTGGTGTTCGTTACCCGGTTAGTGGTGGACTACCGCAACAGATTTCATAACGACGTCATCATCGATGTGTGCTGTTACAGGCGTCATGGTCACAATGAGGCGGACGAGCCGTCGGTGACGCAACCGCTGATGTACGCCGCCGTCAAGCGGCAGCCGACGACCATGGCGGTCTATGCCGAAAAGCTGCGCAAGGAAGGCGTGCTGGGCGACGGCGACTTGGATGCGCTGGTGCAGGCGTACCGGGATGCTTTGGATCGCGGCGAGAACATTGCCCGCACCACGCTGGGCATGATCGGTAACGAACATACGGTGGATTGGAAAAACTACATTTCCGGTCATTGGAGCGATGCGGCCGATACACAGGTGAAGCTGGATACGCTGGACGTGCTAGCCAAACGCATGCTGAGCTTTCCGCAGGGGTTCCATCTGCACCCACGCGTGGCCAAGATCATGGAGAACAGACGCCGGATGGCGGCCAGTGAAATTCCGATGGACTGGGGTTTTGCCGAAACGCTGGCCTATGCCACGCTGGTGCATGAGGGGTATTCGGTGCGACTGTCGGGTCAGGATACCCGGCGTGGCGCTTTCTTTCATCGCCACGCGTCGGTCTACGACGTCGAGACCGGCAGCACCTACACACCGCTGAAACACCTCGACGAGGACAAGGACCGCTTCGTCGTCAATGATACGTTGCTGTCCGAGGAAGGCGTGCTCGCCTTTGAATACGGCTACAGTACTGCCGATCCCGATACGCTGGTGATCTGGGAGGCGCAGTTCGGCGATTTCGCCAACGGTGCGCAGGTGGTGATCGACCAATTCATTGCCGCCGGCATGGTCAAGTGGGGGCGCTACTGCGGCCTCACGCTATTCCTTCCGCATGGCTACGAAGGGCAGGGGCCGGAGCATTCTTCGGCACGTCTGGAGCGCTATCTGCAACTGTGCGCGGGCGACAACATGCAGGTCTGTGTGCCGTCCACACCCGCGCAGATGTTCCACATGCTGCGCCGGCAGATGAAGCGTGGACTGCGCTTGCCGCTGATCGTGCTAACACCGAAATCGCTGTTGCGGCACAAGCATTCGGTGTCGACGCTGGAGGATCTCAGCGAACGCGGTCTTCAACTGGTGATCGACGACGCCGAGGCCGATCCGAACCAGGTCAAGCGGATCGTCTTCTGCAGCGGCAAAATTTACTACGATCTGCTTCAGACCCGCGAACAAGACCAGCGCAGCGACGTGGCGTTGGTGCGTATCGAGCAGATCTATCCGTTCCCGAGCGATGAATACAAAGCCGCTATCGCGCGCTATCCCAAGGCCAAGGACGTGGTCTGGTGTCAGGAAGAACCCGAAAACCAGGGCGCCTGGTATCAGATCAAACATCGCCTGCGTTACTACCTCGACGACCAGCACCGCCTGCTCTATGCCTCCCGCAAAGGTTCCTCGACTACCGCGGTGGGCTATTTCAAGGTGCATCTGCAGGAGCAGGAAGCAGTGATCAACGCCGGCCTCGATGGCGGCGAAGAAGTGCAGGGCGGTGCTTGAAACCCTGTTCGCCGTTGCCGCCGCAGTCATTCCTGATATTGAACGTTAGCTTGGAGCCCGCATGAGTATTGAGATCAAAGTGCCGAACCTTCCCGAATCGGTCACCGAAGCCACGGTTTCAAACTGGTACAAGAACGTCGGCGATAGCGTCGGCCGTGACGAGAACCTGGTCGATCTGGAAACCGACAAGGTCATGCTGGAAGTGCCGGCGCCCGCGGACGGCGTGCTCAAGGAAATCCGCATGAAGCCGGGCACCATCGCCAAGTCGGGTGATGTCATCGGCGTGTTCGAAGCGGGGGCCGTGGCCGACAAGGGCGGCGCGGCAAAACCGGCGGCTGAAAGTGAACCCGAGGCGCCGGCAGACACCTTTGAATCGGTGCCTAAGGCGGTGCCTGGAGCAGGCAAGGCAGCATTGGCCGCGGAGTCCGACAGCGATGGCCAGACACCGGCCGTGCGCAAGTTGCTCAACGAACTCGGTTTGTCCGCCGCACAGGTGATGAGCGGTGGGGCCGGCAGTGGCAAGGGCGGCCGCCTGACCCGTGAAGATATCCAAGCCTACGTCGATCAGGACAAAGCGAAAACCGATTCCGGCACGGCCGGCGGCAAGGTTACAACAGCGCCTGTTCATGCGCAGGGTGATCGCGTGGAAGAGCGGGTGCCGATGACGCGCATCCGTGCGCGCATCGCCGAGCGGTTGGTCGAAGCGCAGGCGACGGCGGCGATGCTAACCACCTTCAACGAAGTCGATCTCAAGGCGGTTGTGGATATCCGCGCGCGTTACAAGGCCAGCTTCGAGAAAGCCAATGCAGTCAAGTTGGGATTCATGTCATTCTTCATCAAAGCAACGATCGAGGCGCTGAAGAAATATCCCGCGGTGAATGCCTCCATCGACGGCAAGGACATCGTCTATCACGGCTACTACGACATCGGCGTCGCCGTTTCCAGTGAGCGCGGGCTGGTGGTGCCGATCCTGCGCGACGCCGATGCGTTGTCGTTTGCCGAGATCGAAAAGGACATCGCCGAACTGGGCGTCAAGGCGCGCAGCAACAAGCTGACCATGGAAGACCTGACCGGCGGCACCTTCTCGATCACCAACGGGGGGGTGTTCGGCTCGTTGCTGTCGACGCCGATTTTAAATCCTCCGCAGGGCGCGATCCTCGGCATGCACGGCATCGTCGAGCGGCCGGTGGTAGTGGGCGGCGAGATCGTGGTGCGGCCGATGATGTACCTGGCGCTGACCTACGATCACCGATTGATCGACGGTCGTGAAGCGGTGCTGTGCCTGCGCGCGATCAAGGAAGGTCTGGAGGATCCGGCGCGGCTGCTGTTACAGCTCTGATCTGCGGTGCAATCGGGCCGCTGTCGCCAAGTGAAATCCGTCTGCGTGTTCTGCGCTTCCAGCAACGGCCATAATCCTGCCTATGCCCAAGCCGCGCGCAGTTTGGGCACCGCGGTGGCCAAACAAGGTCTGCGCCTGATCTACGGCGGCAGCCGCGTCGGACTGATGGAGTGGCTGGCCGATGCCGCGCTGGCGGCGGGTGGCGAAGTGATTGGTGTGATCCCGCAGACGCTGGTGCGGCGTGAACTGGCCCACGACAGACTGACTGAACTGCATACAGTTGAATCCATGCACGCGCGCAAGACGATGATGGCTGATCTGTCTGACGCCTTCATCGCGCTGCCTGGCGGTTACGGCACCCTCGACGAGCTGTGCGAAATGCTCACTTGGGCACAACTGGGCCTGCATCACAAACCGCTGCTGCTGCTGGACGTCGATCACTATTTCGCATCGCTTTTGGAGTTTTTCGACCGTGCGGTAACGGAAGGCTTTCTGCAAGAAGTCAACCGTCGCCGGTTGCTGTACGCCACGGAAGCCACATCGGCGTTGGCCCTGTTGCAGCAGAGCCATCGGTAGTGTAGAACCGCCACTTGACGGCCCGGCCTTGCAGCATTCCGTTCACAACTCGCGCCCAGGCATGGAACCGCTCGTTCACGATTGGTGTCATGGTGATGGCATTGCCGAACGCATGGCCATCGGCTAACAGATATTGGCTCGCAGGTCGTCCATGACAGCTAACGCACCCACCCATCACCCCGCGCAACGATCTGGACTTCGGTCCGGAGGCGACACCCCGCGTTACTGGTTTGGTGGCGACGCGTTTAAAACCCGTTTGTTCGACGCCATGTCCACCCTGTTCCCCGAAGGCGAGAAGTTTTTATTCAGTGCGTGCGCGATCACCGTGACCAGATCACCGCTCCCGGTTGTTGCGGCAAGCCCAGGATTTCATGCGGCAGGAAGGCCAGTATGGCATGATCCACGAACAATTCAGCCAGCGCCTGCGCGCACTGGGGATCGATGTCGACAACATCGAGTCCGGCGCGCGCAAGCTGTTTGCGTTTTTTGCAAACGTTTTTCACGCGGGTGCACTCTCGCGCAGACCGCCGCCGCCGAGCACATGACAGCGATCATGGCGCACAGCTTCTTCAATCGGCAGGATGTATTCCGCAACGCCGATCCGCGCGTCCGCGCCATCTGCCTGGCTCAGCGTCGAGGAGATCGATCACCACGCACACAAACAGCTTGCCCTCCTGAGTTTGAATCTCGGTGATGCCAGCGACCCATTTGGTCTCTGGCTCCAACGCCGTAAAGTTGCGTTTGAGATGATTTACTACGTCGTCCGGGCGTTGACTTGGCGTGCCCGGGCGTCGTCGGCCTTTACGTCGCGGCCAGCCATAAAGGTGATGGGCCGCCATCGGACGGGCAATCCGTTTCAGACTCGCCGTTTCGCCTTCGTGGGTGAGGTCCTCATGCATGCGCGGAGCTCCTATGGCGCCTTTGCTGTCTTCGTGTATCTCACGAATGCGCTCTAACAGACGATCATTGTCCTGCGCCCTGAGGCTGGCTAGGCGACCTGCCCGAGCGTAGGAGCCGCTGGGCGACACTTTGAGACACTGGCACATCATGCGAATGGGGAAATCATTGCGACAACGTCGGATCGCCTGATACTTCAGGTCGACTCCCTGGCAAAGAACGTTGCCGCTTCTTTCAAAAAATCCCGTTCCTTCCTCACGCGAGACAGCTCGCGCTTGAGCTGCGCAAGCTCGACATCTCTGGGACTGCCTGTGCCGCTGAACGCACCGGCTCCCTCAGGCTCACGCTTCCAGCGCGTGAGCACATTCGCCCCGACTCCCAACTCTCGAGCAATCTGGGCACAGCTCACACCTAGATGGCGAGTCTGCTCAACGGCACCTTGCTTGAACGCCGTGCTGTACTTCCTTCGCTTCGACATGAACACTCCTTAATTGGTCATTTTCGGCCTTCTTGAAAGTGTCCGCGAATTCGGGGTAGAACCCACACTAGATCAGACCGTGCTCGATCAACTCGTGCTTGTAATAGGCGTAAAAAATCGGTGCGGCGATCAACCCAGCGAGACCGAAGACGGCTTCCAGCACCAGCATTGCCAGCAGTAATTCCCAGGCGCGAGCGCGTATCTGCGAACCGATGATGCGGGCATTGAGAAAATATTCGAGCTTGTGCACGGCAATTAGAAACAGCAACGAAGCAGCGGCCACCAGCATCGAATCGGTGAGGCTGACGGCGACGACGAAAGTATTCGAGATTAGATTGCCGGCGATTGGAATGAGCCCGGCGACCAGCGTCAAAGCGATCATGCTTTTCACCAGCGGCAGATGAATGCCGGCCAGCGGCAGTACCAACAGCAAATAAAGGGCCGTGAAAAAAGTGTTGA
>Ga0307372_10005327_pt1 | contig 19386 bp, 25 predicted proteins | sample OX1MG_FD_202533 | JGI IMG/M metagenome (GOLD analysis project Ga0307372, IMG submission 202533) | Soil microbial communities from Risofladan, Vaasa, Finland - OX-1 | ecosystem: Environmental > Terrestrial > Soil > Coastal area > Acid sulfate soil | place: Finland: Risofladan, Vaasa | collected...
CATGCCCAAGAGCCTGCCGCCGAAGTGGTTCTACGACGAACGCGGCAGCGAGCTTTTCGACAAGATCACCATGCTGGACGAGTACTACCCGACCCGCGCCGAGCGCGAGATCCTCACCGCGGCGGCCCGGCAGATCGCTGCTGCCACGTCGGCGACGACGCTCGTCGAACTCGGTTCGGGCACGGCTGACAAGACCATCACGCTGCTCGACGCGCTGCGCGACGTCGGCACGCTGGAGTGTTACGTTCCGGTCGACGTGAGCGAGTCCGCGCTGGTGACGGCAGCCGGGCGGGTGCTTGGCCGGTACCCGGGCCTGCGCGTCCAGGCCGTGCTCTCTGACTTCCAGGAGCATCTCGGGCTTCCTGAATCCGGCGAGCCACGGCTGGTCGCGTTCCTCGGCGGAACGATCGGCAACCTGCTGCCGGCCGAGCGGGCGGAGTTCCTCGCCAGCCTGCGTGCCAGGCTCAGGCCTGGCGACGCGCTGCTGCTCGGCACCGACCTGGTGAAGGACCCGGCCGTGCTGGTCGCCGCGTACGACGACGCCGCCGGAGTCACCGCCGAGTTCAACAAGAACATCCTGCGCGTGCTGAATACCGACCTTGACGCCGATTTCGACGTGGACGAGTTCGATCACGTCGCGCTCTGGGACGCCGACGCGGAATGGATTGAGATGCGGCTGAGGTCGGCGGTCAGCCAGACCGTACGGCTGCGGGCGATCGGACTGCGCATCGCGTTCGGCGCGGGCGAGGAAATACGTACCGAGATCTCGGCCAAATTCCGGCGTGACGGAATTACCGCTGAATTGGTAAAAACCGGGTTCGAGCTGCGGTCCTGGTGGACCGATAGCGCGGGTCGGTTCGGGCTCTCGCTCTCCGTGCCCGTCTGAGCCGGGCTCGGCTGGCCGCCGCCACCTCGACCAGGCTGGCCCCGCCGCCCGCGGCGTCGGTAGGCTAGTAACGCACCTTCGGTAATGGCCGACCCCACTTGGGCAAGCCAGGCATCCGCCGAAATCAAGATCGCGACTGATTGGACTGTTACGTGCCCAAGGTACGGCTAGCCCTGCTCACTGCCTCCGTCGCGGCCGCACTGAGCGTGGCCTTGCCGGTAGTCGCCGGTACCGCTGCCGCACGGGAAAGTGCCGTAGCTATATCTGCCGCGCCCCAGGTCGTCCTGGTCAACCAGCCGGCTGGCTCGATCTGCGTGGGGCGGACGTTCACCGTGGGCGTCTGGTTCCAGCAGTTCTCCGGCGGATCATCGGCCTTCCAGATCGCCATCTACGGCCCGCGGCTCAAGCGCTTCTTCTACCGGCACGGACTGGCGCCGTCCTCGCACTGGCGTTTCTGGAAGGTCCGGGCCGGCCGGGCCGGCCGGTACCGCACGATCTACTCCGGCCACCGGCCAGGAGCCACCGCCTGGACCCACTACCAGGTCATTACCCGCGCCCGCCGCTGCTAGCCGCCGCGAGCACGCCCGGTCGCGCCTGACCGCCTAGGGTTCGCCGGGCTCAGGTCCGGCATCTGCGCCTGCCTGCGTTCCGGCGGCGGGGTCGGGAGCCTCGACCGCGCGAAACCGCCATCGGCTGAGTTCGACGCCGTCGACATCGAGCAGTGCGGCGTAGTCACCGGGCCGGTCAAAGACGAAATTGGTGACAAACGCCGCCACCGGCATGATGGTGAAGTCACCCACGCGCATGTTCGGCGCGGTCCCGACCCTGAACTGCCCCTCGAATCTGGCAGTCAGCGGCCGCCCGTCAGCATCCTCGAACGTCACGGCGAACCCATGTCCTTGATGATGCTGGCGCCACGGAATGTGCAGCACCGCCGCGACACCGAAGGCGCGCGCCACCGGATAGGTGGCGCTGTACACCTGGTTCCAGAATCCGCCGTTGACGTAGAGCTTCCCATTCTCTACCACCGCATGGTCGGCCAGGAAGAAAGCACAGGCCTGGATCTCCTCCGGCATCGGCTGCTCGGTCATGGGTCTAACTTATGAGTAGTGCCCGCCTCCGCCTGCCCGGCGGTGCGGGCTAGGCGCGTGCGCTCGCCTAGCGGCGCGGCTCGGCAGCCGTCTCGCTGGGTAGGACTAGCGTGTAAGGCGCGCCATGCGCCCGGCGGCCGGGCAGGCCGGCCAGAATGGCTTGGCGCTGGAAGGCAAGGAGCAGGCAGGTGGAGGAAGCCGGCCAGGCACGGCTGATGGACGTCACTGCCCTGAGTCAGCTGCATGCCGCACTGCGCGGCGCGGGTTACCAGGTGATCGGTCCCACGGTCCGGGAAGGCGCGATCGTCCTCCGAGAGCTCCACTCGGCCGACGAACTGCCGTTTGGCTGGGGCGTCGACCTCGCACCGGGTGGCTACCGGATCAAGCAGCGGGCCGACCGGGCGGCGTTCGGGCACTCGGCTGGCCCGCAGTCGTGGAAGCAGTACCTGCACCCGTCGCGTGAGAAGGTCTGGTCGGTGCGCCGCACTGACGGCGGGTTCGAGCTGGAGGACGGGCACGAGGCAGCGTCCCGGCTGGCCTTTATCGGCGTCCGGCCGTGCGATCTGCGCGCGATCGGAATCCAGGACCAGGTACTCGGCCGCGGTCAGCATGCCGCATCCCGGTATGCGGCCCGCCGGGCCGGCATCTTCGTCGTGGCGGTGAACTGCACCGAACCCGGCCAGACCTGCTTCTGCGCCTCGATGGGCACGGGTCCGCGGGCCGGCCAGGGCTACGATCTCGCGCTGACCGAGCTGCTCGGCGACGGCACCCATCGGTTCCTGGTCGAGGTCGGATCGCAGGCGGGCGCTGCCCTGCTGGCCCAGCTGCCGACGACTCCGGCGGACGAGGCGACGGTAACCTCCGGGAGAGCCGCCGTCACGGCGGCGGCGGACCGCATGGGCCGCACGATGCCAGCCGACGGCCTGCGGGAACTCATGGCGGACAGCCACAGCGCCGCCCGCTGGGACGACGTGGCCACCCGCTGCCTCACCTGCGGGAATTGCACGATGGCCTGCCCGACCTGCTTCTGCACCACCGTCGAGGACAGCACCGATCTGGCCGGCGATCACGCGGAGCGGTGGCAGGTCTGGGATTCGTGCTTTTCGCTCGACTTCTCCTACCTGCCCGGCGGGCCGGTACGGGCCTCGGACCGCAGCAGGTACCGGCAGTGGCTCACCCACAAACTCGGCACCTGGCACGACCAGTTCGGAAGCTCGGGCTGCGTCGGGTGCGGGCGCTGCATCGTGTGGTGCCCGGTCGGCATCGACCTGACCGAGGAAGTTGCCGCGTTGCGGGAAGAAGCGGCGGCACGTGACAACGAAGACCGCCCGGCTGGCCAGGCACAGCAGGCGGACGGTGCGCCATGACCGGTGTCCTGCCCGCCGAACTCGGCGAGCACGCGTTCTTGCGCGGTCTGCCGGCCGAGTACATCGCACGGCTGGCGCAGGTCGCGGCGGCGGTATCGGTCCCTGCCGGTCACCGCTTCTTCGAAGAGGGTGGCCGGGCGGTGCAGATCTGGCTGATCAGGACCGGGCGGGTGGCACTCGACCTGCACGTCCGGGGCCGGGAGCCGCTGATCGTGGAGACCGTCGGCGGCGGACAGGTGGTCGGGTTGTCCTGGGTCTGCCCGCCGTACGAATGGCAGTACGGCGCGCAGGCGCTGGCACCTACTACTGCCATCACGCTCGACACGACGGCCGTGCTGAGCTACTGCGACCAGGATCCGGTACTCGGATACCAGCTCATCCGCCGGCTCATGACGGTTGCCGCGGACCGGTTGCATGCCAGCCGGATCAGGCTGCTCGACCTGTATGCGGCCCCGAGCCAGCAGGCGGGTGCGACCTGACTGGCTACGCGCGGCCGGCCGGATATGTGGTCGCCAGCCGCAGGACCGAGACGCGCGACACGGTGACCCTGGCGCTGCGACCCGCCGCACAGCCGATCGGCAGCCACCGGCCCGGGCAGTTCACCATGCTCTATGCCTTCGGCGTCGGGGAGGTGCCGATCTCGATCAGCGGCCCGCCGAACGGTTCGGAACTCCTCCAGACGATCCGGGCCGTCGGGGCGGTGACCGAAGCGCTCTGCGCGGCCGAACCCGGCCGGCTCATCGGGGTGCGTGGGCCGTTCGGCACGGACTGGGGGGTCGGCCTGGCCGCCAGCGCCGGCCGGCCGGCGGACGGCGAGCTGACCACGCCGGTCATGGCCGACCCGGCCGGCAAGGACGTTCTGGTGGTAGCCGGCGGGATCGGTCTTGCCCCGCTCCGGTCGGCGCTGCTGACCATGCTGGCGGCCAGGGAGCGATACCGGCGGATCACGGTGCTGGTCGGCTCCCGCTCACCACAGGAGATCGCGTTCGCCGGGGAACTGAGTTCCTGGCGGGCGCTAGGCGCCGAGGTGCATGTCACCGTCGACCGGGCTTCGGCCGGCTGGCGCGGCGACGTCGGCGTCGTGACCCAGTTGCTCGACCGGGTGGACATCGACCCGGCCGCGACAATCGCGCTGGTGTGCGGCCCCGAGGTCATGATGCGGCTGACGGCGCGAGCGCTGGCCGGCCGGGGGATCGCCACCGCCGACATCCGGCTGTCGCTGGAACGCAACATGCGATGCGGCATCGCCGAGTGCGGACACTGCCAGCTCGGGCCGTTGCTGCTCTGCCGGGACGGTCCGGTGCTCGACTACGAGCGGGCGGGCCCGCTGCTCGCGATCAGGGAGCTGTGAGCGATGCCGCGTCCGAAACTAGCCGTCTGGAAGCTGGCATCCTGCGACGGATGCCAGCTCACCCTGCTCGACTGCCAGGACGAGCTGCTCGCGCTGGCGGCCGAGGTGGAGATCGCGCATTTCGCCGAGGCGACCAGGACTCACCTGCCCGGACCTTACGACGTCTCGTTGGTCGAAGGATCGATCACGACCGCGGCCGACGCGGACCGGATCCGCCAGATCAGGGATCAGTCGAAGATCCTCGTCACCATCGGCGCGTGCGCGACCGCCGGCGGAATCCAGGCACTACGCAACTTCGGCGACGTCGCCGAGTTCACCGCGGCTGTCTATGCCCGGCCTGATTTCATTCAGACGCTGGCCACCTCCACGGCCGTCGCCGACCACGTCAGGGTCGACTTCGAGCTGCGCGGCTGCCCGATCGACAAGCGTCAGCTCATCGAGTTGATCTCCGCGCTGCTGATCGGCCGCAAGCCGCGGATTCCGGCGCACAGCGTCTGCTTCGAGTGCAAGAACCGCGGCAACACCTGCGTCATGGTGGCGCACGGCACTCCCTGCCTCGGCCCGGTCACCCAGGCCGGTTGCGGCGCGATCTGCCCGGCCTACAACCGCGGCTGCTACGGCTGCTTCGGCCCGGTGCCCGACCCGAGCACGGACTCGCTCATCCCGCGGCTGGCCAGCCTGGGGATGAGCGAGGACGCGATCAGCAAGGTTTTCGCGACCTTCAACGCCGCGGCGCCCGGTTTCTCGCCGGACTCGCGCGCCGCCCGGGCAGCGCAGGCGTCCGGCTGACCGGTGCCCGGCCGGTCAGGTCCCGGCCGGTCAGGTCCCGGCCGGTCAGGTTCTAGCCTGCCGCGGTGCTCACCTCGGCGACTATGGCCGCGGCCAGGGCGCTGGCCGCGGTGCTTACCTCAGGTGTCAGCCCGGTGCCGTAGCCCCAGTCGGCCGCCTCGGCCGCGTGCACGATCAGTCGGCCGGGCATCCGTCCGAGCGCCCGGCCTAGCCCGATCGCGGCGTCGAGCCCGAAGCCGTGTGAGCTGACCGGTGTGACCGGCCACTGGTCGAGCTGGTCGGTCTGGCCGACGACGATGCGGTGGGTACGGCCAGGCTCGACCTGACCGGAACGCGGCCTGGCGGCGTCGACGACAACCGCGAGATCCGCGCCGGCCCATTCCTCGATCAGCCGGCCAGGTTCACCATCGCTGACCAGCAGCCGTACCGACCTGGGCAGCATGTTCCGCAGCAGGGCGACCACGTACGGCCCGATTCCGTCATCCCGCCGGAACTCGTTTCCCACCCCGATCACGATCGTCCGCGGCCCGGACCGTCGGCCGGCTGTCCCGGCCGTCCCGGCCGGGACAGCTCCCAGATCCTGGTTCATTGCCGGTCGACCGTGAGGGTGAGGAAGTGGGCCGCGCACGAGATGCACGGGTCGTAGTTGCGGATCGCCTGTTCGCAGGCGCGGGTCAGCGCCAGGTCGTCGAAGTCGAGCCGGTCGGCCACGAACTCCCGCAGATCATCAGTGATGGCGCCCTGGTTCTGCGACGTCGGCGGGACGATCTTGGCGGCGGCAACGTTGCCGGCGGAGTCGAGTTCGTAGCGGTGATAGAGCACGCCGCGCGGGGCTTCGGAGATCCCGTGACCCAGCCCGGCGCGCGGCGTGACCGGCACGAACGGCTCGGCAGGCTGCCGGTACCGCTCGATCAGGGCCAGCGCCTCCTCGATGGCGCAGACGACCTCCACCGCGCGCACGATGATGCTCTGGAACGGGTTGCGGCAGACCGGCCCGAGCCCGGCCGCCCGAGCCGACTCTGCCGCTGCCGGGGTCAGCCACCGCGAGTTGAGCGAGTACCTGGCCAGCGGCCCGGTCAGGTACCTGCCGTCCCCGCCGCTTCCGCCCGCCCCGTCCTGGCCGGGAGCGGCCAGCCTGGCGTGCAGCGCCGTCGAGTGCGGCACCTGTTCCTCGGTCACGTACTGCTCGAACTCCGCGCCATCGAACGCCAGCCCGCCGCTGCTGATCAGCGTCCCCCGTTCGATGGGGTAACGGCCTGGTTCGGTCAGCGCGAGGAACTCGTGCTCGACGCGGAAGTCGGCGAACTCGAAACCGGATACCCAGCGAACCGTTTCGACAGCCAGATCGAGCGCTGCCCGCAGCTGCTCGGCCAGCGGCCGAAGCTCGCCCGCGGACGGTGCCCGGTAGAAACCGCCGACCCGGACGTTCACCGGGTGGACCGACCGGCCGCCGATGGTCGCCATCACCACGTTAGCTGTCCGGCGCAGCGCCAGGCCGCGCTCGACCACCTCCCTGTGGTCACGCGCCATCTCTACCGCTCCGGGATAACCGAGGAAGTCCGGTGCGTGCAGCATGTAGATGTGCAGGGCGTGGCTCGAGATCCACTCGCCGCAGTACAGCAGCCTGCGCAGGTCCGCGAGCTCGTCAGTCAGTCGCACGCCGCACGCGGCCTCGATGGCCTGGCAAGCGCTGGTCTGGTAGGCGACCGGGCAGATGCCGCAGATCCGTGCGGTGATGTCCGGCGGCTCGATGTAGGACCTGCCGCGCAGGAAGGCCTCGAAGAACCGCGGCGGCTCGTAGATGTCGAGCCGCACCTGCTCCACCTGGTCGCCGGCGACCCGCACGTACATCGAGCCCTCGCCCTCGACCCGTGCCAGCCCGGTCGTCACAAGAGTCCGCTCACCCCGATGCGTCATGGAAGCAAGGTTCTCACGGTGCGGGCGGGCTGGCTTATCGTCTGCTCATGCTGACGCCGTCACAGCGCCGTGCGCTGACCGAGATCGAGGCGGAACTGGCCAGGCTGGTCCGCTACGACGACGAGTCGATCGTGCATGACAAGTGGGTGCGGCAGCGGTACGACTGCGGCTGCTATCCCACCTTCGCCCCGGCCAGGAAGGCTGTCGTACGGACCGCCTGGCACGAGGCCGGGCACGCGGTAGCCGCGCTCGCTCTCGGCGTGCGATTCAGCTCAGCCAGCATCCATCACGGCAGGGACAGCGAGGGACGGGTGCACCGCGTCACGGCTGCGACGGACAGGTCCTTCGTGATCGACGCGGCCGGCCAGATCGCCCAGCGGCTGATGGACTGGACCATGCTGGAGCGCGACGAGGAACTCAGGAACTGGTTGCCGGCCTGGCGCGCCGATGGCGGTGACGCGCGCCGATTCCGCCGTGCCGTCGTCAGCGGGTCCGGCTCGGACGAGATCGGCGCCTGGCGGCACAGCGAAGCCGTGCTGGTCCCGTTGCGACCGGAAATACGCCAGCTAGCCCGGGCGCTGCTGGTACATCCGCGGCACCTGCCCTACGGCGTCGCGGCAGCCGTCACCGGCCTGCCGGCGCTTCCGCGCTAGGCGGCTCGGGCGTCAGGCTTTCCTCGCCACCCCTGCCAGCGTCCCGAACGCGGTGAGGTCGGCGGGCACGTCGCCGGGGGAGTCGGGCCGCCATAGCGGAGAGTAGACCAGGCCAGGTTCGAGGAGCTGGAATCCGTCGAACAGGCGCTCGATCTCCGAGCGCGAGCGCAGGTGCAACTTGGTGGCGACGCTGCGGTTGTATACCTCCTCGGTGGCGTGCGCCGCCTGCGGCTTGTGCTCGTGGGTCGCGTGCGCAAGCACCAGGTAACTGCCGGGCGCGAGCGCCTCGCGTAGCGTGGCCATGACCTTCCCGGGATTCTCCTCGTCGGCGACGAAGTGCAAGACGACCATGAGCAGCAGGCCGACCGGCTGGCTGAAGTCGATCAGCGCCCGGACGGAGGGGTGGGCGAGGATCTTCTCCGGCTCGCGCAGGTCGGCGTCGACCACGGCGGCATTCTGGTTCGCGGCCAGGATGGTCGTGCTGTGCGCGATCGCGACGGGGTCGACGTCGACATAGACGACCCGGGCATCCGGATTGGCCTGCTGCGCTATCTCGTGCACGTTTCCCTGGGTCGGGATGCCTGAGCCGATATCGAGGAACTGGCTGATGCCGGCCGCGGCGAGCAACCGCACCGCCCGCCCGAGGAACGCCCGGTTGGTCTGCGCGATCACCCGCATATTGGGCTCGATCGCGCAGATCGCCCGGCCCACGTCCTGGTCGGCCAGGAAGTTGTGCGTGCCGCCAAGCCAGTAGTCGTAGACCCGGGCGACATTCGCTCGCTTGGTGTCGACTCCCGGCGGCGCCCAGTCCGGCCGGTCAGCCATGGAGCCCCCGCCCAGACACTAGAGAATTTCCCAGCCAATTCATCCCGCCATATTGGCACAGACTATGCGGTAATGGCGGCATCCATGCCCGCGCCGCGAGCGTCACCAGCGAATAACCTGATGCAGCGAGAGGGCTTGGGGTGAGATCGTGACGTAATGCCCGTTCCCGCTCTGCCGCGCCAGCTTGCCCGCACCAGGAACCTCACCCTCGGTACTCCGGCCCAGCTCACCGTGTCGCCCGACGGGAGCACTGTGTACTTCGTGCGCAGCCGGGCCGGTGACGACCCGGTCCGCTGCTTGTGGGCGGCCGATTGCGCCAGCGGTCGGGAGCGGCTGCTCGCCGACCCCAGAGAACTGCTCTCAGGTGCGGCCGAGCAACTCCCGGCGCAGGAACGGATCAGGCGCGAGCGCGCCAGGGAACAGTCCTTCGGCATCGTCGGCTACGCCGCCGACGACAACTGCGAGCTGCTGGCCTTTGCCCTGTCCGGGCAGCTCTGGACGGTCCGGCCAGCGACCGGCGCGGTCCGCGGGCTGCCAGCAACCGAGCCGGTGATCGACCCGCGCCCGGACCCGGTCGGCCGCCGGGTCGGCTACGTCGGCGGCGGCGCGCTGCGCGTGCTAGCTGCCGACGCGACCGACAACGCGGCAGAACAGACTGTCGCGGCACCGGATCAACCCGACGTCAGCTTCGGGCTCGCCGAACATGTCGCGGCCGAGGAGATGGGCCGCAGCCGCGGTTACTGGTGGGCTCCGGACGGCCGCCGGCTGCTGCTGCTGGCCCGGGTGGATACCGCACGGGTGCTGCGCTGGTACATCGCAGATCCCGCCGATCCGGCTACGCCGCCAGCCGCGATCGCGTATCCAGCCGCGGGCACGGCCAACGCCGAGGTCAGCCTCTGGATCGCTGACCTGGCCGGCCCGCCGGGCCGTCCGCTGACGCCAGTCGGCTGGGACGCCACGGCGTTCGAATACTTGACTGCCGCGGGCTGGGACGCACGCGGACCCTACGCCGCCGTGCAGGACCGCAGCCAGCGGCACGTCCAGGTACTCGGTATCGATGCGGACACCGGCGCCGCGGGCGTGCTGGCCGAACAGCACGACGACGCCTGGGTCACGCTCGTTCCCGGGCTGCCGGCCCGCACCGCCTCCGGCGTCCTGCTGACCAGCGGCGACTCCGCGGATACCCGGCGGCTGCTTGCCGACGGGCAGCCGGTCACCCCGCCCGGCCTGCAGCTCGGCGAAGTGGTCGCTGTCGACGGCGAGACCGTGCTGTTCACCGCGTCCGACGAGCCGACCCAGACGCACCTGTGGGCCTACGACCGCCGGTCTGGCCTGTGCCGCCTGAGTGCCGAGCCTGGCGTGCACAGTGGCACCGGCCGGGCGGGTAGCACGGTGCTGAGTTCTGCCACCCCGGACCGTCCGGGCACCAGCGTCACAGTCACCCGCGCGTCCGGGGACGGCGAGCCGGTTCAGATCGCGTCTTGTGCCGAGCGGCCGGTACTGCGCCTGCGGATGGAACTGCTCACGCTGGGCGCTCGCGAGCTGCGTGCCGCCCTGTTCCTGCCGTCCTGGTACCGCGAGGCGGGCGGACCGCTGCCGGTCCTGATGGACCCCTACGGCGGCCCGGCGGCCCGCAAGGTCACCGCCGAGCAACACGAGTTCGCCCTCGCCTCGCAGTTGTTCGCGGAACACGGCTTCGCCGTGCTCGTCGTGGACGGCGCGGGCACGCCGGGCCGTGGTCCTGCCTGGGAGCGCTCCATCTACCTCGACTTCGCCACCCCGGTCCTGGCCGACCAGGTGGCGGCGCTGACCGAAGCTGCCAGCCGCAGCGCGGCGCTCGACCTGACCAGGGTGGCAATCCGAGGCTGGTCGTTCGGCGGCTTCCTCGCGGCCCTGGCGGTGCTGCGCCGTCCCGACATCTTCCACGCCGCCGTGGCCGGAGCGCCGGTCCTGGACCAGCGCATGTACGACACGCACTGGCGGGAGCGGTACCTCGGTCACCCGGACGAGCATCCGGATGCCTACGGCCTAGCCGACGACAACGTGGTGCCGGCGCACACGCTGCGGTTCTCCGCCGCGCTGCTGGCGGCCGGCCGGCCGCACGAGGTGCTGCCGCTGCCCCGCAGCACCCATATGCCCTCGGACCAGGCCGTGCTGGAGAACCTGTACCTGCACGAGCTCGACTTCCTGCGCCGCTCGCTGCGGCTGCCGCCGCGGGCGTGAGCGCGTCAGTCGGTACGGTGAGCGCATGGCCGACCAAGGCGTTGTCGTCTGGTACAACCCCAAGTGCTCCAAATGCCGTGGCGCGGAGGAGTTGCTCGCCGCCTACGGCGTCCCGGCGGAGCGGCTGCACTATCTCGACGACCCGCCGCCCCGGGCCGAGATCGTCCGGGTGCTCGGGCTACTGCGAGCGAGCGAGCCGCGGGTTCTGATGCGGACCGGCGAGCCCAGGTACGCCGAGCTCGGACTGGCGACCGCGACCGCCGACGACCTGCTCGACGCGATGGCGCGCTACCCGGAGCTGATCGAGCGGCCGGTTGTCATCTGGCCGGACCGGGCAGTGGTTGCCCGGCCACCCGAACTGCTGCTGCCGCTGCTCGAAGCCCGGCGGGGCGCTGAGCGGTCCTGAACGGCGGACTCTGCCTGCCCGACACCGAATACGCTGGTTCGCATGGCCAGCTCCGCGCAGCGCACCGTGACCGTCCGCCGGGTTTCTCCTGGCCGGTTCACCGTCACCAACGATCGGGGCGGCGAGCTCGCCTTCGGCACTGGCGAGGACACCGACTTCACCCCGACCGAGATCCTGCTCGCCGCGATCGGCGGCTGCACCGCGATCGACGTCGACATCCTGACCTCACGCCGGGCCGAGCCGGACTCCTTCGACGTCCAGGTGGACGCGGACAAGATCAGGGACTCCGGCGGCAACCACCTGCAGGACATCACGGTGACCTTCCGGGTCAGCTTCCCGGCTACCCCGGCAGGCGACGAAGCCAGGGCGATCTTGCCGGACGCGGCCAGAAAGTCGCACGACCGGCTGTGCACTGTCGGCCGCACCGTCGAGATCGGCACGCCTATCGCCACCAGAATCGGCTAGCGACAGAGCTCCGCCGCGCGCCCGCGACGGTGCTGTGACCGGAGAAACTTCGATGACAACCGCAACGCCAGATACCCCGCCATCGGCAGGTACCCCGCCATCGGCCGCACCCGACCTGGTCGACACCCACCAGCACTTCTGGGATCTGGCCGCCTATGACCAGCCGTGGCTCGCCCTCCCCGGCAAGGAGTCGCTGCTGCGGAACTTCACCGAAGCCGACCTGCGCCCGCTGGCTGCCGCCGCCGGGGTGACAGCCACGGTCATCGTGCAGACGGTCGCCGAGCCTGGGGAGACCCCTGACCTGCTGACAATCGCCGCTGCGAGCGACCTGGTCACCGGCGTGGTGGGCTGGGTCGACCTGCAAGCCGATGGAGTGGCCGATGCCCTCGCCGCATTGCAGGACCGGCCAGACGGCTGGCTGCTGCGCGGCATCCGTCATCCGGTGCTCATCGAAGCCGATCCGGACTGGCTGCGGCGCCCCGCGGTCCGCCGCGGCCTGGCCGCCGTCGGCCTCGCCGGGCTCTGCTACGACCTGGTCGTGCCAGCCGATCTGCTGCCCGCCGCCGCGGATGCCGTCGCCGCCTGCCCGGACCTGACCTTCGTACTCGACCACCTGGGCAACCCTGACGTCGGCACTGCACCCCACGAGCAGACGGGGCCCGACGAGCACTGGGCACGCTGGCTGCGCAGGATCGGCGCGCTGCCGAACGCGTACTGCAAGCTGTCGGGCATCCTGAGCGACGCTGACCCGGACCGCCTGGTGCCGTATTACGAGACTGCGATCGAGGCCTTCGGCCCGGACCGGCTCATGTTCGGCTCGGACTGGCCCGTCTGCACGGTCTCCGCGTCCTACGACACGGTGCTCGCCGCAGCCAGGGAACTCACCGCTGCCCTCAGCCCGGCGGAGCGCACCGCGATCTTCAGCGGCACGGCGCACCGCGCCTACCGGCTTCCCGGCCAAGCGTGAACCCCGGCGGCGCGGCCCGGTCAGTCGTCGAGCACGGCGACCATCATCCGCGATCCGGGAGGAGCGATGCCCTGGTAGTCCGCCGCGGTCGCCGCTCCCTCCGCGGAGCCGAACGCGGCATCCATAGCGGCCTGGTCAGCGAAGTAGAGTTCTGCCGACCGGTAGAAAGTCTCGCCGCCGGCATCGAGCGCGGCGGAGAACCGAGCAGTCTCGGCACGCTGAAGTCCTGGAATGGTCTGCACCAGCGGCATGTGGATGTCAAAGTAATGGCGGTCAAATGCCTGCGGATCGTCCGGATGGGTGTAGAGAACCACGAGTTTGACGGTCATAGTGGTAACGCTACGCCAGACCGGCCCCTGAGGAGGAGGCATGCACCGGATCAGCGTCCTGGCGTCCGCCGCGTCGGTCGGCGCTCTCGTCGCAGCCGCGCTCGGCGTGGGGTCCGCGGGCGCCGCTCCGGCCCGGCCCGACCTGACGCCACGGCCGGCCAGTGGGCCAAGGTGACATTCGTCCTGGCGGACAACTTCGCCGACGTCGGCCTGGTCCGGGGCAAGGACGGCGTGCTGCACGTGCTCTGGGGCAACGGCAGCGGCAGCGCACCGTCGGCCATCTTCGACACGCCTATCTCGGCCCGCGGCGTCGTCGGGCGCACGGCGCGGATCGTCGGCAACGTCTACACCTCGTTCCCTGACGCGGCTGCCACGTCGACCGGTCTGGCCGCGTTCTGGAACAGCACCGGCCGCAGCCCGACCGGCACGCCTGCCGGGACGTTCTCGGCGACCAGGCCGCGCGGCGGCGGCTCCTGGCACCTGTCCAGCTCCGTCGCCGCCGCGCCCAGCACCGGCTGGGACTTCAGCGTCAGCGCGGCGGCCGGCCACGACGGTAAGCCCTGGGTGGCGTTCGGCTACTCCGGCGATACGGACCTCGCGGTGCTGCACTACGGGCATCCCGAGCAGGCGTTCGCGCAGCCGAGTTGCTGCGTGCTCGACGAGGGGATCGGCGTCGACTCGCGTTCGGGCGCGACCTGGCTGACCTACTTCTCCGACCAGACCGGGCACACCGGATCGATACTTGCCGCCGACCCGTACGGCCGCCTGTGGGTGGCCTGGTACCGCCCGCTGGCGCTCTTCGTCCGCAGAGCAGCCGCCGGCGCCAGTCGCTTCGGCGCGGAGCGCCGGGTGCCGCTGCCCCGGGGTACGACCGATCTGTGGAAGGCCTATATCAGCGCGCAGGCCGGCCGGCTCGACATCGTGGCCCTGCTCACGGTGCGCGGCAAGCTCGCGTTCTGGACGACGCAGGTGCTGCCGCCGCGTTAGGACTGGTGCCGTGCCTGCTCCGGGGCGCTAGGCCAGCTCCGCAGCGCCGCCTGGGCACCAATAGCGAGGTGGGCGAGCCACAGCGCGCTGCCTTCGCCCTGGGACGCGACCAGCAGGGAACTGCCGTCGGCGCGCGCCACGATGCCGTTCAGGTAGGCGGGGTCGGCCGGCCCGAACGGAGCCAGGTCGATCGCCACCTGCGGCTCGCCGACCTCCGCCGGGCCGACCGGGAGCCGCCAGACCACCGGTGCCTTGGTATCAGTGACGTAGGCCGCATCGCCGACCACGACGACGTCGTTCGGCCAGGATTCGGCTGCCGGGATCGGGCGCCGCGCGGCCAGCGTCCGGCTGGCCAGATCGTAGGCGAACAACTGCCCGCCCGATGTCGCAAGCGATCAGTCGGCCGTGGTTGTCCAGGTCGAGCCTGGCGATGGGCCTGACGGCCGTCGCCGTCGGGCGCCCGGCCAAGTTAATTCTCATGATCGCGGACGTCTGTCAGTCATGGCGGCGGACTAACGTCCACGATCATGAAGGCTCCGGGCGGCCGTGCCACGGCCAGGCCACGGCCGTGCCAGGCAACGCTTACCGGGGCCGCGTGCTCGGCAGCGTCGCTGGCCACAGGGCGTGCGACCAGCCAGCCGCGACGACGGCGGCTCCCGCCAGCAGCAACGCCGGACTGCGGCGATAGGCACCCAGGCCCATCAGGGCATCGCCGGCGAGCCGGGTCGCCTGGGCCGACGGCGGCATGTGCGCCAGAACGTACCGGCCACGGCGGGTACGTACCAGCGCATCGAGATCCGCGAGGCCGAGCACGACCACCGAACTGGCGGCCGGCAGCAGCACGCGGACCGCGACCGCTGTCTTTGGCCTGGCCTGCCACAGCAGGGTGTTGGACAGGACCGAGGCGATGACGTCCGCGCCGATCTTGCCGGGATGGACCTGGTGTATCAACGCTCCCTCGGCCAGCCGCATACCTACCATTGTCTACAGCTTCGCGGGGATGGGAGACCACTGTGAGATATGTACTGTTCTACAACTCGGCCGAGGCCGACCCGGAACTCACTCAAGCGCATTTCCCTGCGCACAGGGCCAGGTGGGCGAAGTTCGCCGAAGACGGCAGGCTGCTGCTGATCGGTCCGTTCAGTGATCGAACCGGGGCGATGGCCGTGTTCACCACCCGCGAGGCGGCGGAAGAGTTCGCCGCCAGCGATCCGTTCGTCGTGCACGGGGTCATCAGCGACTGGACCGTCCGCGAATGGATGGAGGCGCTGTCCGGATCCTGAGTCGCCCTCGACCGCCAGAGACAGGTCCGCGGCCGCCTCGACCTCCCGCGACTCCCTCGACTGACCGGCCAGCGCCGGATGTCCGGCGACTGAGGTCTGCTGGAATAGCGGCATGTGTACTGCCGTGCTCAGCGTCGAACCTGGCCTGCCTGTGCTGCTCGCCGGAGTCAGGGACGAGTTCACCAGCCGGTCCTGGGAGCCGCCCGCCCCGCACTGGCCGCAGTACCCGGGCCTGGTCGGCGGCCGCGACCTGCTCGCGGGCGGGACCTGGCTGGCCGTCTCGCCGCAGGACCGCCGGGCCGCCTGCGTGCTGAACGGCCTCGGCCAGTTCGCGCCATCGCGATCCCGGCAGTCCAGGGGAGTGCTGCCGCTCCTGGCCGCCGCGGGCGAGTCGCTTGACCGGACGGCGCTGCCTAGCCTTGACCCGTTCCATCTCGTGACCGTGCGGCCCGGCTACGCGCTGGTCCAGTCGTGGAACGGCCGTCAGCTCGACGAACGCGAGCTGAAACCCGGCCTGCACTTCGTCGTCAACAGCGGCCTGGCCAGCGATCTGGTTCCTGCCGACCAGTCCCAAGCTCCGGCTCAGGCTCCGGCCGCAGCACCTAACGGCCGCGCACACGAGCTGGCCAGGATCGGCTACTTCCTGCGCAAGTTCCAGGCGGCGCGCCGTCCCGACCCGCGGCCTGGTCAGCCTGCGCGGGCAGCCTGGGACGCCTGGTTCGGCCTGGTCAACGGCGACGGGCTGGACCGGCACGATCAGCGCGCGCTGATCGTCCGTCGTGAGCTGGCCGATGGCCGGACCTGGGGCACTACCTCGATCTCGCTGGTCGCGCTGTCGCCCGCCGGGCTGCGCTACGACTTCGCCCGCCAGCCAGGCGATCCGGCTGCGTGGTACTCGGTCATCTGACCGCGCCTAGCCCATGCTCTTCGCGCCGTCCAGGGCCTCCCTGATGATGTCGGCGTGGCCAGCGTGCTGCGCGGTCTCCGTCGCGATATGCAGCAGCACCCGCCTGGCCGACCAGGACGCCCCCGCCTCGAACCAGGGCGCCTGCGGCAGTGGCTGCGCCGCATCCAGGTCAGGCAGCGTGCCGACGAGCTCGTCCGTCTCGCCAGCGACCTGTTCGTACTGCTCGAGCAGGACCGCGAGCGTCTCGCCGTCGAGCATCCGGAACGCGTTCTGCCAGGTATCGGACATGGTCGCCGGATCGAAAGACATGGCTGACGGGCCCTCGACGATGAACCGCGCCCACCGCCGTTCGGTCAGGGCAACATGCTTGATCAGGCCGCCGAGGCAGAGCTCGCTCACGGTGGTACGCCGCGCGGCCTGCTTGTCGGTCAGTCCGCGCGTCGTATAGCGCAGGAAGTGACGGTTCTTGCCGAGTGCTGCCAGCAGGTCAGCCCGCTCGCCCGTCAGGTTCGTGGTCACGATCTCCGCCTTCTCGATTGGGCGCCAGTTACCGCAGTACGCTACGCCAGGGCACCGACATCGAGCGGCCGCTGGTCAGGGAATGGGTGCACGTCAGCTTTGTTGGGAATGATCATGATCGTGCTGCTGACCATGGGTCTGAGTTGCTGTGTCTGTCAGACGCCCGGTCGTAGCGGCCTGGGTGCTGTTGCGCGTCACTCGTCATGAACGCCGAACTTCACTCCAGATAAATATGGCCAGATTATATTTTGCGGGAGCGCAAGGTCAGTTGTTGGGGCGGCGAGCCTGATTCAGCTCGCGGCTAAGGGCCCACGCGTCCGCGACCGGGCCCAAGTGTCCGAGCTTGTCGGGATTGAGCACCGAGCGGATCGTCTGGACCTGCCCGCCGAGTATGTCAAGCGTAAAGGTGCCGATGACCTTGCCGTCCCGATCGCGAACGATCGCGCCAGGCTGGCCGTTTACCTCGCGCGGCTCCAGGCCCACGTCGATCTTGGTGAGCAGCGGGAAGAACGAGGCGAGCACCCGGGCGACTTTGTCGACGCCTGTCACGCCCTTGGCAAACGCGGGCGCCTTTCCTCCTCCGTCCCCGATCATCTGGACGTCGGCAGCGAGCAGCTGCCTCAGCTCGTTGACGTCGCCATCGCGGATCGCGTCGAAAAAGCGCGCCGCGAGCGTCTCGCGTTCCCGGCGGTCGGCTTCGAACCGGGGGCGCCCATCGTCCATGTGGCGCCGGGCTCGGACCGCGAGCTGGCGGCAGGCTGCCTCCGATCTCCAGACGGACGAGGCGATCTCGGCGAAGTCGAACCCGAAGACGTCCCGCAAGACGAATACCGCCCGTTCGAGCGGGCTGAGCTGTTCGAGCAGCAGCAGCGCCGTCATCGACAACGATTCGGCCAACTCGGCCGAGCGCGCCGGGTCCTCGTAGGGGTCGGTGAGCAGCGGATCGGGCAGCCACGGCCCGACGTAGGTCTCCCGTCGGATGCGGGCTGAGCGCAGCACGTCGATCGAGATCCGGGTGACGACGGCCGAGAGGAAGGCCTTGATGGATGTGGGCTGGGTCGGGGAGGATTCATAGCGCAGCCAGGTCTCCTGGACCGCGTCCTCGGCTTCGGTCACGCTGCCGAGGATCCGGTAGGCGATCGAGAACAGCAGCGGCCGCAACTGCTCGAGTTCCTCGCCGCGGCTCAGGCGACTCATGCGAGTTCTTTCTTGAAGCCCTCTCGCCACGAGGGATACTGCGGTTGCCAGCCGAGTTCCCGCTTGGCCTTGGCGTTGGAGAAGCCGCGCCCCTCGGTCATCATGCCCACCATCATCTCGCCGGCCAGCAGCCGGGCCAGCCACACTGGGATCCGCCGCGGCGGCTTGGCGCCAGCGCACTGCGCGAGATAGGGGAGCCACGCACGTACCGGTGCCGGCTCGTCGTCGACGATGTTGAACACACCTGTCGCCTTCTTCTCCAGCGCCAGCACGGTCGCTCCGGCCGCGTCGTCGACGTGCACCCACGACATGTACCCGGTACCACCCCCGACGAGCGGGTACATCCGCTTGCGCACCAAGCCGATCTGATCGTCGGTGGCGCCCGCGCCGTACAGCGCGCCGTAGCGCAGCACCGCGCCGCCGGCCTGCACGACCACCTCCTCGAGATGGTTGATGGCCTTGATCCCCTCCACGGGGCCGAGCAGCGGGTCCTGCTCGGTCGTGACCCATCCGCCCTCGCGGATGCCGTTGAAGATCGCGGCGCTCTGCGCGACGACGTGACAGCCGCCGCTCGCCTCGGCCGCGGCCAGCAGATGGTCGGTCCCCTCGCTGCGCAGCCGATTGGTGGTAGCGAAGAAGCGGTCGGCCTTCCTCGGATTGAGCTTGCCGGCGTGCGCCGGCGACAGGGCCGTCATCTCGTTTACCAGCGCGTCGGGTCCGGCCGCGGCCACTGCCTCGCCCACCGACATCGCATCCAGCCCATCCATCACGATGGCCTCGGCCCCCAGCTGTTCCAGTAGCCCCAATTTGCCCGCGCTCGTCGTTGTCGCGGTCACCTGGTGTCCACGGGCTATCAATTGCGGCACCAGACGACGTCCAATCACTCCGCTTCCGCCTGCCACGAACACTCGCATAACCCTCACGTCCCTTCATCCGGTACTAGCTCTCATCACTAAGACGAGATAGCCCCGGCAGCCCGTGACATGCCAACCGACTCCGTCGGACATCCCACGCTGGATCGTCATCGGACCGAACACGGAAGCCACACGGATTGCTCGACCAAGACCGCTCCGGGCGACAGGCTCGCCGCGCCAGATTCGGCACGTCTGCGCGGGGCACTGGCTGGCGCCCCGCTAGTAGCGCTCACTTTCTGTAGCGGCCAATGCCCCCGGCTGGAGGCCCGCCGTTGGGAGAGGCCCGGACACGGCCTTTACGAAGTTGTCG
>Ga0307372_10005328_pt1 | contig 19383 bp, 18 predicted proteins | sample OX1MG_FD_202533 | JGI IMG/M metagenome (GOLD analysis project Ga0307372, IMG submission 202533) | Soil microbial communities from Risofladan, Vaasa, Finland - OX-1 | ecosystem: Environmental > Terrestrial > Soil > Coastal area > Acid sulfate soil | place: Finland: Risofladan, Vaasa | collected...
GCTGCCTGCCTGCCGCCGGACAGCGCCCCGATGGTGCACATCACGTGCGCGGACGACCTTCCGGTGGTCTGGGCCGACCACGACCGGCTGGAACAGGTCTTCGTGAACCTGCTGGGCAACGCGGTCGGTCACAATCCGCCGGGCACGGCAGTGACCGTGCGGGCTGAGCAGCCCGGGCCGGCCTCGGTCGCCATTACGGTCTGCGACAAGGGTGTCGGCCTGCCGCCCGAAGTCGCGGCGGCACCGTTCGAGCCGCGGCGCGGGCGCAAGGCCAGGACCGCGGGAGCTGGGCTCGGGCTGTCGATCGCGAAAGGTATCGTGACCGCGCATGGCGGCCTGCTGGAGGTCAAGCCATCCCTGGTCGGTGCTGGCTTTGTCGTGCGGCTTCCGGTAGAGGACGGTGCGGGGCCGCTCGGCGGTGACGATCCGCAGCACCTGCCAGTGTCTGCGCCTGGCACCAGGCCCAGGCAACTGTTGCGGAAGGGGGCGGTTGCCCGTGGCCGAGCAGGTCGCTAGGACGCGCGCGCTCCTGGTCGAGGACGATCCGAACATCGTGGACCTGATCAGGTCTAATCTCGCGGTGCGCGGCTTCGACACGGTGGTGTCCACTGACGGGTCGCGGGCGCTCCAGTTGCTCGACACCGAGGAGCCGGACATCGTGCTGCTCGACCTGATGCTGCCCGAAGTCGACGGCTTCGACTTGTGCAGGCTGATGCGCGAGCGGTCCGGCGTGGCGATCATCGTCGTGTCCGCGCGCGGCGGTGAGCGAGACAAGGTGACCGCGCTCAACATGGGTGCCGACGACTACATGACTAAGCCGTTCAGCATCGAGGAACTGCTCGCCAGGATCGCTGCGACGCTGCGGCGCACCCGGCCGAGCACGCCGGCTGACCGGGTGCCGCAACTCATCGACATCGGCCAGCTGAGAATCGACCTGGCCGCGGAGCAGGTGTTCCGGCGGGGCGAGCGAGTGCATCTGACACCGACCGAGTTCGCCCTGTTGCGTGAGCTAGCCACGAACCGAGGCAAACTGCTGACGCACGCGCACCTGCTGCGCCGGGTCTGGGGTCACGGCTACGAAACCGAGACCGAGTACGTGCGGGTCTATGTCCGCAGGCTGAGGGCGAAGCTCGAGGACGACGGAAGTGCGCCGCTGATCCTCACCCAGCCACGGGCCGGCTACCGGCTGGCGCCGGAGTAGCGCAAATAGCGAGGAAGCGGCGCGACCATCGGCTGTCGGCTGCGCCAGAGGTCAAGCCGGCGGCATGGTGTCCTCGGCCGCGGGGAGCGGCCCATGATGCGGAGGCGTTTACGGAATATTCATGGATACGGTCGTATGTTAACGACTACGTTCACCCTTTATCTCCTAGAGTTCACCTTATAAGGGAGCCGCTGCGGGCACCGCAGACTGGCGCCGTAAATTGGCGGCCGCAAGTGGCCAAAAGGAAACGGGTGGTCTCTTTGCACCAAATAACCAGGAATCTCGCTTGGGCGTCGATAGCGGCGAGCCTGGCGGTCGTTAGCGCGGCGTGTAGTTCGTCGCCGAGCACACCGAGCTCTGGGTCCAGTTCCAGCAGCGTATCCGCCCCGTCGATCGCTGCTTCGCAGTTCGACCGCACGTTCTCTGTGATGGCGAAGCTGAAGCCGCTTGCCGCGGCTGGTAAGGGCAAAGTCGCGGTGATCCTGCCGGATACCGTTTCATCGTCGCGTTATACCGAATTCGACGCTCCTTACCTGACGAAAGCCCTTGAAGCCGCGGGACTTTCGGCCAGTCAGTTCACCGTCCAGAATGCGCAGGGCAGCGATGCCACGGAGCTGAGTGACGCGCAGACTGCCATCACGAACGGTGCCAGCATCCTCATCATGGACCCGCTTGACTCCGGCGTGGGCGGGCAGATCGAGAAGTACGCGGCCGCCCACGGCGCATCGGTTATCGACTACGACCGGCTGACCCTCGGCGGCAGCCGCAGCTACTACGTCAGCTTCAACAACGTCCTGGTCGGGACCAAGATCGGTCAGGGCCTGGCGCAGTGCGCGGCGGACTGGCATGTCAGCAAGCCGAACGTGCTCGTCATGTACGGCGCGGCGACCGACAACAACGCCACGCTCTTCGCCCAGGGCTACAACGCGATCATGAATCCGTTCTTCAGCTCGGGCAAGTGGGTGAAGGTGGGTAACGCCCCAGGAACCTGGGATCCGCCGACCGCGCTGACGGAGTTCCAGCAGCAGTTCACCGCGCACAAGAACATCAACGCCGTGCTCACGCCGAACGACGAGAACGCGGCGCCGATCATCACGTACCTGCAGCGCCAGGGCGTCAAGGCGAAGTCCTTCCCGGTCACCGGGCAGGACGCGACCCTGATCGGCCTGCAGAACATCCTGGCCGGCTACCAGTGCGGCACCGTCTACAAGCCGATCTACCTGGAGGCGCAGGCCGCCGCGGCGCTGGCGATGTACGTAAGGGCTGGCGCTACTCCTCCGGTCGCCCTGATCAATGGCAGTACGCAGGACACGACCGGGAATGTCAGCGTGCCCTCGGTGCTCTTGACGCCCACCTGGGTCACCGCGTCAAATATGAACTCCACCGTCATCGCTGACAATTTCGTGCCGGCTTCGCAGCTGTGCACAGGCAAGTACAAGGCCGCCTGCACGGCAGCCGGAATCTCGGGGTAGCAATGAACGCTCGGGGCAAGGAAGGCCTCCGGCGGTGGTAGCACCAGGTACGCCGGATGGCGTCCGGTCCGCGGAAGCGGGCGGGGCGCCATCCGGCGCCGGGTCTGCCCAGGCCGACCCGGCCACGTCGCCTCCGTTGCTGCGACTGCGCGGAGTGGGAAAGCATTTCGGTCCGGTCCACGCGCTGATCGACGTCGACCTCGACGTTCCGGTCGGCCAGGTGACCGCGCTGGTCGGTGACAACGGGGCTGGTAAGACGACTCTCATCAAGTGCGTCGCGGGCATCTGGCAGCCGACGACGGGCGAGGTGCTCTGGGACGGCGCGTCAGTGCGCATGCATAGTCCCAAGGACGCCTCTGACCTCGGCATCGCGGCCGTCTATCAGGACCTGGCACTGTGCGACAATCTCGACATCGTGCAGAACATGATGCTGGGTCACGAGCGGCTGCGGCACGGATTCCTCGACGAGATCTCGATGGAGCTCACGGCCAAGCAGACGCTTACCGACCTCGCTGTCACGACGGTGCGGTCAGTCCGTCAGGTCGTCGGCTCGCTGTCCGGCGGTCAGCGGCAGTCGGTCGCGGTGGCCAAGGCCGTGATGGCCGAGGCGAAGCTCGTGATCATGGACGAGCCTACGGCGGCGCTCGGGGTCAGCCAGACCGAGCTCGTACTCAGTCTCATCTCCCGCCTGGCCGACCGTGGCCACGCGGTCATCGTGATCTCGCACAACCTGAACGACGTCTTCCGTGTCGCTGACCGGATCGCCGTGCTCTACCTCGGCCGGCTGGTCGCGGTCGGGCCAGCGTCCGAGTTCGACCGCCAGTCGATCGTTGACCTCATGACCACGGGAACGTCCAGTCGTCGCAGTGCGGACAGCGCCGCGGCCGGCGAATCCGGTGGCGTCAGCAGCGGCTCGGAGGGCTGAGGCATGACATCGGCTGAAAACGACGGAGCGGGCCAGAAGCAGACGGCTGTCGGGCTGGCCGGCGAGCCCCCGGCCGATGCTGACACGGCGCAAGCCGCGCTCAGCAGCAGCGCCCCAGCACTACTGGCCGACTCCTTCGGCGAGTACACCAAGATCTGGTTCAGGCGAGTGCGCAGCGGGGAGAGCGGCGCACTCCCGGTCGTGATCGGACTGATCGCGATTATCGTCTTCTTCCAGGTGCGCAGTTCGCTGTTCCTCTCGGCAGGCAATCTGGTCAATCTCATTACCCAGGCCGCCTGGATCGTGACGCTGGGAATGGCTGAAGTCTTCGTGCTGCTGCTCGGCGAGATCGACTTGTCGGTCGGCTACACGGCTGCCAACGGAGCGGTTGTCACGCTGTGGATGCTGTCATTGAGCCACCCGTACCCCTGGTGGGTGGCGGTTCTGGCCGGACTCGCGTTCAGCGCGGCATGGGGTGCGGCCCAGGGCCTGCTCGTGACGAAACTGGGGTTGCCGTCCTTCGTCGTGACCCTGGCCGGACTGCTCGGCGGAGCGGGTCTGCTGCTGTACCTGGCGAACCTGGCTGGCGGGACTGGCGGCACCATCAGGCTGAACGATCCCGTGCTTTCCGCTATCGAGGGCGGCAGCCTCAGCCCGGTGGCTGGCTGGATCGTGATGATCGTGGCCGTCGCGCTCGGCGCGCTTTTCATGCTGGTCCGGGATGGCCGCAGGCGGCGCAGTAACCTTGCGGCCCCGCCGATCAGCATCACGATTCTGAAAGTCGTGCTGATGGGGATCGCCGGGGTCGTGGTCGTCGTGATCGGCAACACCAACCGCGGTGTTGGCTTTACGGTGCTTCGCGGCGTGCCCTGGGTCGTGCCTGTGGTCCTGGTCGTCCTGGTGGCCTGGACCATCCTGCTCAGCCGGGTCAGGTTCGGCCGGTACGTGTATGCCATCGGCGGCAATGCGGAGGCGGCCAGGCGCGCAGGTATCAACCTGAGCCGGATCAGGGTGGTGGCGTTCACGCTCTGCGGGCTGACCGCTGGCATGAGCGGCATCATCTACGCGTCGAACCTCGGCTCGATCTCCAACAACGTCAACGGCGGCCAGAACGTCCTGTATGCCGTCGCGGCTGCGGTTATCGGCGGCACCAGCCTGTTCGGTGGCCGGGGGCGGATGCTCGGAGCCGTGCTCGGCGGTCTGATCGTCGCCGTGATCTACAACGGCCTGTTGCTGCTCGGACTTGGCGCCGCGGCACAGGAGATGTGGACGGCACTGGTCTTGCTCGCTGCGGCGATCGTGGACACTCTGGCCAGGCGAGGCAACGCCCACACCTAGCTCCGGGAATACGGGTCGTGGCATACTGGTTTGCGTACATAATGCGTGCTCCGGGGTCGGTGTAATTCCGAACCGGCGGTGATAGTCCGCGACCCGGCCGAATCCATCGGCCGGCTGATCCGGTGGAATTCCGGTACCGACGGTGAAAGTCCGGATGGGAGGCAGCACGCACACGGCCGGGCCCGGTGGGCCTGCTGGCCGTGCTGACGCGTTCTTCGCGCCCCGGAGCCTGGCTGGCTGGGAGGCGCGATTGTTCACCGGAATCGTAGAGGAGCTCGGCGAAGTAGCCGGACTTGAGCGGCTTGGCGACTCCGCGAGGCTGGCCGTCCGCGGCCCCCTCGTAGCCGCGGCGGCCGCACCAGGCAACTCGATCGCGGTGAACGGCGTCTGCCTGACCGTGACGCGGTCGGGTGACGGCGAGTTCACCGCCGATGTGATGGGCGAGACCCTGGACAGGACCGGCTTGGGCGCGCTCGCCACGGGCGCACCGGTTAACCTGGAGCGCCCGGTGCGGGCAGGCGGGGGGCTGGACGGCCATATCGTCCAGGGGCATGTGGACGGCACCGGGGTGATCGTGGACAGCAGGCCGGCGGAGCGCTGGCAGGTGCTGCGGATCTCGCTGCCTGCTGGGCTGGCGCGTTATGTCGCGTACAAGGGCTCGGTGGCGGTCGACGGCGTCAGCCTGACGGTGTCCGACGTCAGCGGGAACACCGGCGCTCTGGCTGACGGGGCGGACAGCTGGTTCGAGGTGAGCCTGATCCCCGAGACGATGGCGCGGACTACCCTCGGCGCCGCCGCTGCCGGGAGCATGGTCAACATCGAGGTCGACGTGATCGCCAAATATGTGGAGCGCTTGCTCGCGGGCGGTGAGTCGCGATGACGATCCAGGCAGCAGGCGTGCACGGCAGCGCGGCACCAGATGCCGTGCCGCAGATCGCCCTTGACGACGTGCGGCGTGCGATCGCTGACATGGCGGCAGGCAAGGCCGTGGTCGTGGTGGACGACGCGGACCGGGAGAACGAGGGCGACATTATCTTCGCGGCGAGCAAGGCGACGCCCGCGCTGCTCGCGTTCACGATCAGGCACACCAGCGGAGTCATCTGCGTGCCGATGCTCGGCGAGGACCTGGACCGGCTGCAGCTCCCGCTGATGACCACGCAGAACAACGAGCGCATGCGGACCGCGTTCACTGTCAGCGTGGACGCGCGGAACGGAGTCACCACCGGCATCTCGGCGGCCGACCGGGCCAGGACGGTCCGTACCCTGGTGGACTCGGCGACCGAGCCTTACGAGCTGGTCCGGCCAGGACACGTGTTCCCGCTCCGGTACACCCCCGGCGGAGTGCTGCGCAGACCCGGGCATACCGAAGCGGCGGTGGACCTGGCCACGCTGGCCGGGTTGCCGCCGGCCGGGGTGCTTGCCGAGGTGGTCAACGACGACGGGACGATGACCCGGCTGCCCGGGCTCCGCGCGTTCGCCGATGAGTACGGTCTGGCGCTGATTTCGATCGCCCAGCTCATCGAGTACCGGAGGTACTCCGAGCGGATGGTCAGCCGGGTAGTGCAGACCACAGTTCCGAACGCCTACGGGCAGTGGAAGGCGATCGGTTACCTGAACTCGATGGACGGCACCGAGCACCTCGCGCTGGTCCTCGGGGACCTTGAACCGCCGGGGGAAGGTGACGAGCCAGCCAGGGACGTGCTCGTGCGCATGCATTCGGAGTGCCTGACCGGCGACGTTTTCGGTTCGCAACGATGTGACTGCGGTACCCAGCTCAACGCGGCCATGGCCGCTATCGCGGCCGAGGGCCGGGGGATAGTCCTGTACCTGCGCGGCCACGAGGGCCGCGGCATCGGCTTGCTCAGCAAGCTCCGGGCTTATCAGTTGCAGGACGGCGGGGTCGACACGGTCGACGCCAACACCGAACTCGGCTTCCCGGTCGACGCTCGGGAGTACTCCACGGGTGCTCAGATCCTGGCTGACCTGGGAGTCGGGTCATTGCGGCTGCTCACCAACAACCCGGCGAAGATCAAGGGCCTGGCGGACTCCGGGCTCAAGGTGACCGGGACGGTCTCGTTGCCAGTGAGCCAGACGCCTCATAACCTGCGGTACCTGATTGCCAAGCGGGACAGGCTGGGCCACTTGTTCGAGCTGTCGGAGCCGGAGAACGGTGCGGTCACTGACGAGGCCGATGGCGCGGGTGGCGGCCGGTGAGTGGCGCGGGGCGGCCAGACCAGGTCGCTGTCGAGGCAGGCGACCTGCGGCTGGCGATCGTCGCGACCAGGTGGAACGCCGAGATCACTAACGTCCTGGTCGACCGTGCGCGTGCGGCGGCGCGCGCGTGCGGAATCTCCTCGCCGCTGGTGGTACGGGTCGCTGGTGCGATCGAGTTGCCCGTCGTAGCGGCGGCCCTGGCCAGGCGGTATGACGCCGTGGCGTGCCTGGGAGCCGTAGTCAGGGGCGGTACGCCCCATTTCGAGTACGTATGTGAAGCGGTGACCTACGGACTGACCCGAGTTGCGCTCGATACCGGGACTCCGGTCGGGAACGGCGTCTTGACCTGCGACACCATCGAGCAGGCCAGGGACAGATCGGGCGGACCTGGCAGCTTGGAGGACAAGGGAGGGGAGGCTGTGCTCGCCGCGATCGACACGGCCCTAGTCCTGCGCGGCCTGGCCGGGGACCTGGGTGGGGAAGGCGGGACTTCGTCCGGGCTGGGCGGCGTACCTGCTGGTAAGCGAGCCGCCGTGCCAGCCGACATTGGCTGGAGGGTGGCGCCGACTGTGCCCGCCACGTAAAGTTAGGTTAACCTAACTTGTGATGGTCGATCCCGAGAAGGACCGCTGATGCTCGCTACGCTCGTCATCTTTTTGCGTGAGGGGGTTGAAGCGAGCATGATCGTCGCGATCTTGCTCGCGTATCTCGCACGCACTGGCCAACGGCGGTACTTCCGCGATGTGTTCGCCGGAGTCGGCGCTGCCCTGGTGCTGGCTGGCGTCGGCGGGCTCGTCGCGTACCTGACTATCCGGACCTACGCGGGCTCGCGCGTACAGACTATTTTCGAGACCGCGACGTTCCTGCTGGCGACGGTCCTGCTGACCTACATGACTTTCTGGATGCGGTCGCATGCCCGCGGCCTGAAGTCGGACTTGCAGACGCGCATGGACGCGGTGCTGACCGCCAGAAAGGGCCATAGGTCGACACCGGAGGCCACGGCGACACCGGAGGCCGCGGCGGTGCCAGAAGCGGCCGCGGTGTCAGAGGCTGCCGCAGGCTCTTCTTCGGGAGGGGCTGCCGTCATGACGGCCGACGCCCAGAGCGCCATAGCCGGCGGCGATGGCCCTTCGATGGGCACCGGGGCGCGGACCGGACTGGCGCTGCTCGCCTTCCAGGCGGTCGGCCGCGAGGGGGTGGAGACCGTGGTCTTCACGCTGGCCATCGCGTTCTCCAGCAGGAATCACGGTGGTCTGCTGGCAGGCGCGGCGATCGGCCTCGCGATCGCGATGGCCATCGCGATCGCGATGTACCGGCTCGGGCACCGGATCAACGTCGGCCGGTTCTTCGCCGTGGTCGGCACCCTGCTGATGGCGTTCGCGGCCGGCCTGCTTGTCGACGCGGTGCAGAACATGCAGGAGCTCGGCTGGCTGCCCGGTGCCAGCTACCAGCTCTGGCATACCGGCTCCATCCTGAACGAAGACAGTGCGCTCGGTGATATCGCGCACAGCTTCTTCGGGTACGCCCAGAGTCCGACAGCGCTCCAGGCGGTCGTGTATCTCACCTACCTGGGCTGCGTGCTCATGGCGTTCTTCGGCGTCGCGCAACGTCTCGGACGGCGCGCGGTCGGAAACCGCTGACCCGTCAAGCGGGTGCCGCGCTGCCCGGCGATGGCCGGTCCGGATCCTGGCCAACCTGGGAACAACCATTAGGCTGGTGTCCTACCGTCATAGCCTAGAGGTGACCGGATTTGCGAGACATCCTGGACCAGATCGTCAAGTGGTGGGATTCCGGCGAGGCGTTCGGGCTTGCCACGGTAGTGCAGACCTTCAGCAGCGCCCCGAGAGAGCCGGGTGCGGCGATGGCCGTCTCCTTGGCTGGCGAGGCGGTAGGAAGCGTGTCAGGCGGCTGCGTAGAAGGCGCCGTGTACGAGTTGTCGGGCGAGGTGCGCTCCACCGGCAAGCCGGTGCTCCAGCGGTACGGCGTGAGCGACGACACTGCGTTCAGCGTCGGCCTGACCTGCGGCGGGATCATCGACATCTTCGTCGAACTGCTCAGCAAGGACGAGTACCCCGAGCTTGGCGAGATCGCTGCGGCGATCAAGGCTGGTGAGCCGGTCGCCGTCGCGACGGTGATCGAGGGGCCAGGAAAGGTCGGCGCCCGCCGGGTGATCTGGCCATCCGACCGGCGGGCGCCGGAGAGCGGGACGCTGGGCTCAGGCGAACGCCTGGACCAGGCGGTCGACGACGACGCCAGGGGCATGCTGGCGCAGGGCCTGACTGGCGTGCGCCGGTATGGAGCCGAAGGAGAGCGCAGGCGTGACGAGCTCGCCGTCTTCGTGCAGTCGTTCGCGCCGCCGCCGCGGATGCTGGTCTTCGGAGCTATCGATTTCGCTGCCGCGGTCGCCAGGGTCGGCAAGTTCCTTGGCTACCGGGTGACAGTGTGCGACGCCAGGCCGGTGTTCGCGACCGCGAGCAGGTTCCCTGACGCCGACGAGGTCGTGACCGACTGGCCGCATCGGTACTTGTCAGGTATCAGCACGGACGAGCGCACGGTCATCTGCGTGCTGACCCATGACCCGAAGTTCGACGTGCCGGTTCTGCGGGTCGCGCTGCGCGTACCTGCCGCCTACATCGGTGCGATGGGCAGCAGGAGAACGCATGAGGACCGGCTGGAGCGGCTCCGTGAGGCGGGCATGTCGGCCGAGGAGATCGCCAGGCTGAGGTCGCCGGTTGGCCTCGACCTCGGCGCTCGCACCCCGGAGGAGACCGCGGTCGCGATCGCCGCCGAGCTGATCCAGCTCAGGTGGGGTGGTTCGGGTCGGCCGTTGACCGTGACCGCTGGACGTATCCACCACGACTGAGCATCTGGCACGCGACGTACGCTGCTGTCGTGCAGTCCACACCTGAGTCGCGTCCGGTGCCCGAGCAGAGCATCGGGCCGGGCACGCACCACGTCGAGCACCTCCATGTCGCGGGACTGCTGCTTGCCGCCGGCAAGGGCAGCAGGCTCGGTCAGCCGAAGGCGCTGGTCGAAATCGCCGGGCAGACGCTGGTGGCCCGTGGTGCCGCCTTGTTGCATCAGGGCGGTGCCGATCCGGTCGTGGTGGTGACCGGCGCGGTGTCGGTCAACCTGCCTGGCGTGGTCACGGTGCATAACCCTGACTGGGAGACCGGCATGGGCTCCTCGTTGCGGGTGGGCCTGGCCACGCTGCCTGCCGACAGTCAGGCTGTCGTGATCGCGCTGGTCGACCAGCCGCTGGTCGGCCCGCAGTCGGTACGGCGGCTTATCTCAGCCTTCCTGGACGGGGCCGGCGTGGCAGTAGCCTGCTACGACGGCCAGCCCCGCAACCCGGTCCTGATCGCCAGGCCGCACTGGGCCGATGCCGCCGCCATGGCAGCGGGAGACGTCGGCGCCCGGGCGTTCCTGCGGGCGAATTCCGGCCTTGTGACAGCCGTGGAGTGCGGTGACATCGGCATGCCAGACGATCTCGATACGCGGGAAGACCTGCGGCGGATTGCTGAATTGATCCGGCGGAGCGAGCCCGTTGCGAATCAAGGGTGAAGTACTTCGATGCCCCAGCAGTGCGTGACGCTATCCGCGGGCGCAAGGGTGAGTCTGCCCGCACCGGTCGCGAAGGCGTTCGGAGGGCAGGTCATCGGTTCGACGGCAACCGCGCGGCGCCGCTGGTGTGGCGCGAGCGTATCGCCGGTGAAGACCTGGATCCAGTCGTAGCCGGGTCCGGCCCACAGCCCGAGCTTGCGTCCGCAGCCCGCCAGTCGTGCCCAGGCTCGTCCGCTTTCATCTCTTTTCAGCCCGGTGAATGCATGGTCGAGGCCCGTGCTGCCGATCAGCCTCGGATTCCGGAAGTCCAACGGCGAACCGGTGACGTCCCGCACGGAGCCGGCCGGGATGCCGCGGTCATCGGTCGGCAGCCAGTACGACGCGGGAAGCTCAAGCTCGCAGTCGTCAGCGAACTGCGCGCTGGTGACCAGGTAGGGATGGCATCCGGTCCCGTAGGGCGCCGGCCGGGTGCCGGCGTTCGTCGCGGTGACGGCGACCTGCAGGCCGCTGGCACTGTCGAGCCGGTAGGTGACTGACAGTTCTAGGCAGAACGGGTAGCCCGGCCGGCCGTGCAAGGCATGCGCCAAGGTGACCTCGGCATCGGACTGCGCAACGAACTGCCAGTTGGCCCAGCGGGTCAGCCCGTGTATGGCGTTGCCGCGGGCGGGCTCGGTTAGTTCGAGCTGGAGTGACATGCCGTCGAACTCGTACTTTCCGCCGTCGACCCGGTTCGGCCAAGGGGTGAGTAGTTGCCCGGCCGCGGCAGGTGGTAGCTCGTCGGCTTCGTACTGCCTGATCAGCGCAGCCTCGGCATAACTCAGCCTGCGAAGCCCCGCCCCGAGTTCGGTGACCGTAGCGCGATACTCGCCGGCGCAGATCTCGTACTGCGACCCGGTCAGCGGAGTGGTTGCCGGTGCGGCAGCGGTGCCGGTCACGGCAACTGGTTCGCTCATGACCTCGATATTCTCCGTTTCCGCTAGCAGCCACTCCGGCTCTTGGACTCCGACTGACGGCCTACTCGCAGGGAACTAGCGCTCCGGTGCGGACAGCATCGGCCACGAGCACGCCGAAGAGGTAGAAATAAGCCGATTCCTCGTCCTGAAATACCCGGATCTCGTGCCTGGCGCCAGCGATCGAGTTGAACACCTCGAAGCCGCCGGTGGTCGGCATCAGGCACATCGCCCCGTCGACCTCCACTCCGATCGCGTATGCGGTCGCCGGGATGGCTGCCTGCGCGGCCAGCTCGGAGAAGATCCGCTGCGTAGGTAGTCGACGTTTGCTCGCCCGCCGGCGGCGGGACACGGTCGGTTGCGGGTGGTCCCGGAACTCAGGCCCGACCTCGGCTCGAGCTGGTGGCTGGACGTCTGGAGCCGGTTGCCTCTCAGCCTGGATCACGGCCTGGACGTGGGCTGGTCCTGGCTGGGTGTGGGCTGGTCCTGGCTGGGCGTGGGTAGGCGCAGTCTTCATCGCGGGAATGAGTTGAGGCGTGACCTCGCCAACGAGCTGAACTGGTAGCGCCTCGGGCGGTGCTGCTGCCTGCGCGGCCGGCTGTACCTCGGGCGGCTGTGCGGCGACGGGCTGTGCGGCGACGGGCTGTGCGGCGACGGGCTGTGCGGCGACGGGTTGTGTCGCGACGGGCTGTGCGGCGACGGGGACGACTGGTTGCGGTTCGACCTGCGTGCCTGGCTGCGCCGCGAGGAGCGCGGCTGACTGCGCCGGGGGCTGGACTTCTGCCTGTGCCTGCGCCGGAGCAGTCGGCTGAGCCGCTGGCTGTGCACTGGGGGAGATGCCAGAATGGCCCGCCGTCTGCTCCGGTTCGACGGTCAGAACGGAGAGTTGATGAACTGAGCCGTTGACCGCCGCCCCGTTCGGCAGTGCGGGAACCTGCTCGGCGAGAACAGGCGCGATCCACGGCTGCGGTGCAGCCTCAACTGGCTCGATTACCGGCCGCGCTGGTTCGGCAGAAAAAGACTCTTCGACCGGGCGCAGCGGTTCAGAAAGGTTCGCGGCTACCGCGGCGGTCTCCGAAGCTCTGGCGACCGGCGCCTGCGAGGGTGCCTCAACCGGGGGAGCGGCCTGTGCTGGGGGAGCGGCCTGTGCTGGGGCAGCGACTTGGGTCGGCGGCATTGGCTGGACTGGCGGGGCGGCTTGGAGCGGCGGGGCGGCTTGGAGTATCAAGTCGCGCTGGGGGACCGGATCGCTTTGAGGCGGCGCAACCGCGGTCGGCGGCACAAGCGGGCTGGATGCGGCCGTCTGGACTGCGGCGACCGCCTGGACTGCGGCGACCGCCTGGACCGGCGGCTCTACCGGAGCCGATTGCTCGGCCGGAACCGATTGCTCGGCCTGGACCAGTGGCTCGGCCGGAACCGATTGCTCGGCCGGAACGGGCTGTTGGACTGGCACCGGCTGTTGGACTGGCTGCTCAGTCTGGCTCTGAGATGCCAGCTGCGCTTGAGTCAGCAGCGAGGTTGGGTTCTGCGGTGTCCAGCTCGGGACGTCGGTGGCCGGTACCTGGTTCTGTTGCGTCACTGTCGACGGGTCAGAAATTCCAGCAGGCACATTCGATGAGAGCAGTGTCGTGGCGGCCCGTTTCACGCGAGGTTCGGCCGGCGGCCGGGACTGGTTGCTCTTGGGGATACGCCGTGCTGCGGTGGTCGCCGCGCGAAGTGCCTGAGCCTCAAGCGGGAGAGGCGGCTCGTCCACAGTCGGTATGGCCACGCGGGGCTGCTCAGCGGTCCCGACTGCGCCGGGATCAGGGCCGGAGCCGGAGCCAGGGCCGGAGCCGGAGCCGGAGCCAGGGCCGGAGCTGAGGCCAGGGCCAGGCAGGGTCGCGAGCGGATCATCGGCCTGAATGTCGGGCAACGTGCCATTGTGCAGATGCTGGTCGGGATCTGACGAATGCGCGGCATAGCCGTTCTGGCCCGACTCCTGGTAGCCGACCGGCCGGGGCTGTGACGTCGGCTGGGACTGTGAGAGCACGTCGTGGCGTGCCTCGATGCCGACGCTATCGGGTATCGCCGGAACCATGCCGTTCGATGGCCTGAATCCCGTGTCGTTGCTCTCGAAACCGCTGCCGTCTCCGAGAAAATCCGAGGCGTCTAGCAGGGGTTGCGCATGCGGGCCGCTGGCGCCCCGTCCGGTGTCCTGAGCCGGAACAGGCAGCCGTTGTTCCACGATGTCGGTGACTTCCTGGCGCGGCGTGATCAGTTCGAAGACGCCACGATCGACCTCCCAGTAACCGAGCTGCTCGGCCCGGTAAGCGTCGTGGCCCAGATAGGCGATGTGCAGGCGGTCGTTCAGGTCGTCAAGCACGATGCAGCGTTCGCCGCGGAACATGCCAACCGGCCTGGACTCGTACAGGCTCTGCACCTCCGGCCGGCCGACCCGCTTGCGCCAGTGCCCAGTAGCGGGTTCGAACCGCAGGTCCTCCGGCGGCGGGCACGCGGCGAAAAGCACGACATCGGACTGATCCGGGCCGATGCCAGCTTCGTAAGGCGCCCCCTGGAAATTGGCGAGAAGTCGGTAGCGCATGTCAGATCCCCTCCGCTGGGCGCAGCCATACCTGTCCGTCATAGCGGGCGATGAAGTCCGCCTGGCCAGGAACGATCCGGTAGATCTCGGTCCCGACCGGGATAGGCATCAGGTCGACATAGAACTCAGGAACTGGGCGGTCCGGCCAGGAGGTGTAGCCGGTCCCGGTGAAGGGCGGCCTGCCGGTCCAGTCGCCGCCATGCTCAGCAGAATAAGGGATCTGGTAGACCTGCGGAGATCCCGCGATCCATCGGAGTAGGTATATCTCCCGCATATCCGACTTGAATTCGGAACCGTTGTAACCGAGGTCGAGCGCATGGAAGTAGTCCGCGGGATCGGCGAAGGAGCAGTCTGCCATCCGGTACACGAACCCGGCGATCACGGCACGGCGACCGGTCAGGTACGGCTCCACGAGCCGTGGCGGGATCGGCTTCTGCATCGCCGTTCCTGCCTCGATGGTCGACATTGCCTGCGTATCGTGCCGCACGAGCTCCCCTGTCCTGCGACGGTCCTGCGGTTCCATGGAACTCTCAAATCGTAAGTTGGCTGCTCAACTTCCAAGGGAGAACTTGGAACTGCGCTGGGCGCCAGAGTACTAGTGCCTGATCCGTCTGGGTTGCCGCGAGTAGATTAAGATGCCGGAATGCCAGGGCACGGCCATCCTGCCAGGAGTGCCCGGTTGAGACCTCACTAAGGTGGGGCTTGTGCTCACCATCAGTGGAGGCGAGCCGTCGTTCCGTGACGACGACGGCTCGGTCAGCCCTGGCGTGACCGAGGCGCTCGCGCGGTACTCGGCTGGTGAGGGCAGCGAGAACGCTGCGCTGAGCGCGCTGGCGAGCAGCCGCCTGCTGGTGCCCGTGGTAGCCGTGCTGAGCGAGCAGTTGGACGGCGGCGCTGGCGAGGGCAGCGGCGCCGACCAGGGCAGCGGCGCTGGCGACAGTGGCTCTGCCGGATATCGCGGCGGCGGCGAGAAATCTAGCGAGATGGCCATGCCGACGCTGATCGGCATGGATGGCCGGCGAGCGATGCCGGCGTTCACCTGCCTGGACTCGATGCGCCGCTGGCAGCCTGACGCGCGCCCGGTCCCGGTGACCGCGACCGCGGTCTGGCAGGCAGCGGTCGCCGACTCGTGCGCTGTCGTCGTCGACGTAGCCGGACCGGTGCCCATCGCGGTGGAGGGCGCCAGGCTCGCGGCGCTCGCCCGCGGCGAGCCTGCTCCGCTGCCGTTCACCGATCCCGATGTGCACGAGATCGTGGCCGATGTGCTCGCTGCCCAGCTCGACGTAAGCGCGTTCGAACTCCTGCCTGGCGAAGCCGGGCCGGACCTGACAATCCTGCTGACCTGGTCCTCGGACCGTGCGGACGACGCGGCCAATCGGCTCGCCGCCGACGTCGGCCACGCGGTCATGGCCCGGCTTGGCGTCCGGTTGCGGCGGGGCGTGGCAATCCGGATCGACCGCGAGGACGGGCGTTCGTGATCTGCGATAGTCCCGGGCGGCCGGCAGCCATGGCAAGATCGGCATCATGCTGCGTTGGTTGACTGCCGGGGAGTCGCATGGCCGTGCCCTGGTGGCCATCTGTGAAGGTTTGCCCGCGGACATCGAGGTGGCGACGGCGGACGTGGCCGCGGCGCTGGCTCGCCGGCGTGCCGGGTACGGCCGCGGCGCCCGGATGAAGTTCGAGCAGGACGAGGCCGAGATCACGGGAGGGGTGCGGCACGGCCGGACGCTCGGCGGTCCGGTCGCGATCCGCGTGGGCAACTCCGAATGGCCTAAATGGGCCACAGTCATGTCACCCGATCCGGTGCCTGACGAAGACCTGGCCGGGCAGGCCAGGAACGAGCCGCTCACCAGGCCGCGACCCGGCCACGCGGATCTGGCCGGGATGCAGAAGTACGGCTACGACGACGCCCGCCCGATCCTGGAGCGTGCCAGTGCCAGGGAGACCGCCGCGCGGGTCGCACTAGGCGAACTCGCCAGAAGGTTCCTCGGCCAGGCGCTCGGAGTCCAAGTGCTCAGCCACGTCGTTGCCATCGGCCGGGTCCATGCGGCTGTAGGCACCATGCCGGGACCGGACGACCTGGCGGCGGTGGACGCAGACCCGGTCCGCTGCATCGACCAGGCGGCCAGCGCGGCGATGCTGGCCGAGATCGACGCGGCCCGCAAGGACGGCGACACGCTGGGCGGTGTTGTCGAGGTAGTGGTGCACGGTCTGCCACCGGGTCTGGGCAGCCATGTGCACTGGGACCGCAGGCTGGACGCCAGGCTGGCAGGCGCGCTGATGAGCATCCAGGCGATCAAGGGAGTCGAGATCGGCGACGGCTTCGAGACGGCGGCCAGGCGCGGCTCGCAAGCGCACGATGAGATCGAGCCTGGTGCCGCCGGGGTGCGGCGGGTGACTAACCGCGCAGGCGGCATCGAGGGCGGTATCAGCACCGGCGACCTGCTCAGGGTGCGGGCGGCGATGAAACCCATCTCGACTGTTCCGCGAGCGCTGGCGACCGTCGATGTCCGCACCGGAGAGCCGGCAAGGGCGATCAACCAGCGCAGTGACGTGACCGCTGTCCCGGCCGCTGGCGTTGTCGCCGAAGCCATGGCCGCGCTCGTGATCGCCGATGCGGCACTGGAGAAATTCGGTGGTGACAGCGTGGCGGAAACCCGACGGAACCTGAGCGGCTACCTCAAGACGCTGGTGATCCGGTGAATCCGGCGGCCGAGCCTGGCAGCGGGCCGGTGGCAGTCTTGATCGGGCCGCCTGGCGCGGGTAAATCCACGGTCGGTGAGCTGCTCGCGGGCAGGCTCGGAGTTTCGTTCACCGACACCGATGCCCAGGTGGAGGCGACCGCAGGCAAGCCGGTCGGCGACATCTTCGTCGAGGACGGCGAGCCGGCTTTCCGTGAGCTGGAGCGGGCCGCGGTCGCGTACGCGGTGGACGGCAGCACCGGGGTCGTCGCTGTTGGCGGCGGTGCTGTGCTCGATCCGAAGACCCAGGCACTGCTGACCGACTTGCCGGTGATCTACCTGCAGACCGGGTTCGCGGTCGCCGCCAGACGAGTCGGACTCGGCCAGGCTCGTCCGCTGCTGATCGGCAACCCGAGAGCGACGCTCAAAGCGCTGCTCGAACAGCGGCTGCCGGTCTACCAGCGGCTCGCCAAGATCACCGTCTGCACCGACGACCGCGACGCCGGGCAGATCGCGGCCGAGATCGCCGACCGTCTGGCCAGTTCATGACCCCGCCACCTCCGATGAGCCTCGCCCGCCCGGCCCGCTGCGCGGCCCGCGCCCGCTGCGCTACCGCACCAACGGGCCATCGATGCGGCTATAGCGTCACCAACGGGCCATCGGTGCGGCAGCGCCCGGCGGCGGACCGGTGGCTGCGGGACGAGGCAGGTGGCGTGGCGTGAACATCACCCGGATTCCGGTGGGCGGGGAACGCCCGTACGAGGTGATCGTCGGTACCTCGATCGCCGGTGAGATCCCGAGCTTGATCGGAGCGCAGACCAGGACCGTGGTGCTGGTCCACGCCGAGGGCCTTGAGCGGCTGGCACAGCCGGTCAGCGACGCGCTGGCCGGCGCGGGTTACACCGTGCACGCCGAGCCAGTCCCCGCGGGCGAGGCGGCGAAGGACATCAGCGTGGCGGCCAGCCTGTGGTCCAGACTCGCCGCGCACCGCGTGACCCGTTCCGACGCCGTCGTCGGGCTCGGCGGCGGTGCCGTCACCGACCTGGCCGGGTTTGTCGCGGCGACCTGGCTGCGCGGAGTGCGAGTCGTGCTGGTCCCCACCACGCTGCTCGCCATCGTCGACGCTGCTGTCGGCGGCAAGACAGCGATCAACATCGCGGCCGGCAAGAACCTGGTAGGCGCTTTCCACCCGCCCGCCGCCGTGCTGGCGGATCTCGGCACGCTCGCGACGCTGCCCCGGCGAGAGTACGTCAGCGGCCTTGCCGAGGTGATTAAGGCCGGGTTCATCGCCGACCCGGTGATACTCGACCTGATCGAGCGGGACCCGGCGGCCGTCGTCGCCGGCGGGCCGTACGAGCGAGAACTGGTGGAGCGCGCGATCCGGATGAAGGCCGGCGTGGTCACCGCCGACCTGCGCGAGGCCGGGCAGCGCGAGATGCTCAACTACGGCCACACCCTCGGGCACGCCATCGAGCTCGCCGAGGACTACCGGATCCCGCACGGCGAAGCCGTCGCGGTCGGGATGATGTTCGCCGCGGCAGTGGCCAGGCGGGCAGGCAGGCTCGACGAGGCTACCGCCAGGCGGCACCATGAGATCCTGGCGGCGGTGGGGCTGCCGACGAGATATCCCGGCGGCAGCTGGAGCCAGCTCAGGGACGCGATGTCGGTGGACAAGAAGACGCGGGGCCAACGGCTGCGGCTTGTCGTACTCGACGGGCTGGCCAGCCCGTCCGTCCTGGCCGACCCGCCGGAGGAGCTGCTCGCGGAGTCGTTCGCGGAGGTGGACCATGGCGACCGTGCTCGTGCTTAACGGCCCGAACCTGTCCAGGCTCGGATCACGCGAACCGGACGTGTACGGCACGGCAACGCTCGGCGATCTCGCGAAGGCCTGCGCGGCGACGGCCGCCGAACTCGGCCTGACCGCCGATTTCCGGCAGACCGACGATGAGGCGCAACTAATCACCTGGGTGCATGAGGCTGCCGATAAGCAGCTGCCGATCGTGCTGAATCCGGCCGCGTTCACGCACTACTCGTACGCGCTCAGGGACGCGCTGGCCATGCGGACGGCACCGCTCGTCGAGGTGCACCTGTCGAACCCGGCCGCTCGGGAGGTGTTCAGGCACACCTCGGTGGTCGCGGGCGTCGCGGACGGCACGGTCGCCGGCTTCGGCTTCCTGTCCTACGAACTGGCCCTGCGGGCCGTGGCCGCGCTGCTCGCGAAGCGGGACCAAGTTACGATTTAGTATTCCGAATACGACCCAAAGATCCGGCCGCCGCCGACCTGGCAATGGGCTGGGCCTTCCGCCAGCGAGAGGTGCCTTCGACTATGCGCATCGGGATGTCACTGAACTACGCCGGCGGTTTCGCCGAGACGGTCGCCGAGCTTGCCGACTACGAGAAGGCGGGGCTGGACATCGTTTTCGTGCCTGAGGCCTACAGCTACGACGCGGTGAGCCA
>Ga0307372_10005329_pt1 | contig 19381 bp, 18 predicted proteins | sample OX1MG_FD_202533 | JGI IMG/M metagenome (GOLD analysis project Ga0307372, IMG submission 202533) | Soil microbial communities from Risofladan, Vaasa, Finland - OX-1 | ecosystem: Environmental > Terrestrial > Soil > Coastal area > Acid sulfate soil | place: Finland: Risofladan, Vaasa | collected...
ACAGCATTCACCCTGATGCCATGCTCGGCCACGTCCATCGCGGCGCACCTGGTCAGCGCCATGACGCCGGCCTTGGCCGCGGCGTAGTGCGCCTGCCCGGGCTGGGCACGCCAGCCGAGGACCGATGAGTTGTTCACGACGGCGCCGCCGCCGCCCTGCGCGGTCATCTGCCGCAGCGCGGCCCTGGTACAGCGGAATGTCCCGGTCAAGGTGACGTCAAGGACCCGCGCCCACTGATCGTCGGTCATCTCCAGCACGGAAGCGGTGCCGCCGAGACCGGCATTGTTGATCATCACGTCGATGCGGCCGAACCGCTGGACCGCGCCGTCGATCAGCGCCTGCACCTGCTGCTCGCTCGTCACGTCGCAGGGCACGGACCAGACCCGGTCGCTTCCGAAACTGTCAGCGAGCCCGGAATGAGTAGCGGCGAGGCGGGCGGCGTGCGCGTCGCTCAGCGCGAGGCTGGCGCCTTCGTCCAGGCACCTGTGAGCCACCGCGCCGCCGATCCCGGTCCCGGCGGCCGCCGTCAGCACGACGATCTTGCCCGCCAGCAGGTTCCGGCCGGCCGGAACCCTCGGGGCGAGCGGGGCCCCGGGCGTCATGCCCGCTCCCGCGAAGGTTCGCGCGAGAGGCCGAGCGCCCGGTTCGCGATAATGCCGAGCTGGATCTCATCCGACCCGCCGTAGATGGTGTCGGCGCGGCTGAATAGGTACAGCCGCTGCCAGGCATCGAGTTCGTACGGCGCCGCCACGGCCGCCAGGCCGGCTGCTCCTGCCACATCCATTGCCAGCTCTCCGAGTGCCTTGTGCCAGCGTGCCCACAGCAGTTTCATCACCGAGGCCTCCGCGCCGGTCCCGTCGCCCCGGCCGATCGTGTCAAGAGCGTAGGCTCGGAGCGTCTCGAGCCCTACCCAGGCCCGGACGATCTTGTCACGCAGCACCGGATCGGCACTTGCGCCGCTCCTTCTCGCCTGCGCCACCAGGTCATCGAATTCCCGGCGGAACTGGATCTGCTGGCCGAACGTAGCCGCGCCGCGCTCCACTCCGAGCAGGAACCTCGCCACCCGCCAGCCGTCTCCTGGCTCGCCAAGCACCAGGCCCGCTTCGGTGCGGGCGCCATCGAAGAACACCTCGTTGAACTCGCTTGTGCCGGTCAGCTGGCGGATCGGCCGCACCGTGACACCCGGCTGGCGCATCGGCACAAGCAGCATCGACAGCCCGGCACTGCGCCGGGATCCAGGCTCGGTCCTGGCCAGGACGAAACACCAGTCCGCCACATGTGCCAGCGAGGTCCAGACCTTCTGGCCGGTGATTTCCCAGTGGTCGCCCGCGCGCGCGCCCGCTGTCGCCACCGATGCCAGGTCCGAGCCCGCGCCAGGCTCGGAGAATCCCTGGCACCAAAGCTCGGCCACCGACGCGATCGCTGGCAGGAAACGCGCCTGCTGCGGCGGAGTGCCGAACTCGATCAGCGTCGGGCCGAGCAATTGCTCGCCCATATGGCTGACCCGGGCGGGCGCCGCCGCCCTGGCGTACTCCTCGTGAAAGATCAGCTGCTGGCTGATGGTGGCGCCGCGCCCGCCGTACTCACGCGGCCAGCCGAGCGGAGTCCATCCAGCCTGGTGCAGGTGCCGGTCCCAGGCCAGCCGCTCGCCGAACGCCTCATGCTCCCTGCCGGGACCTCCGGCGCCGCGAAGCGCGGCGAACTCGCCGGTCAGGCTCTCGGCGAGCCAGTCGCGAACCAGGGAGCGGAACTCAGCGTCGGGCAGGCCCGCCAGACCGTCTCGCGGAGAGCGGTCCAGCTCCACGGCAGCCTCCCGAACCCGGCGTGATGCCCTGCGGCTCGCTCAGGCTACCAAGCACTTGCTTGGCTGAACCGGACAGCCGGCTAACTCGACGGCTCAGTAAGCTGCGCCATCCGTACCGGCCGGCAAGGTAGTCAGCGGCGCGCGGGCCAGCGTAGGCTCGCTACCAAGTGAGGGGCCCCCTACCAAGCACTTGCTTGCCTGGAGGATGCGGTGGACAGCACGATTCCGGCGGCCGTACGCACTGCGGCCAGCCAGTTCGCTGATGCTGTCGCGGTGGTCGAGCCCGGTGGCCCCACCCTGACCTACCGCCAGCTCCACGCGGGCGTGCGCGAAGTAGCCAAGGCTCTGATCGCGAGCGGGATCGAGCCGGGCGATCGGATCGCCATCTGGTCGCCGAACACGCACCACTGGGTACTCGGCGCGCTCGGGACGCTCTACGCGGGGGCGACTCTGGTGCCGGTCAACACCAGGTTCACCGGTCCAGAAGCGCTCGACGTGATCACGCGCAGCCAGGCGCGGGCGCTGCTGGTCGCTGATCGCTTTCTCGGAACCGACCGGCTGGCCCTGCTCGTCGTCGCAGCGGACGCGGCCGCGGCCGGATTGCCTGAGCTGATCGTGCGGATTCCGCTCGGGGAGCTAGCCGGCACCTCCGGCTCCGGCGGACACCCGCCCGCCCCCGCCGGAACCGTGGCCTGGGACGAGTTGGTCGGCCGCGCGGCAGCGGTATCCGAGGCCGTCGCGGACGAGCGTGCCCGGAGCGTCGGACCGGAGCACGTCAGCGACATCCTGTTCACCTCGGGCACCACGGGCCGGAGCAAGGGTGCCAGATCGGCGCACCGGCAAGCGCTGGACGTGGCCAGAGCGTGGGCAGACTGCGCGGAGCTCAGCGCCGCGGACCGTTACCTGATCGTCAATCCGTTCTTCCACAGCTTCGGCTACAAGGCCGGAATATTGGCCTGCCTGCTCACGGGTGCGGCGATGGTTCCGCAACGGATCTTCGACGTCGGCGCGGCGATGGCACTGATCGAGTCCGAGCGGATCACCGTGGTTCCCGGTGCGCCGACGATCTATACCTCGATCCTGGATCACCCGGAACGTGCCCGATACGACTTGTCCAGCTTGCGGCTGGCCGTCACCGGGGCAGCGGTCGTCCCGGTCGCGCTGGTCGAGCGGATGCGCGCCGAACTGAGCTTGCACACGGTACTTACCGCGTACGGGCTGACCGAGGCTGTCGTCGTGACCATGTGCCGCCCTGGTGACGACCCGCGGACCGTCGCGACGACGTCGGGCCGGGCGACCGCGGGCTTCGAGATCAAGATCGCCAAGGCGGCGAGCGAAGCCGACGCGGCTGGCGAGATCCTGCTGCGCGGGCCGAACGTGATGCTCGGCTATCTCGACGACCAGGCAGCGACCGCCGAGGCGATCGACTCCGGCGGCTGGCTGCACACCGGCGACGTCGGCTGCCTGGACGACCGCGGCTACCTCACGATCACCGACCGGCTGAAGGACATGTACATCTGCGGCGGCTTCAACGTCTATCCGGCCGAGGTGGAACAGGCACTGGCCAGGCACCCTGGCGTTGCCGAGTCCGTGGTGATCGGCGTGCCGGACGGAAGGCTCGGCGAGGTCGGCAAGGCATTCGTGGTGACCAGGCCTGGCGCGGAGCCGGCGGCCGACGAGCTGATCGAGTTCTGCCGGGCACGGCTCGCCAACTACAAGGTGCCGCGCCAGGTCGAGTTCCGCGCCGACTTGCCAAGGAATCCAGCGGGAAAGCCGCTCAAGCGACTGCTCAGACAGGAGTCCCGATGACCGACCGCGACCCGACGCCGGTGGTGCTGTACGAGCGGCGCGGTAGCACCGCCCTGGTCACGATGAACCGGCCCGAGTACCGGAACGCGCAGAACTCGGTGCTGACCTACGCGCTCGACGCCGCGTTCGAACGAGCCGTGAACGACACCGACGTCCGCGTGATCGTGCTCGCGGGCGCGGGCGATCACTTCAGCGCAGGGCATGACATCGGCACTCCGGGCCGGGACGTGCACGTGTCCTACGACCGCAAGGCCGTGCTGTGGTGGGACCACACCGACAAGGACGGCGCCGACGCCCGGTATGCCAGGGAGATGGAGGTCTACCTGGGCATGTGCCGGCGCTGGCGAGAGATGCCCAAGCCGGCGATCGCGATGGTGCACGGCGCCTGCATCGCGGGCGGCCTGATGCTGGCCTGGGTCTGCGACCTGATCATCGCGTCGGACGACGCGTTCTTCGCCGACCCGGTGGTGCGGATGGGCATCCCCGGCGTGGAGTACTTCGCGCACCCGTGGGTGCTCGGACCCAGGTTCGCCAAGGAAGCGCTGTTCACCGGGGGCAGGTTCAGCGCACAGCGAGCCTACGAGCTTGGCATGGTCAACCGGGTCGTGCCGCGCTCCGACCTGGCGCGGACGGCGTTCGCCCTGGCGGACGAGATTGCCGCGATGCCGCCGTTCGGCCTGTCGCTGGTCAAGCGCGCCGTGAATCAGTGCGAGGACCTGATGGGAATGCGGCCGGGAATGGACTCGGTATTCGGCCTGCACCACGTCGCGCACGCGCATAACGCCGAGACCGGCGCGGACTCGCTGGCCGGGATGAACGCGCGATCGATGAAGTCCGCGGCCAGCACGCCGGGCGCGCGGTGAATCTCGACCCCGACCCGCGGGCCGAGGAGTTCCGGGCCGAGGTCAGGGCCTGGCTTGACACCAACCTGCCCGATCCGCCGCTGCCTTCGGTGAACACGGCAGCGGGATTCGCCGCCCACCGCGACTGGGAGCGCAAGCTCGCCGGCGCCAGGCTGGCCGCGGTCTCCTGGCCGCGGCGCTACGGCGGCCGGGATGCCCCGCTGGCGCAGTGGCTGGTCTTCGAGGAGGAGTACTACCGTGCGGGCGGCCCGGTCAGGGTCGGCCAGAACGGGCTGTTCCTGCTCGCGCCGACGCTGTTCGCGCACGGGACTGACGAGCAGCGGGACGCGATCCTGCCGCCGATGGCTACCGCCGAGCAGGTATGGGCGCAGGCCTGGTCCGAACCTGGCGCCGGCAGTGACCTGGCCGCGATCAGGTCAGCGGCGGTCCGGACCGACGGCGGATGGCTGCTCCGCGGACAGAAGACCTGGAGTTCCCGTGCGGCCTTCGCTGACCGGGCCTTCGGCCTGTTCCGGTCCGAGCCGGGAGCCGAACGGCATCGCGGCCTGACCTACCTGATGTTCGACCTGCGGGCACCCGGGGTCACCGTCCGGCCGATCGCTCAGCTCGACGGGGAACCCGGGTTCGCTGAGATCTTCCTGGACGACGTCTTCGTGCCGGACACCGACGTGATCGGCGCTCCTGGTGACGGCTGGCGGGTCGCGATGTCGACGGCGAGCCATGAGCGAGGGCTGTCGTTGCGCAGTCCTGGACGGTTCCTCGCGGCGGCCGACCGGCTGTTCCGGCTCTGGCAGCGGACCGCGGCGGCCTCCGGCTCGCACAGCGGTTCCGCGCTCGGTGAGCGGGTTGCCGACGCCTGGATCGGGGCGCGCGCTTATCAGCTGCACACCTTCGGCACCGTCGCGGTCCTGGCGGACGGCGGTACGCTCGGGGCCGAGTCCAGCCTGGGCAAGGTGTTCTGGTCGCAACTCGATGTCAGCATCTGCGAGACGGCACTGGACCTGCTCGGGCCGCGGGCCGAGGTGCTCGGCCGTCCCGTACCGGACGGCGACTGGGCTGGCAGCTACTTGTTCTCACTCGCCGGACCCATCTACGCCGGTACCAACGAGATCCAGCGGTCGGTGATCGCCGAGCGGTTGCTTGGGCTGCCGCGATGAGATTCGCCGTTACCGCCGAGCAGCGGCAGTTCGGTGCCGCCCTGCACGGACTGCTGGCCGACGCCGACGTCGCCGCCGCGGCACGGGCGTGGGCAACCGGTGACCACGAACCGGGGCTGGCGATCTGGCGAGAGCTGGCCAAGCTGGGGGTGACCGCGCTGACCGTGCCTGAGTCCTTCGGCGGCCTCGGCGCGGAGCCGGTCGACCTGGTGGTGGCCTGCGAGGAACTCGGTCACCACCCGCTGCCAGGCCCGATCGCCGAGTCGATCGCCGCCGTACCGCACGTGCTGACCACCGTTGCGACCGCCGGGTCCGCTGGCGCCACCGGATCCGCCGCCGGGCTCGCGGCGGACTGGCTGGCCGCGCTCGCGTCGGGCGACCTGGTCGCGACGCTCGCGCTGCCGCCGCTACTGCCCTATGCGCTGGACGCCGACGCGGCCGGGCTGGTGCTGCTGGCCGACGGCACTGCGCTCTGGCAGGCGACGCCGCAGGCCAGGCTTGAGTCCGCGGACCGGGCCAGGCGGCTGTTCGAGGTCCGGCCAGACCAGCCGCTGGCGCCCTGGGCCGATACGGAACCTGCCCTGCGCCAGGCGGCCGGTTACGGCACTCTCGCGAGCGCCGCGCTGCTGCTGGGTGCCGGGCGCGGGCTGCTCGAAGCGAGCACCGGCTACGCGAAGACCAGGGAGCAGTTCGGCCGGCCGGTCGGGGCGTTCCAGGCGGTCAAGCACGCCCTGGCCGACACCGCGATCGGCCTGGAGTTCGCCAGGCCGCTGCTGTACGCGGCCGCGATCGCGCTCGGCGCCGGCGCTACGAGCACCGCCAGGGACATCTCCGCCGCCAGGGTCGCCTGCGCGCAGGCCGCGCGGCACGCGGCGCGGGTCGCGCTGCAGGTGCACGGCGCGATCGGCTACACGCTGGAATGCGACATCTCGCTCTGGCTCGCCAAGATCCGGTCGCTGTCCTGCACCTGGGGCAGCCAGAGCGAGCACCGCGCTGTCGTCCTTGCGGCCCTCGGCCAGGACGGGGCGGGCCCGTGGAACTGACCGGCGAGCAGCGCGCGCTGGCGGAGACCGTGGCTGACCTGCTCCGGCGGCATCCGCCCGTGCTCGATCCCGAACCCGGCTATGACCAGCGGCTGTGGCGGCTGCTCGGCGATATCGGCATCACCGGCCTGGCCGTTCCCGAGCGGTTCGGCGGCACCGGGGCCGGACCGGTCGAGGTGTGCATCGCGGCGGAGGCGCTCGGCCGCGCGCTCGCCCCGACTCCCCTGCCCGGCTCGGCGGTCCTGACCGCGCAGGCGATCCTGGCGGCCGGTGACCGGCGGGCGTGCGAGCGGCTGCTGCCCCCGATCGCCTCGGGCGCCGCGATCGCCGCGCTGGCCTGGACCGGGCGGTCTGGCGGCTGGGATCCGGCCGAGACGGCCTGCCATGCGACCGAGCGCAGCGGCGGCGGCTGGACGATCACCGGTGCCGCGCACTATGTGCTCGACGGCGACCTCGCCGAGGTTCTCATCACCGCCGCCCGGCTGCCCGACGGCAGCATCGGGCTGTTCGAGGTGGACCCCAGCCAGTCCGGCGTCGTCCGGCACGCCGCGGCGGCGATGGACCAGACCAGGCGGCTCGCGGTGGCCAGGCTCGCCACGTCGACCGACCGGCTGCTCGGCCCGGGGTCGCAGGCACTGGCGCGTGCCCGGGATCTGGCCTGCATCGCCCTGGCCGCGGAACAGGCCGGCGCCGCCGCGAGAGCACTCGAGCTGACGGTCAGCTACACGGGCAGCCGGATCCAGTTCGGCCGGCCGATCGCCAGCTTCCCGCAGCGGACGACCGCGAGCAGGGCGGCGCGCGCCAGCCTGCCCGAGCCCGCGGCGCAAGTCCCGGTGCTGGCCGCCGCAGCCAAGGCCTACTGCTCGCAAGCGCTGGCGCAGGTGGCCGCCGAGATGGTGCAGCTCCACGGCGCGATCGGCGTGACCTGGGAATACGACGCGCACCGGTATTTCAAGCGCGCGCACAGCTCCGGGCAGCTCTTCGGCTCTCCGTCCGCCCACCTCGCCAGGATCGCGAGCGCCGTCATCGACGGATAACCCGGTCCCGCCGCGTACCGCGCCTGCTGTCAGCTCACCTCAGGTGTCAGCTCACATCCAGTCGGCGTACTTGGGCCAGGCCAGCAAGGTCTCCACCACCTCGGGCGGGCCCTCGGCGGCCGGCACCGCGGAGGTGGAATAGCGGCCCCGGTAGAACAGCAGCGGTCGCTGCGGACCGCAGTCGCCGAGTTCGCGCACCGAGCCGATCACGACGTAGTGATCGCCGACCTCGTGCACGGCCTGCACCTCGCAGCCAACCCAGGTCAGCACGCCGTCGAGCACGGGCGAGCCGGCTGAGTCCGGCTGCCAGGCCACCTGGGTGAACCGGTCCGGGTTGCTACGGCCGAACAGCGTCGCCAGGTTTCCCTGGTCGGCCGCCAGCACGTTGGCACAGAACACGCCGGCCCGCTCGATCTTGGGCCAGGTCGACGACGTGCTCGCGGGACAGAACAGCACGAGCGGCGGGTCCAGCGAGAGCGCGGCGAACGCCTGGCAGGAGAATCCGACCGGCGCGCCGTCGTCGATCGCCGTGATAATCGTGATGCCCGTGCAGAAGTGACCGAGCACCTGGCGGAACCGCTCAGGATCGGGCTTGAGCCTCGCTGCCGCGCCGACGTGCTTCACGATCATCGCGAGCACCGCAGGTCCGCGCTTCATTCCCGGCGGATGCCGGTGATCGCGGCGAGCCTGAACGGACTCGGCCTTTCGACGGCAAGTTTAGCGGCCGGTACCGCACGACGCCTATACGCCCGCCGCGCCGGCCGCGAAGACGTGACCCCACTGGCTGACCGCCGTGGTCTGCCTGCTCACCCAGGTCGCGTCGTCCACCAGCAGCCCGTCGGTCCCGTACTCGATGTCGAACCCGCCGGGGGTCTTGACATAGAAGGACACCATCTGGTCGTTCGCGTGCCGGCCGAGGCTCGCGCTGAGCGAACCGCCGCGCCTGGTGCACCGGTCGAGTGCCCGGCCCACGTCGTCCAGCGTCGCGACCTCGGTCATCACGTGGATCACGCCGGTCGGGCTGGTCATCGGGGCGAGGGCGAGTGAGTGGTGCCTGGCGTTGCAGCCGAGGAACCGCATCATCGCCGGCGGCCCGTCAGCCGGGCGGCCGAACAGCTCGGGCGGCATCGCCATCGTGTCCCGCAGCCGGAAACCCAGGACCTGCGTATAGAAGGCCATCGCCGCGTCGTCGTCGGCGGCCGGGATCACGACGTGGCCCATCCCCAGGTCCCCCGTCACGAACCGGGTGCCGTACCCGCAGAACGCGGGCCGGTTGTCCAGGCAGGCACCCCAGAACACCTCGAGCGGGTGCCCGGACGGGTCGTCCACCCTGAGCATCCCGGCGACCCGCCGCTGGGCGAGTTCGGCCGGCGTGCCTGCCTTGGCTGGTACCCCTGCCCGGTCGAGCGCCTGGCGCAGCCGCGCCAGGTCCGCCTCGGTCGCGACCTCCCACCCGGAGGCGAGCAGCCGGTCGGTGTCGCCTGGCACGATGACGAACCTGGCAGGGAAGCCGTCCATCCGCAGGTAGACCGCGCCGGGCTCGGGGCCGCGGCCCGCCACCATTCCGAGCAGCTTGGTGCCGAACTCCAGCCAGGCGGCAGGGTCGGCCGCCTCGATCCGCAGGTACCCCAGTGACCTGATCATGAGCCATCTCCCAGGAAGTCCAGCACCAGCCGGTTGAACTCCTCGAACTTCTCCAGTTGCGCCCAGTGCCCGCAGCCGCCGAAGACATGCAGCTGAGCCTTGCGGATCTGCTTGACCGCGACCAGGGCGCCGTCCAGCGGGTTGACCCGGTCCTCCCGGCCCCAGATCAGCAGCACCTGGTTCCGCAGCCGGTGTACCTCGCGCCAGAGCATCCCGTCCTCCGCGGTCGCCGGGTCGTAGAACGACATCCCGAGCGCCGCCATGGCGGCGATCGACTCCGGCCTGCTCGCGGAGGCGTACCGCTCGTCGACGAGCTCGTCGGTGATCAGCCTGGCGTTGAAGACCAGCGTGCGCAGGAACGTCGCCAGCTTCTCCTTGCTCGGCCCGGGCGGCGCGGCGAACTCCGCCAGCCGCTTGACCCCTTCGGTCGGGTCGGGCGCGAACACGTTGAGGCTCAGCCCGCCGGGTCCCATCAGCACCAGCTTGCCGGCCCGGTCCGGGTAGTTCAGCGCGAACCTCACCGCCGTGCCGCCGCCGAGCGAGTTGCCGACCAGGTGCACCTTCTCGATGCCGAGCTGGTCGAGCAGGCTGGCCAGCGCCCGGGCCGAGAAGGTGAAGTAGTTGCCTTCCACCGGCGGCGCCGCCGACCGGCCGAAGCCGGGCTGGTCCGGCATCAGGGTACGGAAGGAGGCCGCGAAGACGGGCAGGTTGCGGCCGAAGTTCGACCACGCCGACGCGCCGGGGCCGCCGCCGTGCAGCAGCACCACCGGCAGCGCCGCGCCCGCGCCAGCCGGTCCCGCCTCGTGGTAATGCAGCGCCATCATCGCCGTATCCGCGAACCGGCTGGTCGCGTCGGCATCGATCAGAGCCGTGGCAGCGGCGCCGCCGACCTCGGATTCGGTCATCGCTGCCGCCGTCACAGCATCGCGTCGGCGGCGGGCGGCAGGCCGAACTCGCCGCGGCCGAACATCGTCAGCGCCCGCTCCGGGTCGTTGATCGCGTGCACCCGGCCGGCATGCGCGTCCCGCCAGAACCGCTGGATCGGGGTGCCCGACTTCAGCGCATGGCCGCCCGAGTTCTCGAATAGCAGGTCCACCGCGCTGATCGCCCGGCCGGTCCCGAGTACCTGGTCCCGCCTGATCCGCAACCGAAGCGGCATCGGGATCGGCTCCCCGGCCCTGGCGTGCGCCATCAGCTCGGTCATGTCGCGTTCCAGCGCGAGCCAGGCGGCGTCGATCTCGGCGGCGGCCTCAGCGATCCTCGCCTGGGCGAACGGGTCCTCGGATACCTTCTGGCCAGAGTAGGACACCCGCACCCGTTCTTGCTGGTACGCGACGTGCGCCTGGTACGCACCCGTGGCCATGCCGATGATCGGCGTGGTGATCGTGTAGGAGAAGATCGAGCCGAACGGTATCCGGTACAGCGGCGCCCCGTTGACGGCATGGCCAGGGCAGGCGCACTTGGTGACGTCGGCGAAGCTGAGCGAGTGGTGCTCGGGTACGAACGCCCCGTTCACCACGATGTCGTTGCTGCCGGTGCCGCGCAGGCCGACCGTGTCCCAGACGTCGTCGATCTGGTAGTCGCTGGCGGGCACCAGGAAGGTCCTGAAATCCACCGGGTTACCCGCGTCGTCGGTCACGATCCCGCCGAGCAGCACCCAGGTCGCGTGGTTACAGCCGGAGGAGAAGCTCCACCGGCCGGTGAGCCGGTGGCCGCCCTCGGTGAGCTGCGCCCGCCCGGTGGGCGCGTAGGACGAGGACATCCGGGTACTGGTGTCGGCGCCCCAGACATCCTCCTGCCCGGCCGGCGGGAAGAGTGCCAGCTGCCAGGCGTGCACGCCGATCACCGACGCGACCCAGCCGGTCGACCCGCACGCGCTCGCGATCATCCGGACCGCGGTGTAGAACGTCACCGGGTCGGCTTCCAGGCCGCCGTACCTGGCAGGCTGGAGCAGCCGGAAGAATCCGGCCTGTTCCAGCGCCTTGATCGACTCGGCCGGGACGACCCGCGCGTCTTCTGTCTCCTGTGCGCGCTCCCGCAGCACCGGCAGCAGCTCGCCGACATCGGCAAGCACCGACTGCCCGACCTTATCGCCCACGCGACGCTCCTCCCCTGCTCCTACTGGCCCCTAGACTAGAACATGTTCTAGTCTAGGGCTATCACCCTGGGAGGGCTCAATGAATGACCGGGACGGGGTCCGCGGCATCGACGCAGCGCCCCTGCCGGCCAGGTATGCCCGCGGCTGGCACTGCCTCGGCCTGGCCGAGAGGTTCCGCACCGGCGGACCGCACGCGGTGCGGGCGTTCGGCACCAAGCTCGTCGTGTTCGCCGACTCGGCAGGAAAGCCGCACGTGCTCGACGCGTTCTGCAGGCACATGGGCGGCGACCTGACCATGGGCACCATCAAGGGCGACCAGGTCGCCTGCCCGTTCCACGACTGGCGCTGGGGCGGCGACGGCAAGTGCGCCCACATACCGTACGCCAGGCGGGTACCGCCTGCCGCGCGGACCAGGACCTGGCTGACCTCCGAGCAGAACAGGCAGCTGTTCGTCTGGCACGACCCGCAGGGCAACCCGCCACCCGAGCATGTCACGATCCCGCGGATCGACGGCGCGTTCTCGCCCGAGTGGTCGAACTGGACCTGGGACTCGATCCTGGTCACGAACTCGAACTGCCGCGAGGTCATCGACAACGTCGTCGACATGGCGCACTTCTTCTACATTCACTTCGCGTTCCCCACGTTCTTTAAGAACGTCTTCGAGGGTCACGTCGCCGCGCAGTACCTCAACACGAAGTCGCGGCCTGATGTCGACTCCGGGACCGGCTACTCGGCCGGCGGCGAGACGACGCTGCGGTCCGAGGCGGCGTATTACGGGCCGTCCTACATGATCGACTACCTGTGGCACGACTACCACGGCATGACCATGGAGAGCGCGCTGATCAACTGCCACTACCCGGTGACGCCCGACTCGTTCCTGCTCCAGTGGGGCGCGATCGTGAAGAAGCCGGCCGGCGTCACCGGCGAGCAGGCCGACAAGATCGCGGCGAAGTTCGCCGATTTCGTCGGGCTCGGCTTCCGGCAGGACGTGGACATCTGGACGCACAAGACCAGGATCGACAACCCGCTGCTGTGCGCCGAGGACGGGCCGGTCTACCAGTTGCGCCGGTGGTATGAGCAGTTCTACGTCGACGTGGCCGACATCACGCCCGACATGGTGGCCAGGCACGAGTACGAGATCGACACGTCCCGCGCCGTGGCGACCTGGGAAGCCGAGGTGGCCGCGAACCTGGCCGCCAGAGCCGATCAGGTCCGATGATGACGAAAAGCCAGGCAGCGGTTCGCACCGACGAGCGGGCCTGGCGGTACACGACGGTCGACTGCGAGCGGTGCGGGGCGGCGGCCGCGGTCGCCAAGTTCAGCATGCGGCACACCAGCGTGCAGTGGACCAGCGAAGCGGTGCTGGCCTGCGCCGAGTTCGCCGCGGCCGTCGCCGCTGGCGGCGCCTCCGCCCTGATCCCGACCTGCGCCAGCATGCGGGCCAGCATCGAGGCGGCGGTCGGCGGCGGCCGGGTGGAGATCCTGCCTCCGTGAGCACCGCGCGCACCTACTACCAGGTGCCGGTCGCCGAGGTGGTCAGCGAGACCGATCGGGCCTGCTCGGTCGTCCTCGACGTCCCGGCCGAGTTCGCGGAGCGCTTCGCCTACCGGCCAGGCCAGTTCATCACCGTCCGGATCCCGGTGCCGGGCGGCTCGCTCGCCCGGTGCTACTCGCTGTCCAGCTCACCGCAGGCCGGCGACCGGCCGGCCTTCACCGTGAAGCGGATGCCGGCGGGAATCGCCTCGAACTGGATCGCCGACAAGGTGACCGCCGGCAGCCTGCTCGACCTGCTGCCGCCGGCCGGTACCTTCACCCCGAGCTCGCTGGACGCGGATTTCCTGCTCTTCGCCGGCGGCAGCGGCATCACGCCGGTCATGTCCATACTGAAGTCCGCCCTGCGCGCCGGACGCGGCAAGATCGCGCTGGTCTACGCGAACGCCGACGAGCGATCGGTCATCTTCGCCGCCAGGCTGCGCGAGCTTCAGGCGGCGGCGCCGGACCGGCTGCTCGTCCTGCACTGGCTCGACGTCTTGCAGGGCGCACCGGACGCGACCACGCTGCGTGAGCTCGCCAGGCCGTTCGCCGGCTACGACGCCTACGTCTGCGGACCCGACCCGTATATGGCGGTCGCCCGCGAGGCGCTGCGCGGCCTGGGCGTCCCGGCGCAGCGGGTGCACGTCGAACGGTTCCTGTCGCTGGCGGACAATCCATTCGAGGCAACGCGGACCGCGGACGGCGGTGTGGCCGCACGACTGGCGGTAGAGCTCGACGACAAGGTGCATGAGCTGGACTGGCCGGCCGGGCAGCGGATGCTCGACGTCATGATCGACGCCGGCCTGGACGCGTCGTATTCCTGCCGGGAAGGCATCTGCGGTGCCTGTGCCTGCCGCCTCGTCAGCGGCGAGGTGGAGATGGCGCACAACGAGGTGCTCGAAGAGCAGGATCTCGCCGGCGGCTACGTCCTGGCCTGCCAGTCCACCGCCGTAACCCCCGAGGTCAGCGTCACCTACAACTGACGCCGCCCGCCAGGGCGGCGTCGCGGCACCCGGTCTAATCCCCGGTGACGCCGTCGATCTGCTCGCGCAGGATGTCGGCGTGGCCGTTGTGCCGTGCGTACTCCTCGATCATGTGGAGGTAGATCCAGCGCAGGTCCAGCGTAGTGCCGCGGCGCGAGACAAAAGTGTCATCCAGCGACCGGCCTTGGGCCGCATCGTCGGCCAGCGCGCACTCGGCGGTGAAGGCCGCCAGGTCCTGCTCGGCGGCGGCCGGGTCGGTGCGGTCGAAGTCGTCGTCCGGGTACTCGTCGCTGTAGTACAGCGGCGGCAGGTCCTGGCCGCCGAAGCTGCGCCGGAACCACCCGCGTTCTACCTCGGCCATGTGCCGGACCAGGCCGAGCAGCGACAGCGACGACGGGGCGACGGCGCGGGCGACGAGCTGCTCACCGGTCAGGCCCTGGCATTTGAAGAGCAGCGTCGCCCGGTGATAGTCGAGCCAGCCTTGCAGGGCATCTCGCTCGCCGGCCACGTCGGCCGGTTCGGTCCTGGCTACCTCAGGTGCGGTCCAAGTCATCGGCTCATCATCGAAGTCCGGCCGAGTTATCGCAAGCTTTTTTGCCGGCCAGTCAGTCCTGCCCGGGCCTCAGAACTTGATCTTGATACCTCCCAGCAGTGCTGCCCGGTAGATCAGGTAGCCGAGGCCGCCCACCAGGGCGGGGTCAAGAATCCACAGCTCGGGCCGGGTGCCGGTGGTGAAGGCGAGCGGGTCGGGCAGCAGCCGGAAATGGTATTCGCTGAACGGGTAGAGCAACGGGCAGCCCTGATCGGTCAGCATGTCCCCCACCACGTGGGTGGCGGACCCCACGAGCACCGCCAGCGCGACCAGCGGCAGCCCGGTGCCCGTGAGCGTCATCTCGATCGCGCCGAGGATGGCGAGCAGGTCGGCGCCGTGACCGTCGACCCGGAGCGCGTAGAGCCCGCTGGCGATGATCAGCGCGAGGAGCACGGCCAGGCCGATCTTGCCGCCGACGTCCTGGCGGTACCGGACGGCCAGCCACGCGAGCCCGGTGAACCCGGCGACTCCGAGTACCGCATGGGTCAGGTGCCGGTGCCCGCCCGAGATCCTGCCGACCAGCCAGGCGAAGCCCTTGGTCAGGAAGCCGAACGAATGGGCCAGGCTGGAATTCGGATGGTCAATGTCGGGCAGGACAGCCGCCCCGGCGGTAAGCCCGGTGAAGAGCGCGAGCTGCGCTGGCGGCAGCGGGGCGGCGGGCAGGCCCGCCAGGTGGATGGCTGACGGGCCGAGCGCATGCGCGCCGTACAGGCCGGCCGCGAGTCCGGTCACCAGGCCAGAGAGGGCGTGGGTATGTCCGAGGCACATGTCACTCAATCCGTGGCAGCAGTCGGGGAGCCGGGCACGAGGGGACATTATTCGCCGATAGCCGGCCCCCATCGAGCGACACGCCCAACTGTTTCTGATCAGGTCAAGAGCGCCCTGTCCCCGGCGGCCGGGAACGACCCGCCCGTCCCCAGGTAGCGATGCGCCAGCGCGAGGGTATGACACTTCGTGTCGGTCTCGTTCCTGACAGCTACCTCAGCGACCAAGAAGCAGATGAAGTCGATGAAGAAGTCGATGAAGGCCATAGCGCTCGCTCCGGCACTCGCCGCGACCGCGGCCATCCTCGGGCTGACGGCCTGCGCGGCCGCGACGACGACGTGCACGGTCCGGCACCGCTATGCCATCGTCATTTTCCAGAACGGCTTCGGTAACAACAGCACCACGTTCGTCACGCGCTTCCGGCTCAACGTCAGGTACGGGCACCATAACACCGCGCACCGGCTGATCCCGGCACGTATCTCGCTCAGCGCTCCGAACGGGAACACGCCTTCGCTGGCCGTCCGGACCTACCGGGTCGGCCACGCGCGCGGCTGCACCGTCGACAAGGTCCGGACCCGCCGGTAGCGCCGGGCTCCGGCTAGCCTGACCGCGGCATCGGGCCAGCGCGGATGGTCCTCAGCCCAGCTCGTCGCGGGCCTGGGCGAACGCGGCCGCGGCCAGTTCCAGGTCGGCTCTGGAGTGCGCGGCCGAGATCTGGGTCCTGATCCTGGCCTTGCCGACCGGGACCACCGGGTAGCTGAACCCGATCACGTAGATGCCCTTGTCCAGCAGCCGGTCGGCGAGCCTGGCCGCACGGGCGGCGTCGCCGATCATCACCGGGACGATCGGGTGGTCGCCGGGCAGGATGTCGAAGCCCAGCCCGGTCATCCGCTCCCGGAACCAGGCCGTGTTCTCGCGCAGCCGGCTGCGCAGGCCGTCACCGGACGCCAGCAGGTCGAGCACTTTCAGCGAGGCGCCTACGACCGAGGGAGCGACGGAGTTGGAGAACAGGTAAGGCCGGGACCGCTGCCGCAGCAGGTCGACGATCTCCTGGCGCCCGCTGGTGTAGCCGCCGCTCGCGCCGCCCAGTGCCTTGCCGAGGGTGCCGGTCAGGATGTCGACCCGGTCGCTGACGCCATGCAGTTCCGGTGTCCCGCGCCCGGTGGCGCCGACGAAGCCCACCGCATGCGAGTCGTCGACCATGACCATCGCGTCGTACCGCTCGGCCAGGTCGCAGATCTCCCGCAGCGGTGCCACGTAGCCGTCCATCGAGAACACGCCGTCGGTTGCGATCAGCCGGCGCCTGGCGCCCGCGACCGCGGCCAGCTGAGCTTCGAGGTCGGCCATGTCCCTGTTGCGGTACCGCAGCCTGCGCGCCCGGCAGAGCCTGATGCCGTCGATGATCGACGCGTGGTTCAGCTCGTCGCTGATCACCGCGTCCTGCTCGCCGAGTATGGTCTCGAACAGGCCGCCGTTGGCGTCGAAGCACGACGGGTACAAGATCGTGTCCGCGGTGCCGAGGAACTCAGAGATCTTGCGCTCGAGCTGCTTGTGCACGTCCTGGGTCCCGCAGATGAACCTGACGCTCGCCATGCCGAAGCCCCACCGGTCGAGCGCTTCCTTGGCCGCCTCGATGATGCGCGGGTCGTCGGCCAGCCCGAGGTAGTTGTTCGCGCACAGGTTCAGCACGCCGGCGCCGCCGGAGACCGTGATGCTCGCCCGCTGCGGGCTGGTGATCACCCGCTCGTTCTTGAACAGCCCGTCGGCGCGGATCTGGCCTAGCTCGCCCGCGAGCTGCGGCGCAACGGTCGAGAACATCATCGGCCTCCTGTACTCCTGCTCGGGTCTGACTAGCGGCTCGCCCAGTTCAGCACCACTTTGCCGCATTCGCCCGCCCGCAAGGTGTCGAAGGCGACGGCGTAGTCGGCGGCATCGAACCGGTGCGTGATGACGGGGCTGATGTCGACGCCGGCCTGCGTCAGGACCGACATCCAGTACCAGGTCTCGAACATCTCCCGGCCGTAGATCCCCTTGATCGTGATCATGTTGAGCACCAGGCGCGCCCAGTCGATCGGGAACTCCTGCGTCGGCAGCCCGAGCATGGCGATCTTGCCGCCGTGCGTCATGGACGCGAGCATCTCCCGCATCGCGGCGGGCTTGCCGGACATCTCCATGCCCACGTCGAAGCCTTCGCGCATGCCGAGATCATGCATGATCTGGGCGAGCGGGGTCTGCCGGGTGTCGGCGGCGACCGTGACGCCGACCCGCCTGGCCAGGTCAAGCCGGTACGGCGACACGTCGGTGATCACGATGTGGCGGGCGCCGGCATGCCTGACTACCAGTGCCGCCATCAGCCCGATCGGGCCGGCCCCGGTGATCAGCACGTCCTCGCCCATCACCGGGAACGTCAGCGCGGTGTGCACCGCGTTACCGAACGGGTCGAAAATAGCGGCGACGTCGAGATCGATGTCGGGCTGGTGCTTCCAGATGTTCGTCGCGGGCAGCACGATGAATTCGGCGAACGCGCCCTGGTAGTTGACGCCGATGCCCCTGGTATTGGCGCACTGGACCCGGCGGCCAGCACGGCAGTTGCGGCAGCGCCCGCAGATCAGGTGGCCCTCACCGCTGACCAGGTCGCCGGCGGCCAGGTCGCGCACGTCCTCGCCGAGTTCCACCACCTCGCCGACGAATTCGTGGCCGATCACCAGCGGGGGCGTCACGTGCGCCTGCGCCCACCCGTCCCAGTCGTAGATGTGCAGGTCGGTACCGCAGACACCGGTCCGAAGGACGCGGATGAGCACGTCGTCCCTGCCGACCGCGGGGACCGGCACGTCCTCGATCCATAGTCCGGGCTCCGCGCTGACCTTCACCAGGGCCTTCATCCGCCGCTCGCTTCCCGCTACCGCTTTTCCCCTTGCGGTCCGGCCGCCGCACGGGTCCGGTTGACTGTACCGCAGCCGCCGCACCGGCTCGGTGATAGCGGATACTGCCAAGCAGAAGCCCCCGTGACGGCAAGGACATACCGGCTATGACAGCTCCCCTTGATCTTCGCTCTGACACGGTCACCCGGCCGACGCGGGCCATGCGCGAGGCCATGGCCGCGGCCGAAGTCGGCGACGACTGGTTCGGCGACGACCCCACGGTCAACCGGTTGCAGGACCGCGCGGCCGAACTGACCGGCAAACCCGCCGCCCTGTACCTGCCGACCGGGACGTTGTGCACGCAGATCGCGCTGCACGCGTTCGTCAGGTCCGGGCACCTGGTCCTGTGCGAGGCGTCGGCGCACGTCTGCGGAATGGAACTCGGCGCCGCGGCCGTGCTGTCCGGCGTCACCTTCCGCAGGGTGCCGGCGGCCGCCGGCCTGCTCACGGCCGACCAGGTCGCACAGGCCCTGGAGCCCGACCCGTACGACGTCACCGTGGTCGACCTGGTCACGATCGAGAACACCCATCAGGTAGGCGGCGGCTCGGTGCAGCCGGTAGCCGGCGTGCGCGCGATCGCGAAGTCCTGTCAGGCGGCAGCCGTGCCGCTCTACCTGGACGGTGCCCGGATCTTCAACGCGTGCGCCGTCTCCGGAGCCACCGTCGCCGACTATGCCGCAGAGGTCACCGCGATGATGTTCTGCCTGTCCAAAGGCCTCGGGGCGCCGATCGGCTCGGTGCTGGCCGGTGACGTCGAGTTCATCAAGGAGGCCAGGCGGCTGAGGGTCCTGTTCGGCGCGGCCTGGCGGCAGGCGGGCATCATGGCCGCGGCTGGCCTGCTGGCCCTGGAAGAAGGCCCTAAGCGACTGCACGAGGACCACGCGAACGCCAGGGTACTGGCCGAGGGAGTCGCCGAGCTGCTGCCCGGCTCGGTGGACCCGCAGGCCGTGCCCACCAACATCGTCTTCGTGGACGTGGCCGGGACGGGCCGCAGCCCGCGGGACTGGCAGGCCAGGCTCACCGCCGAGGGACTGCTGGTCACCATGACCGCGGGCAAGATCAGGATGGTGACGCACCGCGACGTCGGCGCGGCGGGCATCCAGGAGGCCCTGGCTGCCTGGCGCCGTGCCGC
>Ga0307372_10005336_pt1 | contig 19371 bp, 21 predicted proteins | sample OX1MG_FD_202533 | JGI IMG/M metagenome (GOLD analysis project Ga0307372, IMG submission 202533) | Soil microbial communities from Risofladan, Vaasa, Finland - OX-1 | ecosystem: Environmental > Terrestrial > Soil > Coastal area > Acid sulfate soil | place: Finland: Risofladan, Vaasa | collected...
GCGGCGTCCCGTCGTAGGTGAACGTCCCACCCGTCACCGTCAGGCTCGGCGTCGCCTGATTGACGACGATCGTCTGCGGCACATCGGCGGCCGGATTGAACGTCGCGTCACCCGCCTGCGAGGCGGTGACAAGGATCGACCCCGCGCCCGTGATCGTCAGCGTGCTGCCGCTGAGTGTCGCCGGGCCGGAGACGAGCGTGTAAGTCACCGGCAGCCCGGACGAGGCGGTCGCCCCCAGGACGATCGGCGCGTTGCCGAAGGTCTGCGGCCCGGCCGCAGGGAACGTGATCGCCTGGTCGGCCTTCGTCACCGTGACGCCGATCGTGCACGTCCCGGTCGAGAAGAACGTGTTGGTGGCCGCCACATCGACCGTGTGGCTGCCGACGGCGAACGTCTGCGTCGACGACAGCGGCGTCGGCCCGGTCGTGCCGCCAGGCACGGGGTCGGTCTGCGCCGGCGTGGCCGCGCCGTCGACCGTCCAGGTGACCGTCAGCGGCAGCTTGTTCGGATCGGCCACCGACGCCGACATCGTGACGTCCGCACCGGCGCCGGAGGTCGCCTGGACGTTGTAGGAGGCCGGCGAGCAGGTGACCGTCGGCGGCTGCGGGTTCGCCACGTGGATCGTCAGCGAGTTGGTCGACTGCAGCCCTGTGTTGTCCGTCGCGGAGAAGACCACGGTATAGGTCTGGCCCGCCTGCGCCACCGTCGGTGTCCAGGTGAAGACTGCCGACTCCGGCACGCGCTGGGTGAACGGCATCGTCGGCGTCACCGTGGCGCCCACCGGCAGGCCGCCCGACCCGAGGGTCACCAGCGTGTTCGGCAGCCCGGTCGCCGGGTCGAGATCGGGATCGTTTGCGCCCACCGCCACGCTGAGCGGAACACCCGCCTGGGCGTTCACCGTCACCGGGCTGCTCGAGTTGTTGATGAGCACGGTCGGCGGCGTGCCGCCCGAGTACGGAATGACGTTCAGGATCACGTCGAGCGGCACGGTGTTGCCGTCGTTGTCCGTGATCGTGAACTGGATGGCATGCAGCCCCTCCTGGGCGGTGGTCGGCGTCCAGGTCACGATCCCCGCGTTCGACAGCGTCAAGCCAGGCGGCGCGATCGTGTTCAGCCCGGACTGCGCCGAGGTCGAGAGCGCGTACGAGGCAATCGTGCCGTCCGGATCGGTGGCCGGAATCTGGAACGCCGTCGTCACGTTCGCCGGGACCGAAATAATCGGCACGCTGGCCACCGTCGGCGACTGGTTCGGCTGCGTGTTGCTCAGCACGACGTTCGTCTGCACGCGGAAGTTGATGTCGTGGTTGTTGTCGAGCAGCGTCGACAGGCGGCAGCAGTTCTCGAAGTACGCCGTGTAGGGACCGTTGCCCGAATAGCTGTGCGTCAGCGTCGTCGTCGCCACCATCCAGTCGTTCGCGGTGTCGACGGCCGTCACGGTGAGGGCCAGGTTGCCGTAGCTCCCGTCCCCGAAATAGAAGACGTAGCCCGAGTTGAACGTCTGCCCCACCTGCGGATGCGAGATCTGCCACGGGAAGTCCCAGCGCCAGGCCGACTGGATCTGGAACGTCACCTGATGCGGGTTGGTCGGGCTGGCCGACCAGGAGATCGTGCTGTAGCGGAAGTGCGTGGCGTACGCCCGGCTGCTGAACATCCCGGTCAGCGCCAGCACGGCCACCAGGACCAGCGCGGCTTTCCTCAGTTGTGCGGTCAAAGTTGAATTCTCCATGTGAGTCGGAAGCCTGCGGGCCCTAGAAGTTGAGGCTCAACGTGCCGGACGAGGTCGCGAAGTCCGCGAAGCCGGTCGCCTGCATGGAGCCGCCACCGGCCGCGCCGTCGAACTGCAGGCTGCCGCTGACGATGAAGAGTTGCGCGCCGCTGACGCCGACCACCGCGCCGTTCGAGTCGACCACCAGCGTCGCGCCCGTGAGCTTGCCGCCGAGCGTTCCCTCGTTCACCAGGGTCATCGGCTGCGCGTCGGGATCGTCACTCGTCGTCCCCGCAGGCAGCGGCGAGTACTGGGCGTACGCCACTGCCAGCGCCCACGTCGCCGACGTCACTGCGGTCGAGCCGGCATCGTGATTGAGCGTGAGCGTGAGCAGGCCGGGCAGCGCGCCGACAGCCTGCATCGTGATGACCACCTGCGTCGCGCTCGGATACGACACCTGGGCGTGGGAGAGATCTGAAACATAGGTCTGCGGTCCGGCGGTCTGCGCCTGTGCCGCCCGCACCGGCGTCAGGCCGACCATCAGACCGAGAAGAGCCAGCCATCCGGTGGTACGCACCGAGCGGCGAATCCATACCGATATCGTCAATTTGGGCCTCCAGGAAATACAGCAGCGATTGAAGTGAGGAGCTGGGAGTGGCGAACAGCGGGCCGCACCCGGCGCTGCGGGCCGGGCAGAAGCGGCGAGCCACGAGCGCGGTCAGCAGTATAGAGTGAAATGCTCTTCTGTAGTCCTGATACCAGCGTCAAAGACCGGTAAATTCTTCTACTCGCTAAGCATTCGCAGGCACTTGACGCTCATTAAGAGACTTTGAAGACATTTAATATTTGGTCGATCGCCATAGCGATGGAATGCAGAAGCGATGACCTGTTGCCGGAGGGCCAGCGGGCGCAGGCGGTCGATCTCGACCGGAGGACGGGGATCAGCGGGCGAACGGCAGGAACAGCAGCGCGGTTGCGAGGTAGACGAGCCACCCGATGACGCAGACGCCAACGGCGCGCAGCGTGCTGGTGTAGTCGAGCGCCTGGCGCACCGCCACAATCATCGCCGCCAGCATCCAGACGGACGCGACGATGGCGACGAGCCAGCCGAGCAGGGGGATGGCGGCCAGCACGCGGATCAGGCCGGGCGCGGCGGCGAAGCCGGTGGTCCGGAGGAGCTGTCCGACCGTCGCTTCGGTCTGTGGCTCGGGGAGAATGCGCGTGCCGATCGCGTAGGTCAGGAGCGCCCAGACGAACCAGGCGACGAGCGCGCTCAGCGTGCCGCCGATGACACCGGCGGGACCGAGGATCCGCATGACGCCGAGGCCGGACGAGAGGCTGGCCAGGATGACGACCGCCATCGCCTGCCCTGTGGCGGTCCGATCGGCCTCGACCTCCTCGTACGTCGCGGCGTCGAGTTTCATCGCGCCGATGATGCGATCGCCGAAGCTGGCCATCGGTCCTCCCCTCCGGAGCCGGGCGCGGACGGCGCCTGGCGGTTGCGGGCGCTCAGAAATCCCGGCCCTATTATAATGGTCGCCCCGGGGCCGGTGCCGGCCGCCGGACATGAGGGGCGTATGAAACTGGTGCGATTCTCGTTCGGCAGCGAGCCGCCGCGGCTCGGCGTGATCCGGGGCGACGAGGTCGCCGATCTCCGGGCGAGCTATGCGGCCAGTCTGCTCAAGCGCGGCGTGCTCGACGCCGGCGACCGGGCCGCGGCCCTGTTCCCGTCCAGCACGCGCGCGTTCCTGCAAGCGGTCGGACGGCCGCTCGACGCCATCAGCCAGATCACCGAATGGGTGGCGCGGCCGCAGTCGGCGGTCCGGCTGCACGCCCCGATCGCCGATCCCGGCAAGATCATCTGCATCGGCCTGAACTACAGCGACCACGCGGCCGAGACGAATCAGCCCCTGCCGAAGGAGCCGCCGATCTTCGCCAAGTGGACGAATGCGATCCTCGATCCGCACGGAACCGTCCTGCGGCCGCGCGGGTGCCAGCAGCTCGACTGGGAGGTCGAGCTGGCGGTGATCATCGGCCGGACCGCGCGGTTCGTCCCGCCCGAGGAGGCGCTCGACCACGTCTTCGGCTACACGGTGCTCAACGACGTCAGCGCGCGGGATTTCCAGTTCATCACCAGCCAGTGGGGCCTCGGCAAGGCGGCCGACACCTTCGCGCCGATGGGGCCCTGCATCGCCGACCGGTCCGAGGTGCCCGATCCGCACCGGCTCTCGCTGCGCACCTGGGTGAACGACCGGCTGATGCAGGACGGCCACACGTCGAAGCTGGTGTTCGACGTCCGCTACCTCGTGTCGTTCCTGTCCGGGATCTTCACGCTCTCGCCGGGCGATGTCATCTCGACCGGCACCCCCCCGGGCGTCGGCGCCGGACACAAGCCGCCGGTCTTTCTCCGGCCCGGCGACGTCTGCCGGATGGAGATCGAAAGCATCGGCACGATCGAGAACACGATCGGCGAAGCGTAAGAGCGCCGACGCGGGGTGCTACTCGACGCGGCAACCCGTGTCTATCAAGATCCGGAGCGTCAGCGACGGCAACGCATGGGGGTGGGGCCCCATGCGAACCGAATCATGAGGACCCGATGGTGACCAAGCGTCTGTCCGTCTCGACCCTGCTCTTCGCCGCCTCGCTGTTCTGCCTGGCCGCCACCGCGCGCGCCCAGGACAAGCCGGCGACGCACGACGGCCCAATCATCAAGGGCTACGGCGCCGTCTTTCCGGTGCCGGACGCCGGGTTCAAGCCGCCGTTGGACCACGTGTTCAAGGTGGTCTTCAGCGTCACCGCCGTACCGAAGTCGGTCTCGGCGCTCAACCCGGGCATCAACACCGTCGCGCGGTTTCTCAACATGCAGGCGCAGGCCGGCGTGCCGCTGAAGAACATGAAGCTGGCGCTCGTCCTGCACGGCCCCGCCGGCCAGGACGCGCTCGACGACGCCGGCTACCGGTCGCGCTTCCACACCGCCAACCCGAACCTGCCGCTGCTCGACGCGCTGCACCGGGCGGGGGTCGCCATCTACCTGTGCGGCCAGACGGCCGCCGCCCGCGGCTTCCACCGGGGCGAGCTCGCCCCGCCGGTGACACTCGCCCTGTCCGCCATGACGGTCATCACCACGCTCGAGGGCGAGGGGTACGTGCTCATGCCCTGAGCCGGCCCCCCGAACGCCCGACCGCCCGACCGCCTGAGTCCCCGCCCCCCGAGCGCCCGAGCAGAGAATTAAGCTCTGCCTTGGAGCCAAGCCGCTATACTGTCGAGCATTCTGGCAGCCAGCTCTACATTTCAGGCTGTGCCGTCATCCATGCGTCACCTCCCACTCATCCCGAGGATGTCCTCTATGCGCAAGCCCATCAGCTCAACGCTGTGCCGCGGCGCGCTGGCGCTGGCGGTCACCGCGACGGTGCTGCTGGCCGGCTCGGCCGGACGGGTCCGGCTCGCCGCCCAGTCCAATCCCAACGTCCTCATCGACCCGTCGCTGTATCAGGACCTGACGTGGCGCGCCATCGGTCCCAACCGCGGTGGCCGCGTGACAGCGGCGACCGGAGTGCGGACGGAGCCGAACGTCTTCTACATGGGGCCTTCCGGCGGCGGCGTCTGGAAGACGGTCGACTCCGGCCGGACGTGGCGGCCGGTGACCGACGGGCAGATTCCGACGCCGTCGATCGGCGCCATCGACGTCTCCGATTCCAACCCCGACATCGTCTATGTGGGCACCGGGAGCGAGGCGATCCGGAGCAACGTCATTCTGGGCCGGGGTGTCTACAAGTCGACCGACGCCGGCAGGACCTGGCAGTTCGCCGGCCTGAAGAACGTCGGACAGATCGGGGCGGTGCGCGTCGATCCCAGGAATCCGGACATCGTCTTTGCGGCGGCCGTCGGTGATCCGTTCGGCTGGGGGCCCGACCGGGGCGTGTACCGGACGAAGGACGGCGGCCGGACGTGGGAGAAGGTGCTCTTCATCAACAACGAGACCGGCGCGGTCTCGCTGGCGATCGACTGGCAGAATCCCGACGTGGTGTACGCCGGGGCCTGGCGCGCGCAGCGCCGGCCGTGGACGATCATCAGCGGCGGCCCCGCCTCGACCGGCGGGATCTACAAAACGACCGACGGCGGCGATCACTGGACGCATGTGTCCGCCGGGCTCCCGCACGACCTGATCGGCAAGGTCTGGGTGGATCTCGCGCAGTCGAACCCGAACGTGGTCTACGCGATGATCGAGGCCCCCGGTCCGGAAGGCGGACTCTACCGCTCGGAGGATGCCGGCGCGACCTGGCACCTGCGCAGCAACAGCCCGCGGCTGAGGGCGCGCCCGTTCTATTTCAACTACGTCGACGTCAACCCGAAGAACGAGAACGAAGTGTGGGTGAGCGAGCTCGGCCTGCACAAGTCGACCGACGGCGGGCTCACCTGGACGACGGTGCCGACGCCGCACGGCGACAACCACGGGATCTGGTTCAACCCGGACCATCCGCGGATCGCCATCGAGTACAACGACGGCGGCGCGAACGTGACGCAGGACGGCGGCCGGAGCTGGTCGTCGATCATGAACCAGCTCACCGGCGAGTTCTACATGGTCGACACCGACCGGCAGTTCCCCTACCGCGTGTACGGGCCGCAGCAGGACAACTCGACGGTCGTCCTGTCGAGCCTGCCGCCGGTGTCGTGGCCGCTGGATCGCCCCGAGCAGGCGTGGGGCGAGGCGTCCGGCTGCGAGAGCGGCCAGATCCGCCCCGACCCGGGCGGCCGCATCGTGTACGGCGACTGCAAGGGGGAGTTCGGCCGCTACGACACCGAGACCGGCCAGGAGCAGATGTACTGGATCAACCCGCAGCAGCGGTACGGCCTCAACCCGAAGATCCAGATCGACCGGTTCGTGCGGCAGGCGCCGATCGAAGTGGATCCGCTCAATCCGAAGGTCGTGTATCACGGCGCGCAGTACCTCTTCAAGACGACCGACGGCGGGATTCACTGGGCGAAGATCAGCCCGGATCTGACGGCGGACACCCCGGCCACGCAGACCGACTCGGGCGAGCCGATTACGCGCGACATGACGGGGGAGGAGGTCTACAGCGCGCTGTACGCGATCCGCGCGTCGCGCGAGGAGCCGGGCGTCGTCTGGACCGGCTCCAACGACGGGCCGGTGTGGGTGACGCGCAACGGCGGCACGACGTGGAAGAACGTGACGCCGCCGGGCCCGGCGGGCGGCCGCGTGCACACGATCGAAGACTCCCCGCACCGCAAGGGCTCGGCGTACGTCTCCATCTACCGGATCTACCTGGACGACTACAAACCGTACCTGTACCTGACGAACGACTACGGCGCCCACTGGAAGCTGCTCACCGACGGCACGAACGGCATTCCGGACGACTGGCCGATGCACGTCGTCCGCGAGGATCCGCAGGTCGAAGGGCTGCTGTACGCCGGGACGTGGTACGGCGCGTTCGTGTCGTTCGACAACGGCGGGCACTGGCAGACGCTGCAGCAGAACCTGCCGGCGACGGCGGTCACCGACATCAAGGTGGTCGACAACGGCCTCGTCATTTCGACGATGGGCCGCGGGTTCTGGATCATGGACGACATCGGTCCGCTGCGGCAGCTCGCGCTGAGCCTGCGCGGGCATGGCACGGCGTCGCACCACGCCGCCGCGGCGACCGGGCGGGACGACATCCGGCTGGCCGTGCAGACGGCCGGTGCGGCCGCACCGGCCCGCCCGAGGCGGCCACGGCTCACGCCGTTCGACCCGTCCGCGCCGGCGTTCCTCTTCACGCCGGTGCCGGCCTGGCGGATGCGGTACGTACCGGTCGTCGGCGAGCCCGGCTGGCCGACCTACCCGGCGGCCGGCGCGCGGATCGACTACGTGCTGAAGAGCGCGCCGTCGGGCCCGATCACGCTCGACATCCTCGACGGCGCCGGGACGGTCGTGCGCCACTACTCGAGCGAGGGACGCAACGAAGTGACGGGCGGCTACATGGCGCGGCGGTTCGCCGGCCTCACGACGGTCCTGCCGGCGAAGGCGGGGATGAACCGGTTCGTGTGGGACCTCCGGTATCCTGCCGCGTGGGAGCCGGGCGCGCCCGACGGCGGACTCGGCGGGCCGATGGCGCCGCCCGGCACGTACCGGGCCAGGCTCACCGTCGACGGCCGGACGATGACCGAGCCGTTCCAGCTCCTGGTGGATCCGCGCGTCGCGCGGGCGGGCGTCACGCAGGCCGACCTGGTCGAACAGGCGCGGTTCGCCCTGAAGGTGCGGGACACGATCAGCGAGGCCCGACAGCTCGCCGACCGCATCCAGAAGGCGATGCGCAGCGGCACGGGCGACAAGGCGGCGCTGCAGCGGGTGTACAACGAGCTGGTCAACACCCCCGGTCCTTACACGCCGAACGAGCTGATCGCCCAGATCTCGAACATCGAACGCGAGGTCGGCAACGCCGACCAGAAGGTCGGGGCGAGCGCATTCGCGCGGTATACGGTCGTGCTGAAGGACTTCGCCCGCGTCAAGGCGGGCGCGGCAGAGGTGCTGAAGTAGGAATTGACGCCTCCGGCACAAAGCCGGACGATGAGGGATGCCGGACGCTCGCACCGGACCGGACCGGGGACGCGCGCGCGGCTGGAGGTGTGCGCATGGAGAGGCGGAGGGTTTTCGACACGTGGGGACTGGCGCTGCTGCTCGCCTGCGCCGGCGTCGCCGGCGCACCGCGCCCGGCGCGAGCGGATGATCAGACCGCCGCCCGCCAGGCCATCCAGGCGGCGATGCAGCGATACGCCGAGCTCGGCCGCACCGGCCCGGTCGCCGCCACCGTCGCCATGTTCACCGCCGACGGCGAGCTGCTGGAACCCGGCATGCCGCCCATCCAGGGTCGCCCGGCCATCCAGAGCTTCCTGGCGCCGCTGGCGGCGAAGTTCACCGTGGAGTCCGAGGTCATGACGACCGACGCCCTCGACATCTATGGGTCGGCGGCGTACCAATGGGGCACGTACCAGCAGACCGCCGGTCCGATCGGCCAGCCGGGCGACACTTATGCCGGCCGTTACGTGGCGGAGTGGCGCCACGAGCCGGGCGGCCAGTGGCGGCTGCGGCGACTGATGATGCAGCCGGTGCAGGCTCCCCGGAAGAACTGAGGCGCGCGGTCCCGGTCTGGTCTCTCATGCCCGAGTCGAATCCCGATCCGCGCGTCTACTTCGCCGCCGAGCGGACCCTGCTCGCCTGGGTGCGCACCGGCATCGGCGTCATGGCCTTCGGCTTCGTCGTCGCGCGGTTCGCGCTCTTCCTGCAGCTGCTGCAGGCGCGAAGCGGCACGGTGGCGACCCACGGCCTGTCGACCTGGCTCGGCGCGGCGCTGGTGATGGCCGGCGTCCTGGCGACCGTGGCCGGCGGCGTTCAGTTCCACCGGTTCTGCCGGCGACTCCTGCCGGAGGAACTGCCCGGCGACCGCACGCACCTGTTTCCGATCGCGCTGGCCGTCATCCTGGCTGGCGTCGGCGTGGTCCTCGCCGTGATCCTGGTCACGTAGCGGTGGATCGGCGTGCCGGCCTGGCGCCGCCACCGGCAGCGCCCGGCCGGCATGCTAGAATCCGCTCACAACCGGGACGCGGCCCGGCAGCCGCACGCGTCGGGCGACCTCGGCCGTGTGCCCGACCTTCCCGCCCGGATTCGAGGAGATCACCATGAGCCCGTCCGATCCTCTGCTCGCTCCCATCGCGGGCGCCGACCATCGCGTCGTCGGCGGCGTCCAGCTCGACGTCGTCCCGGCCGGTGAGGGGCGTGTGAAGCGCACGATCTACCCGGTGGGCTTCCGCTGGGACACGCACATGAAGGATCTGGTCGGCACCGCGCTGTGCATGCACGCGCACGTCGGCTTCCTCGCCCGCGGGCACATCCAGATCCGCTACGCGGACGGCTGCACGCTGGATCTCACGGCCCCGATGGCGGTCGTCATCGAACCGGGACACGTGGGCTGGGTGGTCGGTGACGAGCCGGCCGTCCTGATCGAGGTCGATTTCGAGCGCGCGACCGCCAGCCGGTTCGGCATCCCCGAGGCTCACCGTCACGCCTGAACGTCTCCAGTGCCGATCGGCCGCGGCCGCGCGATCCGGGGCGCCACGGTGATGGTCGCCGGCGCTGCGTGCGATGTGTGAGGAGCGGGACGGGAGGGAGTGGAGCGTCCTGTGCGGGCCGCGACGATCTCATCCGTAATGGCGTCACACGCCCCGCAGGCCGTCGGTTGGAACTCCGCCGTTTTCAGGGTCCGCGCGGGGGCGGCGACGATCGGATCCGGGGCTATGCCGCCACGCTGGCCGCCTTCCACTGCGCCGCGTTCTTGTCGGACCGGTAGACCGTGTCGAGGTCGACGACCACCGAGGTTCCCTGCAGGCTGACGGCGTAGCGATCCATGTTCCGCGTCGCGCGGCCGGACATGAACACGCCCAGCTCCGTGTATTTCGAGTGGTGCTTCGGACACTGGAACCGGTGATCGGCCGGCAGCCAGTCGAGCGCGGTGTTCTGGTGCGGGCACCAGAGGCCGAACGCGTAAATCCGGCCCTGGTAGCGGACCAGGATCACCTCGTTCGACCGATCGATCCTGACGCTGTCGGTCGCCGGCAGCGGATAGCGGCTCGTCTGGTCGGCCCGTTCCCCGCGCGCTTCGAGCACGGGAAGATTCCAGACGTCAATCGCGAGACCGAAGGCGAGCGCACCCGCGGCGCAGCCGGCCCGCTGCAGGAACTGCCGGCGGCTGGATCCGCCGCACCCCTCCTCGGGCCGGCGGTCGTCGCCGCAGATCAGTGACATCGAGTACTGCTTGTTCGTCATGGTCCGGTATCCCTCCTGCCGATACCCGTGGTTCAGAGATTCAACAACGCCGTTCCGATGAGCGCGGTGGTGAACCAGAGCGTGAGGCTCGCCACCGATGCGTACTGCAGCCGCCGCCACGCCCGCGCCTCTCCGCCTGCGGCCCGGCGCTCCGCCCGCGCCAGGATGCCGCCGTTCGCCAGCAGCACGGCGACCAGGCCCATCTTGGTCCAGAACAGATAGGAGTGCAGGAACGTGCCGACATCGCTCGCGAACAGCAGGACGCCGCTCGCGATCACGAAACCGAGGCTGATGATCACGATGCGGTGGACGCCGGCGAGATCGTTGAGGCGCAGGGCCCGGACGTCCGCGCTCTCGCGCGACGCGCGGAGCGTGGCCCGATCCGCCGCCACCGCGCAGCCGCCGCCCGCGAGCAGGCCGCCCACGTGGGCGAACTCCACGCACGTTTCCAGGTTCGAGTGATTCGCGTAGACGGTCGCCCACCACGCCACCAGATGTGAGATGACACCACCCATGATCAGCGGTTGAACAGCAGCATGATCAGATAGCCGGCCGTCGCCAGCGACATCGACGTGGTCGCCCAGCCGAGGTGCAGCGTCTTCCGGCTGTTGAACTGCGTCAGGCCCTGGCGGATCTTCGGCGCCGTCGCCGCCGTGCCCAGCATCCCCACGGCGGAGGCGAGCATCAGGATGCCGTGAATCGTGCGGACCGTCCGATCGTGGGGATCCTTCCGCTCGTCCCACAGGTTCCAGATGCCGGTCACCGAGTTGAGGCCGAACAGGCCGTAGATGCCGGTGGCGACGAAGCCGTGCGCGTGCCGCAGCGAGTTGTCGTACGGATTGTTGTAGAGCTTCTCGCCCAGCACCGCCTCGGTCACGAACAGCGGCAGCATGGCGATGCTCGCATACACGTGAATCTTCCGCCGGACGTAGAACCCGTGCGTGTAGCTGTACACGACCGGCCGGTGAAACGTCCGGCCACCGTAGCCGCCCGCGCCGGCCGGGACCGCCGCCGCCGACGCGTCGGCCTCCAGGTCGATCGGCAACGGCGCGGCCGCCACGTCAGCAGGCGCCGCAGCCGGCGCCGTCCAGGTCACCCGCAGCGGATCCGGCGCAACCGACGGCGACTGGCCGGTCCAGCCGCGGCTCACCGCCGAACTCATCACGGCCTCGTTGAAGCCTGAGGCGGCGGGAGCCGCCAGGGCGGGGGCGCATGGCACCACGAGGAGCAACCCGATCGCGATCGCAGCAGTTCGCATCAACGCATCCTCAACACGTGGCCAACGGTCACGTCACATTCAAGTGGACGCACCGGCGCCGACCCGCCAGGGGCAGGCGCCAGCCCTGAAGCATGTCGCGTTCCAACCGGAGACCAGCCGAAAACAGGCCGATTCGCCCGGCTTTCCGGCAGGAGTGTATCGCAACCCGACAGCTGAGTGACATTCCGGGGTCAAAGACCGAGGACATCCGGTCAGGTGGGGAGGACAGCGGACCGCCGAACTGCCGAGGTCGGCACGGGCGGCCACGGCCGGCCGCGCCAAGGGCGCCCGACCGCTCACGCCGGTCACACCGGGCGAATCCGGATCGGGTGAGGGTGCAGTGCCGCGGCCGGTGCCGGCGCGGGCGTCGGAGCCGGCATCGGCGCGGGGGACGCGTCAGCTGAGCGTCACGGTCATCATCAGCGCGAGCGAGACCGCCAGGACGGCGGCGACGAAGATCCAGCGCTGCACCGCGTAGACGTTCTTCAGCTCGTCGAGCGCCACCATCAGGTTGTCGATGTCGCTCCCCTCGGTCGCGGCGATCCGCGTGAAGTGCCGGGCGGCGCCGACCAGATAGAGACCAATCACGACAATCAGTACGGCGAGCACGGCGATGATCACGCTGCCGCGGATCGTCACGGTCCACAGGCTCACCACGCCGGCGCCGAGCACGAGACCGAGCAGCACGTTGGCGAACCCCACGAACCGCATGGTCACGGCGAGATGCGCCATGGTCGCATTCTGCGGGGCCGTGAATTCGTAACGGGGGCCGCCAGGGGGAGGCGTCGCCGGCGTGTCGGTCATCAAACCCTCCTGCCTGGAGTATACGCCGCCGACCGTGTCGACGGCCGGGATTCACGTCGGGCGCCGGAGGCCGGGCGACGGGCGCCGGCCGGCGGCGTATCATGAGCAGACAGGAGGTTCCGATGACCCGTCTCGTCGTCGCGCTCACGACCATCGCCGCGATGGCCGCCGCCACAGGGGCCGGCGCCCGCGGACAGACCCCGTCCGCCGCCACGCCCGATGCGATCAGGACCTACACGGTGCAGGTCGACTCGATCGACGGCAAACCGGTGCAGGTCGACGGCTCGTTCTGGGTCGACGGCGGCATCCCGCATGCGCAGATCGTGCACCGGCAGACGCCGTTCACGATCACCGACGCCGGCACGGTCGCCGACGGTCTGTTCTCGGCCGCGCGCGGCGCGATTCGCGTACGGCTGTCCGTCAAGGGCGGTGGCAGCGCGAGCGCCGAGGGGCCGGTGGTCGCCGTCGTGGAAGGGCTGGCACCGGCCGCCGGCCGCGGGTTCCTCAAGACGTTCGGCGCCGCCGACCCGCGCTGACGGGCGCCCGGCGCCGCGTCCCGGCGGGAGGGTGGCTCAGCTTGCGACGCGCGGGAAGGGGCATAATGCCTTCTGTCCCGCCACGGAATCCCGCCAGTAAGGAGGTGGACACATGAAGAGGTTCCTCTGGGGCGCCATCACGCTGATCCTCGCGATCGCCATCGTCGGATTCTGGTACCTGAAGACCGGCCGGCTCGACACGAGGGCGCTCGGCAACACCCCGTCCACGATGGAATCGGTGATCGCGTCGGCGGCGCTCGATGCGTCGATCATGCGCCGGGCTCCCACCATCAGCGATCCCGTCCTGCCGACCACCGCCACGCTGACCACCGGCGCGCAGCTGTACAGCGCGCACTGCTCGGCCTGCCACGGCACGCCCGCGGTGCCGGAAAGCGTGCTGGCGCACGGCCTGTACCCGCCCGTGCCGCAGTTCTTCCAGCGACCGCCGGACATGCCGGCGAACGAGAACTTCTTCGTCGTCAAGTACGGCGTCCGGTGGACGGGCATGCCCGGGTGGGGCCGGGCCCTCAGCGATCAGCAGATCTGGACGCTGGCCACGTTCCTCAGCCAGATCGGGAAGCTTCCGCCGGCGGTGACGCAGACCGCCAACGGCGCGGCGCCGGCGACGCCCTGAGCCGGCGGCGTCCGCCGAGACGTCTCCCCACGCCGTCCGGACGATGAGGGATGGACCGGCCGCGCGCTACCAGCAGCGCACGCGGCCGACGTCGACGTGCACGAAATCGGAGTGCGGATAGTAGCCGACGCCGCCGCCGCGGAGATCGATCGCGGCGCGATGGACCACGCGCAGGTCCCGGCCCGGCACGCGGATGTCGGCCGCCATCGCCTGCATGTGCAGGCTGTTCTTCGCGACGCCTTCGCTGCGGTGGCGCAGCATCGCGTTCGTGGCGGGAGTCCGATAGCCGGAGATGATGTCGAACGGCTTCGAGGTCTCGAGCCGGGCCGACAGCCGATGGAGCAGATCGAGCAGGTCCGTGTGGATCGGCTTGACCGTGTTGGTGCGGAAATCGCGCAGCACGTGGTTGATCTCGTCCAGCGCCCCGGGCACGTACTCGCCGCCCGACCAGTAGACCGTCTTCAACCGTTCATCGGTGTGCAGGTTGTAGAACGCCAGCTCGCGAACGGCCTGCGCCGGCCCCGGAGCCGCAGCCGCCGCCTCGGCAGGGACCGCCATCGCGCCGATCACCCCCGCCACCGCCGGCAGCAGCGCGCCGAGCCTCACGAAGTCCCGCCGTGTCCAGGTTCGATCGTCTGCCATGCGCTTGTTACTCCTTACTCGCGCTCCGGCGAGTCCTCCTGTCGATCGACGCGCCGGGCAATGCCGGCTCTCTCCGCGAGAACCTGCCGCACACGGGCCGGATCCAGGCGCGACGTCACGCCGAGGACCTGCGCGGCCTGGTCGACGATCGCCGCGAAGTCAATTTTCCTATTATAGACGTCCGGCTGAGCTTCGAGAAGGACCGCGCCGTCCGGCCCGACCGCCAGCAGAACCGGCGCATAAAGGAACGTCACGGGATCGCCGACCTGCACGCGGGCGAACAGGTCCTCGATGTCCGCAGGCTCCAGGCGGACGCAGCCGTGCGTCTGAAACGTGTAGATGCTCGCCGGCGCGTTCGTGCCGTGAATAGCCCAGTCGACGCCGGCGAGGCGAAGGCGGTACGCCCCCAGCGGATTGTCCGGCCCGGGCGGGACCATGGTCTCCACCGGCTTGCCGGCCTCCTCCATTTCCTTCTGGATGGCGGCCGGCACGACCCAGGTGGGGTCGACGTCCTTCGCCGAAATCCGAAACGCGCGGATCGGCGTCTGCCACTTCGACGCCGACCGGCCGACCGCCGCGGGGTACGCGCGCTCCAGCCGGCCGTCGCGCAGCAGGAACACCATCCGCTGCGGGATGTTCAGGACGAGGCCGTCGGAGATGCCACCCGGGATGACGTGCTGGTTGTCCACCCGCAGGCCCTGCCCGATCCGCAGGCGCGCCGTCCGCGGCAGACCGTTCTGCCGCGCGAGCTCGCGCGGCTCGACACCGAGCTGCGCGCCAATCCGGGTCAGCGTATCGCCGGCGGCCACCGTATAGACGAAATCCCGCCCGGTCACGCCGCGCCCGGCCGCGACCACCGCCGGCCCGGGCACGACATCCGGCGCGGGCGGAACGGCCATGAAGCCGGCCAGCGCCATCACCGCCACGACCGGCAGGGCCAGCGGAATCGTCGATCGACAGGCCCGTGCCCTCCGCGGCAGACGACCAGACATACAGCCACTCGACTTTCTGTCAGACATGACCGGGCTGCCCGGCCGATCCCGATCCCAGTCTAGCGTGGACCGGCCAGTGAGAAGCGACCGGCCCGGCGGCCGGCACGCGCGCACTCTGTGCGGGTACTGGTCACAGCCGCGCGCGCGCCGTGTGCGGTAACCGCGCACCCGCCCGCCGGGCGGATGGGGCCGATTCGACTTAACCGCAGCAGAACAGGCACTTGTGCCGATCCCCTCGCCTGGCACCGTTCTCGCTATTCACCCGGACGTCAGGGAGAACACCCATGCGTATGCGAATCATCTTCGGCACGTTTCCGCGGTCCACCGAACGGCTTCCCCTGCCGCGTCCCCGGCCGACCGGTCCGGGCAAAGAGGCCGCCAAGGCTGTATGGGGCGGTGGTGGTCGATAGTAGTGACGGCAGGGGTGCCGGCGAGCACCCTGGAAGGATCGCGCACATAACCATGTCCGCCATGCAAAGCTTCACGAGTCGCGTTTCGACGTACCTGGACCAGCGCAGCCTGTGCCACTCGGTCGACGCGTTCATTGCCGAACTGGAGCAGCTGGCACAACTGCATCCCGGCGCGGTCGACGTGAACAACGTCCGCGCGCGAGTGGAGGCGATGGTCGATCTCCTCGAAGGGCGGCTCGATTGGGCGCAGGTCGGGCTCAAGACGGCGCAGCGTCTGGCGTCGCGCGTGTACGAGATCCGGCGGGTGGAGGAGATGCTGCTGATGCGGCTGCGCGGCGAGGACGCGCCGGCCGCCCTGCTCTTGGCGACCGCCGGGGCGTCCGCGACGGCGTACGAGTATCCGAGCGCCTGAGCGTCCGAGCGAGACTCAGCCTGGAATCAGCAGATCGGGCGGCCGGGCGATCTCGGGAAACGCCGCCAGCAGTCGTGCGTCGTACGTAGCCAGCGGCAACCGCTCGCGCACCGCCAGCTCGACGAACAGCATGTCGTAGACGGCGAGCCCCGATCGCGCGGCCCGGACCATCGCGCCCCGCCACAGCCGCCTGACCGGCACCGACCGGACGCCGAGGCGCGCCGCCAGCGTCAGCCGCCGCTGCCCGGTGTCAGCGGCGAACACGCCGGCCCGCACGGCCATCCACACCACGTTGGCCAGTTCCGCTTCCCAGATCGCCGGCGCCGCCGCGTTGGCGACGCCGCGCCAGAACCGGCTCAGATCGTCCAGGTACGGCTCGGTGCCGAGCAGGTAATACGCCACGACACCGGTGTCGACGACCGCGTTCACGACTGGCCCGTCTGGATCCAGGCGTCGATTTCGCCCGGCTCCGGGCGGCGCGCCTGATCGCGCCAGCCGCGCTCGATCTGCTGGATCACCGACTGACGCTCGCCCAGCGATTCCTCGAGCAGGTCGCGGACTTCCTGCTCCATCGATCGCCCGTTGCGCCTGGCCAGCGCCTTGAGCATCTTCACGAGGCGGGGAGGGACGTTGCGGATGGTGAGCGTCGGCATGCGGCTTCCTGCTGGCCGCATGCTAGCACGGAGCGTGCGGCACGTTCTCCGCCGCGTCGCCGCGGGCCGCCCGGCCCAGGCCGCGGACGGACCCAGAGTTCCCTCGTCTGCCCGGGCCCTCTCCGTGGCAGAATAAGCTCATGCGTTGCCGCCCCCTTGCCTGTGCCCTGCTGTCCGTGGTGGTCGTCGCCACGACGACCGCCGCCCGGTCGAAGAGCCAGGGGCCGGCGCCGGCCGGCCGGCCGGATCGCGTGACCTCGGCGGCGATCTGGCAGCCGGGGATGGACTTCCTGCGCGAGGCGCACGAGGCGTGCGACCGGCTGCACGCCCCCGACTACGGCGGCTGCTTCGTCGACCAGATGGCGCGGGCCGGGGCGCCTGCCGCGGCGGTGGCCTTTGCGCGGCGGCTCAACGAACGGCCCGACGGTCAGGGGATCGTCGGCGTCCTCCGCGATTTCCGCGACACGGGCCGCGTCGATCTGGCGTTCGTCTTCTACCCGCTCCGCGCGAATGAGAATGAGGGCTGCCTGCTGGTGAACGGCCTGCCCAGCCTCATCGACGTCGACAGCCGCGCCTGGCTGCCGGACGAGGCGCTCGAGAAGAACCGGACGTATGCGGCGCTCGCCCTTCAGTATCCGCAGATCAGCCTCTGGCCGGGCGACCGGTTCGGCAGCCGGTTTGCCCGGGCCATGGCCGGGCCGCAGGGCGGCCAGCGCTTCATCTTTCCTTACCTGCTTCGCGACGGCTGTCACGCGTGCGCCACCATCGGCACGGTGCAGATTGCGTTCGATTTCGATCGGACCGGCGGGTTTCTCGGCACGCACCTCCTCCGCGTCACCGCGGCACCACCGTTGCGTCGTCGCAGATAGCACGCCCGTCCATCCGTCGAACCGGCCGTCACTTTCCAGGAGCCGCCCATGCGATCCCGCTTCCTCGTCGCGCTGTGTCTCGCCCTCGCCGGCGTCTCCGGTCTGTCCGGCCTGTCGGCCGTCTCCCGCCTGTTCGACGCCCGCCTGTCGGCGCAGCCGTTGCCGGCGCTGTCGCCGGCCGTCCGCGCCTTCGTCAGCGTCGACGCGCCGGTGGTGGCGCTGACGCACGTCCGCGTGATCGACGGCACGGGCGCTCCGGCGAAGGCCGACCAGACGCTGATCATCCGGGACGGCCTGATCGCCGCCGTTGGTGACGCCGCGACGACGGTCGTGCCGGCCGGCGCGCGGGTGCTCGATCTGACCGGCCGGACGGTGCTCCCCGGCTTCGTCATGCTGCACGAGCACATGTTCTATCCCGCCGGCCAGGGGGCGTACAACGAGATGGTCTACAGCTTTCCGCGCCTCTACCTCGCCGGCGGCGCCACCACCATCCGGACGGCCGGCAGCATGGTGCCGTACGCCGACCTCAACCTGAAGAAGTGGATCGACGAGGGGCGGATTCCCGGACCGGAGATGGACGTGACCGGGCCGTATCTGGAAGGCCCGGGCCTGCCGATCGCGGCCGTGAAGGAGCTCAAGGACGCGAACGACGCGCGGCGGATGGTCGACTGGTGGGCAGACGAGGGGGCGACGTCGTTCAAGGCGTACATGCACATCACGCGCGCCGAGCTGGGAGCGGCGATTCAGGAGGCGCACAAGCGCGGCTTCAAGCTCACCGGCCACCTCTGCTCGGTCACGTTCAGCGAGGCGGCCGACCTCGGCATCGACGACCTCGAGCACGGCCTGGTCGTCTCGACCGATTTCGTGCCCGACAAGCAGCCGGACGTCTGTCCGCCCCAGTCGGAGGTGCAGGCGTCACTGGTGAAGCTGGACATCGCCGGCCCCGCGGCGCAGGCGCTCATTCACAAGCTGGTCGCCCATCACGTCGCGCTGACCTCCACGCTGACGGTGTTCGAGACGTTCGTGCCCGGCCGGCCGCCCGCCTCCGAACGCGCGCTCGACGCGATGGTGTCCGAGGCGCGCGACATGTACCTGCGGCAGCGCGTCCGGATCGCCGTCGATACCGCCTCGCCGTGGACGATCCTGTTCAAGAAGGAGATGGAATTCGAGCACGCCTTCGCGGAGGCGGGCGGGCTGCTGGTGTCCGGCACCGATCCGACCGGCTACGGCGGCGTGGTCGCCGGCTTCTCGAACCAGCGCGAGGTCGAGCTGCTCGTCGAGGCCGGCTTCACGCCGCTCCAGGCGATCGAGATTGCCACGCTGAACGGCGCCCGCTATCTCGGCAGGCGGACCTCATCGTCGTCCAGGGCGACCCCTCGACGAAGATCTCGGACATCGAACACGTGGAGACGGTCTTCAAGGACGGCATCGGCTACGACTCGCAGAAGCTGATTGCCGCCACGCTCGGCACCGTCGGTCTGCGCTGAATGGGGACGGGTTATGTCATTGTCTCGCTGTTGCCCTGCGCGTGCTCGCGACCGGAGCCGGTCACGCTAGCTTGCTGCCATCTCCTGCCACTTCGCGAGGTTCAATCCCTTCAGCAGCAGCCACAGGCACAGCACGACTTCCGCGAGGCCG
>Ga0307372_10005338_pt1 | contig 19367 bp, 13 predicted proteins | sample OX1MG_FD_202533 | JGI IMG/M metagenome (GOLD analysis project Ga0307372, IMG submission 202533) | Soil microbial communities from Risofladan, Vaasa, Finland - OX-1 | ecosystem: Environmental > Terrestrial > Soil > Coastal area > Acid sulfate soil | place: Finland: Risofladan, Vaasa | collected...
AGCCGGTGGCTATAGCCGACTGGCGCCAGGCGGCGTCCCCAGCGCATAAAATCCCCGCTATGGCACTAGAGGGAGAATACGAGCCGAGCCCGAGCCGCTGGGTACGCGACCAGGTCGAACTGTTCGAGAGTTCGGGAGGGACCGAAGGCACGACGCTGCTTCAGACCGGCCTGCCGGTAGTGATCGTCTCGAATCTCGGCGCGCGTACCGGCAAGATACGCAAGACGCCGCTGATGCGGGTCGAGCACGACGGGTGCTACGCCGCTGTCGCCTCGATGGGCGGCGCGCCGAAGCACCCGGTCTGGTACCACAACCTGCGTGCCAACCCCCGGGTCTTGGTCCAGGACGGCCCGGAACGGTCAGACATGATCGCCAGGGAGCTGGCCGGTGCGGAGCGTGCGCAGTGGTGGGAGCGTGCCGTGGCCGCCTACCCGCCGTACGCCGAGTACCAGGCCAAAACGGAACGCCAGATACCAGTCTTCGTGCTCGAGCCGCTCGCCGAGTAGTCAGCCACCGGCCCAGACTTCGTGACCTTCAGCCCTGATCGCGAGGAGTCCTGGCCGCCTACGTTGGACGCGGGCTATTTGGTTCTCCTCCGACGGAGGCAGCGATGGCAGGCGGTACTCCGGCAGGCAGCTCTCGGACAGGCAGAGTCCCGGCCCGGCGGCCGGCCGCTTCGCGCCGGCTGGGATATATCGTCGCGATCATCGTCAACGGGGCACTGCTGTACATCATCAACGTCTGGCCGGGCTGGCAGGCCGCGTCGATCCTTACGTCTGCCACCCGTCAGGTGCTCGGCTTGGTGAATCTCGTCGTGGCCGCTGGCGTCGCCGTGAACGTGCTCTACCTGGCCCATGACCCGCCGTGGCTTCGGTCGCTGGGAGACCTCGTCACCGCTGCGATTGGCCTCGCGGCAGCGATCCGGATCTGGCAGGTGTTCCCGTTCGACTTCCACGGTTCGACCGCCTGGTCCGTGGTCGTCCGCACTGTGCTCGTGCTTGCCATGGTCGGCAGCGCCATCGCCATCGTGGTGCAACTGGTGTCACTGGCCCGCCGCGCCATCCGACGGAATGCATGATGACCGGCCCTTCTTTGTTGCAAGGTAATCTTGTAATCAAAGTTGGAGGAGGTCGCATGGCAGCCGGCGCACCGCTCGATGCCTACTCGCAGCCGTGCTGCGGGCCGGGAGTGAGACCCCGCCGCCAAGTGGCCGCGGCATGACACATCCTGATGCCGCGGCCAGTACGGTCCGGGTAATGCGTAAGAATGTGTCATGAGCAAGCAGCCGAGTTCGCCGCCACCGGGCGACAAGCCAAGTCCGACGGCGCCGCCGCCGCCGCCCGCCTGGCGGCACTGGGTATGGCCGATCGCCCTGCTGGCGATGCTGGCTCTGTATTTTCTGCTGCCGGGCCTGCGGTCAGGCAGCACCGTCACGCTTGACTACTCCCAGTTCATCACCCGGGTTTCACAACATCAAGTGAAAACAGTCGATATTGGCAGTTCGTCCAGCGGGGCAAACAAAACCATCACCGGCACGCTCAAGGACGGCAAGAATTTCACGACGGTCGGGCCGCCGGATACGACCGCTTTGTCGGATAGGCTCCAGAAGGACGGCATCTCCAATTCCTACTCCCTCTCCAGCCCGTCACTCGGCACCAGCCTGCTCTACCTGCTGCTCATCTTCGCGCCGCTGCTGTTCGCCGTCTATTTGTTCCGCCGGATGTCGCGCGGTGCGGCCGGGGCATTCCAGGGTGCGATGGGCGTGGGCCGGTCCAGGGCCAAGGTCTTCGACGCCGAACGGCCAAGCACCAAGTTCGCCGACGTGGCCGGATATACCGGGGCGAAGGAGGAGATCAGCGAGACCATCGACTTCCTGCGCAATCCCGGCAGGTACCAGCGTGCTGGGGCGATGGCGCCGCGCGGCGTGCTGATGATCGGCCCGCCCGGCACCGGCAAGACGCTGCTCGCCAGGGCGGTGGCCGGCGAGGCGTCGGTTCCGTTCTTCTCGGTCACCGGATCCAGCTTCGTCGAGATGTTCGTCGGTGTCGGTGCGGCCCGGGTGCGCGACCTGTTCAACGAGGCGCGCAAGCGGGCGCCTGCCATCATCTTCGTGGACGAGGTGGACGCGATCGGCCAGCGCCGGGCCGGCTCAGGCTCGGTCGTCGCCAACGACGAGCGCGAGCAGACGCTGAACCAGTTGCTGGCCGAGATGGACGGCTTTGACATGACGCAGGGCCTGGTCGTGCTGGCCGCCACGAACCGGCCCGAAGTGCTCGACCCGGCACTGCTGCGGCCAGGCAGGTTCGACCGGCAGATCACGATCCCGCTGCCGACGCTCCAGGAGCGTGCGGCGATCCTGGCCGTGCACTGCCGCGGCAAGCGGCTGGCACCCGACGTCGACCTGAAGGTCGTCGCCCGGGGCACGCCCGGGTTCTCCGGCGCGGACCTGGCCAACCTGGCCAACGAGGCCGCGATCTTCGCCGTGCGCGGCAACCGCGAGGTGCTCAGCGCGGCCGACTTCGATGACGCACGGGACCGGATCCTGCTCGGCCGGCGCGAAGGCTCCAACGTCCTGCTGCCGGAGGAAAAGCACGCGGTCGCCGTGCACGAGGCAGGCCACGCGATCATCGCCGCCCTGTCCAAGCATGCCGACCCGGTGGCCAAGGTCACCATCTTGCCCGCCGGCCAGGCACTAGGCGCGACCCAGCAGCTTCCGCTGATCGAGCGGCACCTGTACGGCGAGGACTACCTGCACGACACCCTGGCCGTCCGGCTCGGCGGCCGCGCGGCCGAACTGGTCGAGCTCGGCCAGGGCTCGACCGGCGCGGCGAACGACCTGTCCACCGCCACTGATATCGCGACCAGGATGGTGCGGGAGTTCGGTCTTTCCGCCAAGCTCGGCCCGGTCGGCTACCCGCAGGGCGGCTCGGTCTTCCTCGGCGGCGGTGGCAATGGCTTCTCCAGCCGGCCGTTCGCCGAGTCTACCCAGGCCACCATCGACGTCGAGGTCGCCAGGCTGCTCAGGGAGGCCGAGCAGGCCTCGGTCGAGCTGATCCGCACGCACAAGCACATGCTGGACGACCTCGTCGAGTTGCTGCTCGAACGCGAGACTGTGGACGGCGCGGAGGTGTACCGGATCGTCGGCCGGCCGGTGCCCGAACATCGCCCGGAAGAGGTAGCGATCGGGCCGCGGGCAAAGGTGCCGACAATCATAAAGCCGCCGATCACCAAGAGCGAATAGCACCGGAATAGCACCGGCGCCGCTGTGCGGAACCATCCGGCTGCCCGGTGCGTCTGAGCCGCAGGAAACTTCGCGGATCAGGAGACGCACCAATGCCCCTTTCGATCAAGCCCGGTTACCGGGGACCAGCGGCGGGGGTCGCCGCCGCTGCCCTGCTCGTGGGCGCCTTCTTGCTGGGCACTGCCCGGTCAGGCCCGGCGGCCGCGCAACCACGAAACGGCGTTCAAGACGCCGCCCTCATCTCCGCCCAGCCGGGCGCGAAGATCACCGTCGCCGGAACTGGAACGGTGAACGGAACGCCCAACCAGCTCCAGCTCTCCATGGGCGTGCAGGTCAACGGCGTGTCGGTGGGATCGGCCCTGGCGCAGGCCAACCGGGCGGTCAGCCGGGTCATCGCCTCGCTGCGGGCTGGCGGCGTGCGCGCGGCCGACATCGCGACCTCTGGCCTGTCCATCGACCCGAACTACCAGAGCAACAGCCAGGTGCCGGTCGGTTACGGAGTCAGCGAGCAGCTCACCGCGACGCTGACCAACCTCGCCAAGGCCGGCAGCCAGATCCAGGCGGCGGTCGGCGCCGGCGGCAACGCCACGGTGCTCGACGGTGTCTCGCTGAACCTGACCGACACCAGCGGGCTGCTGGCCAGGGCCCGCGCCGCCGCGGTCCATGATGCCCAGGCCAAGGCAGGCCAGTTCGCGCAGGCGCTCGGCCGGCGGCTCGGGCCGGTGGTCAGTATCTCCGACCAGAGCGCGACGGTCCCTTACCCGATCTTCGCCAACAGCGCCGCCGGGCTGAAATCCGCGGCCCCGGTCCCGATCTCGCCCGGCACGCAGCAGGTCAGTGTCCAGGTCACCGTGGTGTACTCGATCGGCTGATACGCTGCAGGCATGACTACCGCGATCCAGGCAGCTCACTGGCGGCGCCGCCGTTAGGCGGGCCTGGTTCGCGCATTCAGCGGATCCGAGAAGGCGACCGCCCGGCAAACCCGGGCGGTCGCCTTCTCGCGTCCGCGGCCATTCCGGGCCTGAGCAGGCAGGACAGACGTATGACACTGAGCGTCGACTACAGCGCGGACTTCGGCGCGGCGGTGCCGCGGGGGACGACGCAGTTCACGACCGCGGGCGGGGTCGCGGTCACCAGGACAGCCGCGCCGTTCGAGCCCGGCCTGCTCGAAGACGTGACCCGGCAGGTCGACCTGCGGCGCGGCGGCACCTTCAGCTCAGGCATGGAGTATCCGGGCCGCTACAGCCGCTGGCACATCGGTTACGTCGACCCGTGCCTGGAGATCGTCGCCCGCGGCCGCGAAGTGACCGCCACCGCGCTGAACGCCAGGGGCGAGGTGATCCTGCCCGCCATAGCCGGCGTGCTTGCGCGGGCCGGCGACCTGCTGAGCGGCGGGCCGGCCGTGGCTGTCACGGTCAGAATCGGCGAGGCGACCGAGGCCGTCCCCGAAGAGGAACGCAGCAGGCGGCCGACCGTGTTCAGCGCCATCAGGCAAATCATCGCCCTGTTCGCTGGCCCGGACGAGAATCTGGGGCTGTTCGGCGCGTTCGGCTATGACCTGGCTTTCCAGTTCGAGCCGATCCGGCTGCGACCCGACCGGGGCACGGGCGGCCGCCAGCGGGATCTCGTCCTGCACCTGCCCGACGAGCTGTACGTGATCGACAGGAAACGGGAGACCGCGCTGCGGTACAGCTACGAGTTCGGTTTCGGCGGCCTGTCGACCGCCGGCCTGGACCGGCGGACCGCCGCGGCGGCACCGGCTGGTGACGGCGGGACCAGCGAGCATGCCCTCGTTGGTGATGACCTTCCTGCCGACCCGGAACCAGGTGGCTACGCGAAGGTCGTGGCGCAGGCCAGGGAGCGGTTCGCGGCAGGTGACCTGTTCGAAGTCGTGCCGAGCCACCAGTTCTGGGCCAGGTGCGGCTCGCCGGCCGCCTTCTACGAGCGGCTGCGGCGGCACAACCCGGCACCGTACGAGTTCTTCCTGAACCTGGGCGAGGGGGAATACCTGGTCGGCGCCTCGCCGGAGATGTACGTCCGGGTCACCGGCGACCGGGTGGAGACCTGCCCGATCGCCGGGACGGTGCCGCGCGGGCTTGACCCGCTCGCCGACGCGGAGAATATCCGGACGCTGCTGACCTCCGCCAAGGAAGAGTCCGAGCTCACGATGTGCACCGACGTGGACCGCAACGACAAGTCCAGGATCTGCGTTCCCGGCAGCGTCAAGGTCATCGGACGGCGTCAGATCGAGTTGTACAGCCGGGTGATCCACACGGTCGACCATGTCGAGGGCAGGCTGCGGCCCGGGTTCGACGCGCTGGACGCGTTCTTGACGCACATGTGGGCGGTGACGGTCACCGGCGCACCGAAGACCTGGGCCATGCAGTTCATCGAGGACCACGAAGCCAGCCCGCGCCGCTGGTACGGCGGTGCCGTCGGCGTGCTCGGATTCGACGGCAACATGAACACCGGCCTCACGCTCCGCACCGCGCACATCCGCGGCGGCGTCGCCTCGGTACGGACCGGCGCGACCCTGCTGTTCGACTCCGACCCGGCAGCCGAGGAGCTGGAGACCAGGCTGAAGGCGCGCGCCCTGCTTGAGGTACTCGAACAGTCCAAGACCGAGACGACGCGGTTTACCTCCGCCGCTGACTCGCCCGCGATCCAGCCAGGCGCGATCCAGCCAGATCTGCCCGGGCAGGGCCTGCGGGTCCTGCTCGTCGACCACCAGGACTCTTTCGTGCACACCCTGGCCGGGTACTTCAGGGAGCAAGGCGCGCAGGTGACGACGCTGCGGGCCGGTTTTGGGCCGGCCCTGCTCGACGAGTACCGTCCCGACCTCGTCGTGCTCTCGCCAGGCCCGGGGCGGCCGTCGGATTTCGGCTGCTCCGAGCTGCTCGACGAACTCGACCGGCGCGCTATCCCGGCGTTCGGGGTGTGCCTGGGCCTGCAGGCCATGGTGGAGCACTCCGGCGGGTCGCTGAGCCTGCTCCGCACGCCCGCGCACGGCAAGCCGGGGATCGTCCGGGTGACCGGCGGGGACCTGCTCGCCGGACTGCCCGCCGAGTTCACCGCTGCGCGGTACCACTCGCTGCATACGACCGCCGACAGGGTCGGCAGCCGGTTCGCGGTGACGGCGGTGACCCGTGACGCCGCCGGCGGTGACGTGGTGATGGCGATCGAGGATCGCCAGGCCGGCCGGTGGGCGGTCCAGTTCCACCCCGAGTCGATCCTGACCGCCGCCGGTGACGCCGGCCGTACCGTCATCGCGAACGTGCTCAGGCTGTGCCGCCCCGGCCTGCCCGGCCCCGGCCTGCCCGGCCCCGGCTTGCCGGGGTGGGCCGGAACCGGGCAGCCGAACGGGTTAGCGCACCGGGACCAGGCTGCGGGCGAAGCCGATCAGTCGCCGGGGAAACTCGCCGAATGACGACGCCACGTAGTAGACGCCGTGCCGTCGCCAGATCAGGAACAACACGATGTTCCTCGACGAGCACGACCGCAGGCCGGTCCGGCCGCACAATCCGCGCAGCGTGGCCAGGACACCATGGACCCGAACATGCCCGAGCTTCTTCGTATTGCCGATGCTCGTGCACGGGCCGCCAGAGTTGTTCTGGCTCAGCATCAAGGTACGGAATGGCGTCGGGCCGTAGCTGACGAGCACCAGCCGCTTGGTCGCCAGCCGCTTCGTCATCGCGCACTTGATCACGAGAATCCGGCCGTTGCGCGCCAGCCCGTAGGTCTGGGTCGGCCGCATAAGCCTGAATCGAGCCGCTGCCTGAGCCGCGTGCCAGGTCCTGAACTGGCCAGTTCCGGTTGGCTGACTCTGCGCGGCCAGCGCCGTTGTCGTGAAGCTGGCCGCCGATATCACGCCGGCTACCGTCGCTGCCAGCACTCGGTTCCGCCGCATAATCACGTCCTCCTTCATCGGATTGACGAGTGATTATCGCCCCGGTCCTCAACGGACGATGTGCTGCGATCCTAGGGCCGCCGGCTAGAGCCAGCTATTACAATATGAACTTGCCTCATTACTGACCGTTATGACACAACCCGGGTGCCGTAGCTCGGATGTCGGCGGGCGCCGGTAGGGTGCCGGCATGAAGAGCGTGCAGCCAGAGGTATTCCTGATCGCCCGTCCGCGGATCGACTATGACGCAGTCGCCGCCTACCTGCGCGAGGTCGGCGGCGAAAGCTGGCTCGAGCGGCTCGACCGCGGTCACCTGGACGACGCGGAGAATCTTGCCGAGTTCGCCGGGAAGATCTGCTACCGGGCGTGGCAGCCAGGACTGAACCCGAACGTCGTCCGGGTACGCAACGACCAGGAGAAGTACCTGGAGAACATCCTGAGCCAGGCGCACGGCTCGGTACTGGAGCACATCAGCTTCAGCTTCGTGCTGCACAACGTCAGCCGCGTCGCCACGCACGAGCTGGTGCGGCACCGGCCCGGCGTGGCCATCTCCCAGGAGTCACTACGCTTCGTGCGCCTGGCCGACATTCCCTTCTGGTTCCCGCAGTGGGCTCAGGCCGATGCCGAGCTCATGCGCCGTGCGACCGAACTGCTCGGGCAGCTGGAGCAGTTCCAGCTCTGGATGGCCGATCATTTCGGTCTCGACGCGCCAGGCGTCCCGTTCTCCGAGAAGAAACACAAGACCTCGTTCATGCGCAGGTTCGCGCCGGACGGAGTAGCGACCGGCCTGCTCTGGTCGGCGAACGTCCGCACGCTGCGGCACACGATCGAGGCGCGGACCGATCATGGCGCCGAAGAAGAGATCCGGCTGCTTTTCGGTAAGATCGGCGAGCTGATGCGCGCGGAGGCCCCGGCGCTCTTCGGGGACTATACGGTGCAAGACGGAGCGTGGATACCGCGCTGGCGCAAGGTCTGACCTGGCCCAGCTGACCTGGCCCAGCTGACCTGCCTTAGTCGCGCAGTTGCTCGGCGGTGTCAGGTCGGTCGGCGGCCCGCAGCGCGGCGAGCGAATCATGATGCAGGTGACCAGCGGGTACCCGGCCGGACAGCGCCCGTGCTGTCGCGCTGATCAGGCCAGCCGGGCCGCCGACGTAGACGTCGGTGTCACGGAACGACGGGTGGCTGCGGACTACCTCGGGCAGCCGTCCGATCCGCCCGGCGAACTCTAGCTCGCGCTCGACGACCGGCACCAGGGTGAGCGGCGGGTACGCGAGCCGCAGCGTCTCCAGGTCACGCATGTCGTATAGCTCGTCACTGTGCCGCGCCCCGACATAGATCGTGACGGCCCGTCGCCGGCCCTGCCTGGCACCGCCCACGACCGCCTCGACGAGAGCCTTGACCGGAGCTAGTCCGGTACCGCCAGCGACGCAGACCAGGTCACGATCGGTGTCAGGCGATACGGCCAGGTCACCCGCCGGCGCGCCGAGCGTGACCATGTCACCGGCCCGGCAGTGGCTGACCAGCGTGGTACTGACAATTCCGCCGGGAACGGCCCGGACATGGATGTCGATAAGCCCGTTACCGCGCGGCGCGTTGGCGATGGAGTAGCTGCGCCAGATCCGCGGCCAGCGCGGCACCTGCAGCCAGATGTACTGGCCCGGCCGGTAACCGATCGGCCGGTCCGGCCTGATGGTGAGGACTGCGATCGTCGGCGTGCGCCGGTCGTGCTGCACGATCTCGCCGACCCACCAGGCTGGCTGTTCCTTCGCGTCCCGTGCGGCTGCCGCCTGCATCGTGGCGGCGAAGTAGCCAAGCACCGATCGCCAGGCCGCGTCGGCCTGCGCGGTCCACGCGGGGCCGGCCAGCTGTTCCGCGGCGGCGAGCAGCGCGTCGAAGAAGGGCTGATGATGCTTGTCGAGCACCCCGAACTTGCGGTGGGACCGGCCGAGCCGCCCGAGCAGTTCCTCGGTCTCCCGCTCGTTGTCGAGGCCGCCGACGAGCCTGGTGAGCATCTCGAAAGTCGCCGAGCGGGTTTGTTCCATCGACAGCGGAAAGAGCGAGCGCAAGTGCGGGTGCTGGACGAATAGCCGCGCGTACAGATATTCCATAGCCCAGTGCGGGTACGCCCGCAGGCACGCGTAGGACTCTTTGACCAGGCACCTTTCCGCGTAGGCCGGCGGGCCGACCGACTCGGCGGCAGCGGCGGACGCGGCACCTAGCCTGGCTGAGCTTTCCGTCCTAGCGGTCTGCCCGGCGGCGGCACTTCCGGTGATGGCGGCGCCGGCTAGGGCATGCCTGCTTCCGCCAGGCAGGTTACTTTCCTGGCGGTCATGCTGCGGGGTACCGGAGGCCGAGAGGGGTTGCCGGTCTCGCGCGACGGCCACGAAGTGCAGTCTTACAGCTACGTCTGGTATCTGCCACTGATTCAGGACAAGGAGCAGCGCCGGGCACATGAAGGGATATGAATACTCGCCGCCACTACGATAAATGCGTGACAGCACCTGGATATCTGCGCTACCCGAACCTGCGCGGCGATTTGCTGACGTTCACTGCCGACAACGACATCTGGCTGGCGCCGGCTGGCGGGGGCCGGGCCTGGCGGATCTCGGCCGACCAGGCCGCCGTCGCCGACCCGCGGATCTCTCCGGACGGTTCCCTGGTCGCCTGGACAAGCTGGCGCGACGGATCGCCGGAGGTCTACCTGGCCAGCACCGGTCACGGCGGTGCGGCACGGGTCAGTTACTGGTCGAACCAGGCCACCAGGGTACGGGGGTGGAGCCCGGCCGGCGAGATTCTCGCCACGACCGCCGCCGGCCAGGCCTTCGAACGCCACACCTGGGCCGTCGCGATTCCGGTCGCCCAGGGGACCGCCCGGTTCTCCGGGCATCGCACGCTGCCGTTCGGGCCGGTCGGCGACCTCACGATGGACGGCTCCGCCGTCGCGCTGCTGACCGGCACGGCCGGCCTGGAGCCCGCGTTCTGGAAGCGATACCGCGGCGGCCGGGCCGGGCGGCTGTGGGTGGGCCTGGGCGAAGCGGCACCGGGCGAGTCAGCACCGGGCACGGCGTTCCGGCGCCTGCTCGCCGACGTTCCCGGCCAGTTCTTCAGCCCGATGCTGGTGAGCGGGCGGCTGGCCTTCCTGTCCGATCACGAGGGCACGGCCAACGTGTACTCCTGCGACCTGGACGGGACCGACCTGCGGCGGCACACCGACCACGAGGGCAGGTACCCGCGGAACGCGAGCACCGACGGCGCCCGCATCGTGTATCAGTACGCGGGAGACATCTGGCTACTTGACAACCTGGCCGCGGACAGCCAGCCGGTCCGGCTGGAGATCGAGCTGACCGGCCCGGCCGCGGGCCGGGCTCCCAGGCTGATCTCCGCGGACGACTACCTGGACGACCTGTACTGCGACTGGGCGGGCAAGGCCAGCGTCGTCCAGGTGCGCGGCACGGTGCACTGGCTCACCCACCGGGACGGCCCGGCCCGGGCACTGTCGGTGGTTCCCGGCCGGCCCGCCCGGCTGCCCCGGCCGCTCGGCAGGACCGGGCAGGCGGTCTGGGTGGTCGAAGCCGATGGCACCGACGCGCTGGAGGTGGCGCCAGCCGACGAGGCCGCCGCCAGCGGCGAGCGGGCTCGCAGGCTGGCCGCCGGTGAGATCGGCTGGGTCGGGAACCTGGCCGCTGCCCCGGACGGCCATGCGGTGGCTGCTGCCGCTCGCGACGGCCGGCTGTTCCTCATCGACACCGGGTCCGGTCAGGTGACCGAGCTGGCCCGATCGGACAACGGGCCGATCACCGGCCTCGCCTTCGCTCCGGATTCAGCTTGGCTAGCCTGGTCCCAGCCCGACTCCGCTCCGCTGCGGCGGCTCAGGCTGGCGCGGCTGTCGGACCGGCAGGTGTTCGACGTCACCGACGGCAGGTTCGTGGACACCGATCCGGCGTTCACCGCGGACGGGCGGTACCTGGCTTTCTTGTCCAAGCGGACGTTCGACCCCGTCCACGACGCGCACGTCTTCGACCTGACGTTCCCGTACGGCGCCCGCCCGCATCTGCTCACCCTGGCCGCGTCGACACCCTCGCCGTTCGGCCCGCTGCTGCACGGCCGACCTATCGGCGGCCCCAAGGAGGATGCTGGCGAGGCGGCGCCGGACGGCGCGGACGAGGACCACGATCACCTGCCGGTGGTGATCGACCTAGACGGCATCGGCTCGCGCGTCGTCGCCCTGCCGGTACCGGAGGCGCGATACAGCTCGCTGCGTGCGGTGGACGGCGGCCTCGCCTGGCTGACCGAGCCGCTGACCGGTGATCTCGGCGAAGGCAGAGCTCACGTCGATGACAGCCGCCCGCGCCCGGCCCTGGAGTACTTCGACCTTGCGCAGGTCAAGTGCACCGAACTGCTTGACGAGGTCAACTGGTTCGAGCCGAGCGGCGACGGCACCAGGCTCGTGGTGCGTGACCGCCACCAGATTCTCGTGGTGCCCGCGAATCGGAAGGCCGATTCGGACAACGCCGACGACCGGGTATGTGTCGACCTGAGCAGAGCCAGGTTCCTGTCCGACCCGGCGGCACTGTGGAATGCCGCCTACGCGCAAGCGGGTCTCGCTATCGCGCACGAGTTCTGGACGCCTGATCTTGCCGAGGTGGACTGGGACGCAGTCCTGGCCGAGTACCGGCCGCTGCTCGACCGGATCGCCTCCGCTGACGATTTCGCCGATCTGCTGCATGACCTGGTCGGAGAGCTCGGCAGCTCGCACGCCTATGTCAGGGCAGCCGACGACGCGGCGGACACCGGACACGCGGCCGGCTTGCTCGGCGCTGACCTGACGCCAGGCACTGACGGCTGGCGGATCGGCCGGATTCTGCCTGGTGAGTCGTCCGACCCGCGGGCCAGGTCGCCGCTGCGCGCGCCAGGAGCCGGCCTGCTGACCGGCGACCTGATCGTGGCCGTCGACGGCCAGCAGGTCACCGCTGACGCCGGGCCGGGGCCGCTGCTGGTCGGCTCGGCCGGCAAGCCCGTCGAGCTCACCGTTCGGCGGGCCGGAGAGGAGACCGCGCGGCGGGCCGTCGTCGTACCGCTCGCGAGCGAACTGCGGCTGCGCTACCAGGACTGGGTGGCAGGCAGGCGGCGGGCCGTCCGCGAGCTTGGCGATGGCCGGGTCGGCTACCTGCACGTGCCTGACATGGCCAGCCAGGGCTGGTCGGACTTCCACCGTGACCTGCGTACCGAGATGGGCTGCGAGGCGCTGGTGGTCGACGTGCGCGGTAACCGGGGCGGCGAGATCTCGCAGCTTGTCCTGGAGAAGCTGGCCAGGCGCGTCATCGGCTGGGATGTGGTGCGCAATGCCCGGCCAAGCAGTTATCCGCTCGAGGCACCGCGCGGTCCGGTGATCGCGGTCGCGGACGAGTACTGCGCCTCGGACGGCGACATCATCACGGCCGCTATCAAGCTGCTGGGGATCGGGACGGTCGTCGGCACGCGCACCTGGGGCGGGGTAATCGGCATCGAAGGCTGGCACGAACTCGTCGACGGCACCTCGATCACGGTGCCGAAGTGGTCGTTCTGGTTCGACGAACTTGGCTGGAGCGTGGAGAACTACGGCGTCGAACCCGACGTGGAGGTCGTCATGTCGCCGCAAGACTGGGCCGCAGGGAACGATCCCCAGCTAGCGACCGCCGTGCGGCTCGCGCTCGCGGCGCTGGCGCAGCGGCCAGCGGCCAGCCCGCCGGACACCGCGGACCGGCCGTCCCGCCGCCGGCTTCCGCTTCCGCCCCGGCCCGTGCGGCGCTGAGCTTCCGCTCCGGCCCGCGGCGAGCCTTCCGCCCCGGCCCGCGGCTCAGATCGGCGTGGTGTACCCGGCCAGCCAGTGCGTCTGCAGCCAGCTCATCGCAATCGACCAGGCTCCGGTGACTTCCGCCAGCCCCACGACGATCAGCAGCAGCCCGCCGACCTGCGTGATCACCCTGGCATGCCGCCTGGCGAACCCGAACAAGGCGACGCCGCGGTCGACCGCGAACGCGACGATCAGGAACGGTATCCCGATGCCCAGGCCATAGACGAAGGCGAGCAGAGCGCCCCTGGCGGCGGTGCCTGACGACAGCCCGAGCGTCAGCACGGCGGACAGCGTCGGCCCGATGCACGGGCTCCAGCCGAGCCCGAAGAGCACGCCGAGCAGCGGCGCGCTGGCCAGCCCGGCCCGCGGCCGGAACGACGGCTTGACGATCCGGCCGGAGAAGCTGAACCGGTCGAAGACCCCGGCGAACAGCAGGCCGAGCACGATCAGCAACGCGCCGAGAAATTGCGAAAGGCCGCGCTCGTGCGCGAGCAGCCTGGTCCCGATCCCGCCGAAGGCCACGCCGTAGGTGGCGAAGAGAGCGGAGAAACCGAGCACGAACAACGCCGTCCCGGCCAGCGCGCGGGACCGGCTCGGCGTGCGCACGTCCGAGCCCGCGGCGGGGATGGCCGTGGCCCGCGCGGTCAGGGTCATCCCGGCCGGCTGGCCGGAAGTGGCCTGATCCGGCCCGGCGTCAGCGGTAACCGCGGTTGCCGACATGCCGGTGATGTAGGAGAGGTAGCCAGGCACCAGCGGCAGCACGCACGGCGACAGGAACGTCACCGCCCCGGCCGCCGCCGCGACCGGGATCGCGAGCAGCAGCGGTCCGGCCGAGACCAGGGTGCCCACCCCGCCGCTCATCTGCCTCCCTTGCACCGCCGATGTCCGGACCTAACCTAAAGCATCACGCGAGCTCTCGCCGACGCGCGGCCTCCGGTTGCCGGGCTCGCCCGTTCCCGGCTGGTGCGGCGTCAGTGCAGTTCGGCGAGTGCCGCCTCGACGGTCCGGTGAAATGTCGGGTAAGCGTAGATCATCTCCCGCAGCCGCCGGACCGGCACCCGCGCGTGCACGGCGAGGGTGAGCATGCTCAGCACCTCGCCGCCGACCGGGCCCACCGAAGTCGCCCCGACCAGCACGCCGCCGGCTGCGTCCTTGACGAGCTTGACGAAGCCGTCGTTGCCGGACTTGTGAATCCAGCCGCGTGCCGACGAAGGAACCTGGCTCAGCGCCGTCCGCACGTCGATTCCCTGCTCGCGGGCCTGAACTTCGGACAGGCCGACCGAGCCGATCTCCGGGTCGGTGAACGTGACCCGCGGGACCGCGTGGTACTCGGCGGCGTGCTGCTCCTGGCCGAGGATGTCGGCGATCACGATGCCCGCGTGGTACATCGACATGTGGGTAAACGCGCCGTGCCCCACGATGTCGCCGATCGCCCAGATTCCCGGTGCGGCCCGCATCCGGCCGTCGACTGGCACCGATCGCCCGCCCTCGTCGATGCCCACGGCGCCGGCCCCGGCACCGGCCAGGTCGGCTCGCCTTCCAGTGGCCACCAGCAGCTTCGCGCCGGTCAACTCCTCCCCGCTGGCGAGCGCCACGCGGAACGCGGTGCCGTCGTGACTGACCTGCCGTGCCGCGGCCCCGGTCCGTACGCCGATGCCCTCCGCGCCGAACACCTTCGCGAGCAGTTCGCCCGCCTCGGGCTCCTCGGCCGGGACCAGGCCGCCGAGCGCCTCCACGACGGTCACTCGCGTGCCGAACCTGGCGAATACCTGGGCAAGCTCCACGCCGATCGCGCCGCCCCCGAGCACGATCAGCGACTCCGGCACCTCGGTCGCCTTGACCGCCTCGCGGTTGGTCCACAGCGGGGTACCGGCCAGGCCGGGGATCGGCGGGACAGCGGGCGCGGTCCCGGTCGCGATGACGATGCCGCGCCTGGCCCGCAGCTCCAGCGTGCCGCCGCGGCTGCCGGTGCCTCCCGCGTCGTCCGCCGCGCTGTTCCCGGAATCCCTGACGCCCGTCACCGCCACCCGCCCCGGGCCGGTGATCCGGCCGCTGCCGCGGTAGAGCACGCCGCCCTTGCCGGTGAACCGGTCCGCCGCGACCGTGTCATCCCAGTTGTCGGTCGCCTCGTCGGCGATCCGCCTGGCGACCGGCTCCCAGTTCGGCTCGACGGTGGCCCGGCCGGCCATCCCCGGCACCCGCCTGGCCTCAGCCAGCAGGTCGGCGGCGCGGATCATCATCTTGGACGGCACGCATCCGAAGTACGGGCACTCGCCGCCGACCAGCCGCGACTCGATCCCGGCCACGGCCAGCCCGGCCTCCGCCAGCTTCCCGGCGATCTCTTCGCCGCCCGGGCCCATGCCAATGACGATCACGTCGAATTCGCGTCCGGTCACGTCGGCCTCCAGGACTGTCAGAGTCATCTGTTAGGGATAGGTCAAGCACATCAGGGAATGTGGTTAACCCACCGGCGGTTGGCTTAAGTCGGTGCCCGGTGCCGCCCGAGAGTCGCCTGGAAGATGGTGATTGAGCTGCCCGTAGACACAGGCGTTGCCGCCCATGTCGCCGACCCGCCGCTGTCCCAGGCCGCGGCTGAGCGACTAATTGGGACGAGTTGCTTCAAAACCGGTCCACCTGGCCTTATTGGCGCCGAACTCGAGTGGCTGGTGGGCGACGCGGCCGATCCGTCGCTGCCAGTTCCCTTTGACCGGCTTCGCGAGGTGCTCACCACCTTGGAGTACCCAGGATCGCTCCCCGGGTCTGGCCTGCTGACGCTGGAGCCAGGAGGCCAGGTCGAGCTCAGCACGGCTCCGGCGATGAACCTCGCGACGTGCGTCGCTGCCGCCAGCGAGGACCTGACGGTGCTGCGCGATGCCTTCGGCGCGGCGGGCCTGACGCTCTCCGGTCACGGCATGGACCAGCACCGGCCGCCGAACCGGGTGCTCGATCTGCCGCGGTACGCGGCCATGGAGCAGTACTTCGACCGGCGCGGCCACTGGGGCCGCCTGATGATGTGCAGCACGGCGTCGGTCCAGGTCAGCGTCGACGCGGGCCACGACAATCACAGCAACTCCGGCTACCACTTCCGCTGGCGGCTGCTGCATGCGCTCGGCCCGGTCCTGGTCGCCGCGTTCGCCAACTCCCCGCTGCGCCGGGGCAGGCCGACTGGCTGGAAGTGCACCCGCCAGCTCGTCTGGTCCAGGCTCGATCCGTGCCGTACGCACGCGCCGCCTGGCGCCGAACCTCGTCGCACGCGCACTCGCCTGGACGCCCGCCGGGCCGCTGCGGCGCGTGCCGACCCGCGGGCCGACTGGGTCGGGTACGCGATGGACGCGGATGTGCTCTGCATGCGGCGACCCGACGGCGAGCGCTGGGCCGTCCCCGCCGGGCTGAGCTTCCGTGACTGGTTGCGGCAGCCGGGGAATTCCGGTCCGACCGCGGCCGACCTGACCTACCACCTGTCCACCCTGTTCCCGCCGGTCCGCGCTCGCGGCCATCTCGAGTTGCGGATGATCGACGCCCAGCCGGGAGACGGCTGGATCGTGCCTGTCGCCCTCGTCGCGGCGCTCGCCGACGACCCGGTAGCCGCCGACGCGGCCATGGCGGCCTGCGAGCCGGTCTGGCACCGGCCCGGGCGGCTGGCCGCGCGCGACGACCCGTGGCTTCGGGCGGCGCGCTACGGCCTCGCCGACCCGGTGCTGGCCAGCGCCGCACGGCAGTGCTTCGAGGCGGCCGATGCCGCCCTGGCCAGGTCGCGGGCGCCGCGCCCGATCAGGGCCGCGCTCGGCGGGTTCGCCGACCGGTACGTGCGGTCGAACCGGTGCCCTGCCGACGACATCCTCGACAATCTCCGATCCGTGGAAGGACTCTGATGACCAGCACCGCCAGCGTGCAGACGCTGCGTGCGGCGATCGCAGCCCGGCTGATCACCGCCCGCGCCCGTACCACGGGTCTCACCGACTGCGTCGACGAACCTGACCTGATAGCTCAGCACTCGCCGCTGATGTCCCCGCTGGTCTGGGACCTGGCCCATGTCGCCAACCAGGAAGAGCTCTGGCTGCTCCGGGCGGTCGGCGGCCGGGAGCCGATGCACCCGGAGATCGATCCGCTCTACGACGCCTTCGAGCATCCGAGGGCCAGCAGGCCGGCTCTGCCGCTGCTGCCGCCGGACCAGGCGCGCAGGTACGCCGGCGACGTCCGCGGCCGGGTGCTCGACTTGCTGGAGCGGGTCAGCTTCACGGCGGGCCCGCTGGTCGAGTCCGGCTTCGCGTTCGGGATGATCGCGCAGCACGAGCAGCAGCACGACGAGACGATGCTGGCCACGCACCAGCTCAGGCAGGGCAGCCCGGTGCTGACCGCGCCGCCGCCCGGGCCGGCCCCGGCCGACGTCCCGCGCCTTCCCGCCGAGGTGTTCGTCCCTGGCGGCCCGTTCACGATGGGCACGTCCGCCGAGCCGTGGGCGCTGGATAACGAGCGGTCGGCCCACGTCGTCGAGGTGCCGGCTTTCTACCTCGACACGACGCCGGTCACCAATGCCGCCTTCGGCCAGTTCGTCGCCGACGGCGGCTACGACGAGCCGCGCTGGTGGACGCCGGCCGGCTGGGAGCACCGGTGCCAGGCCGGGCTGGCGGCACCGTTGTTCTGGCAGCCGGACGGCTCCGGTGGCTGGCTGCGCCGCAGGTTCGGCGTCACCGAGCCGGTGCCGCCCGCCGAACCCGTGCTGCATGTCTGCTGGTACGAGGCTGACGCCTACGCGCGCTGGGCCGGACGGCGGCTGCCCGCCGAGGCCGAGTGGGAGAAGGCCGCCAGGTTCGACCCGGACTCCGGCCGCTCGCGCCGGTACCCGTGGGGAGACGACGACCCTGGCCCGTCGCAGGCCAACCTCGGCCAGCGGCACCTGCAGCCAGCGGCGGCCGGGTCGTATCCGGACGGTGCGGCGCCATGCGGCGCCAGGCAGCTTATCGGCGACGTCTGGGAATGGACCGCGAGCGACTTCCTGCCGTACCCGGGATTCAGGGCCTGGCCGTACCGGGAGTACTCCGATGTGTTCTTCGGCTCCGAGTACAAAGTGCTGCGGGGCGGCGCCTTCTCCGCCGACCCGGTCGCGTGCCGGGGCACGTTCCGGAACTGGGATTACCCGATCAGGCGCCAGATCTTCGCCGGATTCCGCACCGCCCGCGACGCGGAGCTGCACTGATGTGCCGCCATTTCGCTTACCTCGGGGAGCAGGTCGCGATTTCCGCGCTGCTGTTCGACCCGCCGCACGGACTAGTCGAGCAGGCGTGGGCGCCGCGCAGGCAGCGGCACGGCACGATGAACGTGGACGGCTTCGGCATCGGCTGGTATGCCGACGGCGACCCGCTGCCTGCCAGGTACCGGCGGACCGGCCCGATCTGGTCCGACGACTGCCTGCCCGACCTGGCCAGGGTCACCCGCACCCGCGCCATGCTCGGCGCGGTCAGGTCGGCATCGGTGGGCACGGACACCGGCGTGTCCTCGGCGGCGCCGTATGCCGAAGGGCGATGGCTTTTCAGTCTCAACGGAGCGCTCATCGGATGGTCGGCCGCCGCGGCGGGCCCGGTCACCAGGCGGCGCCGGACGTCGGTCGCGGCCAGTGCCGGAGCAGTGCGCCAGCCGGGTGCCGGACCGGCCATGACGGCCGCGCTGGACGCTGCGGAGCAGGCAGGTGAATCGATCACCGAGCCGCACCCGAAGGCCAGCACGGCCAGCCTGACGGAAGCCGCGGCGGGTGTGCGGCGGCTGGCGGCCCGGCTGCCCTCGGCTGACCTGCTGCGGCTTCAGGCCCGCTGCGACACGGCGCTGGTCTGGGCGCTGGTGCTGGCCCGGCTGTGGGCTGGCCAGCCGGCGGCCGACGCGCTGGCCGGAACCGTCGGCGACATCGCCGCGGCGGGCGTGACCGGCCGGTTCAACCTGTTGCTGACGGACGGGCGGGCGATCGCGGCGACGGCGGCCGGCGACTCACTCTGCTACCGGCACAGGCCGGCCGGGGTCATCGTGGCCTCCGAGCCGTCTGATGACGACCCTGGCTGGCAGGACGTGCCGGACGGCAGCGTGCTCGAGGCGACCACCGTCGCGGTGGCAGTCCGGCCGCTGCCGCACCTGAGCCACCGCGACAGTCACCGCGACAGTCACCGCGGCAGAGAGGCGAGGCGTTCATGACGAGCATCCAGATCGACAGGCGGCTGCCCGAGCGGTTCTTCGAGGAGTCACTCCGGTCCGACGCGGTAGCTGGCCTGACCGCCATGCCCAAGAGCCTGCCGCCGAAGTGGTTCTACGACGAACGCGGCAGCGAGCTTTTCGACAAGATCACCATGCTGGACGAGTACTACCCGACCCGCGCCGAGCGCGAGATCCTCACCGCGGCGGCC
>Ga0307372_10005340_pt1 | contig 19363 bp, 19 predicted proteins | sample OX1MG_FD_202533 | JGI IMG/M metagenome (GOLD analysis project Ga0307372, IMG submission 202533) | Soil microbial communities from Risofladan, Vaasa, Finland - OX-1 | ecosystem: Environmental > Terrestrial > Soil > Coastal area > Acid sulfate soil | place: Finland: Risofladan, Vaasa | collected...
CCCCTGCGACAATGGTGCTCGCTTACTACGATTCAGACAAGGTCGATTGAATCGGTCTTTTTCCTAGGGGGAGTTTTCGATGAGCTTCGAAGATGTGAAATACGACGTGTGCATTGCGAACCGCATTCTCGCCGAGGTCGGTCTCGCAACGGGGGTACATGCCTCTCTCGGTCATTCGAGCATGCGCGTCCCGGAGGCTCCGGATCGATTTATCGTCAAAGGACGCGGGTATGAGATCGACGCGCTTGCCGCGATGCGACCAGAACAGATGATCGTCTGTGATCTAGAGGGCAACAAGATCGAGGGTCCTCCGAACTCCACGCAGTGCTTTGAGGTCAAGATGCACTCGTCGATCTACAAGATGTACCCCAATATCGTCTCGGTGACTCATGTGCATCCTCAGTTCTCGGTGGTGATGAGTGTCTTGCAGGCAACGCTGATGCCAATGTGTCAGGTAGGGTCCGAACTCGTCTCGAATCCGATACCCGTTTATCCGCACATGAAGACGATCCTTACCGACGAAGAAGGAATGGAGGTCGCCGCCCTGTTAGATGGTGGGCCGGCAATCTTGTTGGAGGGCCATGGAGCGACCACGACGGGTTCATCACTCGAACAGTCGGTGATGAATATGCTCTGGCTCGAAGAGCAGGCGCGGATGAACTGGTATGCCTACTGTGCGGCAGGACCGAACCATCGTTCGATCCCGCCAGAAAACGTTACGGAGATGTCGAGTCGGCCCCCACTCGCGGAACTTCCTCATTTTGTTGAGCCGATGCGGGAGCACACGCCAAAAGTTGGTGGCGTTTGGACCTATTACAGCCAAGTTGTTGAAAAGGGCCTTTAAGGTCATCTGCAGTTCGGCCCCTCGGGTGGCCCGATTGCAAAATACAGTGAAAAATGACGGGGCGTCGACCATGCTCGTACCCGCGGTCGCCATCGAGGAGGAAGAGTGTTCGCAGGTCTACGTATTGCCGTCTTGATCAAGCAGGTGCCAACGATCGAGGGTGGTCATGCCACGTTTGAACTCGGGACCGATGGACGGCTTATCCGAGAGGGCCTCGATCTCGAGATCAACCCTTTCTGTCGTCGGGCGATCACCAAGGGCGTCGAACTCGCGAAGGAGACTGGTGGTGTGTGCATCGCGGTCACCCTTGGTCCGCCAAGTGCCGAGGACGCGCTGCGCGAGGCAATCGCTGCCGGCGTTGACCGCGCACTCCTGATCAGTGACCAGAAATTCGTCGGCTCAGACACGCTTGCCACCGCGCGTGCGCTTGCGAGTGCGATCACCCTTCATGGCCCGTTCGACCTGGTCTTGAGTGGACTCAACTCCGTCGACGCCGAAACCGGTCAGGTTGGCGCGCAGATCGCCGAGCTACTTGATGTCGCGTTTGTCTCCGGGGTTCGTCAGCTCGAACTCGATGGCCGTCAGCTCGAACTTGAGTGCGAGCGAGACGATGGTCTTGTCCACGCGCTCGTCGAGCTTCCGGCTCTTCTCAGTGTTGCCGAGCGACTTACCTATCCGGCAAAACACACCCCAGAGGAGCGCGCCCTCGTCGACCCAGCAAAGATCACGTGGATTCGCGCGGATGAGCTTGGTACAGGACCTTGGGGACAAGAGGGGAGTCCGACCTGGGTTGGAGATGTTCGCCTGATCGAGAATACGCGCCTTGGCAAGTTGCTCTCGGGTTCGCTCGATGCGCAACTCGATGCGCTTATGGAGGCGCTCAGAGATCGCAGTGCGCTTGATACCGGTGAGCCAATGCCATCAGAGACGGTGCCATCAACAGGTGGCAGCGCGACCGCAGTGATCGTCGCGCTCGAGCCTGGTCGTGAGCGGTTTGGTCGCGAACTTCTTGGAGGAGCGGCGCGACTCGCGCATGAACTTGATGGTTCGGTCTACGCGTTGGTCAGCGGGGAGGCACCAACCCTGATTGACCTTGGTGGATATGGAGCAGATCGCGTGATCCGGCTCAGCACAAGTGAGCGCATCAATGCCGAAGACATCGCCGATGCGCTGGTGTCGATCGCAACTGAGATCAACCCATCGATTCTGGTTGCGCCATCGAGTTCATGGGGGCGAGAGGTCGCGGCGCGCTTTTGCGCGGCAACCAACTCGGGTCTGACAGGCGATGCCTCGTCGCTCGAGGTCGCGAATGGGCGCCTCGTCGCCTGGAAGCCGGCCTTTGGTGGTCAGCTCGAAGCATCGATTACCGCGACCTCGCCGATTCAGTGCGCAACCGTGCGAGCCGGGGCATTTTCGCTGCTTGCGCCTCGTGATCACATGCCGACCGAGAGTACGAGGCTCGTTTCGGTGCGTGGTCGCGTTGCCTACAGCGACCACAGAGTCGATGAGGCCGCCGACAAAATCGCTGGCGCTCCCGTGCTGATCAGTATCGGCGCGGGTGTCGACTCAGAGCGTTACGCAGAGATTGGCCCTCTCGTGGAACTGCTCAATGCAGAGCTGATTGCCACGAGAAAGGTAACCGACAAGGGATGGCTTCCGCGAACACGCCAGGTTGGTATCACCGGCCTACACGTTCGTCCGCTGCTTTGCGTCGTGATTGGTGCGGCAGGCAAGTTCAATCACATGGTCGGGGTGCGCGCTGCTGGGACGGTAGTTGGTATCAACATCGACGAGGCGTCGCCTCTCTTTGCGGCCTCAGATCTTGGCATCGTTGGCGACTGGGCGATCGTGATTCCTGCGCTTACAGAACGAATCGCCAAGGAGCTTACGAACTAGAAGAGACCCGGGACCCCCGTGTGCGTGCAATCGAAATCATCAGACGATTGGACCAGCGCGCATCGGGTGGCCGCATTCTTGACCATCGGTATAGGGTGAACGGGTCCCGGATTTTGGGAGCGGCGGCATCGAGTGAATGTCCGTTGACAAGGAGGGAGATCTGTGTCTGACACTGGCGCGCTAATAGTCCGTCTCAAAGAGATGGATACCTGCATGATCTCCGACGCGCTTGACGCGCTTGGTCTGCCCGGGGCGGTCGCTGGGATACGTCCGATGTGGCCCTGTGGGAGAACCGCAGGCCGCGTCTCGACGGTTCGTCTCGCGCCGGCTTCGGGTGGTGTAAATGTCAACGGTCCACCTGTGCATCTTGGTGCCCGAGCAATTGCAGCAGCTCTGCCTGGCGACGTGATCGTGGTCGATAACCGCGCCGGTCTCGAGACCGGCGGAGCCGGCTGGGGAGGATTGCTTTCGCTGGCCGCGAGCCTGAAAGAGGTCGCTGGAGTCGTCGTGTTTGGCGTGTGTCGAGACGTCGATGATGTAGAGGCGGTCGGAATGCCCTATTACGCACACGTTGCCACTCCCCGCACAGCGCGAAAGCGGGTCGTTGAGGTTGCGACCAATGAACCTCTTGACCTCGACGGGGTTCATGTCAAAGAGGGAGACCTTGTGCTTTGTGACAGCTCGGGAGTCGTCTTTGTTTCGATTGACAAAGCCGAAGAGGTGCTTGCCAAAGCAGATGAACTCGTTGCACGTGAGGCTGAGATGGCGAACGCCTTGCGCTCAGGCGCGACAGTGACCGATGTTCTTGCAGGAAACTACGAGACGATGCTTGATTCATCGTCACAAAAGAAAGGCTGAGCATGGCAGATGATGACGTTGTAGAGGCGCTTAAGACGCTCTCAACCCCAGTGGTCTCTGACGCTCTTGACCGTCTTGGAATCGATGGACAGGCAAGTGGAATTGCCCGGATTACGGGAACAGGAACTGTTGTCGGGCGCGCATGGACTCTGCAGTACACGCCAATTGGAACCGAGGGTGGAACCGTTGGTGACTACATCGACGACGCGCTGCCCGGTTCGATCATCGTGCTTGCAAACAATGTCCGTACCGATGTCACCGTCTGGGGAGGCCTGCTCTCAGAGGTTGCCTCATACCGTGGGGTGACCGCAACGGTGATCGACGGCACGTGTCGCGACACTCCGCGTGCAGCCGAGGTCGGTTACTCGCTCTTTGCGAGAAGTCACTGGATGCGTACGGGTAAGGACCGCGTTCGTGTCGAATCAACACAACGCCCAGTCTCGATTGGTGGAGTTCTTGTTCGGCCCGAGGACGTGCTGGTTGGAGACGCCGATGGTGTGGTCGTTGTGCCGCGCGAACGTGCTGAAGAGATCGTCAAGGTAGCGCTCAAGATCGAAGAGGCCGAACAGGCAATTCATCTCGAGGCGATGCAGGGGATGCGGCTCGACGAGGCGCGTCGTCGACACGGCTATCACCAGCTCCAGACCAAGGCGGATTGACAGGCTTTCTCAAGTTTGATCCCCGCGGAGGACGCGGGAATGAGGTGCAGAGGGGACAGATCGATCTAAGGGTCTGGAAGTTGACACAGAGTGTGTCTTGGAACTGGGGAAGCCCATGATTGGAGGAGCACCATGATTTTAATCACCGGAGGTCTTGGCTTCATCGGACTGCACACCGCGCGGGCACTTGTTGATATGGGTGAAGGGGTTGTCTTGACCCAGTACCGCGTTCCCCGTGCGCCTGCTTTCATCAAGGATGACTTTGGCAAGACGGCGTTCATCGAACAGCTCGACGTCACCGATGCAGATGGCCTTGCAGCGATCGGCAGGCGCCATCAGATCGACTCGATCATCCATCTGGCCGTTCCAGGTCTTGGTGCACTCAGTGCTGCCGAAGATTTTCGCGTCAACATGACAGGCCTGTTGAATGTGCTGCGCGCCGCCGAAGAGTGGAAGGTCAAGCGGGTCTCGATTGCGAGCTCACTAGCGATCTATGGCTCGATCCCCGAACTTCCTCACAGAGAAGACATGACCTTTTCTCTGTCGAGCACGAACCCGACCGAGGCCTACAAGAAGGCCTATGAGGTGCTCGCGAATCACTACGCAGACCGCACCGGTGTTGATCTCGTGAATCTCCGGATCGCAGCGATTTGGGGTCCGCTCTATCACTCGATGTCGAACCTTCCGAGCAGGCTTGTCCATGCAGCTGTCAAAGGTGTACCGGCGAAGATTGATGGTCCGCGTGGACCGTCGTATCTCGAAGATGGCGGGGATCTTTGTTACGCGCCTGACTGTGGACGCGGAATAGCGCTCTTGCAGGTCGCGACGAATCTTTCAGGTCGTACCTACAACATCGGTGCAGGCCGTGGGGTCAAGAACCGAGAGATCCTCGAGGCTGTCCAAAAGGTGATCCCGGGCTTTTCCGCTGCGCTGCCCGAAGGGCACGCGCCGGGCTCTGGTGACGAGGTTGCCTACATGGACCTGTCGCTGATCAAGCGCGATGTTGGATACGAGCCGAAGTTTTCCACCGATGCAGCGGTAGCTGACTACATCGCCTGGCTTCAGGCTGGCAACGACGAGTAATGCAACACGACGCTCGTCGTCGTTGCAGTTTTTGATAACGGCAGGCCAATGGCCTGCCGTTGTGCTGTCTTGGATCATTGATTGAAACGAGGTCGATCAGTGCGAGGCGAAGAGAGCGATGCTGCACTGGGAGTGCCACATGTCGTGTCGCGCTGGGTGCTTTTCAGTACTGTCTCTGTCGCGCTCACGATGGCATCGATTGACCAGACGATCGTCTCTGTTGCATTGCCAACTATCCATGTCGAGCTGCACGCTCGAATCAACTGGTCGAGCTGGATCATCAGCGCCTATGCGTTTGGTCTCGTCATTGCGATGCCACTTGCCGGGCGAACAAGTGATCTCTATGGCCGAAAACGGGTCTTCATCGGTTCGATTGTCCTGTTCACCGTGACCTCGCTCGCGTGTGGGGCGGCGACGAGCGTCTATGAACTCATTCCTCTGCGAACGCTGCAGGCTCTTGGCGGTGGGGCGTTTCTCCCCTCTGCGATCGGCATCATCTCCGATGCATTTGGAGATCAGCGCGATCGGGCAATCGGGATGACGAGCACGATTCTTCCTATCGGTGGCCTGATTGCCCCAGCGCTTGGAGGACTGTTCATCCATTATTGGACCTGGAGGGGAATCTTCTGGGTAAACGTTCCGATCGGCATCGTTCTCGTCGTCGTTGCGCTCCGCCATATTCCCAAAAGTCCTGTCCAGCCAACTGCCTCGACGGACTTCATCGGCGTGGGTCTGCTCAGTCTCACCATTCTTTCAGCGATGGCGATGATTACGGTGTTAGGCAATGGCAACACAGCGTTCTGGTCATGGCCGGTGCTGTTCACGCTCTCAATATCGGTCGGTGCGATTTTGCTGCTCGTGCGGCGCTCTTCGAAGATTTTGCATCCGCTCATTCCGCGCGGACTTGTTCTTGGCAGGGGTTTTCTCATTATGAACATGTTGAACCTCTCCTTTGGCACATTTCTGCTCGGGCTGGGCTCTTTGCTCCCGCTCTACGCGCAGGATCGCTATCACCTCTCTGCACTCGATGCCGCGACGTCGCTGACGGGTCGGGTGATCGGTCTCATTATCTTTGCGGTGCTCGGTTCTTATATGCTCCGAAAAGTTGGCTATCGCATTCCTATTGCAATTGGCATCGTGGGCATCGCTGTCGGGACGTTCTTTCTTGCCGTTTCGCCACACGGACTCTCGCCGTACTGGTGGCTCTCGATTGGTGGATTGATTACGGGATGTGCCTTTGGTTTTTGTGCTCCAGCGGTCAACAACGCGAGCCTTTCGTTAGCCCCAGAGCATGTGGGCGCGATTACAGGCCTTCGAGGTCTCTTTCGCCAGACGGGGACGATTCTTGGTGTCACGATTCCAGCTGCGCTTGTCGCTCGGAGCTCTCATCCTGGAAGCGCACTCGCGATCGTCCTTTTCGTGAGCGCCTCGGTGTTTTGTGTGCTCCTTCTTGTCGTGAGACATGTGCCCGAACACGAGGGATCTTGGTAGCTCTCGCGGGGTCATGATCTCGATTCAGATAGCGATAATTGCGTGAGCGTGAAAAAGCGTCTAAGCAAGACGGGTCGGCCAATCTGTATTCGTCTGATGGCCAGCGGGCCCCAGGGGTTCAGAGGCTTTATGGCTGGTCTGTCTGAGGTGTGGTTCTCAAGCTGACGCATGATGGGAGAAAGAGGAACAAAATGCCAAATATCGAACTAGGGGTGGCCCTCTCTGACAACGCGCGGACCAAACCGGTTCACGATGGCGTGGTTCGCGCGGAGGGTATCGACCTTCGCGTTACCAAGGTGCATCCCTCAGAGATGTTCTGGCGTCAGTTGCACTACAAGGAGTTTGAGGTCTCAGAGATGTCGATGAGCTCCCTGCTCGCGGCCCGCTCGGCCGGAGACGATACCTGGGTGGCGCTTCCCATCTTCACCTCGCGTCAGTTCTTTCACACCGGGATACTCGTGAGAGAGGACGCGGGGATCAAGACTCCTGCGGATCTCAAGGGAAAGCGCGTTGCTGTTCCTGAATATCAGCAGACGGCCGCGCTCTGGGCACGCGGGATCTTGCGTCACGAGTTCGAGGTCATGCCAGAGGACCTGCATTGGTTCATGGAACGACCTCCAGAACAGAGCCACGGTGGTGCCACCGGATTTACCCCACCTCCAGGGGTGCGTCTTGACTACATGGACCGCAATTCCAACATCGGCGAACAGCTGATGAACGGTGGAGTCGACGCGACGCTTCTCTACATTGCTGACCGGAACCTGATCGATCGTTCGCGCGCAGACCTGACTCTCGGTGAGGAGATTCACACACTCTTTCCTGACCGTCGTGCAGAGGCAGTTCGCTATTTCCAAAAGACCGGGTTCTATCCGATCAATCACTGTGTCGTTGTGCGCAAGGATATTGTCAAGGCCTACCCATGGGTTCCGCTGAATCTGTATTCGATGTTTCTTGAGGCAAAGCAGATCGCACATACCCAGCAGACTGCCGGCCTTTCGGTCTTTCTTGACGCCGGCCTTGTCGACCCATCGGTTGAGACAGCGCTCAATACGGATCTGTTCACCTATGGAGTCGTTGCCCAGCGTTCAATACTCGAGACGATTGCGCAGTACTCGTTCGAGCAGGGTCTCTCGCCGAGACAGTTCGAACTCGACGAGATTTTCTATCCTCCGACACTGGAGCTTTAGGTTCTTCGAATCATCTGAGATTTTCTGTATCGGGTTTGACGACATCAATTTGTGACAGGGGAGAGACACGATGGCATTAAGTAACGACGAGCGCAGGGAGATCAGCGAGACGATCGCCCGTTCATGTCGCATCATGGGCAAGCTTGATATGACCCATGCGGCACTTGGTCATGTGAGCTACCGGATTCCCGGGACCGACACCATGCTCATCAAGGCCAAGGGTCCAGATGAGGTGGGGGTGCGCTACACGCGTCCCGAGGACATCATCGAAGTCGATTTCAATGCGAACAAGATCTGGGGACCAGATGGACTCCAGCCTCCGAGCGAGAGTTACCTGCACCTTTGGATGTACAAGAAAAACCCTGAGGTGCAATGTGTGATCCATATCCACCCAAGGCCAGCTGTGCTGCTGACGATCTGCAACAAGCCGATCCTCCCGATCTATTCCGCGTACGGAACGGGAGTTAGCCTTGCACTCGAGGGCGTGGAGACCTACCAGCGATCGATCAGGATTCTCAATGATGAACTTGGTGAGGACTTTGCCACGTTCATGGGCACCAAGAAGGTTGCACTGATGCGCGGGCATGGCATCAGCGTCGTTGGAAGTTCAGTTGAAGATGCTACGGTGCGGGCGATCGCACTTGATGAGCTGACAACGATGAACTATCAGGCCTATCTGCTCGGAGATCCTCAGCCGATTCCAGATATCGACCTTGAATTTATGAAAAAGCCGCAGGAGACGAACAAGGGACGGGGCTCTGTCGGTGGCGAGGTCGGGATGCTTGCCACATGGCGCTACTACTCGATGCTGACCGACGAATACGAGACCGGCTGAGCCCGATCGCGCCGAGTCGAGCCCCTGAGTTGGGGAATCCCTGATTACGTTCATATTACGTTTTGCTTACGAATTGCGTAATATTTGGCTATTCTCTTGGACGAGGGAGCTGTCGCCGTTTCGCGGCCCGGGTGCTCACGGCTGAGTACGTGTCGTCCGATTCGCGGTGGCTCTCGGATCACAATCGACTCGTATCACAGCTATCTGATACCTACCAAACGGGAGCTCCATTGCATAACGGAATGTATCTTGGGATGCAACGCATCCTCCTTGCTGGCGGCGCCGTTCTGTCTCTAGTCGGGATGACCGTCATCCCTGCCTCGGCATCTGCCACCAAAGCCTCGGCCTCTGCCACCAAATCAGAAAAGTCCTGTCACAGCGCGAACGGAATCAAGGTCACCGACCCGCTCGCGCGCAAGGGCCTTGCGTTTTACAAGGGCAAGACCATGAGCTTCATCTCCCCAGGATCGGTCGGTGGTCCCTTTGACCTCCAGGTCGCCGGCGAGATTCCGAGCATGCAGGCATTCTTGGGCGCGACGATCAACGAGACGCGCATCACGACCGGAAACACGATTACCGGTCAGGACTATCTTGCTCATGCACTGCCAGACGGATTGACCGAGGGCCTGTTGAACCCGTTGAATGACGTCGCTGACATTTTGACTAATACCCCTGGTATTAATTTCAATTCAGGGCGCCTTGCCTACCTTGTCTCCGCTGGCGTCGCTGGTTCGCCGCTTGTGACGCCGGTCGGTTCGGGGTACACGAGCTTTGGGCAGTTGATTAGCGCGTCAACGGCGGGAACGCTCAAGATGTTGACCCAGACGGCAGGTACAACGAACGCGATCCTGCGGACATGAATGGGTGTCATGGGTATCACGCCCAAGTGGATATCGGGTTACAACAAGCTTGCCGACGAGGTCACCGGACTGTTGCGTGGTGACGTTCCTATTGCCGATATCGATCTGAGTTTTTCGTGCGGCATGCTCCAGGCCGGGAAGGTCATCGCACTCGCAACAAATGTGGTTCCACCGGTTGGGACAAACTGCCGGAGATACCTCGCTGTGGTCCCCACCTTCAAGCAACTTGAGAAGACCTATCCGCCTACGACCAAGAAGCTCAAGACCGAGTGGAACACTCTGAACTCGCTTCTCGCGGTCACAGGCAACCCGACCGTCACCCAGAAAAGTGTGGTTGGTTACAAGGTCAACACACTCCGGGCGGCGATGAAGTGGGCTTACACTCAGCCTGCGGTCAGGACGATAATGCTGGGATTTGGTCAAAATCCAACATACGGCAACCCAGTGCAGTCAAAGCAGAACTACCTGACTGCCTTGAGACTTGGTAAGTCCGTTATCTGCTACGTGCAGGGGACTTGTTAGGCAAGACCAACACAACACCGATCGTGAGAGGTGGGTGGGGGAGTCTCTCGCACCCACCTTCTCTTCGTAGTGGATCTATGGATATCGCGCGGATTGTGATCCTGTTGTTCTCTGTGGAGCATTGCTGGACCTCTCCGTTCTTGCTCAAGTCCTTCGCAATGCGTATGATCGACTTTGTTCGTTGCGGACTCCAGATGACCGGATTGTCGTGGTCGCGTGGTTCGTATCCAGCGTTGGTAGCAATTCGCGGTCGTGGTTACTGCGTCGAGCCCGACAGATGAAAGAGGAGTGCAGATGACGATTGAGGGCGTAAGTATCGAACAGATCAAGACCGCCGAAGAGAGGCTCGCAGAGGTTTTCATTACGCGAGACATTGCGAACGAACATGATTCCACGGCAGACCGCACATTCGTACGCGAGGTCCGAGGAGCCTATGGTGACCTTCTTCCGACGCTGCTTTCGCAGCCGCGTGTCTATCCCGAATCGATCCTGAACTATCACGGCGGACCTCAGTTTTTTGGTAAATCGGTTGTCCGTCCTGGCAAGGTTGCGACGACCCAGCTTTTCGAAACCCACATCGAGACGTTTTCTCCGGGTGGATATAGCCAGAAGCATGGGCATATGAATGGGGCGATTTTCTACATCCTCGATGGCGAGGGTTACGACATACACGACGGCATCCGTTATGACTGGAAGGCCGGTGACATTTGTATCGTCGAGCCCGGCTGCGTGCACCAGCACTTCAACTCGGACCCGGAGAACCCCGCGAAATGTCTCGTGATGAAGTCCAAGCCGATCTATCTGTTTGCCAACCTGTTGTTCCAGAAGTTCGTCGAGCCGTCGCCGACTGAGCCGGTTCCGGGCTTCGAGGGCTGGGAGCCACCGGAGGGTTACTGATTCTTCGTTGAAAGTACGACCGTCCAAATTTAAGATCCATTTTGCTAGCGACCAAGGAGTAACAGAAAATGGCAAGTGAGCGCGAGCGTGCAATGCTCGGAAAGACCGGACCTGCCTATTATGCGGAGTCCCTTGAGCGGAGCAAGAAGAGCCGCGAGACCGCAAAGACGTTGCACAAAGCGGTTCCAGCAGAGGAGCAGGTTTGGGAGCGCAGCCCACAGGGGTTGATCAAGCACCTCGTCAATGGCGAGATGGATACCTCCGAGCCGTGTCTTGACATGTACCAGCAGTATCTCGAAGTCGGCGGCAAGTCCGGCAAGCACCGTCACATGACCGAGGAGATGCTCTACATCATCGAAGGTTCCGGATATGACCTCCACTGGGATCCCCAGTTTGATGCAGATGTGACGATCGACTTCACGTGGTCTGAAGAATCGAAGAAGTTCGAGTGGAAGCGCGGCGATTTTGTCTACATTCCCGCGTACGCAATCCACCAGCACTTCCAGACCGGCGACACTCCTTCGCGTTTTATCAGCGCGACCTCCCGACAGGTTGCCCAACTTGGATTTGATTGGATCGATCAACTCGAGACCGTTGAGGCGCCACCGATTCCCTCATAGGACGCTTCGAGAGATCAAAGAGATCTCTGTCGACATATGGTTGCGTATTGTTCGTCTGCTCGGCATGGGTTGAGGAGCTGTCAGAGTCGGGAGCGCTTGTCAGTGACGCGGGTGTACCGGAGTTGTCTCGCGGCGAGCGGACAGGGATCGGAGGATCTCGTGACTGATCCGTCGAGCAATGCCTACGATATTTTTGAACAGCTCGCGCGCGATCCGTATTTTCGCGAATGGACCGATGTCTCAGGCTTGTTCACGCGCGAGGACATTGAAGCAGCGATCGCTCTCGTTCTTGGCACGCCACAACCAGGCCTGCCACTATTGCCCGGCGCGCAAGAGCGCGCGATGGCGAGACTGGCTCTCTATCAAGTCGTTGCGCACCATCTTGAGGAGGCTCCGATGAGCTGGGAGGAGCTTTTTATGCGCTTGAGTCCAGAGGAGATCACCGAGGTCGAGCAGATACTCGGAGCAATGTCTATGAGAGAGCTCTTCGAGTGAGCTCTTGTCCAATTGGGTTCTGACAAGCCAGCAGACCGGTCACTGCCGGGATGTCGGTTTGGCGTTCAGAGACCGTTGAGAGGCCAGCTGTCTCAGTACACCGAAACAGTGCTCGTTCCCGCGACAGCTTCTCGTGGCGATTTACACTGGTAAGGCTGTATTTTGCCGAGCTGTCGGAGTACACCGTTTGGTGAATGCCGTTTGGTCAATCGAATATCTCGTTGGAATATCTTGAAAGGAACACCTGAATGCGAGTTGCTCTTGCCGGTGCTGGCGCCTTTGGAATCAAACATCTTGACGGACTTCTCAACATCGATGATGTTGAGATCACCTCGATCGTGAGCAGGAGACTCGAACAGGCACAAGAGGTCGCATCAAAGTACGGCGCATCTCATGCAACGACCGACCTCAACGAGACACTTGCACGTGACGACGTCGATGCGGTGATTCTTTGCACCCCAACGCAGATGCATGCCGAGCAGTCGATCGCCGCGATGCGCGCTGGCAAGCATGTTCAGGTCGAGATCCCGCTGTGTGACCGATGGGAGGATGCGCTCGAGGTTGAGAGGGTGCAGCGCGAGACCGGACTTACCTGTATGGTCGGACACACGCGCCGTTTCAACCCGTCTCATCAGTGGGTCCACAATCGCGTCGTCTCTGGAGAGCTGTCTATCTCGCAGATGGACGTGCAGACCTACTTCTTTCGACGCACGAACATGAACGCGCTTGGTCAACCTCGCAGTTGGACGGACCATCTGCTCTGGCACCACGCCGCACACACGGTTGACCTGTTTCAGTACCAGACCGGAGAGAGGGTTGTCGTTGCCAACGCAGTCGAGGGACCCAAGCATCCTGAACTTGGGATTGCGATGGACATGTCGATCCAGCTCCTTACCGACGGTGGAAAGATCTGCTCTCTTTCGCTGAGCTTCAACAATGATGGACCACTTGGTGCTTTCTTCCGGTACATCTGCGACAACGGTACCTACATCGCTCGTTATGACGATCTCTATACCGGCAGCGATGAGAAGATTGACGTCTCCAAGGTCGCAGTTTCCATGAATGGTATTGAGCTTCAGGATCGTGAGTTCATATCCGCGATCCGCGAGTCGAGAGAGCCGAATTCAAGTGTCTCTGGAGTGCTCGATTGTTATCGCGTGCTTGGCGAGCTTGAGGTACAACTCAAGTCGAGGGGTTAATCGCGAGGGCTGCGAGAGACTTTCATTCGAGACCAAAGGCGGGCTCTCAATCACGAGGGTCTTGGCTTTGCTTTGAGCACTTTGACGGCTTCGCACTCTCGCTGTGATGCTTAACGCAGTACAGCATCTTCGCGACGAGGTCCTCGCGTGAGGAGAACTCGTCGCGCTGCGGGTGCTCACGGATGAGAATCGAGAATAAGTACTCAATTAACCGGCTCCTCAGGGTTGGGCCAGCCAGCTTGCGTGTGCTGGTGTGTGGTGGACGAAGAAGCGACTGTGCGTGGCGAACCAGGAACCCGTCGCCCTGGAGGTGTGCGAGGAGCCGTTGTCCAAAACGACGTGGATCGAATGCGACTCATCGATGCTTGCGTCGATCTCTTCCAAGAGGTCAATGAAGTTGACCGAGTCGTTGCGGGCAATGTCTCGTGCGGCGACTCTTCCAGTCGAGACGTCGATCGACGCGGTGCCGTTGTGGACGTACTCGAACTCGTGCCGGGGAGCCAACCTGGTCGGACTGCTGTCGGCGGGCGCTGGTGCTCTTTGACCTGGATAGAGATCTTCTCATCGATGCTCAACACGACGGCGTTCTCCGGAGGCGAAACGTAGAGCCCGCAGATGTCAGCCGCACGCTCCCAAAGCTCCGGAGTGTCGCGTCTCGTTAGCCAACTGTCCACCTTGTGCGGGCGCACGTTGTTAGCCGCGAGTGCCGTTCGATATGGGAGGCCGAGATGCCGATCCCCGCCGCTGCCATCTCCTTTTCAACTCAGAGTGGTTCTACTGCGAGGAAAACTCCGGGAACCGGGTGGAGCATTGGACCTGCAATCAAGGTGGATCAGTCCACGGATATCCGGTCAGATCAGCGCAAAATATGCCAGTTGTGGGCAAAATCGAAAAGTCGTGGACTCCCCTGCAAAATTCCGTGATACGTTCATCCCTACTTGTGTTGAACTATCAACACAGGGTGTTTTGTTCGGTATACTGGTGGGTGCAATAGGCCTAACGAGGTGTGTGGGTGGTAAGGGCAGGCGTTGAACCATCGAACGAACTTGGTCGCCGAAAGTTCGGTGGGGAGCCAGTGGCGAAACCGGGCCCGTTAATTAATTTAAACTAATTTGACGCGGATCTGGAGACGATGTGATGAGAAGGAAGTCGTCAGAGCAGTTCCAGCCTTCGGCGACGTTGGCACGGAGCAGAAGCCGTAAGAAGCGCTTCCTCATCGTGAGCATTCCGGCGTTAGGAGTGCTCGGCGCCATGATGGGTGTGTCATTCCTGGACAACAGCGGCGGGACGGCGCTCACCATTTCGGCCGCGCCGAGCGCCATCGTCTGGCCGCTCAGTGCCAGCTCCAAGTCCTTGCCTCTCGGGAACGGCGGGACCAACCCGCTGACGACGACGGCGTTCAGCGGCGCGGCGACACTGGCGAGCTGTTTACCGACGGCGGCCGTGACTGCCGGTTCCGCTTCGAGCCTCACCGCGACCCAAACGAGCGGCTACAGCTGTTCAGGCACCGCAGCCTCTGGCTCCGCGGTGAGTTCCGTTGTCTCGCCGTCGTGGAGCCCGGTCGCCGGCGCCGCCGGCGCGGTCACGACCGCCGGTGACCTCGCGATCGTCGACGCCACCTCGGCGACGAACTACGTCACGGTGAACGTCTACCTTACGAACTTGGCGGCACTGCTCGTCGACTACTCCTCCTTCGCTCTTCCGGTCAACGTCTACCAGACCACCTGCACCACGACGTCTTGCTCCTCGTGGACGCCTGCAGCGGCGGTTTCGCAGACGAACTTCGGCTCGTACCTCACCAATACCGATGGCGAACTCACCTTTACACTGCCCGCAGGGGTTGGGCGTTATTACGACATTGTGATGGAGGGGACGAACCATTACACGAACGGTTCTTCCGTCGTTTCCCCGTCTTGGGCGCCACCGACGTCACCCGGTACGACGACGACGGGACTCGGTGGTGCGTTCGCGGTCACACAGACAAATGGCGCGAACGGTTCGCTCAGTCCGACATTCTTCTTCTCCGCAAACGCATCATAGCGATGGCTGCTGTGGGATCGCTTGCACTCGACCTCTCCGGGATCGCGAGACGCCGTAGACGGCAACGGGCGATCATCATTGTCGCTATCAGCGTGACGTTCTTGGCCTCCGCTGGGTACTGGCTGGACAACAGCGGCGTTCTCGGCACGACGATCACCCCGGTTGCTGGCTCCACCGGCGGGGCCGTGGCGATCACCAGCTCGAGTACGTTGAGCGGCCAGATCACGCGAGGGGGCAACCTTACCGTCGGCGTGCCGGTGAGCCGGATCATCGTCGCGAAGAGCTACCTCGACAACACGACGACCGGTCAGAACATCAGGATCTCCCTTGCCTGGACGAACGCGAGCACAGCAACCCTGCACGGAAACGACATCGTGTCGATGGGGCTCTGGTATCCCGTTTCGACGAGCAGCACCGGCTCGTGCCACACCGGAACGCTCTTCGTAGCTGACTCGACGGTCGCGCTCGGCGCGACTGGGGGGGTCTGTGTCGAACCGGATATCGCGGCGACCGGCAGCAGCAGCGTCGATACCGCTCTCGGCGATCCCCAGCGGGGTACCCTGATCCTCTCAAAAAGCCAAATCGGCGGGTTCCTCGTGCCGGGAACGGGCCTGTCCTCGTCGATCGCGCTCTGCACGGCTGATGCGAGCCAGACTACCTGGTGTCAGCCGCCCAATGTCGGGGACCAGAGCGGCGACACGAACCGAACGTTGTACGTGCTCGCACAGGTCGTCAACAACGGCGGCAACGTCCCGCCTGGCCAGCAGCCCAGTCCCGGCGATTTCACCTTCTTCACAAGTGTCAAGGCCATCAGCTAAGCGAGAGCCGGACGAAGTACTCGGCGCATCTAAGATCTGAGACACAGTCGTGCAGACACACATTGCAGAATTTGCCGAGAGCGGCGCGAAAGTCGGGCGAGAGGAAAGGGTGAGTCGGATGCAAGCACCGATATCGCCCTCTAGCAAGCGGAGATCTAGGCCTGAACGAAGCGTAGCTGGCCACCTCCTGAACGGTTTGCTCTGGTGGGTTTTGCCCGGATTTGTCGTTGCCGTGGTGGTGGCGTACATCCTCGGCGCGGTAATTGGTCATGTCAATCCGCCGGTCGTCCCGGTGCAGGGCCTCTCGATGCGCCCGACGCTTCAGGGCGGGGATCTCGTCTTCCTTGAGAACGTGAATCCGAAGTTGTTGCGCAAGGGTGACATCATCGCGGTCACCGTCCCCCCTGATGTGCAAAAGCAGTACGCCCTGCCGTCGCACATCGTCCACCGCATCGTCAAGATCAATCACAACCCCTCGACGGGATTGTCCTTTGTCACCAAGGGCGATGCCAACGCCGGATCGGACGTCTTCACGACCCAGCCCAATGATGTGGTTGGCAAGCTACGCTTCGTGATCCCCGGCGCTGGCTATCCGTTCCTCTTCCTCCGCAGCCGACAGGGCGAAATCTTCCTCGGCGCCGCCGCACTTCTTCTTCTGCTCTACTTCGGCCTCGGCTTGATGGAGGACCGACGCGTCGTCGTCGAGGGCACCGCCGCGACGATGCAAAACGTGCTCGCCGAGACCCAGGAGCTCCGCTTGGCGGTCGAAGCAGCAAAACAGGGCAGCGCAGACAATGCTGGTGTGGCCATGTGGCCGGGGACGAAGGGCCGCCAAGGCATGAACGGATTGGTGGATGAGGTTCGCCTGACCCGGGAGCGATCGGACGAGACGAGAGAGACCGTGCGCGAGCTCGTCAGCGCGATCGGCGAGTATGGAGTGCATCTTCGCTCGCACACGGCCGTGATGCAGAACCTCGCAGCCGTGACCGGCGAACTCCATCGCGCCACCGCGAGCTTTCAGTCAGCGCGCGCCGAATTGCCGCGCGAAGGCGAAGAACAGAATGCCCCGGCCGCTAAGGCGATCGCCGTGAAGCAGATCATGGCCGCTGCGTCTGACAGGGTCGTCCTCGATCCGTTCTCCTTCCTCCCGCCCGAACTGCTCGCACAGCGCGACTCGCTCATGTCCACAGCAGCGCGAGTCGATCGCCTCCTATACGAACTCTCGGCGCGCCTAGGCTTGGCAAATGACTGCTGACGCGCCGAGCGAAGAACTGCCGCCGTTGCGAGCCTCCGACGAGCTTCGCAGGGTTGTGCTGCCGCGGGCCTTGCGCGGCTACGACCGCGATGCCGTCGACCAGCTCGTCGCGCGCGTCGTCGAGATACTCGATGGGCTGGAAGACCAAGCGCGTCAACTGGAAAGCGAGCTCGCAGACGGACGCGAGCAGTCTGGTCGCGAGCTCGAGAAGCTGGCGACCGCGCAGCGTGAGCTCGAGGTACGGATGCAGCGGTCAGCCGAGGAGCGCGACCAGCTCGCGCGCGTCGTGGCGGGGGTCACTCATGAGCGCGGGGAGATCGCCGAAACAATCGAGGAGATCAAGGCAGAGCGCGAGGAGCGGATCACCTACACCGAGCGGCTGGAGCGAGAGCTCACGGGTCACCGGGAGCTCGAAAGCTCGCTGAAGCACATGGTCGTGGCGGCCGAGCGCATCGGCAGCGATCTCCGCGCCCTCACCGAACGAGAAGCTACCGCTCTTTTAGAGGAGGCGCGCGCAGAGGCGCGGAGGCTCCTCGCCGCTGCCTCGGGCGAGCGTGAGCTGCTCATCGCGGACGTGCGGAGGATTCGCGCCATGTTGCAGGCCGCGCAGGCATCACTCGACGATCGGGCGCTGTTTGCCCAGTGGGCTCCCGACGCGAAGGATACGCCCGACGAGGCCGGCGCGTCGGGATCACGCCGTTTCTAGCAGAGGCTCATCTACGCCATGATCAGGGTTCCGAAAGTTCGAATCGGGTGGCAAGCGGCGATCCTCGGATGCGCGGGGCTCTGCTCTCTTGTCGTGACGGCCTCGGCAGCCGCGGCCACCACTGGCTCGGTCGTCGTCGTGATTCATCCTGGCTCGCCTGCGCCCGCCGTCGCGCGCGTGGCACCGCCCGCGTATGTCCAAGCCACCCGGCAAGTCGCGACCGCATCGGTCGCGCCGAGAAGCGTTTCGGCGCCGCGAGCCTCGAGCGCGAGCACGCCCGGAAACGCGGTGACACTGAGCTTGATCATCAAGGCCACGAGTCTCGGATTGCAGGCCATGATCGCCGGCGACTGGACGGGTCTTCTGCCTATCTGGCACAGCGCAGGCGCAAAGTACGGTATCCCTTGGGAGGTGCTCGCCGCGATCAACAAGATCGAGTCGAACGACGGGACCAATCTCGGGCCGAGCAGCGCCGGTGCCGTCGGGTGGATGCAGTTCATGCCGGCTACGTGGGCTTATTACGGTGATGCTCTGAGCGGAGGCGTCGCCGACCCGAACAATCCTCTTGACGCGATCACGTCCGCGGCCTACTATCTTGCCGCTTCCGGTGGAAGGTCGAACCTTCCGCGTGCGATCTACGCTTACAACCACGCCTGGTGGTACGTCGACGAGGTGCTGACGCTTGCGCGCAGCTACGGGTATCTTGGTACGGTGCCCGTTTCCGCGACCCGGGCAACGACTGGCTAAATCGGTGCTGACATAGACCCCAGATCAGACTCGCATGAGCTAGACATAGGGCTCAAGGCCCTGGCTCTGATCATGCTCACCTGCTGGCGGCTCGGAGATCAGCTTGTTCCATGGCAAGGAATTGATCCGACGCTCCTCTAAGGTGTCAAGTCTCTTCTCCATGAGGTTCAAGATGATTGGAGAGATAGCGGTCGGACTTTTGTGGCGCGCTGTGGGGATTTTCCGGCGCTTCGGATTTCAATGGGGTTCGATCGTCGCGAGTAGCTCCCAATTGGGCTTTCCCGCGTAGAGAAGTGACCTGATCCGGTAGTTGGTAAAACTGGTGAAGCCAAATGCTGCGCGTTTGACGCG
>Ga0307372_10005341_pt1 | contig 19363 bp, 18 predicted proteins | sample OX1MG_FD_202533 | JGI IMG/M metagenome (GOLD analysis project Ga0307372, IMG submission 202533) | Soil microbial communities from Risofladan, Vaasa, Finland - OX-1 | ecosystem: Environmental > Terrestrial > Soil > Coastal area > Acid sulfate soil | place: Finland: Risofladan, Vaasa | collected...
AAGCCCCCCGGCACCATCGAATGGGAGTGAAGGTGGCCGGCACCCCCCTGCCGCACCTCGGCGGACTCGGCTCCTTCGACGGCGTGGACGAGTTCGAGGGCCTCGGTGCGCCCGTCCCCGGCGGCGACGAGGAGCCCGCCAACCCGGCACGCCGGCCGCGCTGGACCGACACCCTGCCCACCCCCGACGCGCTCCTCCAGGGCCTCAACGACCCCCAGCGCCGGGCCGTGGCGCACCGCGGCACCCCGCTGCTGGTGGTGGCCGGGGCGGGCTCGGGGAAGACCCGCGTCCTCACGCACCGGGTGGCCCACCTCATCGCCACGGGCGACGCCACGCCGTGGGAGATCCTCGCCATCACGTTCACCAACAAGGCCGCCGACGAGATGCGCGAGCGGCTCGTCGGCCTGATCGGCCCCGTGGGCGCGCGCATGTGGGTGTCGACGTTCCACGCCGCCTGCGTGCGCATCCTGCGGGCGCATGCCGACCGCCTCGGCTACCGGAAGTCCTTCACGATCTACGACGACGCCGACTCGCGCCGCCTGGTCGAGCACATCCTGCGCGACCTGAACATCGACGCCAAGAAACTCCCGGCCCGGTCCGTGCAGGCCGCCATCTCGGCGGCCAAGGCCGAGCTGGCCGACGCCGCCACCACTGTCGACGGGGCCCGCTCGGTGTTCGAGCGGCGCATCGCGGAGGTGTACCAGGAGTACGAGCAGCGGCTGCGCGCCGCGTCGGCCATGGACTTCGACGACCTGCTGCTGCTCACGGTCAAGCTCTTCCGGGTCGCGCCCGACGTCCTCGACGGCTACCGCAGGCGGTTCACGCACGTGCTGGTCGACGAGTTCCAGGACACCAACCGCGCCCAGAACGAGATCGTGCTCCTGCTCGCCGCCGAGCACCACAGCGTGTGCGTGGTGGGCGACAGCGACCAGTCCATCTTCGGCTGGCGCGGCGCCGACATCCGCAACATCGTGGAGTTCGAGGAGGCCTTCCCCGACGCCGCGGTGATCCCGCTCGAGCAGAACTACCGGTCGACCAAGACCATCCTCGACGCCGCCAACGCCGTGATCGCCAACAACGTCACCCGCGTGCCCAAGGAGCTGTGGACCGAGGGCGGCGCCGGGGAGCCGATCATCCGCTACCGCGCCGAGGACGAGTACGACGAGGCCGCCTGGGTGGCGACCGAGATCGGCCGGCTCCACGAGTTCGAGGCGGTCGACTACGGCGACGTGGCCGTCTTCTACCGCACGAACGCCCAGAGCCGCGCCCTGGAGGAAGAGCTCGTCCGGGCGGCCATCTCCTACAAGGTCGTCGGCGGCACGCGCTTCTACGACCGGCGCGAGGTGAAGGACATCCTCGCCTACCTCCGGCTGCTGGCCAACCCCTCGGACGAGGTGTCGGCCCGGCGCATCGTGAACGTCCCGCGCCGCGGGGTGGGCGACGCCTCGGTCGACCGCCTGGCGCGCTGGGCGCGCGACCACGGGCTGTCCTTCGCCGAGGCCCTCGAGCACGCCCCCGAGGCCGGCGTCACGGGTAAGGCGGTCAAGGGCGCCGCCGAGCTCGGCGCCCTGCTCGACGAGCTGCGCCGGATGCTCGACAGCGGCGCCGGGCCGGGGACGCTGATCGAGACCGTGGCGGCGCGCACCGGCTACCGGGGCGCCCTCGAGGCGCAGGACACGCTCGAGGCCCACGGCCGGCTGGAGAACATCGCCGAGCTCGCCGGCGCCGCCACCGAGTACGACGGCCTCGACGAGTTCCTGGAGTCGGTGGCCCTCGTGTCCGACGCCGACGAGCTCGACGCCGGCGACCGCCGGGTGTCGCTCATGACGCTGCACACGGCCAAGGGGCTCGAGTTCCCGGCGGTGTTCCTGGTGGGCCTCGAAGACGGCGTGTTCCCCCATCTGCGCGCCCTCGACGACCCCATGCAACTCGAGGAGGAGCGCCGCCTCTGCTACGTGGGCATCACCCGGGCGCGCCGGCAGCTGTACCTGACCCACGCGTGGAGCCGCACCCTGTGGGGGTCGACGAGCCACGCCATCCCGAGCCGCTTCCTGTCCGAGCTCCCCCCGGAGCTGGTGCGCGACGTGGGGTCGTCGTGGACGACGCGCCCCGACCCCCTGCGGGCGCCGACCTGGTCGCGCCGGCGCGCCGGGCTCGGGCTCGGCCGGGCCGAGGACTGGGAGGGGGTCGACGAGCCGGCCGACGACGACCCCGGGGGCGCGCACTCGGCCCCTGCCGGCGCCGACGACTGGGCCCAGGACTGGCACCACCCCGACCCGTGGGCCGACGGCGACGACCCCGGCTCCGGGTCGCCACCACCGCGGCGCACCACCCCCGCCCCGCCCCGGCGCGCGACCGTCCGGGCGGGCACGACCGGCCGCACGGGCTCCGGCGGCCGCACGGGCTCCGGCGGCCGCACGAGCCGGCTCCCGAAGATGGCCGAGTGGCGTAACGGGTCCGGGCCGGCACGGTGAGCACGCCCCGGAACCCGACCCGGGCGGCGGCGGCGGAGGCGGCGACCGTCGTGTCGAGCGCGTCGTGCGGCGCGCCCGGGATGCGGTCCCGGGTAGAACGGAGCGCGTGAGCGGCCCGGGCCCGACAGCGCCGGCGCCGCCGGGCCGGGGCGTCGCTCGATCCGCCGGGCCGGGGCGGTGGCGACGGCACCGGGCCCGGGTGGCCGCCCGCCGGCGCGCCCGGCACGACCGGCGCGCCGCCCGGCGCACGTGGCTCGGCCGCCATCCGGTGCTCTCGACGGTTGCCGTCGTCGTGGTGGCGCTGACCCCGGTGTGGTGGTCGCTCGGCTCGGCCCTGGCGGACCCCGCCATCGGTCCCACCGTCGGGACCCGGTTCGTGGAGTGGGTGCGTGACCACGGGGGCGACGGGATGGTGCGCTGGGTCGAGGACGTCTGGTACTCGCACCACCAGCCGCCGAAGGGTGGGGCGCCGCCCAAGGGGGCGATCCCCGCCCCCTCCCGGGCCGGCCCGGGGTCGAGCCCGGGCGCGCGAAGCGTGCCCCATCTGCCCGTGCCGGCACCGATCCAGCCCTTCACCGACCCTCCGGTGGCGGGGGAGGGCCAGTGGCACCCGGCCGGGCGCCTCGTCCACGGCCTGCCCGCGGTGTACGAGGCGTTCATGCGCCCCGACCCCGTGCACACCAGCCTGGTCGTGGGGGTGGCGTGGATGGACACCACGCTGCTGCGCGCCACGCTGTACTCCGGGTCCTACGTCCCCGGCGACGGGCCGTGGCACACCACCGCCCCCGTCCCGCCCGGCGCGGCGTCGAGCCTGGTGGCCGCGTTCAACTCGGGGTTCCGGCTCAAAGACGCCCAGGGCGGCTATTACGCCGAGGGCAGGACCGTGGCGCCACTGGTCACCGGGGCGGCGTCGTTCGTGATCGACGACAACGGGACGGCCACCGTGGGCCAGTGGGGGCGCGACATCTCCTCGACCACCGGGGTGACCGCCGTGCGCCAGAACCTGGACCTGCTGGTCGACGGCGGGCATCCCGTGCCCGGCCTCAACGCCAACGACACCACCAAGTGGGGCTTCACGCTGGGCAACGCCGTCTACGTGTGGCGCTCGGGCGTGGGGGTCACGGCCGACGGCGCCCTCGTCTACGCGGGCGGCCCCGGCCTCAACATCACCACCCTGGCCGCCGTGCTGGCCCGGGCGGGAGCGGTGCGTGCCATGGAGCTCGACATCAACACGTCGTGGGTCAACTTGGCGACCTACGACCCGGTGCCGCCGGACACGCTGGCGGCGCCGGGCAACGGGGCCACGCTCCTGCCGCAGATGAGCGGCGGGCCGAGCCGGTACTTCGGGGCGTGGGACCGCGACTTCATCACCATGTCGGCGCGCTCGTGACGCAGAACCCGCGCGACTGGGACGGCGCCACCTACGACCGGATCTCGGACCCCATGACACGCTGGGGCGCCGAGGTCCTCGGCCGCCTGGACCTGCGCGGCGACGAGACGGTCCTCGACGCCGGGTGCGGCAGCGGGCGCGTCACCGAGATGCTCCTCGAGCGGCTCGGCACGGGCCACGTCGTCGCCCTCGACGCCTCGCCCTCCATGCTGGTAGAGGCCCGCCGGCGCCTCCATCGCCACGCAGGCCGCGTCACCTTCGTGGAAGCCGACCTTCTGGCCCTGACACCCGCCTCGCTCGGCGGTCGGGCGCCGGTCGACGCCGTGTTGTCGACCGCCACGTTCCACTGGGTGCTCGACCACGACCGGCTGTTCGCCAACCTGGCGGCCGTGATGTGCCCGGGCGCCCCGCTCGTGGCCCAGTGCGGGGCGGCCGGCAACATCGAGCGCCTGATGGCCGCGGTCCGGTCGACGGGCGTGGAGCGGGCCGGCACGTGGGTCTACGCCACTCCGGAGCAGACGCGCCGGCGGCTCGGGCGGGCCGGCTTCGTGGACATCGAGGTGTGGACGCATCCCGAGCCCACGACCCTCGAGCGCGGCGAGGAGCTCGAGGCCTACCTGGAGACGGTGTGCCTCCGGGCCCACGTGGCGGACATGGCGGCGGAGGAGCGGTCCCGCTTCCTCGCCGCCGTGGCAGCGGCCATGCCCGAGCCCGTCATCGACTATCTGCGGCTCAACATCAGTGCCCGCCGCCGGCCCTGACGGCGGGCCCGGTCAGCCCGGCATCCGCCGCCACAGCGCGCCGGGCGCCAGGCGCAGGGCGCCGAAGACCAGGCGCAGGGGTGCGGGCGACCACACCACCGCGGCGGAGCGCTCCATGCCGGACACGACGTCGGCCGCGACGGCGTCAGGGGTGGTGGCGAACGGCGCCGGGTCGCGCCCGGCGGTCATGCGCGTCGCCACCCACCCGGGGCGCACGATCATGAGCGAGGCGCCGGTCCCCCGCAGCGCCTCCGCCATGCCCTGGGCGAAGGCGTCGAGCCCCGCCTTGGACGCCCCGTACACGTAGTTGGCGCGGCGCACGCGCACGCCCGCCACCGACGACAGCACCACCATGCGGCCGTGCCCCTGGTGGCGCAGCACCCCGGCGAACGCGGTCATGGCCGCCGCCGGGCCGGTGCAGTTGACGGTGAGGACGCGCGCCGCGGCCTCGGGGTCCACCTCGTCGACCGCCTGGTCCCCGAGCACGCCCGCGGCCACCAGCACCAGGTCGACCTGGCCCAGCCGGGCCGCGCTGTCACGGGCGAGCGCCGCCGCCGCGGGCACGTCGGTGACGTCGAGCACGGTGGTGTCGACCTCGTCCGCCCCGAGGGCCTGCAGCTCCTTGGCCGCCGCCGCCAGCGCCACCTCGTCGCGGCCGGCGAGCACGATGCGGCGCAGGCGCCGGGCCGCCAGCGCCCGGAGCACGGCGCGGGCGATGTCCGACGTGCCGCCCACCACCACCGCGGTCTGGGGCATCCCCATGGCGTCGTTCACCGTCGCTCCTCCCCGGGCCCGTCCGGGCCGGCGTCCGTGGTGGTCGCCGCCGCGATCGCACCGGCCGCGTCCGTCACGTCCGTCACGCCCATCGCACCTGGCGTGCCCACCGCGCCACCCGTGCCCACCGCGCCACCCGTGCTCACCGCACAGCGTTCTGTTTCGGCCGCCGCGGGGCGCGCGCCCGGCCGGTGGCGGTACGCGCCGGTGCCGCCGACGGCGGCCGGACCACCCCGAGGCGCCGGGCGAGGTCCGACACGAGCACACCCGTGGGGTCGACGCGGTCGCGCACGGCGCGCCACGCCGCCAGGCGCGGGTACATCGCCTCGAGCAGGTCGGGGCGCAGGCGGGAGTCCTTCGCCAGGTAGACGCGGCCGCCCGCGGCGGCCACGGTGTCGTCGAGGCCGTCGAGCAGCGCGCCGAGGCCCGCCGGCCCGACCGGGAGGTCGAGGGCCAGGGTCCACCCCTCGGCGGGGAACGACAGCGGGCCCGGGTCGGCCGGGCCGAACTTCTTCAGGACGGCCAGGAACGAGGCCACCCGCCGCTCGCTCAGCCGGCCGAGGACGTCGCGCAGGGCGTCCTCGGCACCGAAGGGGACGACGAACTGGTACTGCAGGAAGCCCCGGGGCCCGTACAGGCGGTTCCAGTCGCCCACACCGTCGAGGGGGTGGAAGTAGCCGGCGAGCGTCTCGACGTGGCCGATGCGCCGGCGCGGGGCCTTGCGGAACCACATCTCGTTGAACGCGGCCACGGTCAACGGGTTGAGGAGGCCCGACGGCGGGGTCAGGGGCACCTGGGCGCGCACCGCCGGGTCGAAGTGCAGGGGGTCTTGTCGGCATCGCGCCGACAGGTCGTCGCGCCGGGCGTGGTCGGCGCGGGTGAGCACGGCCCGCCCGAGCGACCGCCCGCGTGCCAGGCAGTCGATCCAGGCCACCGAGTAGCGGTACTCGTCGTCGCGGGCCGCCATGCGGTCCATGCAGTCGTCGAGGTCGTGCGCCCGCTCGGTATCGACGAGCATGCGCGACGTCTCGACCGCGATGAGCCGGAGCGTCGCCTCCACGACCACACCGGTGAGGCCCATGCCGCCGGCCGTCGCCCAGAAGAGGTCGGGATCGGAGTCGGGGGAGACCTCGACGCGGCCGGTGGGCGTGGCGAGCGACAGGCGCGTCACGTGCGAGCAGAACGAGCCGTCGCGATGGTGGTTCTTGCCGTGGATGTCGGCCGCGATGGCGCCGCCGACGGTCACGAACCGTGTCCCCGGGGTGACCGGCACGAACCAGCCCCGGGGCACGAGGGAGCGCATGAGGCCGTCGAGGCTCGCTCCCGCGCCCACCCGGACCCAGCCGGCGTCGAGGTCGGCGGCGAGCACGCCGTCGAGCGCGGTGGTGTCCACCACCACGCCCCCGGCGCACTGGGCGGCGTCGCCGTAGGAGCGGGCCAGGCCGCGCGCCACGACGGCGCGGCCGCTGCCGGCGGCCGTTGCCAGGATGCGGTCCACGTCCTCGCCCGACCGCACCCGGGCCACGTCGCACGAGCTGGGCGCGGTGCGGCCCCAGCCGGTGAGCTGGCGCCGGGTGGTCGGGACGCCGGTCGGTGCCGGGAGGCGTTCGCTCACGTGTAGATGCCGACGGCGAACAGGGCCACCCACGCCACGGCGAGCACCTGGAGCATCCGGTCGTGGAGGGCGAGCTCCTCGGGCGCCCCCCCGAGGCCCCGTTCGAAGCGCAGCTCCACGTGCAAGATGGCCAGGACGAAGGGGACGATCGACAGCTCGAACCAGATCGGGTGATGGCCGCGACCGGCTTGCGCGGAGCGCTCGAAGGCCCAGAGGCAGTAGGCGGCGACGGTCACCGACGCCGACAGGAGGCGCACCGACCGCAGGAAGGCGGCGGGGTAGGCGTTGAGGGCGGGGCGGTGCGCGCCGCGCAGGTCGCCGAGGTCGGTGTGCTCGGCGCTGCGCTTGCCCGCCACGACCAGCAGCGACCCGAACGAGGACACGATGACGAACCAGTTCGACAGGGGGACGCCGGTGGCGATGCCCCCGGCGATGGCCCGGAGCACGAAGCCGGAAGACACGCACGCCAGGTCCACCACGGGCTCGTGCTTCAGGCGCAGCGAGTACGCGGTGGACACGGCCGCGTAGACGGCCACCACGAGGGCGAGGTGGCTCCCGGCCAGCCACCATGCGAGGCCGATCGCCGCCCCCAGGAGGACCACGCCGACGGCCACGGCCACCGGGACGGCCACCTCGCCGGCGGCCACCGGCCGGAGGCGCTTGACCGGGTGGTGCCGATCGGCCTGGGCGTCGATGGTGTCGTTCAGGAAGTAGGTGCCCGAGGCGGCCAGGCAGAACACGCCGAAGGCGGCCAGGGCGTGCAGGGCGGGGGACCCGTGGGTGAGGACGCCGGCGGCGCCGGGAGCGGCGAAGACGAGGACGTTCTTGACCCATTGGCGGGGGCGGGCCTCGCGCACGACGGCCGACCATCGCACGGAGGGCGCCGCCCCGGGGCCGGACGGCTCGGGCTGCGCTTCCTCCTGGGTGGTGACGGCGCGGACCATGGTTCCCGGGGACGCCGGACCGAGGGCGAGCGGGTCGCCACCGACCGTTGTCAGAGACTCGACGCTACCACGCACCCCCGCCGTCCGTGCCTGCCGGAACGGCATGGGCGACGCCGTCTGGCGCCCCGTCAGGGGAAGGTGCCTACACTCGGTGGCCGATGAAGCGTCCTTACCGGGTCGTCGTGGCCAAGCCGGGCCTCGACGGCCACGACCGAGGTGCCAAGGTCATCGCCCGCGCCCTGCGTGACGCCGGGTTCGAGGTGATCTACACCGGGCTGCACCAGACCCCCGAGCAGGTGGTCCAGGCCGTGATCCAGGAGGACGCCGACGCCGTCGGCCTGTCGCTGCTGTCGGGCGCGCACCTGACCCTGGTGCCCCGGGTGCTCGAGGGCCTGCGGGCCAACGGCCTCGACGACGTGCTCGTCATCGTGGGGGGGATCATCCCCGACGGCGACATCCCGACGCTCAAGGAGATGGGTGTGGCCGAGGTGTTCACGCCGGGGGCGTCGCTCGACACCATGGTGCACTGGCTGGGCGACACCCTCGACCGGCGGGAGGAGGCCACCGCCGGGGGCTGAGGCCTCGCACCGGGCCCCGCCGTCCCACCTGCGACACGGGTGTGGGCGGCGCCAGGCGGGCGCCGTCGGAGGCACGGGCCCGCCTCGGTCGGATCGGTGCCGCCCACGCCACGGCGGCCGCGGGAGCGCGGTGCCGTGAGGAGACGCCGGTGTGGAGCCGGCGCAGAAACCGACCGGTTGTCGGGGACAGGGCCGACCTGAGGTCGGAGGAGAGAAGGAGCTTCGGTGGATCTCTACGAGTACCAGGGCAAGCAGTACTTCGCCCGCTACGGCATCCCCACGTCGCCCGGTGGCGTGGCCGACACCGTGGACGAGGCGGTGGCGCAGGCCGAGCTCGCCGGCTACCCCGTCGTGGTGAAGGCACAGGTGAAGGTGGGCGGGCGTGGCAAAGCCGGCGGGATCAAGCTGGCCGCCGACGCCGACGAGGTGCGCACCCACGCGGCGGCCATTCTCGGCCTCGACATCCGCGGCCACGTCGTGCACCGGCTGTGGGTCGAGCACGCGTCGGACATCTCCCACGAGTACTACGCCAGCTTCACGCTCGACCGCGCCGCCAAGCTCCACCTGTGCATGGTGTCGGCCAAGGGCGGCGTGGACATCGAGGAGGTGGCCGCCACCGACCCCGGCGCCATTGCCCGGCTGCACGTGGACCCCGTCGACGGGCTGCCGGCGGCGGCGGCGGCGCGGCTCGTGGAGGAGGCGGGCCTGCACCCCGAGGCCCGGGCCCAGGCCGCCGAGCTGCTCGGCAACCTCTACCGGTGCTACGTCGACGGCGACTGCGACCTGGCCGAGATCAACCCGCTGATCCTCACCACCGACGGCCGGGTCCACGCCCTCGACGCCAAGGTCACCCTCGACGACAACGCCGCCTTCCGGCATCCCGAGTGGGACGAGTTCGCCGGGACCGAGACGTTCGACGAGCGCGAGCTGCTCGCCAAGGAGAAGGGCCTCAACTACATCGGCCTGTCGGGGTCCGTGGGCATCATCGCCAACGGCGCCGGGCTGGCGATGAGCACGCTGGACGTCGTGAACCAGGTGGGCGGCAGCGCCGCCAACTTCCTCGACATCGGCGGTGGCGCCAACGCCGATGTCATGGCGGCGGCCCTCGAGGTGATCAACACCGACGATGCCGTCCGGTCGATCTTCGTGAACATCTTCGGCGGCATCACCCGGTGCGACGAGGTGGCCAACGGCATCGTGGAGGCGCTCGGCCGCGTCGACCTGCGCTCGCCCATCGTGCTGCGCCTCGACGGCACCAATGCCGAGCTGGGCCACGAGATCCTCGCCGGGCACGTGTCGGACCGCCTGGTCGTGGACGAAACCATGCTCGGCGCGGCGCGCCGGGCCGTCGCGTTGGCAGGAGGAGACCGGTGAGCATCTTCGTCGACGAGAACACCAAGGTGGTGGTGCAGGGCCTGACCGGCAGTCAGGGCCGGTTCCACGGCCTGCGCAACCGCGACTACGGGACCAGGGTCGTCGCCGGGGTCACCCCGGGCAAGGGCGGGACCGACGTGGACGGCATCCCCGTCTTCGACACCGTCGCCGAGGCCGTGGCGGCCACGGGCGCCGACGCGTCGTTCGTCGTCGTGCCGCCGAAGGGCGCCCCCGCGGCCATCCTCGACGCCGCCGCCGCGGGCATCGGCTTCATCGTGTGCATCACCGAGGGCATCCCCGCCCAGGACGAGGCCCTGTTCTTCAACACGCTGAGGCGAGACTTCCCCGGCACGAGGCTGCTCGGCCCGAACTGCCCGGGCGTGATCTCGCCGGGGAAGTGCAACATCGGCATCACCTCCGGGGACATCGCCCTGCCCGGCGGACCGGTCGGAATCGTGAGCCGGTCGGGGACGCTCACCTACCAGGCCTTGCACGAGCTGTCCCAGCAGAAGGTGGGGCAGACCACGTGTGTCGGCATCGGCGGCGATCCCGTGCCCGGCACCAGCTTCATCGACTGCCTGTCGGCCTTCGAGGCCGACCCCGACACCCGTGCCGTGATGATGATCGGGGAGATCGGCGGCTCGGCGGAGGAGGAGGCGGCGGCCTTCATCAAGGAGTCGATGTCCAAGCCCGTCGTCTGCTACGTCGCCGGGGTCACCGCGCCGCCGGGACGCAAGATGGGCCACGCCGGAGCCATCATCTCGGGCTCGCAGGGAACCGCGCAGGCCAAGATGGCGGCGCTCGAGGAGGCCGGCGCCACGGTGGCGCTCAACCCGACCGAGGCCGGCGAGCGCATGGTGGAGATCGTCAAGAGCCTCGGCTGATCGTCGGCTGATCGTCGGCTGATCGTCGGTTGATCGCCGTGGGTGGTCGCAGGCGCCGCTGGTAGCGTGACCGCCGTGCGCGTCGCGGTGCTCGTGTCCGGGACCGGGAGCATCCTCGAGGCGATGCTCGCCGACCGCGTCCCGGTGGTGCTGGTCCTGGCGGACCGGCCCTGTCGCGCCGTGGAGATCGCCACCGCCGCCGGCATCGACGCCGAGGTGGTGGACCGCCGGTCGTTCGGCGGGTACGGCGCGGCCTTCGACCGCCTCGCCTTCACGCGGCGGGTCACCGAGGTCCTCGAGGCCCACGGTATCGACCTCGTGGCCATGGCCGGCTTCGGCACGGTGCTCGACGCGCCTGTCCACGAGGCGTTCCCGGACCGGATCCTCAACACCCACCCCGCCCTGCTGCCGGCATTCCCCGGGTGGCACGCGGTGGAAGAGGCGCTCGCCGCCGGGGCCGTCGTCACCGGGTGCACGGTGCACCTCGCCACCGTCGAGGTCGACGCCGGGCGGACCCTGGCCCAGCAGGAGGTGCCCGTCCTGCCGGGAGACACGGTCGAGACCCTGCACGAGCGGATCAAGCAATCCGAGCGACAGCTCTACCCGCGCGTCGTCAAGGACTACATCGCGTCCCTGACGCGCGCCCAGCGGTCCGCGCTCCCGTAGCGCAGCCGCAGCCGCAGCCGCAGCCGCAGCCGCAGCCGCATCTGCCTTCCACCTCCCGCCGGGCTCGGCGCGCGGTGCCGGCCCGGGGATCGTGAGCGGCAACCGGCTGCCGCCGCGGCCTCTAATGTCGGAGCGTGGACCTCGTGGACAGGGACGGCCGCCGGTGAGGGCGCTGCTGTCGGTGTACGACAAGACCGGCCTCGTCGAGCTGGCCCAGGGCCTCGCCGACCTCGGGTGGGAGCTCGTCGCCAGCGGGAAGACGGCCGCCGCCCTGGGCGACGCCGGGATCGCCCACGTCGAGGTGGCGGCCTACACCGGTGCCCCCGAGATGCTCGGCGGCCGGGTGAAGACCCTGCACCCCAAGGTGCACGGGGGCATCCTCGCCGACCGGTCCGACCCCGCCCACCTCGCCGACCTGGCCGCGCAGCAGATCGACCCCATCGACCTGGTCGTGTGCAACCTCTACCCGTTCTCCTCCGACCCGTCGATCGAGCTGATCGACGTGGGCGGGCCCACCATGGTCCGGGCCGCGGCCAAGAACCACGCCCACGTGGGCGTCGTCGTCGACCCGGCCGACTACCCGGTCGTGCTCGAGGAGCTGCGGGCCGCCGGCTCGCTGTCGGCCGACACCCGCAGGCGGCTGGCCCGTGCCGGCTTCGCCCACACGGCCGCCTACGACGCCGCCATCGTCGAGTGGTTCGACGCCGGCGGTCCCGGCGGCGAGGCCGAGCTGCTGCCGCCCACGCTGCACCTGGCGCTCGAACGGGCCGGGGAGCTGCGCTACGGCGAGAACCCCCACCAGCGCGGCGCCCGCTACCGGGTGCAGGGCCGCCCGACGTGGTGGGACGGGGTCGTCCAGCACGGCGGCACGGCGCTGTCGTACCTGAACCTCTTCGACGCCGACGCGGCCTGGCGCCTCGTGGGCGAGCTGGGGGCGGGCGCGCCGGCGGCGGTGGCGATCATCAAGCACGCCAACCCCTGCGGGGCGGCCGTCGCCCCCACGCTGGCCGAGGCCTACCGGCTCGCCCTGGCGTGCGACCCGGTGTCAGCCTTCGGCGGCGTGGTGGCCCTGGGGGGCCCGTGCACGGCCGAGGTGGCGCACGTCGTGGCCGAGGGCCCCCAGGCCGACGTGATCGTGGCCCCGGCGTTCGACCCGGGTGCCGTCGAGGCGCTGGTGGCCCGGCGCAAGGCCACCCGGCTGCTCGAGGCGCCCCCGCACACCGCCGGCGGCCTCGAGCTGCGCAGCCTCGGCGGGGGCTTCCTCGTCCAGGACGCCGACCGCCTCCTGGCGGGCCGCTCCGACTGGCAGGTGCCCACCAAGGCGGCTCCGACCGACGACCAGTGGCGCGACATCGAGCTGGCGTGGCGGGTGTGCGCCCGGACGTCGTCGAACGCCATCGTGGTAGCCGCCCACGGGCAGGCGCTCGGGGTGGGGGCCGGGCAGCAGAGCCGTGTCGAGGCGGCCCAGATCGCCGTGGGCAAGGCCGCCGGCCGGGCCCGGGGCGGGGCGGCGGCCAGCGACGCCTTCTTCCCGTTCCGCGACGGCCTCGACGTCCTGGCGGCCGCGGGCGTGGCCGCCGTGGTGCAGCCGGGCGGGTCCGTCCGCGACGGCGAGGTGGTGGCCGCGGCCGACGAGCACGGCATCGCCATGGTGCTCACCGGTGAGCGCCACTTCCGGCACTGAGGGCGCCGCCGTGACGGCCACGGTCCTCGACGGGGAGGCTCTGGCGGCACGCATCCGGGCCGAGATCACCGAGCGCGTGGCGGCGCTCCGAGCCGGGGGCGTGCGGCCGGGACTCGGCACCATCCTCGTCGGCGACGACCCCGCCAGCGCCCGCTACGTGGCGCTCAAGCACGCCGACTGCAAGGAGGTGGGCATCGCCTCCGTGCACGCGCAGCTCCCCGCCGACGCCGGCCAGGCCGAGCTCGAGGCGGTGATCGCCGGCTTCAACGCCGATCCCGCCGTCCACGCCTACCTCGTGCAGCTGCCGCTGCCGGCCGGGCTCGACGAGGAGGCCGCCCTGCTGGCCGTGGACGACGCCAAGGACGTCGACGGCCTGCACCCGGTGAACCTCGGCCGGCTCGTCATGGGCGCGCCGGGACCGCTGCCGTGCACGCCGGCGGGCATCCTCGAGCTCCTCCACGCCTACGACGTGCCGGTGGAGGGGCGCCACGTGGTGGTCATCGGGCGCGGCATCACCATCGGCCGCCCGCTGGCGCTGCTCCTCGCCCTGAAACGCCCGGGGTGCAACGCCGCGGTCACGGTGGTGCACACCGGCGTGCCCGACATCGCCCCGCACGTGCGGCGCGGCGACGTCGTGGTGGCGGCGGCGGGGTCGGCCGGACTGGTCACGCCCGACATGGTCAAGCCCGGTGCGGCCGTGGTGGGGGCGGGCACCTCGTGGGAGGGGCGCCGCCTGCTCTCCGACGTCGACGAGTCCGTCGCCGAGGTGGCGGGGTGGATCACCCCCCGCATCGGCGGCGTGGGGCCCATGACCCGGGCCATGCTCCTGCGCAACGCCGTGCGCGCCGCCGAGCGCGCCGCCCGGCCATGATGGGCCCGGCCTGCCGCGGGCCGTCGCCCGTTCGGCGCCAGCCGCCGCCCGTTCGGCGCTAGCCGCCGCGCGGCGCGCCGGGCGCCGACGCCTCCGGGCGGATCCGGCGGCCGGAGATCTCGGGCGAGGCCACCGCAATCCAGTGCTCCTTCTCCCCGTCGGCCCACGGCTCGAGGTCCCGGGCCCGCACCCGCCCGGACCACTCGTCGACCCCGTCGGTGATGTCGCGCCCGATGCCCCGGACGACCACGCTCCACCCCGCATGGCTGGCCGGGTCGATGACGTCGACCTCCACGGCCACGTGACCCAGCGTGGCCCAGTCGAGCTTGGTGCCGGGGTCGGTCCGGGCCGCCAACGTCCGGCCGTCGAGGGTGTAGTTGACGGGGAACACCAGCGGCACGCCCTGGCGCACGACGACGAGCCGACCGACCTCCTGGCCGGCCAGCAGGGCCAGGCACTCCTCCTCGGGGATCGGCTCGAGCACTCCCCGCGGCCCCGGCGTGACGGCGCCGCCCGGTGCGCCCGGTGCGCCCGGTGCGCCGGCCGGGCCGGTCGCCGCGGCTTCGTCCGTCGCCGACCGCGGGCCGTGGACGACGAGCACCGGGCAGGGGGCGTGGACCACCAGGTACTGGCTCACCGAGCCCAGGAACAGTCCCGTGAGCCGGTTGTGGCCCCGGGTGCCCACCACGAGGAGCTCGGCGCCCTTGCTGGCCTCGCCGAGGACAGCGGCCGCCGGCCCGATGCGCACGTCGCGGACCACCGGGACGTCGTCACCCACGCCGACCGCCGTCAGCGCGTCGTCGAGCACCTCCTCCGCCCATTGCTTCATCTCGGCGGCGGGCACGGGCGTTCCCGAGGTCGTGCTCAGGGCGGCCTCGGCGGGGAACTGCCAGGCGTGGACGCAGTGCACGGTGGCATGGCGCAACCGGGCCTCCTCCACCGCCACGGCCAGAGCGGCCCGGGCGGCCGAGGACCGGTCCACGCCCACGACCACCCGCCGCCCGCGCTCGTCGCTGCCCTCGCCCACCCGGTCCTCCTTCATTCGGCTCCCTCCTGGTCATCCTGCCGGGTCCCACCCCTCCCCGGCAGGGGCGATGGTCCCGAGGACGGGGAATTCCCCTCGTCCGGGGTCGATCACGAGGTGCTCCGGTAGGATTCCCTGGTCATGGCCCTGATCTCGGACCTGCTCGCCGCCGGTCGCACCTACTCCTTCGAATTCTTCCCGCCGAAGAACGACGAGGAACAGGCCACCCTGGTGCGCACCCTGCGCGAGCTCGAGCCCCTGGCCCCGTCGTTCGTGTCGGTGACCTACCGCGGGGGCCGCGAGTCGCGCCAGCGCACGCACGACCTGGTGGCGGGCATGCTGCGGACCACCACCCTGACCCCGATGGCCCACCTCGTGTGCGTGGCCCACACCCGGCTCGAGCTGGCCGAGATCCTCGTCTCCTTCCGCAAGGCGGGCGTGGAGAACCTGATGGCCCTTGGGGGCGACCCCCCGACCGACCCCTCGGCGGGCCCCGGCGAGCTCCTCCACGCCATCGAGCTCGTCGAGCTCGCCCGGGCCATCGGCGGGTTCTCGATCGGCGTCGCCGCCCACCCCGCCGGCCATCCGGCGTCGCCGGACATGGCCGGCGACCGCGACATGCTGGCCGCCAAGCTGCAGCTGGCCGACTTCGCGGTCACGCAGTTCTTCTTCGAAGCCGAGGAGTACGTCGGCCTGGTCGACGACCTCGCGGCGCGCGGCGTGGACAAGCCCGTCCTGCCCGGCATCATGCCCGTGACGGCGCTGCGCTCGGTGCCCCGCATGGCCCAGATGGGCGCGGCGGTCCCGGCGTGGGCCGTGGCCCGCCTCGAGGAGGCGGACGCCCGCGGCGGCGACGCCGAGGTGCGCCGCACGGGCGTGGGCCTGGCCACCGAGCTGTGCGAGAAGCTGCTGGCGGCGGGCGCGCCGGGCCTGCACTTCTACACGCTCAACCGGTCGAGCGCGACCCGCGAGATCTACGCCGCGCTGGGGCTGTCGGCGAACGCCTAGACGTCCACGCCTTCGTGGGGTGCACACCACCCCCGGTAGGCTCGCAGGAATGGCACAGCGCATCACCATGGGCCCCGACGGCGCCCTTCAGGTCCCCGACGATCCCATCATCCCCTTCATCGAGGGCGACGGCACCGGCGTCGACATCTGGCCGGCGTCGCGCCTGGTCTTCGACGCCGCCGCCGCCAAGCACGGGCGGTCCGTCGCCTGGAAGGAGGTCCTGGCGGGGGAGAAGGCCTTCAAGGAGACCGGCGACTGGCTCCCCGACGACACGGTGACGGCGTTCCGCGACCACCTCATCGGGATCAAGGGGCCTCTCACGACGCCCATCGGCGGGGGGATCCGGTCCCTCAACGTGGCGCTGCGCCAGATCCTCGACCTCTACGTGTGCCTGCGCCCGGTGCGCTGGTTCACCGGCGTGCCGTCCCCGGTGCGCCACCCCGAGAAGGTCGACATGGTGATCTTCCGGGAGAACACCGAGGACGTCTACGCCGGGCTCGAGGTCCAGGCCGGCACGCCCGAGGCCGACCGCCTGGCCGCCTTCCTGGCCGACGAGCTGGGCTGGGAGATCCGGCCCAACTCGGGCATCGGGATCAAGCCGATCTCGGAGATGGGCTCCAAGCGCCTGGTGCGCGCCGCCATCGAGTACGCCCTGCGCACGGGCCGCCGGTCGGTGACGCTCGTGCACAAGGGCAACATCCAGAAGTTCACCGAGGGGGCCTTCCGGAACTGGGGCTACGACCTCGTCCGGGACGAGTTCTCCGACGTCGCCGTGGGATGGGACGACTGCGGCGGGGACCCGGGCGGCAAGCTCCTCGTCAAGGACGCCATCGCCGACATCACCCTCCAACAGGTGCTCACCCGGCCCGAGGACTTCGACGTGATCGCCACGACCAACCTGAACGGCGACTACCTGTCGGACGCGCTGGCCGCCCAGGTCGGCGGCATCGGCATCGCGCCGGGGGGCAACATCAACTACGTGACCGGGCACGGGATCTTCGAGGCGACGCACGGCACGGCGCCCAAGTACGCCGGGCTCGACAAGGTCAACCCGGGATCGGTGATCCTTTCGGGGGTGCTCATGTTCGAGCACCTCGGTTGGACCGACACCGCCACCGACATCGTGCGGGCCCTCGAGGCGACCATCGCCGACAAGATCGTGACGTACGACTTCGCCCGCCTGATGCAGGGCGCCACCGAGGTCAAGTGCTCGGAATTCGCGGCCGCCGTCGTCGACCGCCTCTGACCCCGGTCCGAGCGGCCGTGGCGTCGCCACGCGCCCGCGCCGGCGACCTCTCCGGGCCTGGCCGGGCACGGCCGGGCGCCGGTAGCCTCGGCCCATGACCCCGTCGAGAACTCCCGTCCACGTCACCGTCACCGGCGCCGCCGGGCAGATCGGCTACTCGCTCCTCTTCCGCATCGCGTCGGGCCAGATGTTCGGCCCCGACCAGCCCGTGGTGCTGCGCCTCCTCGAGATCGAGCCCGCCCTGGGCGCGCTCCAGGGCGTGGTCATGGAGCTCGACGACTGCGCCTTCCCCCTCCTCGCCGGCATCGAGCCCACGTCCGACGCCAAGACCGCCTTCGACGGCACGTCGTGGGCCCTGCTCGTGGGGTCGATCCCCCGCAAGGCGGGCATGGAGCGCAACGACCTCCTGACCATCAACGGCGGCATCTTCGGCCCCCAGGGCGAGGCCATCGCCGCCCACGCCGCCTCCGACGTGCGCGTCCTCGTGGTGGGGAACCCGTGCAACACCAACTGCCTCATCGCCCGCGCGCACGCGCCCGAGGTGCCCGACGACCGCTGGTTCGCCATGACGCGCCTCGACCAGAACCGGGCGCAGAGCCTGCTGGCGCGCAAGGCGGGGGTGCCGGTGACATCGGTCACGGGCATGGCGATCTGGGGCAACCACTCCTCGACGCAGTTCCCCGACTTCGAGAACGCCCGCATCGACGGCACGCCGGCCACCGACGTCATCGACGACGCGGCGTGGCTCCAGGGCGAGTTCATCACAACGGTCCAGCAGCGCGGGGCGAAGATCATCGAGGCCCGCGGGGCCTCGTCGGCGGCGTCGGCCGCCAACGCCGTGGTCGACTCCGTGCGCAGCATCGTGAACCCCACCCCGGCGGGGGAGTGCGTGTCCCTGGCGGTCGTGTCGAACGGCCAGTACGCCACCCCCGAGGGCCTCGTCTTCGGGTTCCCCATCCGCTCCGACGGCTCGACGTGGGGCGTGGTGGAAGGGCTCGGGCACAGCGACTTCGCCCAGGGGCGGATCGCACTGACCACCGAGGAACTCGAGTCCGAGCGCGCTGCGGTGCGCGACCTGCTGGGCTGAGCACCCTCCCCGGGCGGCAGCAGGCCGCCGGGGTGGATCAGACCGTGACGGGCTGGGCGATCGACGGCTGGGGGACGTCGATGCCCAGGCGCTGCAAGAAGGCCAGCTTCCGTGCCAGGGACTCGCGCCAGGCGGACAGGTCGGCCTCGAAGTGGGTGCGGTCGCCCTCCTCGTAGGCATGCTCCAGCTCGTCGAATGCGGCGTCCTCGGCGTCGAGCAGCTCGCGGTAGCGACGGAGGGCCTGGTCGTCCAGCACACCGGGCACGGTCATGGAACCTCCCCTCACCGGCTCCCTCGCGGGGCCGTCCTCGAGTTCGACTGTACTCCGATTGCGAAATCAGTACTCAGTGCGCTTCCGCAATTCGTCGAGGTGCAGCTGGAGCGCGAGGAGCACGGACCGGGCCTCGGCCAGGACCGAGAGGTCCCCGCGGACACGCACCCGACCTGCGGCGATGGCCTCGCCCGGGACGAGGTCGCCGGCCGCCAGCGCCACGGCGTCGACCCACGCCACCCGGACGGTGACGTCGGCGTCGCCGGCCTCGCCCTCCTCCATGGCGACCCGCCCGCCCCCCACCCGGAGGGTGGTGCGGGCTTCACCGCCGGGCCCCCCCGTGACGACCTGGCCCATGCTGAACGAACCGTCACGCGTCGCCAGGCCGGCGTCGTCACCCGGGGGCGCCACCTCGACGCCGGCCACGGCCTCGTTGAAGGCGACGACCCACTCCGGGCTGAGGAACCGGACCACCGGGGACGCCGAGCTCTCGCCGGTGCGCTCAGGTGCCGGGGCCGGTGCCGCCGTCGGAGACGGCAGTGCCGGTGTCTCCCCCGGCGACGGCAGTGCCGGTGTCTCCCCCGGAGACGGCACGCTCCGAGCTGCCGTCGGCGACCGGGGGGGGGACGGGGGCGGGGGTCGACGACGCCGCCAGGCTGCCGGTGCGCGCCGTGGTCTCCAGGCGTGTCGGCTCGCGCTGTGCGGGTGCGTC